>Ga0335085_10006631_pt1 | contig 18196 bp, 12 predicted proteins | sample Lox_Sample_45_FD_206712 | JGI IMG/M metagenome (GOLD analysis project Ga0335085, IMG submission 206712) | Soil microbial communities from Loxahatchee National Wildlife Refuge, Florida, United States - Lox_Sample_4.5 | ecosystem: Environmental > Terrestrial > Soil > Wetlands | place: USA...
TACGATAAACTCGCCTTCGTCGATCCACTCGTGCCGGTCGCGAAATTCCATGCGGAACCGGCCCTTCACGACGAGAAACATCTCGTCCTCGTTCTCGTGATGATGGAAGACAAACTCACCCTTGAGTTTGTCGAACTTCACGTATTGACCATTGAGTTCCGCTCCAATGTAGGGTTTCCAGAACTCGTGGATCTTGGAAAACTTCTCAGCGATGTTGACTTTGTACATGGTCTCTCCACCAACCGTGTCAATAAGCAAACAATTGGATTCCTGCAGAAAGATGGGAGTCGCAAAGAAAAGGCCGCCAGCTTTCGCTGGCGGTTCGGAAACTTCAGACTCAGGCGCCGTTATGTAGGATTACAGCCCCGCCCCCTGTTCCGTATGTCCGCTATGCAGCGTCACGCGCACGCCGCGCTCTGTGTTCAAGCGCGTCGTGGCAGCCCAATCGACTTCATCGGTGCTGATCACGCCGCTTCCACCGCTATCGAGCGAGTAGCTAATCCGGCCATCGCGATAGCCGAACTTGTCCACTGCCAGCACGGTCCCGGTCTTCAGGACAAATACCGGCGCGCCCGAAGAGACAACGGGGCGAATTGCGGTATCTGTGCTGGCCACAACCGGGCTCGGCAATTCGAGACTCGGCCGCGTTACGAGACTGGCGTAGGAGACTCGCGGAATGTCGGCAGTCTGGTCGTCATCCGCCGGCGCAATCGCGCGCGCAACCGGCTGGGGCGTGGCCTCCTGGAATCGCGGCTTCTGGAATGACTCGCTTCTGGGCTCGCCAAAGTAGTGCCAGCCGGGCCCCAACGGCTCAGAGCGCTGCTGGCCAACCTGAGTAGTGCGCGGAATCTCGACATCATCCATCAGCCGCAGCGACATGACCGATTCACCCTTCAGGGCCGGGCGCGGACCGCGTGCTGGAAGCATCATGACCTTCCATGGCCACAGCGGAGGCAGCATCCATTCCGCAACGTCACGCTTGGCGTGGCCTTTGCCGCGGATGTCGCCTTCGCGATCGATTTTGAAGCCCCGAGTCGCGATAACCTTCGCGTCGAGCGGCAGGTCTCCGCTCGGAAGTCCGATGCGATCGAACTGCAGCTTCATGTAGCCTTTTCCAAAGAAGTGGCCTGGATCCTTGTCGGCTTCCAGGTGCCCAACCAGATAGCTTCCGCGAGGAAATGCCTGCTGGCCAAATTCGGTTAGTCCTTTGAGATGGCAGAGAACCGGATCTCCGACCGCGGCTGTAGCGGAGGAGAAGTTGGGTTCATTAAGAGTGCACTGCAGGAGAGTGCCGGCGGGCAGGACCACATCATGCGCGCTGGCGCTTAGGGTCAGGCCTAGCACAAAGGCGGCTAGGATAGCGCAAAGCAACGTGGACTTCATTACTGCACCTCAGTCTCACGCCCCATTTCGCGATAGGGGATATCGCGGTGAGCCCGCCCCAATTGAGGGAAGTAGACCACAAACCGAGATGCGGGTCAACGGGGTGAAAACCGTGGCTTTAACTCGTTGTATTGATTAACCGAAATCCGCTACGTGCCTAACTGAACCGAGATAGTCCATGTCTCTAAGTAAAAAGGCGGGCCTTCTCGTGACAAACCAAAGCCGCCAGCTCTCGCTGACGGCCTTCGCGACACCTAACACCTGAGACCTGACGCCTAACTTTCGTACAGCAGCACGCCCTCGGTCTCCTTCGAATCCACCGGGCGGTAGTAAAGCTTGTTGTCTTCGAGAAAGACCTCGATGAACGCCGGGCGTGTCGTGATTGTGCCCTGGATCAGCGCTTCCGAGAGCGGGTCTTCGATGTATTTCTGCAGCGCGCGGCGCAACGGGCGCGCTCCGTAGCTGCGGTCGGTGAGCGTCTGGTTCAGAATCCACTTCTTCGCTTCGTCCGTGACTGTGACGGTGATCGAGCGCTGCGCCAGGTTCTGGTTCAACTGCGTGACCATCAGTTCGAGAATCTGGATCAGGTCGGTCTCGCTCAACGCATTGAACAGGATGACTTCGTCCAGGCGGTTCAGGAACTCGGGGTTGAAGGTGCGCTTGACTTCGTTCTTCACCAGGTCTTCGACCTTCTCCGAGACCATGTCTTCCTTCGTTGACTGGAAGCCGAGGCCCTCGCGCTTCATCAAGTGCCGCGCGCCGATATTCGATGTCATGATCAGGATCGCGTTCTTGAAGTCGACCGTGTTGCCGAGGCCGTCGGTTAGCTGACCGTCTTCGAAGACCTGCAACAGGATGTTGAACACGTCCGGGTGAGCTTTCTCGATTTCGTCGAGCAGCACGACAGAGTAAGGCGCGCGCTTCACACGCTCGGTAAGCTGTCCGCCTTCTTCATAGCCGACATATCCCGGAGGCGAGCCGATCAGCTTCGAGACCGAGTGCTTCTCCATGAACTCAGACATATCGAAGCGGACGAGGGCCTTTTCGCTCCCGAACATGAACTGTGCCAGCGTACGGGCGACTTCGGTCTTGCCCACGCCGGTAGGTCCAAGGAAGAGAAACGAGCCGATCGGTCGATTCGGATTCTTCAACCCGGCGCGACTGCGACGGATGGCGCGCGCAAGAGCGCTGATGGCTTTGTCCTGCGAGATGATCCGCTTGTGCAGCTCTTCTTCGATACGGAGCAGCTTCTGCGTTTCTTCTTCTTTGATGGAGGTGATCGGCACGCCGGTCCAGCGCGAGACCACATCCTCGATGTCCTCCCGACCGACAACGCCGGTGGAGGATTCATCGAGGTGGTATTTTTCGCGAAGAGCGCGCAGGTTCTCGCGCTCTTTACGTTCCTCGTCGGAGTAGAAGCGCGCCTTCTCGAACTCGTGGTTCGCAATGGCGTTCTCCATACGATGGACGATGAACTTGATCCGCTTCTGGACTTCGGTGATCTCTTCCGGCAGCGAAGTCTGACGCAGCTTGACGCGCGCGCCGGCTTCGTCGATCAGGTCGATTGCCTTGTCGGGCAGGAACCGGTCGGGGATGTAGCGATTCGAATGCGACACGGCGAAATTGACGGCATCGTCCGTGTAGGTGACGGCGTGAAACTTCTCGTAACGTTCCTTGATCCCGAAGAGAATCTTGACGGCATCGACCTCGGTCGGAGGCGGAACCTTCACGGCCTGAAAACGCCGCTCAAGCGATCGATCTTTTTCGATCGACTTGCGGTATTCGCCGGGTGTGGTCGCGCCAATGCACTGAATCTCGCCACGCGAGAGGGCAGGTTTCAGGATGTTGGCTGCGTCGAGCGAACCTTCTGCCGATCCCGCGCCCACCAGCGTGTGCAGTTCGTCAATGAAGATGATGGAGTTTTGCGACTCCATCAGCTCCTTCATGATGGTCTTCAGCCGTTCTTCGAATTGTCCGCGGTATTTCGTGCCCGCGACAATCAGGGACAGGTCGAGAGCCAGAATCCGCTTGTCAGCGAGAAACGATGGAACTTCGCCGTCGGCGATGCGCTGGGCGAGTCCTTCAACGATGGCAGTCTTGCCCACGCCGGGCTCGCCGATCAGTACTGGATTGTTCTTCGTCCGGCGGCACAGAATCTGAACCACGCGCTCGACCTCGCCTTCGCGTCCGACCAAGGGGTCGAGCTGCGAGTCCATCGCGGCCTGCGTCAGGTCGCGAGAGAACTCACTCAGTAAAGAAGACTCGCGCTGCCCGCGTTGGGGCTGGGCTTTTTCCTGGCTGGTGCGGGCCAATTCTTCGCGGATGGTCGAGAGTCGCAACCCACGCTCATGCAGGATCTCGGCGGCGAAGCACTTTTCTTCGCGCAACAATCCGAGCAGAAGATGCTCGGTCCCAATGTGTTTATGGGAAAGACGTTCCGCCTCTTCCGCGGCGTAGGCTAAAACTCGTTTGCATTCATTGCTCAGGGGAAGGTCAACCGAAGTCGAGACCTTTTCGCGGATCGTGGTGTGCCCTTCGATCTGTTTGCGGATCGATTCGACGGACGCGTGGGAGCGGAGGAAACGGTTGGTCAAGGCCTTGTCTTCGCGCAGCAGCCCGAGCAGCAGATGTTCGGTCTCAATATAAGGAGAGCCGAACTGACTGGCCTCGTACCGCGCAAAGAAGATGACGCGCCTGGCTTTCTCCGTGTAACGTTCAAACATATACCATCCCCCGTCAGACTCGAACCAAAACCTGCCCTTCCGCCTCGGGCCCCGTAACCTTCAATTATGCAATCAATCGTCAAACTACCCAAGTAATATCAATGCCACGAAAAGCGCAAGCGGCGCTTCCTCGTGCTCAGCGCCCTTGCGATCCCCCTTTGCTGAGTTTCAAACCGTCTCTTCTTTACGCCGGAAGCGATTGCGGCGCCACCTCTTCCATTTTGCCCTGATCTAGGCGTAACACTCTATGGCACCGTCGTGCAAACGTTAGATTATGAGTCGCGATTACCGAGGTTAGCTTGTGTTCCCGGTGCAATCGCGCAATCAGTTCAAAAACCACTTCCGCCGTTCGACCGTCGAGGTCGCCCGTGGGCTCATCCGCCAGCAAAAGCCTGGGCTGAGCGATGAGTGCGCGCGCCAGCGCTAATCTCTGCTGTTCGCCTCCGGAGAGTTCTCCCGAACGATGATGGGCGCGCGCCTCAAGTCCAACTTCCTGCAGCCAGCGCGACGCTTCGCGCAACGCCTCCGCCAGTGGCCGCCCACGCGTCAGCAAAGGCATAGCCACGTTTTCCAAAGCCGTGAATTCCGGCAGCAAATAATGAAATTGCCACACGTAGCCGATCTCACGATTACGAAATTCGGCAGCGGCATCATCGGAAAGCGAATTCACCCGGGAGTTCGCGCAGTATACGGCACCGCCGGAGGGACGATCAAGCGCTCCCAAGATATGCAGCAGTGTACTTTTCCCCGATCCCGATTGCCCGACGACCGCCAACATTTCTCCCGCGCTCGCTGTGAAGGACAGGTTCTCAAAGAGCAGCAACTCCACTTCGCCTGAGCGAAACACTTTCTTCAAACCTTCAACCCGCAACAGCAGGTCTTGGTTCATTGGATGCACACCGCGCCTCCTCCGGCTCAAACCGCCTGCTGAGCGCAAACACCTGCATAAACAGGCGGCGAATCCATTAGACCATGCGGAGGAGTCGCTGGTCCCGCGATTTCCTTTTATGGGAATCGCAGTATTTGCAAAACTGTATACCGAGGATAAGAGGAGGCAATGTGACCGTGGTCACAGGTGAGGGAAATGGAGAGCACGGCGATGGCTTGTAGCCTGGTGGCGTGCGTCACTGAATTTCGCAGGCCAGGGCCTCTTGTCCAATGCGAGGTGCCGGTTCCGGGATCGGCGCCGGCCAGTTTCGCCGCTCCAGAATCGTTGGCGGCTCGTAGGTTTTGCCGGCGGCAACGCGACGCTCTTCGCGACGCGTCGTCCACAGCAGCACGGGGCCCGCCAGGTGGGCCGCGATCCGTGAGGTTGGGCCGAACTCGCGTGCGAGTTCACGCCGCAACCCGCGAACCTGTTCGCTTACGTCTTTGTTCACCTTACGGAAGTAGCGCTCGGTCGCCCACAGCGCCGCGCTGTAGGCGGTACGCAGCTTTGCGTTTTCGCGACGGAAGCGCTCGCGTACTCGCAGATCAGGATAGTTCTTGTAGCGCCGCCATCCCTGCAGCATGGTTTGGCACATGCGGTAGAGGCTCGGCCCATTGCGTTCAAAATCGCGCCAGAAAGCCCAGTCAAGGAAGCGCTTCGAATCTTCGCGAGAAATCGCGGCGTGGCGGAAGTTGAACTTGTCTTGCCCGTGGATGTCGGCGAGATCGATGCCGTCGAGCATTCGCCCCTGCTCGGACATTTCTTTGTACAGCGGCGTGCCCGGCACCGGCGTGTACAACATGAACTGATGGAAGTCGGTGTTGTGCTCGACGGCATACTCGATTTCTTCCCGGATGTTGTCGGGCGTGTGGTGCTCAAGCCCGATGATCGTCGACCCCTGTACTCGAATGCCGTGTTCGCGCAATTCGCGCGTGAGCTGGTGTGAATCCGTGACGCCTTTGAGTTTCGAGTAGTTCGACCGCGGCGACTCCAGCCCCATCCAGATCCACGACACGCCGAGCTCCACCAGTTCTTCAACTTTGTATTGCCGGATGGCATTGGCCGAGGCGAAAACGGCCATGCCCCATGCCTTCCCGGCCTCTTTCATCCGCTTCAGCAGTTGTAGTGCGCGCGTGCGATGGAGCAGGAAGTTCTCGTCCATTACAAAGAACGTCTGAACGCCGAGCGACGCTTCCGCTTTGCACATCACGTCGTACAACTCGTCACCCGTCTCATAGAAATTGACGAACTTGCCCTTGCCGCCGAAGAACGCCGAGGTCGTACAGAAGTTGCAGCCCATGGGACAGCCGACCGAGGGAATGATCGTCGCCGCGGTACCGCCCTTTTTCTCCGGCAGCCGCATCCCCATGACACGGGTTTGAAGGCCCGAAACAATGTCCGGATGCCGGATCGGCGCATGCTCGTCTTCGCCCAGATAACGCCGCATCCACGAGATGCCTTCGCCGCGCACGATATGGTCGGCGTCAATCATGTGTTCAAGTCCCGGCGTCGCCGCCACGTGCCCGCCGATCACGATCGTCGAAGCCGGCGAGAGTTCCCGCACCATGCGGCACATCTCGCGCACCTTGCCCAGGTTCACGATGATGGAAGAAATTCCGACGATGTCGTAGGCGTTCGCCGTGAGCTCGCGGGCAAAATCCTCGCGCGTCGGAAAATCAATCACTGTACACGGCGCCGAGATATTCTGCTGGATCATCATGATCCCCCACGACCGGTGAAACATCCGTAGCGAGAATCCGCCCTGCGCGCGTGTCACCTGGTTGTGGTAGAGCTCCATGGGATTGATGGCGCGCGAGCCAAACTCATCGTCCTGCGCGTAAGGACCAAACACCGAGGTCAACAGCACCCGAGCACGAGTTCCCTTGGGATGAACGATGTTCTCTTGAACTTGCATCGACACACACTCCGAACGTCTGAACGTAGCGGAATGTGGACCGAAAAGTCAGTGAGGGCTGGCAGGTAATACAAAACTTTTACCTGCGAGCATCAACCGAAGGACATGAACGATTGGCGATCGCGGGCTGATGTCCGTCTGTGTAGCAGAGTCACCACAGGATTCGTGCGAGACAAAAAAAGTGAATAAGGGAAAATCCTATAAATTAGTGGCATTCTGAACTCGTTCGCAGTGACATCCGTCACGCAGAACGGTGTTAGCGAAGTTGTAGTTTCATCTTCTCGTAATTCCCCGTTCACAAACCGCTGCTAGCGTCATCGCGAGGTTGCTTCCGATCATTTAGAGAGTCTCGAAAACAATCATCTTTCACCTATTTTTTTACGTCATTTCAAACGGAGAACTTAAATGAAAAAAGCGAGCGTCGGTTCGAGAGCGTTGCTGGTTCTCGTAGTGGCGGTGTGCCTGTTGGCCACACCGCTTTGGGCTCAGAAGGCGAGCGCGGCAGGCGCGAATGCAGTTTGGCGCTTCGGCGTGATGTCGGACACGCAATGGACAGTCCCCGACGATGGCAATAATCCTAATTCGGTCTCGGTTGGCATCATTAATCAGATCAACAGCCAGTTCATCAACGCCGGGGTCAAGTTCGTGGTTCAGGTCGGCGATCTCACCGATAACGGCAGCGCGCTGGCCCTGGACACTCGGGCACAAGCCACGCAGGCACTCTATGACGCGGGAATCGGATTCTATCCTCTGCGTGGCAATCACGAGAGCTCGCTGACGGGCGCCCAGGAATTTCTCCTCGATTTCCCGCAGACGCAGGGGGAGGGTCCAAACGTCCTGGGAGCGGTTCACTTCCGAAGCCCCAGCTCCAACCTTAAGGGCCTCAGCTATTCGTTCCGCTATAGGAACGCGACGTTTGTCCTACTCGACCAGTTCACTAGGCTCGATGGTACGGGCGGCACAAGCAGCGAAGTAAGCAACACCAACATTGCGGGACAACTTGCCTGGATCCAGAGCACACTGGGCACCCGCCCCGCTTCCACACACGCCTTCGTGTTTGGGCACAAGAATCTCATTGGGCAGAACCACGTCGACTGCCTCCTTGGCTCCGATCCAAGCCAGAACGCAGCGGTCCGCAATTCGTTTATTGGTGCGCTGGCGGCAAATGGCGTCCGCTACTACCTCAGCGGCCACGATCACATCCATCAACGTTCTTTGGTGACCAGCCCAGACGGCAGGTCCTCAGTCCACCAGCTGATTGGCGCTTCCGACAGTTCGAAGTTCTACATGCCGAGCCTGCCTTCGAACGATCAAATCTACGACAGTCCGACGCGCGAGACGTCAATCGCCCAGGAGCTAAACCGTGTCGGCTACTACATCGTCACTGTAGATGGCCCACGGGTCACGATCGAGTACTACTCAGCCGTAACGGATCCAGTTTTTGACGATGGCGAATACCTGCTCTTCACCACGCCGATCTTCAATTTCGTCAGGCAGGAGACCTGGACCTACAGCCTGAATGGAAAGGAATTTCTCGTTCCCCAAGGTCTGCCATACACGGTCATTCAGGATCAGTTCGAGGGAACCACAGCGCAGATTCTGAGCGGGACAAATGGCAGCATCGCCGTCGATGGCAGCAATCGTCAGCTCACGAAGGCAATCAACACAGGCTGGGCCAGCATGAAAGGTCCCGTGGCCAGCGCAGTTCTCACGTTGTCTGGCATGGCGAACATTTTCGTTCCGCAGACCGATTCCTATACGCTATCGCTCAGCTACGTCAGCAAGAAGGCAAAAGCGAAAGCCATTCTCAGTGGAGCTTTCGGAATTGCGGCGAGGGACAGTCAGGGCAACTGGGTGAATGCAGTCGACCTGAATTCCGGTGGCGCAAAGAAGTTTGTCATTGGCCCATGGAATGCGAGCTACGGACTCGGAAGTTACGGTGTCGATCCGAACACGCTGACCACGTGGGCCGTTCTCGACTACACAGACGATTTTGCGGCAGCTCAGTTCGTTCCCTAAAAGTTTTGGAGTTGATTTTGTCTCGCCGGTTCCCGCGAGACGCCAGCCCACTCCTTCCGATGTCACCTTTGGGGAGGGGAAGGAGTGGGCCATTTTCCGCCGACTCTGTTCACTCTGCCATCTTCGCCACGTGCACTGTGAATCCTGTCTTGGGCAGCAGTGACGTCAGCTCGAAGACGCGGAAACCATCGCCGGCAATCTCGCTCTGACGATAAACGCCGGGTTCAATGTCAGCAGTTTCGTGACGGCCTCCCAGCTCGTCGAGGAACTTCTGCGCTTCTTTGATGCCGACCTCGCCGGCTTTTGCCCGTGTGACGACCGCCTCGGTCGCATAAGAACGTACCAGTTTCGGCCAGTATTTCTGCAAGAGCTGTGTGCTGGCGAAAAGATCCGCCCAAACGATATCACCGTTGACCGCGACGACAACTCCGACCGCGTTCTTATCGCGGAGCTGGCGGATAAGGCTCTCGTAGTTGCGCTGCAGGGGTTCGGCGACCGAGGCGACTTTCTTCTGAACTTCGTCATTCTGCATAACCCGCGCGTAGGATGTGGTGGAGTTGATTTCCGCAGCGGATGCTTCCACCGTGACGTTCTCTGCCATGGATCGTTGCTGGCTTCGAACGTTGTCCCAAACCTGCTGCTGATCCTTGGCGCCCATTGCCTTGCTGCGAACTGCAGGAGCGGCGAGCATTCCGACTGAGCTGCCATTCAGGTTTCCGAATTCGTATCTACCCTTAGTTGGGATCCAGCGTCCGGGCTCAACACAGAACACGCTCAAGTCGACCGGATCGCTCTCGGCAGGCACGATACGATCTTTGCCGATCACCCGATCCTGCTTGCCGCCAGTGACGATTTCTCCCGCGAGCAGCAACAGCGGCCGCTTGGAGTTGTTAACGAGCACGAGACGATTCACTTCGCCATCCCGCACCGGATATGCATTGGGTGGTACGGGATGCGGAGGCCGGCGTCGGATCAGGCCTCGCGCTTGCCCTGCTTCGGTCACGACTACCTCGCCTGTCTTTAAACCTTCATCAAGAGTAAGAAATTCTCCCGTGTCGTAGGACTTACTGGCAACGACCGGAAATACCGTCAGATTCCCGCTACGAATCGGGCTCAGCAGCGTATAGCCCGATCCCGAAGAAACCTCGCCAGCATGCATCAGGCAGGGAATGACAGCGGCCGCAGCCACGAGCAAAGTAATGCCAGCAAGCGCTATGACGATTCGCATAAGAGCCCCCAGGCCAAGCCGATATTGTCGCCCTCGCAGGGTCTCCTTCCGTGGCCATCCCAGAACGGTGTGAGCGGCCGTTCTGGAGGCCTCGGAGTGTGGGTTCCAGGAGAGCATTCCACGGTTTTGCTGACGAGAGAACGTGCCAACACTCGCTACTTGCGTCTAAAATTGCGTAGCATCCGTTGACAGGTATGCCAGGGTCAGTCCAACCCGGCCAGGGGGAGGCGGTTGCCCATCGCCTCTACGAAAAGAGCGGAGCCGCCGCTTACGGCCTGAGTGTCGAGCAGTTCGCCGCTATCCTCACCCAGATTCAGCAGAAATGTCAGCCGGATGCCGCCCGGCAAGCTGCGGCCGATTTCTGCGCCAGCCTGCATGTGGAGGAATTAGCTTTGGCGCGGGCCTGCGCCGCCGGAAACGAGCTGGCATGGCAAGAATTCGTCAGCCGCTATCGGCAAAAGCTTCATGTCATGGCGCTGTCGATAACGCGCGACAACACCTACGCGTCGGAACTGGCGGATTCACTCTTTGCCGACCTCTACGGTGTGAATTCCCGAGATGGCGCGCGTAACTCGAAACTGCACTCCTACACCGGCCGTGGCTCGCTCGAGGGCTGGTTGCGCACCGTGATGGCCCAGGAGTTTATCAACCGCTACCGCAAGCAGAAACGTAATGTAAGTCTTGAAGAAAAGACGGAAGACGGCGAGCAGTTTGCAGCTCCAAATCCTGACCCTTCTCCTGGCACGGACCCCCGACTTGCCGCTGCCACCGATCAGGCGTTGGCTGAACTCTCGGCAGAGGACCGTTTCGTGCTGGCGTCGTACTATCTGGATCGGCGGACGTTGGCCGAGATTGCCCGCACTTTGGGCCTCCATGAATCGAGTGTGAGCCGCCGGCTGGACCGGGTGTCGGGCGCTCTACGGAAGCGCATCCTGGCATGTTTGCGCGATCGCGGCATGAGTCACGCTCAAGCCACCGAAGCTCTGGAGACCGATGTGCGGGATGTGCAGTTGGATCTACGTGCCCGGCTAATGCAAGATTCGCCGGCCCAGGCGTTCTCTAGCAGGAAGGTTTCTGCGAATGACGCAGGTGACATAAGTCATGGGTGAGCTGCCTAAAATTGTGCACGACCGGCTCGGGGCCAGCCTGCCCGCGAACCTCGCACATGCCCATCCAGATGCCGACATGCTGACGGCATTTGCCGAGCAGACAGTCTCGGCAGACGAACGGGAGAGGATTTTGCAGCACCTCGCGCTTTGTGGCGATTGCAGGGAAGTACTGTCCCTGTCCCTGCATCAGGAGCCATCCTCACCCGAATCGGTCGCTGACCGGTCGCAGACGGCCCGCGTGCGTCCGCCCCGCGAACGTGTCTGGTTCACTTGGCCGCGCTTGCGTTGGGCCGCATTGGCGGCTGGGCTTGTCGTCGCAGCAGCGATCCTTCTCTTGCATCCCGCTAAGCAATCTTCACCAAGCGAAGCGAAGCAATCGCCAGCGAATGTCACTGCACCTCAGGAAACAATCGCGGAGAAACAAACGCCGTCGGTGCCTGCGACTTCTCCAGTTGCATCGGCCAAAGAGGAGGCGGAACGACAGGAGCCGCCGCCCCGCGAACTCGATCGCGATAAGACGCTCGCCTCTGCCGATGCCACCGAGCCGCACGCGCCGTCGACACGGCTCGATGACATGTCGAGAACGCGCGCAGCGGCACGATCCGTTCCGCAGATTCAGTCCGGCGCCCGGATTTTTGGGCCGCTGCAGAGTAACAACATCCAGAACAACAGCAATCAGCTGGTCAAGAATGACCAGCCGGCGCGGCGCGATATGGGAGTAGTACTCGGCGAGTTGCGCAACGGATCACCTGGAGAAAACGCGGCAGGAGGCGCGGCCTCCGCGCCAAAACCGTTGACCACATACTCGGAACAGCGGTACGAGAATCGGTCGGCATCCACGGAGGACAACAAGAAGACCCAAAGCACCACAATACTGACTCGCGGGAATCTGAGCGCGGGCCTCGCGGATGAGAGAAAAGACGTGACGCTTAAAGCAGCTCCTGCACGGGCCGAGTCTCAAACCGCGCCAGCGCCTCCACCTATCCCAACCGTAAACGAGACTGTCACCGTTACGGGTGAGTCCGTTGCTGTCGAGACCGCTAGCGCAGACAAAATCGTGAGCAAAGGTGCCACTCCCGTGACTAAGGCCAAGGAGCCTGCGAAAGAGCTCGCCAAGGTGGTTCCGGAAGCAAAAGCTTCGGAGTCAGCGACAGACGAGTGGGTCGTATCGTCTTCTCAAGTCGCCAACCTTACAGTCAACGGGCGTTCTTTTACGACGATGGAGCGACTCTCGCCGCAATGGAGACTATCCGGCGGCGTTTTGCAGCGCTCCGCCAATAGCAGCGATTGGCAGACTGCCTTACACGCGCAACGGGCGCTGCTCTGCTATGCGGCAAACGGAAACGAAGTGTGGGCTGGGGGAAAGAAGGGTTCGCTATTCCATTCTTCTGACGGGGGCACAAGCTTTACGCAGGTCTATCCCACTACCAAAGGCCAAAAGCTCACTGCCGACGTCACGAAGATCGAAGGTCGCAGCCCAACGGAAACCGTCCTTTCTACCAGCAAAGGCGAAACCTGGACCAGCGCCGACAATGGCAAGACTTGGGAAAAGAAGTGAATTTGGATTCCTCGTGCCGTCACAGCGTTTTTCACTCGTCGTAAAATTTTGTACTGAGAACTGAGAACCGGGAACTGAGACCCCAAACATGTCCGACAGAATTCTGGTTGTCGTTGAACAGCGGGAAGGCAAGTTGAACCGTGTTTCCTGGGAAACGATAGCCGCTGGGCAAGCCATTGCATCCCAGGCCGGATGGACGCTCGAAGCGGCGGTTGTTGGCTCCGGCGTCAGCGGCATTGCTGGCGAAGTTGCGGCCAAGAAAATCGCGAAAGTCTATGCCATCGATTCGCCGAAGCTGGATCCCTATACTCCGGATGCATTTGTCCACGTTCTCAAGGAATTCCTCGGGAAGCACCCGGCGAAATTGGTGCTCATGCCGCACACGTACCAAGTGCGGGACTTTGTCCCGAAGCTTGCGACCGCGCTCAATGGCACAGCCATCACCGACGCGATCGGCTACAAGCATGAGGAAGGAAAGCTGCTGTTCACCCGGCAAGTGTTCCAAGGGAAGTTTGTCGCTGATGTGAGCTTCAGTGGTGCGGGCCCCTGCTTTGTGACCTTCCAGAGCGGCGCCTTCCGCGGGGACCAGGCAGAGGCAGCCGCTTCGCCTGTGCCGGTCGAAACCGTGAACGTCGATGTGGCCGATGGGGTTGTCCGCAACCAGCCGCAGCCAGTTTTCAAAGAAGCCAAACAGGCGGTTGACCTTACACAAGCCGAAATCATCGTTTCCGTAGGGCGTGGTATCAAAGAACAGAAGAACATCGACCTGGCCAAACAACTGGCCGATGCGCTCGGCGGAGAAATTGCGGCGTCGCGGCCGATCTGCGATAACGGCTGGCTTCCGATGGACCGCCAGATCGGATCATCAGGTCAGACGGTAGCGCCGAAGCTCTATCTGGCCCTTGGGATTTCCGGAGCGATTCAGCACATCGTTGGGATGAAGGGCTCGCGGACGATCGTCGCCATCAACAAAGACGCCGAAGCACCTATTTTTGAGATTGCGGACTATGCAGTGGTCGGAAATTTATTCGACGTCGTGCCGCCGCTGATAGAGGAAGTGAAGAAGGCCAAGGGGTAAGCTCTCGATTCATGCTGCGACATTCAGGCGTTCGCCTGCTGTTGATCGAATCAGATTATCAGGTAGGGAGACTTACTTTCCCGCGGCGAAGCCGCCGAGATGAGCCATCGTCAAGCGAAGATACTTGTAGGGATTGACTGGAGTGTCGTTGATGCGGACTTCGTAGTGAAGATGCGGACCGGTTGACCGTCCGCTGAGGCCGACGTACCCGATGGTGTCGCCACGGTGCACGTATTGCCCGGCCGCAACACTGAAACTCGCCAGATGGCCGTATCGCGTAGTGATGCCATGTCCGTGATCGACGACGATCGCCCGGCCGTAACCACCTTGGAAGTCGGCGAACATTACGGTCCCGTCGGCAGGTGCGATCACCGCCTGTCCTACGCTCGCTGAAATATCTACGCCGGAGTGAAATGCGCCCTCACCGTTGAACGGATCGATCCGCTCGCCGAACGATCCGGTGATTCTGCCCTCCACCGGCCAGAGGTTCGGGGCTGCGTTAGCACGAATCCAGTCCGCAGTTGTGGCATTTCGAGTGAGCCCAAGGGTAATCCCAACCGTCGCCGCTCCGGTCAGCGCCGTATGCTTCAACGCGTAGAGTTGGTCGAGGGAGGAGTGAACCTGTGCCTCCTGAATGAAGTCAGCCGACGCCGTCAAAGGCGCCGCATCCGACTTCAGCCCATACAAAGCAGAAACTTCGCCGGCCAGGGAACCCAGCGAGGCTACCTGGATGTCGCGTTCCTTCGCAACTTGCTCCAGGCGCGAGTAGCGGTCCTTCAGTTCATCTTGCTCGGTGCGCAGTTGGTTGAATTTCGAAACCTTATAGACCATCCGGGCATAGGAACTGGCGATCCCCGTCAGGCTCAGGACGCCGATCGCGATCCCGGCGACCAAAACGTATAGGTATTGAATGGGAATGGAGATCTTGCGCAGTTGTCCATCCTCGTCGCGAGCTACAAAAAATATGTAGAAGCGTTTGCGCAATGTCTCTTCCGTCGAATCGATTTTCTGCGGATCCTGCCGGAGCGGTCCAGTCATGCTCCAAGCTCGGAATCCTGATTCCAAAACCAGCCACGTCAGGATCGGGCTGGCGCTATCCCTACCAACGGAACCAGGCAAGGTCGAAAACCCTATGTCCCGCAATCACTTCTGCGAGGAGCATCGCTTCGGCCAAAGGCATCTGTGAACGGCAGGTAAACGGTAACAAACCTGATTCCCGGTGTCAACGCTTCACAGCACATGCGGATGATTACCAAGGAAGGGTAATCGTTCTGACCGCCCGTACGGGTTACGACCGGGTACCAGCGGTATAGTGGAAACGCTTGCCAATGGCAGAAAAATCGCTGATCGAGCGGGTCCGGCGCCGGGCTGGTCTCAGCCCAGCTTTGATGACTGGCATTGGGGACGACTGCGCGGTGATGCGCCTGCCCCCCGCGCACGACCTGCTGTTTACCACCGACTTCACCCTGGAGGATGTCCACTTCCGGCGGGCCTGGCATCCACCGGAGGTGGTGGGACGACGATGCCTGACGCGGGGCCTGAGCGACATCGCCGCGATGGGAGGCGCGCCAGTGGCGTGTTTTCTGTCGCTGGCACTGCCTTCGAAGACGCCTCAATCGTGGGTCGATCGATTCCTCACCGGACTCCTCGGATTGGCTCGCGAATTCCAAATTCCGCTCGCGGGCGGCGACACAGCGCAATCGGCAGGCGGTATCCATGCCGATATCGTTGTGGTGGGTGAGGTCCCAAAGGGTAAGGTGGTATTGCGTTCAGGAGCACGGCCCGGAGATTCCATCTACGTCACTGGGGAACTTGGTGGATCGGCAGCGGCGATTCGACAACTCGAGAAAGGGCGCATCCGCGCCACAGACTACCCCGGACATTTTCATCCGACGCCGCGAGTCTTGGCAGGCACATGGTTGCGCAAGCGCAATCTGGCTTCGGCCATGATTGATCTAAGCGATGGCCTTTCCACCGACCTGGGACACATTTGTGAAGAGAGTGAAGTCGGAGCGGAAATCGACGCTTCCGCGATTCCACGGGCGCAAGTCGGGCATCCACCGAGGCGTGTTGACTTTGACCTCTGTCTGCATGGTGGTGAAGACTACGAGTTGCTGTTCATGTCATCCCGGCACGTTCCAGAGCTTGTGGCAGGTGTAAGTGTGACGAGAATAGGAAAAGTCACAAGAAAGTGTGAAATGGCACTCGTGGGATTGGATGGGCGTCGCCGGAACCTGGTGGCACGGGGATGGGAACATTTTCGTAAACGCTAAACCGGCGGTGACTTTGGTTACCTGTTTGGGGTGACCCCTGCGAAGCTACAGTAAGCCCATGCGAAGAATTGCAGCGTTCGTGGCGTTCGGTCTGGTCGTGTTTGCTCCGATCCTTGTTTTCGGGCAGACACCTGCCATCAAGGTGGACAACGAATTCGTTCATCAGCAGTTTGGCAAGGAATTCACCATCATGCCAGAGGCCGGTGTTATGTTCGGCGATCTCGATGGCGATGGCGTGGAAGATGCCGTGATCGCGGCGCGCTGCAAGAACCCCCTGCTGGATGAATCCGAGCACAACTACAAAGTCCTCGATCCCTATATGTCGTTCTACGGTTTCGGCGATCCCAAGGTGACCACAAGTTTTAACAAGGGAGACCCGCGGTGGGCAGGGCTGGTGGTATTGATCATTCACGGAAACGGACCCGATGCCTGGCATTCGGCGGCGCCCAAAGCGAAGTTTGTCATCATCAATCTTCCGTACAAGCAGATCTCGGTACGCAAGTTCGCCATGTGGAACAAGCAGAAGAAGCAACTGATGGCAATCTTCGTCGAGGAAGGCAACGAGGAAAACGAGTCTTCGGCGCTCTACTTTGACGGCAAGAAATACAAGTACACTCCTATGGGCGAAAGCATGGAGTGACCTGCTCCTTACACCATTTGGCGAACACAGCAAAAATTCAAACTCGCGTCGTTTCGCTTCCCGGCTCGCTCCGCTAAACCAGGCTTCATCCTCGTTCGCAGCCGCGTTCCCCTATAATCAGTACATCCTTGCGAATTCTTTGGGCCCGTAGCTCAAGCGGATAGAGCATCGGATTTCTAATCCGAGGGTTGCAGGTTCGATTCCTGCCGGGCCTACCACGAACTGCAGGTGTCAGGTCTCAGGTGTTAGATCTCAGGTCTTGTTCTCAGCTTTTGGAGTTCTCCGCTTGCAACCGGGTGGCCGCCCACTGTGCTACTTCGGCAACTGCCTCGTCGGGATCTTCTGCCAGGCGTTTCACCGTCGGCAAGAATTTCGGATTGCCGCTGTTGCCCATTGCGATCACTGCGTTGCGGCGCAGGCCGGAGAGTCTAGCGCGTCTAATCGGCGACTCCCTAAACACCCGCCGGAATTCCTCCTGCCGCATCTCCGCCAGCCAGTCCAGCGCAGGATTGACCAACCCGTCGCGCGGCTGAAACTCAACTACGCCAGTTACTGGCGCCTTGCGATTCCAGGGGCAGACATCCTGGCAGATGTCGCAGCCGAAAACATGTCGTCCCATGTCGGAGCGCAGACTCTCCGGAATTTCGCCGCGCTTTTCAATCGTCAGATAGGAGATGCACAGCCGGGCATCGAGTTTGCCCGGGGCGACGAAAGCGTGTGTGGGACACGCGTCGAGACAGCGCGTGCAGGTTCCACAGCGATCAGGAGCAGGCAGGCCCGGCTCCAGGTTGAGAGAAGTCAGGATCACGCCGAGAAACAGCCACGAACCGAGCTTCTGGTTGATCAGGCACGTGTTCTTGCCAATCCATCCGATGCCCGCGTACTTGGCAAACACACGCTCGATCAACGGACCGGTGTCGACATACGAGCGAAAGCAGTGGTCAGTGGGCAGTGGGCAGTGATCAGTCTCCTCGAGATGCTTACTGAGTTTCGATTCGACCGCACGTAGCCGCCGCATCACCGCTTCGTGGTAATCCTCGCGGCTCCAGGCGTAGCGTGAAATCCAGCCTTTGGTAGGGTCACTAGCCTGCGTCGAGTACGGCTGCGCGGTGTTGTAGTTAATCGCGCACACGATCACGCTGCGCGCCCAGGGAGCGACGCGGGCGAGTGAGGTGCGTTTGAGTTCGCCAGCGCCGTCGCGAGACTCCATGTACTTCATCTCTCCGTGATGGTCGGCGGCGATCCATCCAGGGAAACAGTCGAGCTCGCGGAATTCCCGCACCGGCGCGACACCGCAAAGGTCGAATCCGGCTTCGCGGGCAAACTGCTGAATTAGTGACGC
>Ga0335085_10006632_pt1 | contig 18196 bp, 22 predicted proteins | sample Lox_Sample_45_FD_206712 | JGI IMG/M metagenome (GOLD analysis project Ga0335085, IMG submission 206712) | Soil microbial communities from Loxahatchee National Wildlife Refuge, Florida, United States - Lox_Sample_4.5 | ecosystem: Environmental > Terrestrial > Soil > Wetlands | place: USA...
GTGATCGTGCAGGTCATCGACGGGGTGACGCTCGAACGCCATCTCGAGCTTACGCTCGAGCTCGCGGAGCTTGGCCGTCCGCTCGTGATCGCGCTCAACAAGATGGACGAAGCGCAGGACCGCGGGCTCTACGTCAACGGCAAGATGTTGGCCGCGCAGCTCGGGGTGCCCGTGGTGCCGACGGTGGCGACCATGGGACACGGCATCGCAGAGCTTTTCCGCACGGCGGTCAAGGCCGTGCGAGAGGACATGCGCCCGCCCGCCCCCACCTTGAGCGATCACATCGCGGAGCGGCTCAAGCCGATCGCGGCGCTGCTTGGCGCGAGCGACATCGAGCGAGCTTTCCGCCTGCCGATCCCGTTCCTTGCGACGCACATCGCTGAGAGCGACGGCTATTTCCTCGGCGAGCTGGAGCAGCACTTCCCGGATCGCCTGCCCGAGCTTCGCCGGCTGCTGGAGCTCGCGGGCCAGGGACTGCCGCGTCCGCTGCCCGACGAACTGCACGCCGACCGCCACCATCGCGCGGCGCTGGCCTTCGAGGCCGCTACGCGGTTCGGCGCGCCGCACGGGGGACGCGGCTGGCGTTATTGGCTCGACGAGCTGTTCCTCAGCCGACGCTGGGGGTTCGCCGGCAGCCTCGCGGTATTCGCCGCAGTGCTCTTCGTCGTCTTCTACGTGAGCGCGTGGATCGACCGCATGACTTCGGCCCGGCTCGTCGAATGGGTGTCGGCCTGGCAGCCGGACTCGACCGTGAGTGTCGTCGGGCGCGCCGTCGCGGACGGCTTGATCGGGCTCACCGGCATCGTCGTGCCCTACATGATCCCGCTCGTGCTGCTGCTGGTCGCGCTGGAAGAGGCGGGCGTCATGGCCCGCATCGCGTTCGCGGTCGACCGCGGCTTTCACTGGCTCGGCCTGCACGGAGGCGTCGCGGTGCCGTTCCTCCTGGGACTCGGCTGCAACGTGCCGGCGATTTCCTCGATCGGAACGACCACGACCGGCCGCGAGCGCGTGATGGCTTCGCTGCTCGTCACCTTCGTACCGTGCTCTGCGCGCTCGGCGATCATCCTCGCGCTGGGGGGCAAGTATCTGGGCGGACTCGGCGTAGCGGGCATTTTCCTGCTGACACTGGTGGTGATCGCGGTGCTCGGCCAAGTGCTGCGGCGACGCTATCCGCGCGGCGGGCCCGGCCAGGTGCAAGAAATCCCGCCGTACCGGCTTCCCCGCTGGCGCCCGCTGGTGAGCGAAACCTGGGTGCGCACGCGCGACATCCTCACCATCGTCACGCCGCTGCTGGTGGGGGGCAGCGTGATCCTCGCACTGCTCGCGCACGTCGGGGCCGACCGCCTCATTAACGTGCTCCTCACCCCGATTACAACGTGGTGGCTGGGCCTGCCGGTAGTGCTGGGCGTGCCGATCCTGTTCGGCGTGCTGCGCAAGGAATTGTCACTGCTGATGATCTACCAGGCGCTCGGCGGCTTCGATGTCGGCCAGTATCTGAGCTCGATCCAGATCGTGACATTCCTCTTGTTCCTCACCTTCTACGTGCCGTGCATCTCGACATTCGCGGTGATGCTGAAGACGATCGGCCGCCGCGAAGCACTCGTCTCGGTGTCGCTCTCGGTGGGGGCGGCGTTGCTGGTGAGCGGGCTGGTGCGCTTCGCGCTGGAGGGTCTGCGCTTCCTCGTCGCGTGACTCGGCGATCTGCCCGGCGACTGCGATAATATCCGTCGGTGGACTTCCCTTTCTGAAGCGCGTGCCTGCCCGTCCGACCGTCCCGACGCCTCAACAAGGCCATCTGGCCGAAAACGTGATGCACTTCGCGCGCGTGCTGCGCGCCGCGGGGCTGCCGATCGGACCGGACCGCGTGCTCGACGCGGTCCGTGCGCTCGAAGTTGCCGGCCTTGAGCGCCGCGAGGACTTCTACTGGACGCTCGCGAGCGTCTTCCTCGCGCGGCGCGAGCAGTTTGAGATCTACGACCAGGCTTTCCACATCTTCTGGCGCGATCCGCAGCTGCTCGAGCGCGTCATGGCGATGTTCCTGCCGCAGGTCTACGGGCGGCAGGCTCGCGAGGAGCCCCAGCCGGCATCGAGCCGCGTCGCCGAGGCCCTGCGCCCGAGGCAGAAGAAGCCGCGCGAGGAACCGCTCGAGCCGCCGGCCGAGACCCAGCTTGACGCGTCGCTCAGCTTTTCCTCCCGCGAGGTGCTGCAGCACGCCGATTTCGAGACGATGACCGCCGAGGAGCTCTTGCAGGCGAAAAAGCTCATCGCGAAGCTGCGCCTCCCCATCCCCGAGATCCGCACGCGGCGCTTCGACGCCGATGCCCACGGTGCCCGCGTGGACCTGCGAGCGACGTTGCGCGCGAGCCTGCGCAGCGGCGGCAGCTTCATCCCCCTGAAGCGGCGCTCGCCGGAGACGCGGCACCCGCCGCTGGTGGCGCTGTGCGACGTGTCGGGCTCGATGAGCCGCTACTCGAGGATGTTCCTGCACTTCCTGCACGCCATCACCAACGACCGCGACAGGGTGGCGAGCTTCGTGTTCGGCACGCGGCTCACCAACATCACGCGCCACCTGCGGCACCGCGACGTCGACGTGGCGATGAGCGGCGTGGCGGACGCGATTGCCGACTGGTCGGGCGGAACGCGCATCGGCAACTGCCTTGCCGAATTCAACCTGCGCTGGTCTCGCCGCGTGCTCGGCCAGAACGCGGTCGTGCTGCTGATTTCCGACGGCCTGGACGGCGACGTCGGCGAGGGGCTCGCAAAGCAGATGGAACGCCTGCACAAGTCCTGCCGCAAGCTCATCTGGCTGAACCCGCTCCTGCGTTACGAAGGATTCGAGGCGCGCCCGGCAGGGGTGCGCGCGATGCTGCCGCACGTCGACGAATTCCTGCCGGTACACAACGTGGCGAGCCTCATCGATCTCGCCCACGCGCTGGAGGGCTCGCACGAGCATCGGCGCGCGGCCTGACCAACCCCCGGTAGCACCGCGTTCCTCTTACCCGGATCTTCCGGGGCGCCGGCACGGAACCGGACGCCCCCCTCCCGGTGTGAATATTCCACTCGAAGCCGATGCAGGGCTTCACAGATTCTGTCGCCGCCTCAAATTAATCTGGTCACCGTGCAGATGAAGGTTTGCACGGCCCGGCGCAGACCGGAAACGCGGTGAACAGAAAGGGGACCAGCCATGATCAAGAATGCGAATTCGTACTCCAGCATGGTGCAGCGCATCGACGACATCCAATTGAGCAAGAGCGACCGGCAGCTTGCCGAGGAGCACATGCGGGACGCGGAGCTTGTGGCCGAACTCATCTGCCGCGCCTGTGAAAACCTCCGGTCCGCCGAGGCGCTCTTGAGCCGCGTATTCGCGCATCGCGCCTAGCGAGCGCCGCCTGGTCCGGGCGGCCCCCGTTCCTTGATCGAGCCCGCGGCGACTAGGCCGGGGGCTCGACGTGGAAAACCGCCACTTCTGTCGGATCGGCGCCGTAGGAATGCCCGAAACTGATCGATCCGTGGCCGTGCAGCACCACTTCTTCGTGCTTCAGGGCCACCTCGAGTCCTCCGTCGAAAGTCACGAAGGTACCGTTGGAGCTGACGTCGACCAGAACGAATTTGTCGAGGCGGCGTTCGATCCGCGCATGGTCGCGGGACGCCTTCCGGTCGGAGATGACGACATCGCTTGAGCTGTCCCGCCCAAGCTTGATGAACACGCGGCCCGAGCCCAGGACGATTTCCTTACCGCTGTGTGCGAGGCGGAGCTGCGCCTGCCGCTTCTGCCAGCTGAACGAATTGCCGTCTGTCATGTAGGTCATCTCTTCGCTCGGCTGCCACAAGACCTCGTACACATCGATTTCTTCGTGGCGGCCCTTTACCGGGAGCTTGCCGATGGCGCGCGTCTGCGCCTTCCACGGCTGGGTCAAGGCCTCGACGCAGTCCTTGGCCGCGATGATCTGGGAAGGCTTGGCCAGCTTCACCATTCGAGCCGCCACGTTGACGCAGTCGCCAAACACGCCCTCGCCTTGCTCCAGCACGGGGCCGAACTGCAGCCCGACGTGGATCTGGAGGCGCTGGCCGAAGGCAGGCTCCTCCAGCGCGACCCGCAACTGCATCTCGGCGGCCGCCTGGGCCGCTGCCGAAGCCGTGGGAAACACGCACAAGACCTCGTCGCCGATCGTTTGTACCACTCTCCCCCCGCAGCCGACAGCCGATCCTTGCATGAGTTTGAGACAGCGGGCGACACACTCCATGGCCCGCGCCGTGCCGAGCTTCTCGTACAGGCGCGTGCTTCCGGTGATGTCGGCAAACAGAACAGCCAACTCTATGGGCTGCTTTTCCACCTGTCGGTAGGAACCATTCCTTCGGGCAAAAAAGTATAAGCAGGGATCGGCCGGCCGGGCCAGTCAGCGCTCTCGAGACTCCGGAGAGGGTGCTGGTCCGCAGAAACGCCGATGCCAAGCAGAATCGAAAAGTATCCTATCATTGCCTGCCAAAGCACAAGCACCGGAGGATCATGAGGGCATTTCGCTGGGCAGGGCTCGCCGCGTCGATACTCCCCGCCGCTGCCCACGCTCAGGCTCCGGTGGCCCCCTATCCGGCCCGCCCGATCCACACCATCGTGCCCTTCCCCGCGGGCGGCGCGGCCGAAGCGGTGGCGCGCGCCGAGCCCGAAGGCTACACGCTCCTGTCCACCCCTCCCGCCCCCCTCGTCATCAACCCGATCCTGGATGCGAGGCTCCCCTGCGATCCGACGCAGTTCGTACCGGCACCGGTGATGGCGGCGATCATGAAGGAGGACGCCGAGCGCTGGCGCAAGAAAATCCGCGCGGCGGGCGTGAACGGAGTGAGGCGCTGAGACGCCGATGTCGGCAGCGACGCCGTCGAAACCGAAGCTGTGGCTCGGCGCCTTTGCCGGTTTCTATCGCCCGGGCGTCGAGGAGGTGCGCGGGCTCGACCCCATATCCAAGTTCCTCTACTCGGCGCGCAGCGTGATTCTCGTGATCTCGGCGCAGGCGGCGATCATCGCCGGGCTGCTTGCCCTCGCCGACCGCGAGTTCCGCCCACTGCCCTTCGTTCTGGTGCTCGTCGGCCTCGTCGCCGCGCACATGATCAGCAACCTCTCCAACGATTACTTCGGCTTCAAGCGCGGCCACGATACGCCCGACTCGCCGCGCATGCGCTACACCGTCCACCCGATGGCGAGCGGCGTGCTCGAGACGCGCCTTCTCGTGACCGGGCTCGCCATCCTGTGCGCGATCTGCACGGCCATCGCCGCGTATTTCATCCTCGAGCGCGGCTGGACAGCGGCAGCCTTCGCAGCGGCGGGCATCGCGCTTCTGTTCCTCTACGACGCTGCACCGGTTCCGCTCAAGAGCATCGGCCTGGGTGAGCCAGCCGTGTTCCTCGTGTGGGGGCCGCTGATGATCGGCGGCGGCTACGCCATGATCGCCGGCCGCGTGTCCGCAGACGCCTTCTGGATCTCGATTCCCTATGGCCTGGGCGTAATGTCCATTCTCGTCGGCAAGCACATCGACCAGATCGAGTTCGACGCGCGCAAGGGCAACCGCACGCTGCCGGTGCTGCTCGGCGAGCGCGCCGCGCGGGGGCTCAATCTCGCGACTCTGGTTCTCATCTACGGCGTCGCGGCCGCGCTCATCCTTTCCGGACGGCTTAGTCCTTTCGCGGCCGCCATCGCGCTCGCGCTGCCGCGCGCAGCGCACGCGCTGCGCATCCTCGCCCGGCCCCGGCCGGACGCACCCCCGCAAGGCTACGTCGGCTGGCCGCTCTGGTACCACCGCGCCTGCCTCGAGCACAACCGCCTTTTCGGCTGGATGTACATTCTCGGCCTCGCGGCCGGCGCGGCGTGGCCGACGCTGCGCCTGTAGGTAGCGCGTGTCGCCGAACTTCTGTTCAACCGGACGCATGACGGGCCGCTGGGTTCTCGGAACCGGCACGCAACTTGGAGCTGAACAATGGTGATAGTTGCCACCTTCTGTGTCGTACTGCTCGTATTCACTACGATTATTCACTACGAAGTGCTGCACGCGATGAGCGTAAGTCTTCCAACGATCGGAGTTCCCCCACGGGCCAAGCTTATCGTCGTCATCTTCGGGGCGTTCTTCGCTCACACCGTCGAGATCATGCTGTACGCTCTCTCGATCTACCTGCTCGCCCACTACGGGGGTTTGGGTGCGCTGGACGACTCGACTCGCTTCTCTTTGAGTGTTTCGTTCTACTTTTCGGCGGAAACGTATACCTCGCTGGGCTACGGAGACCTCGTTCCCGGAGGAGGATTGCGATTGCTTGCCGGTGCGGAAGCGCTCAACGGCTTGTTGTTGATCGGATGGTCGGCCTCGTACACCTACATCGCGATGGAGCGCTTCTGGAGCAATGACGACAAGCGAACTGCGTTGCCCGCGACCCAAGCCGGCGCTGCGGCGGACGCGCCGTCTTCGGCACGCCGCCGAGCCGAAACGTAGGGCTTATCCATGGCCGCATGGCTGATCCCCGCGTTAAAGGCTGTCCTGCCGCATGTGGGCTCGATCATTTCTGCCGCAATCCCCGTATTCACGAACAGGAAGGCCGACGCCAATCAGGCCCTTCTTCTCCAGCAACAGATCGCAGAGCTTCAATCGGCGGCCTCCCAAAACGCGGCGCACGTCAAGGAATTGGCGGAACAGCTCCAGAGCACGGTGAACGCACTGGAACAGGGTGCGTCACTGGCCGAGGCAAGGATCCGCCGTGTGATCGCATTCTGTATCGCTGCGGCAGTCTTCTCTACGGTCTCGCTGTGCGTCGCGCTTTTCGCCTTTTTTGCGCGCTGAGTCCCGACAGCACGCGCCACCGCGACGGGCGGGAAGCGTCGCACTTCGCTCAATCGTCCTCCGCGCCCGCGCATCAGCGGCACCCCGGACCATGAAATACGAGACGATCCGCCTGCTTGCCTTTGCAGTCGTTTCCGCCTATTTCGCCTATGTCTCCAGGAAATCGCTGTTCCGCCCTCGCTCGCACGGCTTCTACCGATTCTTCGCGTGGGAGCTCATCCTGGCTCTTGTCCTGCTCAATGCGCCGCACTGGACGAAAGACATGTTCTCCCTTCACCAGATCATTTCATGGCTGTTCATACTCATTTCCATCTTCTTGGTGCTTCATGGAGTGCGCCTGCTCAAGGCCGTCGGGAAACCAAGTCAGAACCGATCTGACGCCGGGTTGCTGGAATTTGAAAAGACCTCGAACTTGGTTACTGTCGGCGCCTACAAATACATCCGCCATCCGCTCTATTCTTCACTTCTGTTTCTTGCGTGGGGCGTTTTTCTCAAGAACCCGTCCTCTGCGCCCGGTCTATTCTTCGTCCTTGCCGCTTCATTCTTCCTGGTTCTCACGGCAATGAAGGACGAATCCGAGTGCCTGCAGTATTTCGGGGATTCGTATCGGACCTATATGCTGGAGACCAAGAGGTTTATTCCGTTCTTGTTCTAGAGCTTGATCGGGGCGCCCAACAGAGCTCTTCAGCCGGTGCCGCCTGGCCGCCGGCGGCAGCAATTCATCCTCCTCGGCGCACCACGGCATTGATCTACGTCAAATAGCGGCGGTACAGCTCGAATAGCCTGCAAGGATTCGGCCCGCTGAGGCCGGCTTCGATCCCTCCCCGGATGGTGATGGCTGCAACCGGCTCCGACGCGGCTCTGTGTTTTCACTGCGGACAGTCCATGCCCGCCGGCGCGCGCTACGGCGTGCGTATCGGCAACCGCTGGCAGTCCGTGTGCTGCGCAGGGTGCGAAGCGGTCGCCTCCGCGATTCTCGGGCAGGGATTCGGCGACTTCTACCGCCTGCGCGACCGCGCCTCGGGAGAGCGCGCCCAGGCGGCCTTGCCCGAAGACCTGGCGCTCTACGACGATCCGGACGTCCAGCGCGGCTTCGTCCTCGAGCGCGACGCTGAGCGCGAAGCGCTGCTCGTGCTCGAAGGCATCCGCTGCGTCGCCTGCTCCTGGCTGATCGAGCAAGCGCTCACCCGGCTGCCGGGCGTGCTCGGCGCGGAGGTCAACTTTGCCAGTCAGCGCGCGCGGGTCCGCTGGGATCCGGAGCGCGTCCGCCTGAGCGCGATCATGGCAGCCGCCGGAAGAGTCGGCTATCGCGCGTTGCCCTGCAATCCCGCGCAGGTGGAATCGGTGCAGCGCGCCGAGCGCCGCGGCGCACGCTGGCGCCTGTTCGTCGCCGGCTTCGGCATGATGCAGGTGATGATGTACGCGCTTCCGGCGTACCTGGCGGGCGACGGCGAGATGAGCGGCGACATCGAGCAGTTGATGCGCTGGGCGAGCCTCGCATTAACGCTGCCCGTGGTGGGTTTCGCGGCGGCCCCCTTCTTCGCCGGCGCGTGGCGCGATCTCCGCTCGGGCCGGGTCGGCATGGATGTCCCGGTCGCGCTCGGCATCGGCGTGGCCTTCGCCGCCAGCGCGGTCGCGACCGCGTCGGGCTCGGGGGAAGCCTATTTCGACTCGGTGACGATGTTCGTGTTCCTGCTGCTGCTCGGGCGCTATCTCGAGCTGATCGCGCGGCAGCGGTCGAGCCTTGCTCTGCAGCACCTCGGGCGCCTCATGCCGGAATTCGCCAACCGCCTGCCTGATTTCCCGCGCTCGCTCGAAGCCGAGCGCGTGGCCGTCGCCGCGCTCAGGCCCGGCGATCTTGCGCTGGTCAGGCCCGGCGAATCGGTGCCTGCCGACGGCATCGTCGAGCAGGGTACGGGTTCGGTGAGCGAGGCGCTCCTTTCCGGCGAGGCGACTCCGGTCTTGAAGCGCCGGGGAAGCGCCCTGGTCGGGGGCTCGGTCAATCTCGCGAGCCCCTTCGTCATCCGTGTCGAGAAGGTCGGTGCCGCCACGGTGCTGTCCTCCGTTCTCAGACTGATCGAGCGGGCGTCCTCGGAGAAGCCCAGGCTCGTCAGGCTCGCCGACCGCACGGCATCGATCTTCATCCTGGTGGTGCTCGCGCTCGCGCTGGCTGCCGGCGCCTTCTGGGTGGCGAGCGATCCGGGCCGCGCGCTTCTCGTGGCCATCTCGGTGCTGGTCGCGACCTGCCCGTGCGCGCTCTCGCTCGCCACGCCGGTGGCGCTCAGCGTCGCGGCGGGCGAGCTCGCCCGGCGCGGCATCGTGATCGCCCGGGGGCACGCGCTTGAAGCGCTCGCCCGGGCCACGGACGTCGTGTTCGACAAGACCGGAACGCTCACGCACGGCGAGCTGCGCATCGAGGACGTAAGCCTGCACGGCGACATGAGCCGCGAACAATGCCTCGCGATCGCCGCGGCGCTGGAGTCGGCTTCGGAGCACCCGCTCGGCAGGGCGATCGCTGCGGCCGGAGCGGAGCTGCCGAAGCATCCGCTCGAAGCCTTGCGCAATATCCCGGGCGCCGGCATCGAAGGACGCGTCGGCGGTCACCGCTATCGCATCGGCAGCCCTGCGTTTGCCCGGGGCCCGGCGGGCGGCATGGAGGGAACTGAAGGCGGCGGGACCATCGTGTCGCTCGCGGGCGAATCGGGCCTGCTCGCCTCGTTCCGCCTTGGCGACTCGCTTCGGTCCGAGGCGGCAGGCGTCGTCGACGCTCTGAAAAAGATGGGCCTTGCAGTTCACCTGCTGAGCGGTGATGAGGAGGCCGCGACGCAGCGCGCCGCCGCCCGGGTCGGAATCGACAAAGTCCTGTCGCGTGCGACGCCGGAACGCAAGCTCCAATACGTGGCGGAGCTCGAGCGCGGGGGACGCAAGGTGGCGATGGTGGGCGACGGCATCAACGATGCGCCGGTGCTGGCGCAGGCAGGCGTGTCCCTCGCCATGGGCGGCGGCACGCGGCTCGCGCAGATGCAGGCCGACGCGCTGCTTCTCTCCGGAAACCTCACCGGGCTTGTGGAAGCGCTCGGCCACGCGCGCCTCGCCCTGCGCATCGTGCGCCAGAACATCGCCTGGGCCTTCGCCTACAACCTGCTCGCGCTGCCGCTCGCCGTCTCCGGCGCGCTGACTCCGTGGGTAGCCGCGATCGGCATGTCGGGCAGCTCCCTCCTTGTCGTACTGAATGCGCTGCGGCTGCGCCGGGGCGAGAGCGGAAGGGCCGCCGCGCTCCCGGCAGCCGCGCTTTCGGCCACCTGAATACCCGCTGTCGTGGACATCCTCTATCTGCTCGTGCCCCTCAGCGTGGTGCTCGTGTTCCTCGCGGGCGCGGTGTTCTGGCTTGCGCTCGCAAGCGGGCAATTCGACGACCTCGACGGACCCGGGCTCAAGGTTCTCGCCGACGACGACCGGTCGGTTTTCCCGGTTACTGAGGGCCGATTTGATCCAGGTCAAAAGGGAGCGAGCCCTCCGCCCTAGGATTGACGCCTTGGGGGCAAGCACGGGAGGAGTAACGATGCCGACGAACGACACTTACAACTACACAGTGGTGCGCCAGTTCGCCGTCATGACCGTCGTGTGGGGCGTCGTGGGGATGCTGGTTGGAGTTCTGATCGCCGCGCAACTGATCTGGCCCGAGCTGAACTTCGACACTCCATGGCTCACCTACGGCCGGCTGCGTCCCCTGCATACCAACGCGGTAATCTTCGCATTCGGCGGCTCGGCGCTCTTCGCCGCCTCCTACTACGTCGTGCAGCGCACCTGCCACGCCAGGCTGTTCGCGGGAGGCCTTGCCTCCTTCACATTCTGGGGCTGGCAAGCGGTAATCGTGCTCGCCGCGATCACCCTGCCCCTGGGCATCACTTCAGGCAAGGAGTATGCCGAGCTCGAGTGGCCGATTGACATTCTCATTACGCTGGTCTGGGTGGCCTATGCGGTGGTGTTCTTCGGCACCATCGCCAGGAGAAAGGTGCCGCACATCTACGTCGCGAACTGGTTCTTCGGCGCCTACATCCTCACCATCGCGCTGCTGCACGTGGTGAATTCCGCCGAGGTGCCGGCCACGCTGTGGAAGTCTTACTCCGCCTACGCCGGGGTGCAGGACGCGATGGTGCAGTGGTGGTACGGGCACAACGCGGTGGGATTCTTCCTGACCGCGGGATTTCTGGGAATGATGTATTACTTCATTCCGAAGCAGGCGGAGCGGCCGATCTATTCCTACCGATTGTCGGTAGTGCATTTCTGGGCGCTGATCTTCACCTACATGTGGGCAGGCCCGCACCACCTGCACTACACCGCTCTGCCCGACTGGACGCAATCGCTCGGAATGATCTTTTCGCTGATCCTGCTCGCGCCTTCCTGGGGCGGGATGATCAACGGCATCATGACGCTCTCCGGAGCCTGGCACAAACTGCGCACCGACCCGATCCTCAAGTTCCTCATCGTATCGCTCTCCTTCTACGGCATGTCCACCTTCGAGGGACCGATGATGTCGATCAAGACCGTGAACGCCTTGTCGCACTACACCGACTGGACGATCGGTCACGTGCACTCGGGCGCGCTCGGCTGGGTGGGCCTGGTGACCATGGGGAGCATCTATTACCTCATTCCGCGGCTCTTCGGCCAGACGGAGATGGCGAGCGTGCGGCTCATCAATGTGCACTTCTGGGTGGCGACGGTCGGCATCGTGCTCTACATCGCCGCGATGTGGGTCGCCGGAGTGATGCAGGGCCTGATGTGGCGCGCGGTGAGCGACGACGGAACGCTGACCTATACGTTCGTCGAATCGGTGAAGGCGACCTACCCGTTCTACGCGATTCGCCTCCTGGGCGGGCTCCTCTACCTGGCGGGCATGCTGATCATGGCCTGGAACGTCTGGAAGACCATCGCCGCCGGCAAGCCCGCGGAAGCCTCCATCCCCGCGCCGGCGCACGCCTGAGAAGGAGCGACAAATGAGTTTCAGCCACGACAGCCTGGAAAGAAACAGCGCGCTCCTGATCGTGCTCATCGTTCTGGTCGTCGCCGTCGGCGGCTTGGTCGAGATCGTGCCCCTGTACTTCCAGAAATCCACGACCCAGCCGGTCGCCGGGCTCAAACCCTACTCGCCGCTTCAGCTCGCCGGCCGCGACATCTACGTGCGCGAAGGCTGCTACAACTGCCATTCGCAGATGATCCGTCCGTTCCGCGCGGAGACCGAGCGTTACGGGCACTACTCCGTGGCCGGCGAATTCGTCTATGACAGGCCGTTCCAGTGGGGCAGCAAGCGCACCGGACCCGATCTCGCCCGTGTCGGCGGCCGATACAGCGACGAGTGGCACCGCGTTCACCTGAACGACCCGCGGGACGTCGTGCCCGAATCGAACATGCCCGCCTACCCGTGGCTCGCGAAGACCCCGGCGGACGCAGGCGACATCGAGGCGAAACTGAAGGTGCTCCGCGCGCTCGGACACCCCTATTCCGATGCCGAGATCGCCGGCGCCCGCAAGGAGCTGGCCGGAAGGAGCGAGCAGGACGCGCTCATCGCTTACCTGCAGGTGCTCGGCATCGCGCTGAGAGAGAGGTAGCCATGGACTTCGAGACGCTCAGTTCTGCCGTGACCGCGCTTGCTTTTGCGACATTTTCCGGCATCGTCCTGTGGGCTTACAGCACCAGGGCGAAGCAGTCGTTCGACGAAGCCGAGATGCTTCCCTTCGGCGAGGATGGTGGCGCGACGGGGAGCGGAAGGAAGACGCATTCATGAGTGATTTCTCAAGCAGCTTCTGGGAGTTCTATGTCGGCGCCATCACGCTGGTGAGTATTGCAGCGTGCGCGGTGCTGCTGCAAACGATGAGCACGCGCCGCGTCCCGGGCGGAACGACGCAGACGACCGGCCACACCTGGGACGAGGATCTCGGGGAGTACAACAATCCGCTCCCGCGCTGGTGGATCTGGCTTTTCTACATCACGATCGTCTTCGGGCTGGCCTATCTCGCGCTCTACCCCGGGCTGGGCGGCTTCGCGGGCTCCGCCAAGTGGACTTCAGTGGGGCAGTACGAGGCGGAAATGAAGGAAGCCGGCGCCCGCTACGATCCGATTTACGCCAAGTACGCGGCGCAGGACCTTAAGCAGGTCGCTGCGGATCCTGCCGCGAGAGCCATCGGCCAGAAGCTGTTCCTGAACAACTGCGCGCGATGCCACGGCTCCGATGCGGCAGGCAGCAAGGGCTTTCCCAACCTGACCGATACGGACTGGCTCTACGGCGGGGATCCGGAGACGATCAAGGCGAGCATCATGAACGGACGCAATGGCGTCATGCCTGCGCTCGGGGCCGCTCTCGGCGAGGGAGGAACGAAGGACGTCATGAATTACGTCTTGTCGCTCTCGGGACGCTCGCACGATTCAGCCCGCGCCGGCCGGGGAAAGCAGACGTTCGCGACGATCTGCGCCGCCTGCCACGGCCCGGACGGCAAGGGGAACCAGACCCTAGGAGCACCCAATCTGACCGACAACATCTGGGAATACGGAGGCTCGGAGGCCGACATCCTTGAAACGATCACCAAGGGGCGCGGTGTCAACGCCCTGACGCCGGGTACGAGCGCGATGCCGGCTCACAAGGACGTTCTCGGCGAAGCGAAAGTGCACCTACTGGCGGCTTACGTCTACAGCCTGGGCGCCCGGCCCGGGAAGTGATTCCATGACCGGCGGACGGTCTTGCCCGGCTACAGGCGCGGAGGGAGCGTACGATGCGCCCACGCGGACGATTCACCCTGTGCTGGCCGTCCTCGGGATCGCGGCCGTCGTGAGCACGGTTGTGCACTCGCTCGCAGGCAAGCCGATCTGGCGCCGAATGGCTTTCGGCGCACTTCGCAAGGAAGCGCTGCGATGAATGGCCCCCCACCGGGACTCCAGGTCCCAGAGAGTCCGGTTGAGGAAAGCCTCTACGAAGTCCGCAAGAAGATCTACCCGCGCGCGGCGAGCGGGTGGTTCGCGCGCTGGCGGGTAGCCTTGGTGTTCGCGACACAGATCGTCTTCTACGGCACACCCTGGCTCACCTGGAACGCCAGGCAGGCGGTGCTGTTTGACCTCGCCGCCCGCAAGTTCTACGTGTTCGGGCTAGTGCTGTGGCCGCAGGATTTCATCTACCTCACCCTGCTTCTCGTGATCTCGGCGCTCGCCTTGTTCCTGTTCACCGCCGTGGCCGGACGGCTGTGGTGCGGATACGCCTGCCCGCAGACGGTATACACCGAAATCTTCCTCTGGATCGAGCGAAAGATCGAGGGCGACCGAGCAAGGCGCATGAAGCTCGACCGCGAGCCGTTCGGAGCAGGGAAGCTCGGCCTCAAGGCCGCGAAGCACGGCACCTGGATCGCGCTCTCGCTGTGGACCGGATTCACTTTCGTAGGCTACTTCACGGCGATACGCGACCTCTCCGCCGAGCTCGCGTCCCTCGGTCTGGGGCCCTGGGAAACATTCTGGATCCTGTTCTACGGTTTCGCCACCTACGGCAATGCCGGCTGGATGCGCGAGCAGGTGTGCAAATACATGTGCCCCTATGCGCGCTTCCAGAGTGCGATGTTCGATCCCGACACGATGATCATCAGCTACGATCCTGCGCGGGGCGAACCCCGCGGCGGACGCTCGCGCTCGACCGACCCGCGTGCCGCCGGCTTGGGCGACTGCGTCGACTGCGGAATTTGCGTGCAGGTCTGCCCCACGGGCATCGATATCCGGAACGGCCTGCAATACGAATGCATCGGCTGTGCAGCGTGCATCGACGCTTGCAACCAGGTCATGGACAAGATGGGCTACCCCCGGGGACTGATCCGCTTCTCGACGGAAAACGCGCTGCGCCAGCGCTGGAATTTCGCCCAGATGCTGCGCCGCGCCTTCAGGCCGCGCGTCCTCATCTACAGCGCGGTCCTCGGCGCCCTGGTACTGGGCCTGGCGCTCTCGATAGCCCTGCGCGTTCCGCTCAAGGTGGACATCATTCGCGACCGGGGGAGCCTGTCTCGCGAAGTCGAGGGTGGAATGATCGAGAACGTCTATCGGCTGCAGATCATGAACACCGAAGAGGCCTCGCACCGCTTCAGAATCGCGGCGGGCGGGCTCCCTTCGATAGAAGTCGTCGGCGAAGACGCCGTGGAGATTGGCGGGGCGAGCACCCGCTTGCTCCCGCTACGGCTGCGCGTCGACGGCGACGCGGTCGGCCGTGGCTCGCATCGGATCGAGATCAGGGTTTCCGCTCTCGACGCCCCGGGCATCGCGGCGCGCGAGCGGTCCACCTTCGTCGTGCGCTAGGCCGGATCATGCCTGCGTCCCCTTCCCCCGGAACGCCCTGGTACCGCGAGCCCTGGCCGTGGCTGCTTGCAAGCGGGCCGGCTGTGGCGGTCGTGGCCGGCCTGATTACGCTGGCAATCGCGGTCGAGAGCGACGACGGTCTGGTCGCGGACGACTATTACAAGCGCGGCCTCGCGGTCAACCAGGTCTTGTCGCGTGACGCGCAGGCGCGGCGCCTGGGCCTGCGGGCGGCCGTGAGTTTTTCGGCAATGCGCGTGCGGATCGTTCTCGAGGGCGCGCTCGAGCCGCCGCCAGAGCTGCGGCTGAGGCTGATCCACCCGACCCGCTCCGGCAAGGACCAGAGCCTGAAGCTGCGGGCAATCGCTCCGGGGGTGTACGAGGGAACGCCTGCGCCGCTCGAAGGCGAGATGCGCAGGATGGTTCTCGAAGATGCGCAAGCGAGCTGGCGCCTTGCAGGGACCTGGAGCGGCCGGCAGGAGGCCGTGGCGCTCGGGACGGCGCGCTGAGGGCGCGTCCGCGAGGAGGACACACCATGCTGCGAAACGCGATATGGATTCTCTGGCCGTCGTTTCTGGTGGCGGCCGCAGCCGAAGTCCTGTTCTTCGCCCTATTCGATCCGGGCGAATTGACTCTGTTCGGGCATTCGCCTAGTCTTTCGCGCACGGCGATCTACTCGATCGGCTTTTTCCTGTTCTGGGGCTTCACGGCGGCGTCGAGCGGCCTCACCTGGCTGCTGCAGCGCTCGAGCTCCGAGACCAAACGCAGCCCCTAAATAAGGAGCATTCATGTTCAGACATATCTTGATCCCTACCGACGGTTCGCCCATCGCCGGCAGGGCGGTGCGCGCGGGAATCCGATTCGCAAGGGAGACCGGAGCGAGGGTCACCGGTTATTACTCCTACGACACGCTCAGAGCCCACGTGAACTACGGGGGTTACATGGCAAGCGACAAGTTCGTGGTCCAGATGGACCGGCGCGCCGAGCACGTAGGCAGGAAGTATCTGGACGCCATGGCAAAGCTGGCGCGAGCGGCGCGCGTGCGCTTCGATTCGGTCTGCGCCAAGGTTCCCGACCCCGCCGAAGGCATCGTCGCCACCGCCCGCAGGAAGAATTGCGACGTCATCTTCATCGCATCGCACGGCCGCAGCGGCCTGTCAAAATTGATCATGGGCAGCGTGACCCAGAAAGTGCTCGCGCACTCGAAAATCCCGGTCCTCATATACCGCTGAGTCGGAGGAACTTCGCATGTACCGGAAAATACTGGTCCCGACCGACGGGTCGCGCCTGTCCGACCGGGCCGTGAAGGAAGCGACACGGCTCGCGCAAGTCCTCAACGCGAAGCTGGTGCTGTTTCACGCGCTGCAGGAAATGCGGCAGCCGATCTACTCTGAAGGGAGTTCGACGGTGCTGGCGTCCAGGCAGCGCGTGCGCAAGGCGGCGGCCTCCCGCGCGCGCAAGATTCTCGCCGCCGCGGCCAAGAAGGCTGAATCACTGGGCCTGTCCGCAACCAAGGACTACGCCGCTGGCGCCTCGCCGCACGACGCCATCGTCGCGGCGGCCCAGAGGCACCATTGCGATCTGATCGTAATGGCCTCGCACGGGCGGCGTGGTCTGTCGAAATTTCTGCTCGGCAGCGAAACTCAGGCAGTGCTCCCCCGGGCCCGGGTGCCGGTGCTCGTGGTGCGCTGAAGGATTCGCGCGCCCCTCCCCTCGCCGTTCCCGACCTCGCCTTCCTTCAATCCGGGTCAGCGCTTCCAGGTCGCGCGGAGCAGGTTGTCTTCCTTGCTGTAGTGAAATACGAGGCTGCCCTTGCAGGCGTCGTGCACGTGCTCGGCGATGTTGCGCGCCAGATGCACGTCGGTGGTGGTAACAAGGACGCCGCCGGCAGCGTCTTCGATGGCCATGATGCGCTGCAGGGGATGCTCGACCTTTTCCTTCTTCTCGCAGTTCTTCACCAGCCCCAGGATTTCATCCCGATGTCCCCGGAAATATTCTCCGGCCAGCGTGACATATCCCGCGGGGAACCGGTCTTCAATCCGGTGGCACGCGGGGCAGAGCTGCTCGTGCGCTCCGCGGGGAGCCGCATCCCAGGTCCACCTGCCGGCGTGGAAGCTCGCGCTGCAGCGGGGGCAGCGCGTCGGGTCGTGTAGCTTGTGCTTCGACTTGTAGGCGTCGTCACCCAGGCCCACCAGTAGCTGCTTTCTGCGTAGCGGCCGAAATCCGCCTCGTTCGCCTTTCATGATTCCCCTTCCGGCGCGGAATTCCCGGGCTCGGGCCGGGAATGCGCCTTGACGTCCCCGCGCGAGGTCTTGACGGCGTCCTCGAGCTGGCGCCGCATGGCCTGCGTTGCATCGCGGAGGGCCACATACACGTCCTCGTGGTGATCGTGGCTGGCGACGAGTTCCTTCCCCGGCACCCGCGCGTCGATGCGCACCTGGTACTCGCGGCCTTGCTGCTGGTGCCGGTGGGATTCCTCCACGGTAACCCGGCAGCTCACGATACGAGGATGTACTCCTTCAAGCTTGGTTATGCTCTCGCGGATCCGGGCCTCGAGCGCCTCGGAATGGGCGAGGTTGCGAACGACGATTTGAAGCGGCACTTTCACGGAATGTCTCCCGATCCTCGGCGCCCTGGACTTGCGGCGAAACGCAGGGTGCACGAGAGAGTGAAACACTGATGGACTGCCGAGCATGGCTGCCCTAACCGGCGCCCGCGGAGCGAACCAGAAGCACGGGCTTCCCCGCGTTGCGGACTACGAGTTCGGCATCGCTGCCCATGATCATGCGGTTGACCCCGCGGCGCCCATGCGTTCCCATCACGATCAGGTCCGCCTTCCAGCGGCGCGCCTGACGCGTAACGATGTCGGCCACCCGCGCACCGGCGCTTTCGATCATGACCGATTCGGGCTTCACTCCCTTGGCGGCGGCCGCCTTTTGCGCTTTCCCGATCAGCTGTTTTCCGGCGCGCCGCATCGATTCGATGACGGATTCGACGTTGAAACCGGCTTCCGGCGTATTGAACACGACCAGCTCATCGACGATATGCAACAGGCGCAG
>Ga0335085_10006633_pt1 | contig 18190 bp, 16 predicted proteins | sample Lox_Sample_45_FD_206712 | JGI IMG/M metagenome (GOLD analysis project Ga0335085, IMG submission 206712) | Soil microbial communities from Loxahatchee National Wildlife Refuge, Florida, United States - Lox_Sample_4.5 | ecosystem: Environmental > Terrestrial > Soil > Wetlands | place: USA...
GTCAGACCCCGGCGCAGTCAAACCTCCACGCTAGCACGCGCCTTGCAAGCCCGTCAAACACAACGCCTTGCGGCAAGGGCGGGCCTCGCGGGGCGACCGGCGGTCGGGCGCCGCCAGTGCGGCTCAGGGGCGGCGGAGGCTCCGTCGGGAGTCTCTAGTCCCGGCTGCGGAGGGCCAGCTGCGCCTGCCGGTCGACTGGCGCCGGCGCTCCGCCCCTCCCCGGCCGGGCTACGAGGCTGGCGAGCCCGGCGCCGAGGGCGCCCGCGACGACGGTGAACACCGGCCAGACGAGGAGCTGCGGAACGAGGGTCAGCCAGAGGATCTGCCGCCAGCTCCCGGACACGAACGAGAACGCGTCGCCGGTGAGCGCCACCGCCACCGAGGTCACCGGCGACACGTCGTAGTGCGACCCGAGGCCGAAGCGGCTCGCGGCCACGCCGACGCCAGACACGAGGCCGCGCACGAGAAAGGCGTACGGCACGAGGACGCGCAGGAGCGGCGCCCCCGATCGGCCGGCGGGGGGGGCGGTCGCGAGGTAGGCGCCGGCCACGGGGGCGAGCCAGCTCACCCCGATCGCCTGGACGAGGAGGGCCGGGGCCGCGCTCTTCTCGAGCAGGAAGCGCACGAGGGTCACCAGCCAGGCGACCGCGACCGCGCTCAGCAGCGCGCGCGCGGCGAGCCATCGGGCGAGCGTCTCGCCGAGGGCCAGCCCGGCGAAGCCGAGGAGGAGGCACACCGCGGTCAGGACGTAGTAGTAGAGGCTAGCCGAGGCGGTGGAGAGGGACGTGCGGGTGGCGGGGCCGACGAGGACCACCGAGGTGAGGGCGGACTCGCGCAGGCCCTCCGTCGCCACCGCCGCCACGAGGAAGCCGATGCCGGCCGCGCTGGTGGCCACGGAGACGCGCCGCCGCCACGCCGCGGCGAGCCGCGGCCACCAGTGCATGAGCAGGGCGAGGCTCCAGGCGAGGGCGGCGGTGAGAGGGAGGGTCGCCACGAGGCGGGAAGGGTATCATGAGCGCGTGACGGACGAGACCGCCCGCGCGGCGCGGGAGGCCGACGAGGCCACGCGCGGAAGCGCGATCAAGCTGGCGGCCGAGGTCGTCTCTCGCCTGCTCGGGCTCGGGACCACTCTCCTCCTCGCCCGCGCCCTGGGCCTCGCGGATTTCGGGGCGCTCGGGCGGCTCTGGTACGTGGCGTTGCTGGTGGCCGAAGTCGGGGAGTTCGGGCTGCAGGCCACGGCGACGCGCGGCCTCGTGGCGGGGACCCTCTCCCTCCGGGCTCTCGTGCGCGCCCGTCTCGTCACGTCGGGCCTCGTCGGCGGAGCGGCTCTCGTCGCGATGGCCGTGGCTCCCGCCGGCCCGGCCTGGGCGACGGCGGCCCTGCCGCTCCTCGCCCCGCTCGTCCTCTTCTTCGTGCTCGCCGGCTGGGGCGAGTTCCTCGGCGTCGCCCTGCGGTGTCGCGGGGCGCGGGTCCAGGAAGCCCTCCTGCTCCTCGTCCTGAGGGCGGGAAGCCTGGCCGGGGCGGCGGCCGCCATCCTCGCCGGCACGGGCCTCGTCGGCGTCTGTTGGTCGCAGGCCGCATCTCCGGTCCCGGCCCTCGCCGTGGGTGCGGTGCTTCTGGCGCGGCGGGCGGCCCCCTCCCGAGGGACGGACGCCGGCATCGGCACCGTGCTGCGGACGGCGGCCCCGATGGCGGTGAACGGGGGGCTGCAGATGCTCAGCCCGCGCGTGGAGTTCCTCGTCCTCTCTGCGCTGGCCGGCGACCGCGAGACCGGGGTCTTCCTCGCTGCGCTCCGCGTCTTCGAATTCATGGGAATGGTGCCGAGTGCGATCGCCCAGGGCGCGATGCCCGCCCTGACGCGCGAGGCCCTCCAGGGAGGCCGCGGGGTGAGGCAAAGGACGGCGGGGATGATGGCCCTCGTCGCTGCGCCGGCCGCCGTCGGCCTCGCCCTCGTGGCCGGGGGCGTGGTGGCCCTTCTCTACGGACCGGCCTACGCCGACGCGGCGAAGCCGCTCGTCCTGCTCGCCGTGGCCCTCGTGCCTCTCTTCATGAACGCGCTCCTTTCCTGGGCCGTCCTGGCCCGGGGTCGCCCGTCGTGGCTCCCGCGGCTCACCGCGGTGCGGGTGGCCGCGGCCGCCGCCCTCGCGTCGTCGCTCGTGCCTCCGCTCGGGGCGGTCGGGGCGGCCATCGGCCTCGTTTGCGCGGAGTGGCTGCTCCTCGGCCTCGGGTGGGTGGCATGCCGGCGGGCCGCCTTCGCCGTCCCCGTGGCCGGCCCCGTCGCCCGGTCGCTCGTGACCTGCGTGCCGATGGCGTTCGCGGTGAGCGGGCTCCGGGAGCGCCTGCCCCTCGCGGTGGGGGTCGGCGCGTTGACCTGGGCGGCGACCCTCGCCGTCTCCTGGAGCCTCCGCCCCGCGCTCGGGCGCGACCTGGTCGGCCGGGTCCTCTATCCTTGAGCGTGCTCGCGAGGGGGGCAGAGTGACACGGCGGGTCGGAGGGAAGCGCAGACCGCTCGTCCTCTACCAGCCGCGCGACGAGGGCGCGACGATGCCGCTCGGTCTGCTCGCCCTCGGGTCCTGGCTGAAGGGCGAGCACGTGGTGGTCGTGGACGGCCGCTTCGAGCTCGCCCCCGAGGCGCGGGTCGTGGAGCTGGTGCGGGACGCGCTCTGCCTCGGGGTGACCGTGCGGACCGGGGAGCCGCTCCGGGAGGCGCGGCGCGTGAGCGCGGCCGCCCGCTCCGTGAACCCGGGGCTTCCGATCGTGTGGGGCGGGGCCCACGCCACACGCGACCCCGCGTCCTGCCTGGAGACCGGCGTCGTCGACGCCTGCGCTCTCGGAGCCGGCGAGGAGCCGCTGGCCGCAGCGCTGGCGACGCTCCGCGCGGGGCACCCCCTCCGCTCGGGGGCGGGGCTCGCGGTGGCGGGGAGCGATCCGGTGGCTCCCGCGCCGCCGCCGGCCTCGCTGTGGCCGCGCGCCGACTACGCCCTGCTCGACGTCGAGCGGCACTTCGACCTCCGCGGGGCCCGCCGGCTCGACTACTGCTCGAGCCGAGGCGCACGGGACGGCGCGACCTGGATGGCGATCCGGGCCGAGCGGGTCGTGGCCGAGACGAGGGAGCTGGCCGAGCGCTATCGCCTCCTCGAGGTGCTGTTCCAGGACGAAGACTTCTTCGCCGACGCGGATCGCGTCGAGGCGATCGCGGGCGGCCTCCTCGAGGGCGGAGGGAGCCTCGGCTGGCAGGCCGGGGCCCGGCCGGGGGACGTCGTCTCGGCTCCCCCCGAGCGGCTGCGGCTCCTCGCCGAGAGCCGCTGCCGTCGGCTCCACGTAAGCGCGGGCGGGGCGGCGCGGGACCTGCTCCTGGACGCGGGAGCGCGGCTGCGGGCGGCCGGGCTCCGAGCGCGTTTCGTCTTCGAAGTGAGGCCATCCGGAAGCGGGCCCGGTGCGCTCGGGGCCGCGGTGTCGGTGGCGCGAAGGCTGTGCGCGATGGACGGGCGGTTCGAGACGCCCATCCGGCGCGCGTGGGAGGCGTCGCCCTCCCCCGATTCGCCCGACGCGCGGGCCGAGAGTCGCCTGGCGCGGGTGGCCTTCTTCTTCGCGGAGGCCCAGCGCCCCCCGGGCCCACGCCTGGGCCAACACGTCGTCCGCCTCCTCGCCCTCCTCCGGGTGAGGCTCGGCTTCTTCGCCCTCGACTGGGAGCGCCGCCTCGTCGAGGCCGCGGCCGTCCTCCGGACGGGACGACCCCGCCGTGCGGCATCCGGCGACTGAGCCGGGGCTTGGCCCTCCTCCTGCGACGGGCCCGGAGCCTCGACGACGACTCCGCCGGGTCGCTCCGCGACGTGCGGATCGAAGGGCAAAGGGTGGTCCCGGCGCGACCTTCCGCAGCCGGAGACAAAGAGATCGACCTCGAGGGCCGCTTCCTCCTCCCCGCCCTCGTGAACGCCCACGACGTGCTCGACCTCGCCACGCTCCCGCCGCTCGGACGGCCGCCGTTCGCCTCCGTCTACGAGTGGACCCTGGAGGTGGAGGCCGAGCTCGTGCGCCTCGCCCCGGCTCTCGCCGTGCCCCTCGTCGATCGGCTCTTCCTGGGCGGCCTGCGGAACCTGCTCGCCGGAGTGAGCGCCGTCCTTCACCACCACCCCGACCATCGCTCGCTCGCCCGCGAGGACTTCCCGGTGCGCGTTCCGGCGCGGTATGGCTTCGCCCACTCGCCGGGCCTCACTCCCCGGCTCCGCCTCACCTACCGCACCACGGACCGGCGCATCCCCTGGGTGGTGCGCGCCGCGGAGGGCGCCGATCCGGCCCTGCGCGCGGAGCTCGACGCGCTGGCAGCGGCCAACGTCCTCCGGCAGAACACCGTGATCGTGCACGGCACGGCCCTCGCGCCGGAGGACGCGGCTCGTCTGAAGGCGGCCCGCGCCTCGCTCGTCTGGTGCCCCGAGAGCGACCGGCGGCTCTACGGGCGCACCGCGCCCCTGGCCGCCCTTCTGGAAGCTGGAGTGGCGGTCGGCCTCGGCAGCGACGCGCCGTCGGCCGGAGCGCGAGACGCGCTCTCGAACCTGGCCGCCGCGCGCCGCGAGGGCCTGCTCGACGACGGAGCCCTCCTGCGGCTCGCCACCCGCGGATCGGCCGAGGTCGCGCGTCTCCCGGCCGGCGGCCTCGAGGCCGGGGCGCCGGCCGACCTCCTCGCGGTGGATTCGCCGGAGCGGCTGCTCGAGGGCGACCGCCGCGCGGTGGCGCTGGTCCTGGTGCGGGGAGTGGCCGTCTACGGTTTGCCCTCCTTCGTCTCCGGGGCCGGAGGGCCGGTCGCTCCGGTGTCGGTCGACGGCGAGGCGCGGGCTCTCGCGGCGGCCCTCGGGCGCCGGCTCGCCGGCATCCTGCGCCGTCACGCGGCGGTCCGCGCGTCCCCGTGGCTTTCGGGAGTCGCTATATAATCCCGTCGGCGCTCTGGCCGGGGGGCACATGCGGGAGCTGCTCGAGATCCTGACCGCGATGGCCGCGCAGAAGGACAAGGTCAAGGACCGCCGCGAGCTGCTGCTCGACATGGGCGACCGCGTCGTCAAGGCGCTCACCCACGAGTTCTCGTGCAAGCAGGACGAGGTCGCCATCCTGCTCCTCTCCGGAGACGGGCGCCACCTGCGCTTCATCGCTCCCCGACGCTTCTCCGACCTCGGGACGATCCCGGTCACGAAGCGGGACTCGATCGCGGTGGGGGTGCTCTCCCGCCGCACCGGCGAGGTCATCAACAACGTGCCGATGGTCCGCCACGTGTCGTTCTTCGAGAGCATCAAGCTGCGCGACAAGCCGGTGCCCATCCAGAAGATGGTGACCGCGCCGATGCTCGTGCGCGGGCAGGCGATTGGGGTGGCGCAGGTCAGCCGGAAGGGCGAGAGCCCGCGCGAGGCGGGGCCGGACTTCACCCCGGCCGACCTGCGGCGCGCGCAGGAACTCCTGGACTCGGTCGCTCCTTACTTCGCCGAGGCCCGTCCGCCAGCCTACTGACGGGCCGCTACTCGTCCCGCCACCGCACGAAGCCGGAGTCGTCGACGAGGAGCGCGCGGCCGATCGGCCCCTGGGGCATCGCCTCCGCCCGGTAGCCTTCGGCCTCCGCGGTGAGGCTGAACGAGTAGTGGGCCCGCCGGAAGCCGGAGACGTCGAAGGGGACGTCGAGAAAGAGGAGCCCCGCTCCGGCCAGCTCGCGCAGGTTGCCGTAGCGCCCGCTCTTGCGGTGGTAGGCTTCCTCGGCCGAGTGGAGGTGGAGCAGCGTGGCGACGGCCGGCCGCTCGGGCATCGTCACGCCACGGGGCACCCTCTGGCGCCGTGGATAGCGGGCGCTCGGATACCCCGTCGAGGCCCCCGATCCCCCCGAACTGTACTTGTGGGCGAGCTCCTCGCCGGCGGCGCGGCCGTCGGTCTCGGCCGGCACGTCGTCGAGGAACGCATAGTCCTTCGGCGGCGTGCCCGGCGAGGTCTCGGAGGACGACGGGGGCGCATTCGGGGCGGCCGGGGCCGACCGGTCCCGGCCGGGACCGGGACGGGGCCCGGCGCTCGCGACGCGAGGAGTGGGGGTGGCCGGGGCGGCGGGAGCGGCCACGCCGGGCGTGCCGGCGGGAGCGGCCTCCGCGGGTGTCGTCGCCGCCGGGGGCGTCGTCGGCGCGGGGACCGCGGTCTCGGCCGCGCGCGCGGTCTCCGGAGAGGGCTCCGGCCGGGCGGCCCGCCGACCGAGGAGGTACCACCCGCCGGCCACGACGACGGCGAGGGCCAGGATCGCGGCCACGCCGAGGCCGATCACCAGGCCCGCGCCTCCGCCCTTGCGGCGGGCGGGCTGGCCCGCGGGCGGCGGGGTGGGCCGGGCGGACTCTGCCTTGGGTGGAAGCGGCGGGGGCTCCACGCGAGTGGGTGGAGTCAGAATCGTCGGTGGCAGGGGAGGAGCGCCTCCGGCCGGCGGGGTGGAGGACGTCGCCCCGGGCCGCAGGGCCGTCGCGGCCGAGGACAGCGTGGCCGAGGCCCGGGCGGTCGGAGGGGACGCGATCGTCGGAACGTCGCCGGGAGGAGCGTCGGGGGGCAGCGTCGGCGTTTCGGCCGCCCGCAGGGTCGGCACGAAGCCCGGCCGCGTGAGAGCGAGGAGGTCGTCGGCCAGCTCGCGCCCGTTCTGGTAGCGCGCTTCCGGTGCCTTCGAGAGGGCCTTGGAGATGACGCGGAGCATCTCGTCCGACACCGTCGGGTCCAGCGTGCGCAGCGGCGGCGGCTCCTCGGTGATGATCTTGAACATGATGGCGGTCAGGGTCTCGCCGCGGAAGGCCTTCTGGCCGGCCAGCATCTCGTAGAGGATGCAGCCGAGAGAGAAGAGGTCGCTCTTGCCGTCGATCTTCTCGCCGCGGGCCTGCTGGGGGCTCATGTACGAGGGGGTGCCGAGGAGGCTGCCCGTCGCCGTCAGGTGCTCGGCGGAGTCGGTCACCTTGGCGATGCCGAAGTCGGTGACCTTCACGTGGTCCCCGGGCTCGACCATGATGTTCGCGGGCTTGATGTCGCGATGGACGACGTTGTGCTTGTGCGCGTAGGCGAGGGCGTCGGCCACCTGGGCGCCGATCGCCGCTGCCCGCTCCACCGACATCTTGCCCGCCTTCGCGATCACGCGGTCGAGGCCCACGCCGTCCACGAACTCCATCGAGATGTAGCTGAGGCCCTCCGCGGTGCCGATGTCGTAGATGGTGACGATGTTCGGATGTTTGAGCTGGGCCGCGACCTCGGCCTCCTGCTGGAAGCGCTTGAGGAGGTCGTCGAGCGAGGCCTGCGACGCGGCGAGGCCCTCCAGGCGGATGGTCTTGATCGCGGTCATGCGGCCGAGGACCCTGTCCCTCGCCTTGTAGACCGTGCCCATGGCGCCGGCTCCCAGCTTCTGGACGACCTGGTAGCGTCCAGCGATCTCGGTGGGCTCGGGGGCGGCGGGGTTGCTGCTCACGGCGAAGACCTCCTATCCCGGGGGCCAGCGCAGGGCGCGGCCACCCAGGAGGTGCAGGTGGATGTGGTAGACGCTGTAGCCGGCGTCGTCACCGCAGTTCATCACGAGGCGGAAGCCGCGCTCGCCGAGCCCGAGGTCGCGCGCGAGGTCCCGGGCCCGCCGCACCATCGCCCCGAGGAGGGAGTCGTCGCCGGTCTCGAGATCGAGGAGGCTCGTGACGTGCCGGCGGGGGACGAGGAGGACGTGGGTGGGGGCCTGGGGACGGATATCGTGGAACGCGACGATCTCCTCGTCGGCGTAGACCTGCCGCGACGGGCGGTGCCCGGCGGCGATCTCGCAGAACAGGCAGGCCATCGTCTGCCCTAGTCTACATCGACGAGCCCCGGTCAGATCGGCAGCGGAAGCTGGTGCGCGCCGAGGCCCTCGAGGAGCTTCCGCGTCGAGGAGGACACCGGCAGGGCTCCGACCTCTTCCGGGCGGGCCCACAGGAACCGCTCCGGGTCGCGGGGGGCGGGCGGCCGGAGGCGCGCGCGGTATCCCTCGAGGGTGATGCGGCGGAAGGTGATCGCGTGGCGCGTGCGCACCGCGAGGGCCCCCGGCACGACGCGGAGCCCGTGGCGCTCGAGGAGCTCGCGCGCGAGATCGGGCAGGCCCCGGGACTCGAGGGAGGTCTGGGGCACCTCCCACATCCGCCCGAGCAGACGGCCCTCGGGCCGGCGGACGAGGAGGACCCGGCCATCTCTCTCGACCAGCGCCGCCGCCACCCTCACGTCCACCGGTGGCCGGCGCGCGCGGCCCTCGGGCAGCTCGTCCACGACCCCCAGGCCCCGCGCCCGGCAGGGCGAGCGCAACGGGCAGGCCCCGCAGGCCGGCTTGCGGGGCGTGCAGACGGTGGCTCCGAGCTCCATGAGCGCCTGGTTCCAATCCCCCGGCCGCTCGCGGTCGAGCAGTTCCTCGGCCCGATTGTAGTAAGGGCCGTCACGCCGGTACTCCGGCCCCCGGAGGGCGAGGAGCCGGGCGAGGACGCGGCGCACGTTGCCGTCCACTACCGGCAGGGGCTGGCCGTGGGCGATCGAGAGGATCGCGCTCGCGGTGTAGAGCCCCACGCCGGGCACGGCGAGGGCGGCCTCGAGCGTCCTCGGGAAGCGAGAGGCGTGTCGCTCCGCCACGTGCTGGGCGCCACGGTGGAGGTTGCGGGCGCGGTGGTAGTAGCCGAGCCCCGACCAGGCCCCCAGGACCTCCTCCTCCGGCTCCTCGGCGAGGGACTGCAAGGTGGGGAAGCGCTTCAGGAACGCCTCGTAGTAGGGCGTCGCTACCCGGACCGTCGTCTGCTGCAGCATGACCTCGGCGACCCAGATCCTGTAGGGATCCGTCGTCCGCCGCCACGGGAGGTCGCGCCGGTTCCGGTCGTACCAGCCCAGGAGGGCGTGTCGGATCGCGCTCGCGCCCACGTCGGGAGTCTACTCCGACTCGACCTCGGGCCGGACGGGACGCGCCGCGGAAGGGCGACGCGACCGATGGCTGCAGACGACCCGTGGCCGTCCGGCGAGGTCGTAGCGGACGGCGGGGACCTCGAATCCCGCCTCGACGAAGAGCCGCGTCACGGCGGAGGGGACGAAGGGCGAGATCTCGACCGCGAGCGCGCCCCCCTCCCGCAGGGCGGCCGCCGCCGCGGGGACGAGGCGACGGTAGATGGAGAGGGCGTCGCCGGGGGCAAAGAGGGCCTCCGGGGGCTCGTGATCGCGGACCTCGGGGGCCAGCGTCTCGAGGTCGCGGGGGTCGACGTACGGAGGGTTGCTCACCACGATATCCACCTCGAGCCCGGTCACGGGCTCGAGGATCTGGCCCTCGTGGAACGTCACCCGTCCCTCCAGGCCGAGTCTTTGTGCGTTCTGGAATGCCACTTGGAGAGCCGGCGCCGACATGTCCGTTGCGTGGACTTCGGCGTCCTCCCGCTCGGCCGCGATCGAGAGCGCGATGCACCCCGAGCCCGTCCCCACGTCGACGATGACCGGCCTCTCCACCCCCTTCACCAACTCGAGGGCGGTCTCCACCAGCAGCTCGGTCTCCGGACGCGGGATGAGCACTGCCGGCGTCACCACGAACTCGCTCTTCCAGAACGCGGCGACGCCCAGGACGTACTGCAGCGGCTCGCGGGAGGCCCGCCGCCGGACGAGCGCCCGGAAGCGCTCCGCCTCCGGCGCCGCAACCACGCGGTCGGGATTCGCGAGGAGCGCGGCCCGGTCGCAGCCGAGGACCTGGCGGAGGAGACGCTCCGCGTCCCACTCCGGGGACGGGACGCCGGCCGCGGCGAGGACGCCCCCGGCCTCCGACAGGAGCGCGGTGGCCGTCATCTCGGATGGAGCGCGGTCAGGCCGCGGTCGAGGCCTTGAGCTTTTCGGCCTGGTGGTGGGCGATGAGGCCGGCCACCACCTCGTCGAGGTCGCCGTCCAGGATCTCGTGCAGGCGGTGGATGGTGAGGCCGATCCGGTGGTCGGTGACCCGGGCCTGCTGGAAGTTGTAGGTGCGGATCTTCTCCGAGCGGTCGCCGCTGCCGACCTGGCTCTTGCGGTCGCTCGCGATCGCCTTCTGCTGCTCCTCGAGGGCCACCTCGTAGAGCCGGGCCCGGAGCACCTTCATGGCCTTCTCGCGGTTCTTGATCTGGCTCTTCTCGTCCTGGCAGGAAACGACGGTGTTCGAGGGGAGGTGGGTGATCCGCACCGCCGAATAGGTGGTGTTGACGCTCTGCCCTCCGGGACCGGAGGAGCAGAAGGTGTCGACGCGGATGTCCTTGGGGTCGATCCGGACGTCGACCTCTTCGGCCTCCGGGAGGACAGCCACGGTGATGGCCGAGGTGTGGATCCGGCCCGAGGCCTCGGTCACCGGGACCCGCTGCACGCGGTGGACGCCGCTCTCGAAGCGGAGCTTCGAGTAGACGCGGTCGCCCTCCACCATGGCGATCACTTCCTTGATCCCCCCCTGGCCGGTGCGGTTGATCGAGACCACGTCCACCTTCCAGCCCAGGCGCTCGGCGAAGCGCTGGTACATCCGGAAGACCTCGGCCGCGAAGAGGGCGGCCTCGTCGCCGCCGGTGCCGGCCCGGATCTCGAGCAGCACGTTCTTCTCGTCGTTGGGGTCCTTGGGGATGAGGAGAAGGGGGATCTCGGCGTCGAGGGCGTCCTTCGTGGCTTCGAGGGTGCGCGCCTCCTCGTGGGCCATCTCCCGCAGCTCGGGGTCGGCCTCCCCCCGCGCCATCTCCTGGACCTTGGTGAGCTCCTGGAGGGTGTCCTTGTAGGCGCGGTAACGCTCGACGATCGGGCCGATCTCCTTCGACTCGCGGGCGAGCTTCTGGTAGGCGGACGGGTCCTGGGCCACCGCGGGATCGGACATCGAGGCCTCGAGAGCGGAAAAGCGCGCCTCGATGTCCCTGAGCTTCTGGAAGGTGATCCCGTCCATGTCCCGGCGCGAAGAGAGGGGGTGGACCTCGCCTCAGGCCTTGGCGGCGGCGGCCTTCTTCGTGCCCGCGTACTTGCGGTTGAACCGCTCCACGCGGCCGGCCACGTCGAGCAGCCGCTGCTTGCCGGTGAAGAACGGATGGCAGTTGGAGCAGATCTCCAGGCGCATCTCCTTCTTCGTGGAACGGGTGGTCCAGGTGGCGCCGCAGGCGCAGTGGACGGTGACGACCTGGTAGTCGGGATGGATTCCAGCCTTCATGGCACTCCCCTGACCGGGCCCGGGCCGCGGCCACAAACCCATATCTTACCGCAAGCCGGCCCTCCCGGGGGGCTTTCCAGATCCCTCGGGGCGCGCGACCCTGGCGTCCCTCGGGTGCCTAGCCGACCGCCATCCCGTCCAGGAACTCCCGGTTTCCCTTCGTCTTGCCCAGCTTGTCCAGGATCAGCTCCATGGCCTCCACCTGGGAGAGGGGGGAGAGCACCTTGCGGAGGATCCACACCCGCTGCAGCTCGTCGCGGGGGAGGAGCAGCTCCTCCTTGCGGGTGCCGGACTTGTTGATGTCCACGGCGGGGAAGATGCGCCGGTCGGCCATCTTGCGGTCGAGGACGATCTCCGAGTTCCCCGTGCCCTTGAACTCCTCGAAGATCACGTCGTCCATCCGTGACCCGGTCTCGATGAGGGCGGTGGCGATGATGGAGAGCGATCCCCCGTCCTCGATGTTGCGGGCGGCGCCGAAGAAGCGCTTGGGCTTCTGGAGGGCGTTCGCGTCCACGCCCCCCGAGAGGACCTTGCCCGACGAGGGCACGATCGCGTTGTAGGCCCGAGCGAGCCGGGTGATGGAGTCGAGGAGGATCACCACGTCCCGCTTGTGCTCCACCAGGCGCTTCGCCTTCTCGATCACCATCTCCGCCACCTGCACGTGGCGGGTGGGAGGCTCGTCGAAGGTCGAGGAGACGACCTCCCCCCGCACCGACCTCTGCATGTCGGTGACCTCCTCCGGCCGCTCGTCCACGAGGAGGACGATGAGCACCACCTCCGGGTGGTTGGCGGCGATGGAGTTGGCGAGGTTCTGGAGGATGAGGGTCTTGCCGGTGCGGGGCGCGGCCACGATGAGCCCCCGCTGGCCCTTGCCGAGCGGGGTCAGCATGTCGAGGACGCGGGCGGTCACGTTGTCGGCCGAAGTCTCGAGCCGCAGACGCCGGTTGGGGTAGAGGGGGGTGAGGTTGTCGAAGAGGACCTTGTCCCTCGCCTCTTCGGGGGGGTCGAAGTTCACGGCCTCGACCTTGATGAGGGCGAAGTACCGCTCGCCCTCCCGGGGCTGCCGGACCTGGCCGCTCACCGTGTCCCCGGTGTGGAGGTCGAACCGACGGATCTGGGACGGCGAGACGTAGATGTCGTCGGGGCCCGGAAGGTAGCTGGACTGCGGCGCGCGCAGGAAGCCGTAGCCGTCCGGCATGGTCTCGAGGACGCCCTCCGCGAAGAGGAGACCGCTCCTCTGGGCCTGGGTCTGGAGCATCCGGAAGATCAGGTCGTTCTTCCGGGACCCCGCGGCGTCGTCGAGGCCGGCCTCGACCGCGGCCGCGGTCAGCTCCTGGATCGTCATCGCCTTGAGGGCCGACAGCTCGAGCGGGCGGAGCTCCCCGTCGCGGCCCGCCCTCTCCGGCCCGGCTCCGGTCCCCTCGTCGAGCGACTGCTCTTCAGCGTCCATCGTCCCCCCGTCGTTCGGCGGCATCCGGTCCCCGCCCGGCGTGCGGAAAGGCGGCCCCCCGAATCGCATTCCACAGGGCCTCGAGCCCGTCTCCCTTCTCGGCGCTGACGGGCAGGACCGCCTCTCTCTCCCGTCCCAGCGCCCGGGCGATCGTCTCCAACCGCCGCCTCGCCTCGCCCCGGCCGAGCGAGTCGACCTTGTTCGCCGCCACCACCCACGGAAGGCGGTGGTGGGCCAGGAAGCCGCGCAAGGTCCGGTCCCTGTCGCCGGGGTCGTGGCGGACGTCGACGATGAAGACGCAGAGCCGGAGGGGATCCCGCCCCACGAGGTAGGACACCGCGAGCCGCTCGAAGCCCTCCCGCACCTCGCGGGAGGCCTTGGCGTAGCCGTAGCCGGGCAGGTCGACGAGGTAGAGGTCTCCCCGCCCCGCGCCGCCCGGCTTCTCCACCCCGAGGACGCGGAAGAAGTTCACCACCCGGGTGCGCCCCGGGTCCGAGGACACGCGGGCGAGGCTCCGCGCTCCGGCCAGCGCGTTCAGCAGGCTGCTCTTGCCGACGTTCGAGCGCCCGAGGAACGCGACCTCGGGCAGGCCGTCGCGCGGGAACTGGGCGGGGGAGGCGGCGCTCCCGGAGAACGTCACGGTCTGGTGCTTCAAGGGCTCGTCGTCGCGGCCGGGCCGGCCCGCGCCACCGGGGCGGGCCGGTCCCCGGCCTCAGTGGGTCATGCCGTCGGTCGCCGTGCCCATCTCGTCGACGCTCGCGCCGGCCGAGACCTGCGCCGGCGGCGTGTCCGGCGGCAGGAGGGCGATCTTCAGGACCTCGTCGATGTGGTCCACGAGCTGCACCTGCATGGCCTCGAGGACCACCTTCGGCACGTCCGCGAGGTCCTTCTCGTTCTCCCGGGGGATGATCACGGTGACGACGCCGATGCGGTGGGCGGCGAGGAGCTTCTCCTTCACCCCCCCGATCGGCAGCACCTTGCCCCGCAGGGTGATCTCTCCGGTCATGGCGACGTCGCGGCGGACCGGCATGCGGGTGAGCGCGGACACGAGGGCGGTGCACATCGTGATCCCCGCCGAGGGCCCGTCCTTGGGGATGGCGCCCTCCGGCACGTGGATGTGCACGTCCACCTTCCGGTTGAAGTCGCGGGGGATGCCGAACTGCTCCGCCCGCGAGCGCACGAACGACATCGCGGCGTGGGCCGACTCCTGCATCACGTCGCCGAGCTTACCGGTGAGCCGGAGGGCCCCCTTGCCCGGCATGAGGGTCACCTCGATGGGCAGGATCTCGCCCCCCACCTCGGTCCAGGCGAGGCCGGTGGCGAGGCCCACCTCGTGGTGCTCCTCCTTCTGGGCGGTCCGGTAGCGGGGAACGCCGAGGTACTCGGCGAGGTTCTGCGCGTTCACCTCGACCGTGTAGCCCCGGCCGTCGAGGACCACCTTGCGCGCCACCTTGCGCAGGATGGTGGACATCTCGCGCTCCATGTTGCGGACGCCGGCCTCCCGGGTGTAGCGCCGCACGAGCTCGGTGAGCGCGTCCTCGCCGAAGGAGACGTTCCTGGCCTCCAGGCCATGGGACTTGACCTGCTTCGGGATGAGGTGGCGCAGGGCGATCTCGATCTTCTCCCGCTCGGTGTAGCCGGGGAGGCGGATCACCTCCAGGCGGTCCTGCAGGGCCTGGGGGATGGTGTGGAGCACGTTCGCGGTGGCGATGAAGAAGACCGAGGAGAGGTCGAACTCGGTGTCGAGGTAGTGGTCGGAGAAGGTGTGGTTCTGCTCCGGGTCCAGGACCTCGAGGAGGGCCGCCGAGGGGTCGCCCCGGAAGTCCATCGACATCTTGTCCACCTCGTCGAGCAGGAAGACGGGGTTGCGGGTTCCCGCCTTCTTCATCATCTGGATGATCTGGCCGGGGAAGGCGCCGATGTACGTGCGGCGGTGGCCCCGGACCTCGGCCTCGTCCCGCACCCCGCCCAGGGACAGCCGCACGAACTTGCGGTTGGTGCACCGGGCGATCGAGCGGGCGAGGGAGGTCTTGCCCACCCCGGGGGGGCCCACGAAGCAGAGAATGGGGCCCTTCGGGTTGTTGACGAGCTGGCGCACGGCGAGGAACTCGACGATCCGCTCCTTGACCTTCTCCAGGCCGTAGTGGTCCTCGTTGAGGATCTGCTCCGCCGCGTGGAGGTCCTTCCTCTCCCGAGTCTTCTTCGTCCACGGGACGGCGATCAGCCAGTCGAGGTAGTTGCGGGAGACGGTCGCCTCGGCCGACATGGGGGGCATGGCCTCGAGCCGCTTCAGCTCCTGGATCGCCTTCTCCTCGGCCTCCTTCGGCATCCGCGCCTGCTCGATCTTCTTCCGGAGGTCGTCCACCTCGCTCGTGCGGTCGTCCTTCCTCCCGAGCTCCTTCTGGATCGCCTTCATCTTCTCGTTGAGGTAGTACTCCTTCTGGGCCCGCTCCATCTGCTTCTTGACCCGGCCCTGGATGCGGCGGTCCACGTTGAGCTTGTCCACCTCGGCCTCGAGGATCGACGAGATGCGGGTGAGCCGCTCCTGGGGGGAGAAGATCTCGAGGAGGTTCTGCTTGTCCTCGACCCCCACTACGAGATGGGAGGAGATGGTGTCGGCGAGGCGGCCCGGGTCTTCCACCCGCACCGCGGCCAGCATGGCGTCGTAGTGGAGGTTGTTGGAGAGCTTGACGTACTGCTCGAAGAGGCCGATGACCTTCGCCATCAGCGCCTCCATCCCCGACGCCGGCTCCTCGACGCGGGGGATCAGCTTGACCGCCACCCGCAGGTAGCCCTGCTCCTCCCGGAACTCGAGGGCCCGGCCCCGGTCGAGGCCCTCCACCAGCACCTTCACGTTGCCGTCGGGGAGCTTGAGGCTCTGCACGATGCTGCAGACCGTCCCCAGGGTGTAGATCTCCTCCGGGCCGGGGTTGTCCCGCGTGGCGTCGTGCTGGGCGGAGAGGAAGATCCGCTTCCCGCGGGCGAGGGCGCTCTCGAGGGCCCGGACGGAGCTCTGCCGCCCGATCACGAACGGGATCATCATGTGCGGGAACACCACCACGTCCCGCAGCGGCACCATGGGCAGGGTCTCGATCACGTCGTTCTTGTCGCGCCCGAACATTCAGCCTCGCTCTGCACGCGGAGGGACGAGGGACGTCCTCCCCCGCGACTCCTCCACGTTAGCACGCCCGCCGGAGGAAAGCGTCTAGCCCGCCTTCTCGATGAGAGTGGCCGGCTTCTCCCGGTCGAGCACCACCTCGCGCGTGACCACGCACTCCCGGACCTTCTTCATCGAAGGCAGGTTGTACATGAGCTCGAGCATGAGGTCCTCGATGATCATGCGCAGGCCGCGGGCCCCGATCTTGCGCTGGATGGCGAGCTCGGAGATCGCCTCCAGCGCGTCGTCGGTGAACCGCAGCTTCACGTTCTCGTACTCGAAGAGGCGCTGGTACTGGCGGGTGATCGCGTTCTTGGGCCGGGTCAGGATCTCGACGAGGGCGGGCTTGTCGAGGTCGTGGAGCGTCGCCACCACCGGCAGCCGGCCCACGAACTCGGGAATGAGGCCGTACTTGATGAGGTCGGTGGGCTGGATCTGGCCGAGCAGGTTCGCCTTGTCGCGGGGCCCCCCGGCCGGGGCCTGGCTCTTGGCGTCGGTCCGGAAGCCGAGGGTCTTCTTGCCCACCCGCCGCTCGATCACCTTCTCCAGGCCCACGAACGCGCCCCCGCAGATGAAGAGGATGTTCGTGGTGTCGATCTGGTAGAACTCCTGGTGGGGGTGCTTGCGCCCGCCCTGGGGAGGGACGTTCGCGACCGTGCCCTCGAGGATCTTGAGGAGGGCCTGCTGCACGCCCTCCCCCGAGACGTCGCGGGTGATCGAGGGGTTCTCGTCCTTGCGGGAGATCTTGTCGATCTCGTCGATGTAGATGATGCCTTCCTGGCACTTCTCGATGTCGCCCCCCGCGGACTGCAGGAGCTTGAGGATGATGTTCTCGACGTCCTCGCCGACGTAGCCGGCCTCGGTGAGGGTGGTGGCGTCCACGATCGTGAACGGGACGGAGAGGAGCCGGGCCAGGGTCTGGGCCAGGAGGGTCTTGCCGGTGCCGGTGGGGCCGATGAGGAGGATGTTCGATTTCGTGAGCTCGACGTCGTTGCGTCCGCGCTGCTTCGCGATCTCGATGCGCTTGTAGTGGTTGTAGACCGCGACGGCCAGCTTCTTCTTCGCCTGCTCCTGGCCGATGACGTACTCGTCGAGGAACTTCTTGACCTCCTGGGGGGTGGGGAGCCCGGGCCGCACCGCCCGCCCCTCCGCCCGCCGGTCGTCGGCGATGATGTCGTTGCAGACGTCGACGCACTCGTCGCAGATGAAGACCGTCGGTCCGGCGATGAGCTTGCGGACGTCGTTCTGGTCCTTGTTGCAGAACGAGCAGCGCAGGACCTCGCCCTCCCCGCCCGCCTTCTTGGTGCTCATTTCTCCCGCCGCGCGATCACGTGGTCGACGACCCCGTACTGCTTGGCCTGTTCCGCGTCCATGATGAAGTCGCGGTCGGCGTCGGCCACGATCCTCTCCAGGGGCTGGCGGGTGTGGGTGGCCAGGATCTGGTTGAGGCGGTCCTTGACCCGGAGGATCTCCTTGGCCTGGATCGCGATGTCCGAGGCCTGGCCCTGGGCCCCGCCCCATGGCTGGTGGATCAGGATGCGGGCGTTGGGGAGGGCGAAGCGCTTGCCGGCGGTGCCGGCGGCGAGGAGGACGGCGCCCATCGAGGCCGCCTGGCCGACGCAGATCGTCTGCACGTCCGGCCGGATGAGCTGGATCGTGTCGTAGATCGCGAGGCCGGCGGTGGTGACGCCGCCCGGGCTGTTGATGTACAGGTGGATGTCCCGTTCCGGGTCCTCGGCCTCGAGGAAGAGGAGCTGGGCGATGATGAGGTTGGCCACCAGGTCGTCGATGGCCGTTCCGATGAAGACGATGCTGTCTTTGAGGAGACGGGAGTAGATGTCGTACGCACGTTCGCCGCGGGCCGTCTGCTCGACCACCATCGGCACGAGCGTGCCCGCGAACGCGTTGCGCGCACTCATGTTAGCTCGATACTAGCATTGGACTTGAGCAAGTCAAGGGTCTTCTCCTCGCGGATGCGCGAAGCGAGCGCCCGGAGATCGCCCTCCTTCGCCATCTGCGCGCGCAGGGCCTCTCTCGACTTGCCGGCCCGCTCCGCGAGCCGCGCCACCTCGGCCTCGACCTCCGACTCCAGGGCCTCGATGCTCTCGCGGCGCGCGATCTCGTCGAGGAGAATGTCCGCCTTCGCCGCCTTGACCGAGTCGTCTCGGGTGGACTCCCGGTACTCGCGCCAGTTGACGCTCAGCTTGCGGGGGTCGATGCCCTGGTAGGCGAGGCCGCGGGCGAGATTCTCGGTCCGGGCCGTCATGTGCCGCTCGACGAGCGCCTCCGGCACCTCGAAGTCGGCCTTCGCCACCAGCGCCTCGACGAGGGCGCCCTTCACGTCCCGGTCCGATCGGCGCTCCTCCGCGACCTCGAGCTGCCGGCGGACCTTTTCCCGGAGCGCGGCCAGGCT
>Ga0335085_10006634_pt1 | contig 18190 bp, 14 predicted proteins | sample Lox_Sample_45_FD_206712 | JGI IMG/M metagenome (GOLD analysis project Ga0335085, IMG submission 206712) | Soil microbial communities from Loxahatchee National Wildlife Refuge, Florida, United States - Lox_Sample_4.5 | ecosystem: Environmental > Terrestrial > Soil > Wetlands | place: USA...
GCAATTGGCTCCAGAGCTCGCCCGATTGCGAGAGCTCCCACAGCCGGTCGAGCGTCTCGGACAACGGCACGAGGAACGCGGCGTCGGTGTGGCGGCCGACGATCTCCCAGGCCGCAACGCCGGCGATAAAGCTCAGAACCGGCGGCGCAAAGCGTGCCGCGGCTTCGCGCCCCCGATTCATCGATCGACTGCTCAGTGACCGCCGCCGATCATCGCATTGGCGTCGTGCCAGACGGTGCGGTCGACGAGGTGATCATAGGTCGGCGGCTTCTTGCCTTCCTTGATGTTGCCGACTTTGACCTGGTCTTCGATAACGGCTTCGATCTTCTTTTGATCGAGGCCGTCGTCGTGGATCTCCCAGAAACCGATGCCATTGAAGAGCTTCAGCGCCTCTTTCGAGATCGCGGCGGACTCGCCGGTGATGGTGCCGATCTGTGCGACGGTGTCCGCGTTCTTGGGATCGGCCATGTAGCGCGCCGCGTCGACCAGCGCCGCAACCGTGCGCACGATCGCGTCGCGCTTTTCGGCGAGGCGGTCGCGCCGCACTTCGAGCAGATCGTAATGGCTGTCCGGCACCGCGTCCTTCAGGTTGATGACGGTTTTGACCTTCTTGCCTTGCTCTTCGATCACCGGCACATCGTTGAGATGCAGGACGCCGTAGGAGATCTGACCGGCGATCATCGCGGCCGCGGTGTTGGAGCCGAGCGGGATTTGCTGCACGTCGTTGATCGTCAGATGGCAGCCGCCGACCAGCATGTCCTTCAAGGCCAGCGAGCGCGCGCCGCCGGGCGTGTCGACGCCGACCTGCTGGCCCTTGATATCGGCGCAGGTCGCCTTCTGGGGATTCGTCGTGCCGATCGCCCAATCGGGATTGGGCAGGCCGTAGATGCCGACGACATTCGCATTCGCGTTTGCGACCTGGTTGATGGTGAGCGCGGTCGGCACGAGCGCGAGATCAACGTCGCCCGAGATCACGGCGCGGGATCCGGCGGCGCCGCTGTCGAATTGCCGCAGCTCGACATTGGCGTTGTACTTCTTGAAGAAGCCCTGCTTGTCGGCGACATAGGCAAAGACCGTGAGATAGATTGGCGGAACGCCAGGCAGCGCCACCACCACCTTCGGTGCATCTGCCGCCCGCGCTGGCGCCACCGGCGGCAACGCGATGGCGGCGGCCAGAAGCGCAGCCGCACCGGCGGTCATAAAATTGCGATACATCGACATTCTCCCTGTAGTTTCGTTGATTTCTAGGCTTCGACTTCGAATTCGGCGCGGCGCGCCTCGTTCATCAGGTTGGCCCAGACCTGCTCGCGCAATTCGGAAAAGCGCGGCAGGCTGAGCGTATCACGGCTGCGCGGCCGCGGCAGGTCGATAACGATATCCTCGTCGACCCGGCTCGGCCGCCCTTTGAGGACGACCACGCGATCGCCCATCAGCACAGCTTCTTCGATCGAATGGGTGACGAAGAGCATCGTCGTCGGCTGCTTCTCCCAGATGCGCAGCAGCTCGAATTGCAGGATCTCGCGGGTTTGCGCGTCGACGGCGGCGAACGGCTCGTCCATCAGCAGCACATTGGGCTCGATCGCCAGCGCGCGAGCGAGGCCGCAGCGCTGCTGCATGCCGCCCGAGATCTGGTAGGGATAGGCGTGCTCGAAACCGGCGAGGCCGACGAGCGTGATGAAGCCGGGCACGCGCGCGGCAATGTCGCCGGCGCTCGCCCCCGCCATGCGCAGCCCATAAGCGACGTTGTCGTAGACGGTCTTCCACGGAAAGAGGCCGAAATGCTGGAACACCATCGCGACGCCGGGCGGCGGCTCCGTCACGCGCCGGCCGTCAATGGTGATCTCGCCGTCGCAGGGGATGAGCCCGTCGATACAGCGCAGCAAGGTGGTCTTGCCGCAGCCCGAGGGCCCGACCAGGGCCACGATCTCGCGCGAACGCAGCTCGAGATCGACATTCGCGAAAACGGTGAGATCACCGTAGCGTTTGCTCAGACCCCGAGCGCGGATAGAGCCTCGATCCGCCGACGACATTTCCGCGCGTTTCCCCAACGACTATTAGCGACAGGTATATTGCGATAAGCCACGGCAAGACAACTGCAATTCCCGGCGCGGCGGCGACCGGCCGGCGGCCGCGCACGCGCCCCGATCTCAGCCCTCGCCGTTATTTGGCGGACGTGGTCTCGCGCGAGCGATTGACCCAGTAATCGGGCGCGGCCTTGCTCTTGGCCAGCGCCTCGGCGGTCTCGAAGCCCGGCGCCATCGACGCCGCGGTTCCGGCGAGGATCTGATGGTGCTCGATGTTGAGCGTCCGCAGCCAGCGCTGCTGCCCCATGGTGATGGCGACGAAATAGCCGAGCTCGACAATTTGCGCCTCGGTGAAATGCCGCTTCAGCCGCGCCCAGAGCGCGTCGCCGGCTTCGAGGTCCCAGGTGATCGCCTCGGTATAGGCGAGCGCCGCTTTCTGGCGCTCGTCGTAGCGCGTCGATTTCTCGAAATCGAGCAGGTCCTTGTAGTCGGCCTCGATCAGGCCCTGCTTGGCCGATTTGACCGAGCGCTGGTTGCCGCAATATTCGCACTTCACCGAGCGCGAGACATAGACGCGGCACAGCTCCTTGATCGCGTGATCCATCACGCCGTTGCGGAACACGGCTTCCCAGGTATCCGCAAAAGACCAGAAAGCCGCCGGCACATGCGCGCGGATCGCCTGGCTCTCGGGTCGCGGCGTGCCTTCGCGGCGGCACCGGTCCAGCTCCGCCAGCATCTTTGGATCGGTGATCGTCGCCGGATCGACGTAGCTGATCCGTTGCTCGGCCATGGCGCCTCCCTGATCTTTATCGACGGGCCGCATTGTGCGGCGCTTGTTGGCGCGAGGCAACCGCCTCGCCGCGCGGCGCGCGCGCAAATGAAAACGCCCGGACCAGGGTCCGGGCGTCGTCACGACTGGCTGTTTTTGTTGGTGATCAGCGATCGAGGAAACCGGCCAAACGGCGATCCGGACCGCGCTGGCTGAGCTTCTTCAGCGCCTTCGCCTCGATCTGGCGGATGCGCTCGCGCGTCACCTGATACTTCTTGCCGACCTCTTCGAGCGTGTGCTCGGCCGCCTGGCCGACGCCGAAGCGCAGGCGCAGCACATCGGCCTCGCGCGGCGTCAGGCGCGCCAGCGCCTCTTCGGTCGCCTCGCGCAGCTCGGCCGCGGCCGCCGCTTCGAGCGGCACCACCGCCTGCTGATCTTCGAGGAAGTCGCCGATGGTGGCATCGCCATCCTCGCCGACCGGCTGATCCATGCTGACCGGATCGCGCACCAGCTCGAGCACCGTGCGCAGCTTCGCGACCGGCGTGCCGAGACGCTCGGCCAGCTCCGGCTCGGTCGGCTCGCGGCGCAGCTCGCCGGCAAGCCGGCGCTGGGCGCGGAGGACGCGACGCACTTCGTCGGCCAGATGCGCCGGGATGCGGATCAGGTGGCCCTGATCGACCAGCGCGCGCGAGCACGCCTGCCGGATCCACCACGTGGCGTAGGTCGAGAACTTGTAGCCGCGGCGCCAGTCGAATTTCTCGACCGCGCGCATCAGGCCGATATTGCCTTCCTGCACCAAATCCATCAGCGGCAGGCCGCGATTGACATGGCGGCGCGCGATCCAGGTGACCAGCCGCAGATTGGCGGCGATCATCTGCTCCTTCGCACGCTCCGCATCGCGAGCGCCGCGCTGCAGATCGTTGGCACCGGCGCGGAACTGATCGAGCCTCTGGCCCGCCTGCTTGGCGATCGCCTCGATGTCTTCGGCGAGGGTCTTCGCCTGCTCGCCATGGCGCGTGCAGAAAGCGCGCCACGCGGTGACGCGGCGGCGACGGGCCGCCTCGAGCCACAGTTTCGCGCCCTTGGCCTCGCGATAAGTATTGATGAAGTCGGCGCGAGCAATGCCCGACTGATCGGCAAGACGCGCAAGCGTGCCCTCAAGCTCAAGCAGCTTGCGGCTCATCTCCTTCACCTTGTGCGCCAGCTTGTCGATCTCGGCGGGCTGCAGCACGATATTGCTGAGCGCCTTCGACAGCGCCTGCGGCCGGCCTTTGCCGGCGTTGATCGCGCGGGTGAAGGCAGCCTTCACATCGGGCATCAGCTCGGCTTCGATCTGCGCGATCACTGAGGACGAGCCGCTCTCATCGATCGGCGTCTCGACATCGCCGCGCAGGCGGCGCCGCGTCGCGGCCAGATCGACCACGTCGCGCAGCAGCACGGTGTTCTTGCCCAGCCCCTCGCGCCACTCCTTGATCGAGCGGCGCAGCAGCTCGCTGCGGCAGAGCGCCGCCAGCATGGCCTCGCGGCCGGCCTCGATCCGCTGGGCGAGCTCGACTTCCTGCTCGCGCGTCAGCAGTTCCGCGACGGAAATCTCGCGAAGGTAATGCTGCATCGCATCGCCGGACGTCGCGTCGGTCGCGACATTGCCGGCACGCGGCAGTTCCTCAACGGCGACGTTGCTTTCCTCCGGATTTCCCTCTGCCGTCTCAGCCGTCTGATTCGGCTGTTCCACGGCTTCGGCGCCGGCGAAATTGGCCCGCATGGTCATTTAACTCACAATTAGCGACGTGATGGCTGGACCAGCCTGAACGGCTGGCCGCGCGCATCTTGGCACAATATTGGGGCCAATCGCACGTGTTTTAAGTGGTCACCGGACGGACAAATTAAACCGCTTGTAGATCAATTGTTTACACCCGATTTGGTCGCCCGCCACGCGGTCAGGAAACGCTGGGTTGCGGAAAGTGCAAGGCGCGCCCGCTCGCCTGGGGATAAGTCGCGATGCGCGACGACGGGGGTCTCGACGTCGATCGCAATACCCTCAGGCAGGGCATCCATCAAGGCCTTGAGCGGTAAAGCGCCCTCTCCGGGGTAGAGGCGCGCGCCGAGGGATTCCTGGCGCAACGTCAGCCCTGGCGGCAGCGTGGCCGGTGCATCGCACAGCTGAAGATAGGCGATATGCTCGCGCGGCAGCGCCGCGACCTCGGCCGGCGTGCCGCCGGCGCGCGCGAGGTGAAGCGCGTCGATCAGGAGTCCCAGATTGCGCGCCTGGGTAGCGGCGACCATTCGGTGCGCCTTGGCGAGGGAATTGACCGCCGTATAGGGCATCAGTTCGAGCGCCAGATGCAGCCGGTGCGACCCCGCCGCCTCGGCCAGTCGGGCGAGATTGGCGGTCATTCGCCCCTCATCCGGGTCGTTGCCGACCGCCAGGAAATAGCTCGCCCCCAGCCGGGCGGCGACCTCGAGCGCCGGCAGGGCGGTGTCCAGGCCGAAATCGGGCACCAGCCAGAGGCCGGTGGCGCTGAAGAGGGTCACGCCGGTATCGGCGAGCGCCGCGGCGATCGCCGCGATCATCGGCCGGTTGCCGATCACCGGCGCTACGGGAGCGGCGCCCGGCGCGCCGAGCACCCGGAGATCGGTCGCCGCGAAGCCCCCCTCCCGCGCCGCCTCGATCAGCGCCGGCGGATCGAGCTCGTTGATCGTCACCGGTGCGAGGGAAAGGCGATTCATGCGATCATTCCGTCAAAGCTGCGGCGAACGGCGGAATCGGGACACCAGCGGGAGGACGAGTCAATCATGAAACGCAGCAGCGAGCGCTTCCTCACCACCCATACCGGCAGCCTGCCGCGCCCGGCCGACCTCGTGCGCATGATGTTCGCCAAGGAAGAGGGCGTGCCGGTCGAGCGGCCGGCGCTGGAAGCGCGGATCGCCGCCGCGGTCGGCGAGATCGTCGCCAAGCAGGTCGCGGCCGGCGTCGATATCGTCAATGACGGCGAGATGAGCAAGCCGTCCTATGCGACCTATATCAAGGATCGGCTGGCCGGGTTCGGCGGCACCAGCAACAGCTTCGTCTATCAGGATCTGGTCGATTTCCCCGAGCTGGCGCGGCGCGTGTTCGGTGACCCCGGCCGCGCCCGCCGCAAGACGCCGGCCTGCAACGGACCGATCAGCGTCGCCGATCGCGGCGCGGTCGCCGCCGACATCGCGAATCTCAAAGCCGCCCTCCAAACGACCCTTGCGCAAAAAACCCCTGCGGCAGAGGGATTTCTGAGCGCCGCCTCGCCCGGCCTCATCTCGCTGTTCTTCCGCAACGACCACTATCCGAGCACCGAGGCGTATCTCGCCGCGATCGCCGAGGCGATGCGGCCCGAATACGAGGCGATCGTCGAGGCGGGGCTGATCCTGCAGCTCGATTGCCCCGATCTCGCGATGGGGCGCCATATCCAGCATGCCGATCTCAACCTCGAGGATTTCCGCAAAGCAGCGCGGCTGCATATCGAGGCGTTGAACCACGCCGTCGCGCGCATCCCGAGCGACCGCATGCGCCTCCATCTCTGCTGGGGCAATTACGAGGGCCCGCATCATTGCGACGTGCCGATCGAGCAGATCATCGATCTCGTCTTCCTGGCCCGGCCGGACGGCATCTCGTTCGAAGCGGCCAATCCCCGTCACGCGCATGAATGGCGGGTGTTCGAGCGCGTGAAGCTGCCCGACGGCAAGCTGCTGATCCCCGGCGTGCTCGAATCCAAATCCAACTTCATCGAGCATCCCGAGCTCGTCGCGCAGCGCATCGCCAATTACGCGCGGCTGGTCGGCCGCGAGAACGTCATCGCGGGCACCGATTGCGGCTATGGGACCTGGGTCGGCCAAGCCGCCGTCGATCCCGATGTGGTCTGGGCAAAGCTCGCGGCGATGGCCGAGGGCGCGCGGCTCGCCGGCCGCGAGTTCTGGCGTTAAATCGGGCGGTTATACCGCGGATTTAGCCGCTTTTGGCCAAAGGTTTGTCACGTCAATTAATGCGCCCTTAACGATGGGCTCCCCATTATCCAGGCCTGGAATCGGAGTGGATTGGGGCGGCAAAAAATGGGGCCATTGGCGCGGTGCGCCCGATTTCTCGGCTCGCGGTCGGGGCAAGGTTTCATCCTCTATCTCTGTCTGTGCCAGCTGCTCGCAGCCGGGATCGGCTATGGCTTCTACGTCTCCAATCTGAGCTGGTTCAAAGAGCACAAGAGCGAGGAGAAGATCACCGCGCTGCAGCTGGTTGACGCCTTCGTCAACACCTACGCGGCGCTGCGCACGGATCTTTCTGCGACCAAGGCGCCGGTGCCGGCGACCTACCGCGCCCAATCGATCGACGCCTTCAACAAGGCGCATGGCAGCGGCAGCATCTTCAACCTGCAGATGGTCGGCTTTCCCGGCCGTGAGATCAAGAACGCGCCCCTCGATGCGGAGATGGCGGCGACGATCCGCTCCTTTGCCGAAACAGCCGCGCCCAAGCCGGTTTCGGAAGTGCTGACCATCAACGGCGAGCCGGTGTTCCGGACCGCCTATCCATCGCTTGCCAGCCAGCAGAGCTGCGTCGATTGCCATAACCAGCTTCAAGCCGGGAAGCAGAGCTGGCACCTCAATGACGTCATGGGCGCGTTCGTCATCGATGTGCCGATGGGCGCGTTCCTCCGGAGCAATCTTCTCGAAGCCTTCGGCCTCGGCGGCGGGATTTTCTTCGTCATGGCGACGGCCGGCTTGATCTTCGCGTTCTATCATCATCGCAAGAGCGAAGAGACGGCGATGGCGCAGGCCTCGCTCGCCGAGAGCGAAGCGCGCTTCCGCGATTTCGCCGAGGCGACCTCGGATTGGTTCTGGGAGCAGGACGAGAATCTGCGCTTCGTGCGCTTCTCGGGCGACGCGCGCTCGACCGAGATCACCAGCTCCAGCGATCTCGGCAAGACGCGGCACGAAACCGTCAAAAGCGGTGTCACGGCCGAGCAATGGGCGCAGCATGACGCCGATCTCGCGGCCCGCCGGCCATTCCACAATTTCCGCTTCGAGCGCTCCCTGGCCGACGGTCGCGTCATCCATGTCAGCATCAGCGGCAAGCCGGTGTTCGACGCGAAGGGCCAGTTCCGTGGCTACCGCGGCTCGGGCCGCGACGTCACGAACGAGGTCGCCGTCGAGGTCGAGCTGGCGCGCCGGGTCGAGGAGCGCACGGCCGAGCTTCGCGCGACGCAGGGCGAGCTGGTGCGCAAGGAGCGGCTCTCGGCGCTCGGCCAGCTCACCGCGACCATGGCGCATGAGCTGCGCAATCCGCTGAGCGCCATCCGCAACACGTTGTTCGCCGTGAAAGAGACGGCCGCGAACAAGGGCATCGATCTCGAGCGCCCGCTCAGCCGCGTCGAGCGCAGCGTCACGCGCTGCGACCGCATCATCAACGATCTGCTCGACTACACCCGCGTCAAGGAACTGCATCTCGCCGAGCTCGCGCCCGATCCCTGGATCGAGGAAGTGCTCGGCGAGCAGCGCCTGCCCGCCGGAATCGTGCTGGAGCGGCATTTCGCCGCCGATTGCACGATCGCGGTCGACCCCGAGCGCGTGCGCCGCGTGCTGATCAACCTTATCGACAATGCGGCGCAGGCGATGCCGGAAGACGCGCCCGAGCGCAAGATCACCGTGACGACCGCGCTGGTCGACGACGGCCATTTCGAATTCGTCGTCGCCGATACCGGCGGCGGCATCCCGGCCGATGTATTGCCGAAAGTGTTCGAGCCGCTGTTCAGCACGAAGAGCTTCGGCACCGGCCTCGGCCTGCCGATGGTGAAGCAGATCGTCGAGCAGCACGGCGGCACGATCACGATTGACAGCGACGTTGGCAACGGCACGCGGGTGACCGTGCGGCTGAAGCGGCTCGCACATAAAAAGGGGATTGCAGCATGACGGCCCGGGTTCTGGTCATCGACGATGACCGCGATCACGCGGAAAGCATCGCCGACATCCTGTCGATGCGCGGTCACCGCGTCGAAGCCGCGTTCTCCGGCGAGCAGGGCGTCGAGATCTTCCGCCGGCAGGATTTCGACATCGTGTTCATGGACGTGAAGCTGCCGGGCATGAACGGCGTCGAGACGTTCTTCGAGTTCAAGAAGATCCGCCCCGGCGCGCGCGTCATGATGATGACAGGCTTCAGCCTCGAGCAGCTCATCACCCAGGCGATCGAGCACGGCGCGCTCGGCGTGCTGCGCAAGCCGTTCGCCATCCAGGACCTGCTCCACGTGCTCGACCAGATCAAGCCGCGCGGCATGGTCCTCGTCGCGGATGACGATCCGGATTTTGCCGCGAGCCTCGAGCCCGTCCTGACGCAGCAGGGCTATCGCGTCGTCATCGCCTCGACCGGCGAGGAAGCGCTCGCGAAAGCGTCGGCAGACGGCGTCGATTGCCTGGTACTCGATCTCGCCATGCCGCTGCTCACCGGCATCGACGTCTATCGCAAGCTCAAGGCGGCGGGCAAAGAGCTCCCGACCATCTTCGTCACCGGCCTGCCGGGCGAGCGCGTCCATGCCATGTCGGAGCTCCATCCCGACGGCGGCGTGCTGATGAAGCCCTTCGATCCGAGCGAATTGCTGCGCGCGATCGCGAGCGCCACCGCGACTGTCGCGGGCAAGAACGCCGCCTAAGCACGCCATGGCAGAACAGGAAGCAAGCGCCGAGATGCGGCAACTCCTGATCGTCGACGACGATCAGGAGTTCGCCGAGTCGATCGCCGACATCCTGATTCCGGCGGGCTACGAGCCGATCATCGCCGACCGGCCGGAGACGGCCGTGATCGCCCTGAAGCGCTACAACCCGCCGATCGCGATCATCGACGTGCGCCTGGGCGGCCTGTCCGGCGTCGAGCTCCTCGCACGGCTCAAGGGCGAGCGGCCCGACCTGATCGGCATCCTGATGACCGCGCATGCGGACACGCAGACCGCGATCACCGCGCTGCGCCGCGGCGCCTATGACTACTTCGACAAGAGCTGCGATCCCGACGAGCTGCGCGCCGTGCTCGACCGCGCCTTCGAGCGCCATAATCTCGAAGTCGAGAAGCGCACCGCCTACGAAACGCTGCGCGTCGCGAAGGAAAGCGCCGAAGCCGCGAACCGCGCCAAATCGGAATTTCTCGCCAATATCAGCCACGAGCTGCGCACGCCGCTCAACGCCATCATCGGCTTCTCCGAGCTGATGATCAGCGGCGCGCATGGCGCGATAAACAATCCGACCTACGATGCCTATGTCCACGACATCTTCGATGCCGGCACCGATCTCCTGAAAATCATCAACGAGATCCTCGACCTCTCGAAGGCGGAAGCCGGTCGGCTCGACCTGCTCGAAGAGACCGTCGACGTGGCGAGCGTCGTGCGCACGGTCGTGCGCCTCGTCAGCCCCAAGGCCGACGATGCGGGCCTGTCGCTCGAGACCGACATGCCCGACATTCCGCCGCTGCTCTTCTGCGACCGGCTGAAGCTCAAGCAGATCATGCTCAACCTGCTCTCGAACGCGATCAAGTTCACGCCCGCCGGCGGCACGATCACCGCCAAGGTCGAGATCGATGCGGCGCGCGGCTTCATCATCGCAGTGACGGACAGCGGCATCGGTATCGCCGAAGCCGATCTGCCGCGCGTCCTGCAGCCTTTCGTTCAGGTCGACAGCGCCTTGAGCCGCGCCCATAACGGAACCGGCCTCGGCCTGCCGCTGGTTGCGGTGATGACCGAGCTGCATGGCGGCAAGCTCGAGATCGAAAGCGAAGTCGGGAAGGGCACGACCGTGCGCGCCTGCTTCCCCGCCGCGCGCATCGTCGGCATCGCCGATATCATTCCGGCGACGCTGTCGCTCGACCTGCCGCCGCCGCCGGCTCTCGATGGGCCGACCGCCGACGAGCCGGCGCGCAAGCAGGCTTAGCCCACCACACGCCGGTCAATCGCGCGGCTTGCTGTAGGGGCGCTCACGACGCCGGTGAGAAGGGGGCTTGCGTCTTATTCGCGGCGGGCACGGAGCGCGCTCAGGGCCAGCGGCGATAGACCCCCGCAACCGCCTTCGCTTTCCCCTTCTTGTCTTTCCCTTGTCATAATCTTTGGCTAAACCCGCCTCGCCGCCGGCGCGGAGCCGGCGGCGCTCACCCGCAACAGGGATCGGCCGACGATGCAACAGCGCTGGGGCTTGCCGATCGTCGCATGGCCATCGCGCCTGCGGCCCAGCTATTGGGACGGCATTGCGCTGCCCCTCGTGCTCGGCGCGATTGTCCTGATCGCCTGGGCGAGCCGTCAAATGGCCGTGCCCTATCATCCCGGCGAGGCGCTGCCGATCTCATTGGACCCGCGCGAGCTGCCGCAATACGGGCTGCGCACCGTGCTGCGCATGGTCGCGGCGCTGATCGCCGCGCTGGTCTTCAGCCTCGCCTACGCCGCGGTCGCCGCCAAGAGCAAGCGCGCCGAGAAGCTGCTCATCCCGATCCTCGACATCCTCCAATCGGTGCCGATCCTCGGCTTCCTCTCGATCACCGTCACCGGCTTCATCGCGCTCTTCCCCGGCAGCCTTCTCGGCTACGAATGCGCGGCGATCTTCGCGATCTTCACCTCGCAGGCCTGGAACATGACGTTCAGCCTGTATCAATCCTTCATCGCCGTGCCGCACGATCTGCGCGAAGCCGCGCGCATGTATCATCTCTCGCCGTGGCAGAGCTTCTGGCAGCTCGAAGTGCCTTTCGCCATGCCCCAGCTCATCTGGAACATGATGATGTCGGTCTCGGGCGGGTGGTTCTTCGTCGTCGCCTCGGAGGCGATCAGCGTCGCCGATCACCAGGTGTTGCTGCCCGGCATCGGCTCGTACATCTCGCTCGCCATCGATCAGCGCGACCTGAGCGCGGTGCTCTACGCCATCCTCGCGATGCTCGTGCTGATCCTGCTTTACGATCAGCTCTTGTTCCGCCCGCTGCTCGCCTGGGCGCAGCGTTTCAAATTCGAGGAGCTCGGCGAGGACGAGATCGAGCCGCCGTGGTTCCTGATCATGATGCAGCGCGCGCAGGTCATGCGCCTCTTGACCGGCAGCGTCGATGCCGGCGCGTCGCTCTTGAGCCGCGTGACGAGCCGTTTGCCGCGGCCGAGCTTGCGCAGGCAGACGGGACCGCGCCGGGACTCGCCGCTGCTCGACACGCTGTGGAACGCCTTCCTGCTGCTGGCGGCGCTCTTCGCGCTCTACGAGATCGCGCGCTTCGTCCATGCCGAGGTGACGCTCGGCGAGGTGCTGCATGTCGTCTTCCTCGGCTTCCTCACCCTCATCCGCGTGCTGGTGCTGATCATCCTCGCCTCGATCGTCTGGGTGCCGATCGGCGTCTGGATCGGGCTCCGCCCGCGCGTCGCGCATCGCGTGCAGCCGATCATTCAATTCCTCGCCGCCTTCCCGGCCAATCTGTTCTTCCCGATCGTCGTGTCGGCGATCGTCGTCCTGAAGGTCAATCCCGAGATCTGGCTGTCGCCGCTGATGATCCTCGGCACGCAGTGGTACATCCTCTTCAACGTCATCGCCGGCACCCTGGCGCTGCCGACCGATTACCAATACGTCGCCGGCAATTTCGGCGTGCGGAACTGGCTGTGGTGGCGGCGGCTGATCCTGCCGGCGATCTTCCCGGCCTATGTCACCGGCGCGGTCACCGCCTCGGGCGGCTCGTGGAACGCCTCGATCGTCGCCGAGATCGCGAAATGGGGCGATACGACCCTGCAGGCGACCGGCATCGGCGCCTATATCGCCGAGATGACGGCGAAAGGCGACTTCCCTCGCATCGCCCTCGGGATTACGGTGCTGAGCCTCTATGTTCTGCTGATCAACCGCCTGCTGTGGCGGCGGCTCTATCACCTCGCCGAGGAGCGCCTCCGTCTCGACTGAGCGGGCTGGACTGACCTATGGACACGATCGCCACCACCGTCGACACCAACCTCATCTCGGCCTCCGGCATCTGCAAGACCTATCAGCAGCCGGATCATGCCGGCCGCCTGGTGCTCGACCATATCGATTTCACGCTGAAGGAAGGCGAGATCGTCGCCATTCTCGGCAAATCGGGCTCGGGCAAATCGACGTTCCTGCGCGTCGTCGCGGGCCTCACCCAGCCGAGCGAAGGGATGGTCACCTATCGCGGCCAGCCGGTCTACGGCCCGGCGTACGGCATCGCCATGGTGTTCCAGAGCTTCGCGCTGTTCCCCTGGCTGACCGTGCTCGGCAATGTCGAGCTCGGCCTCGAGGCGCAAGGCGTGCCGCGCGACGAGCGCCGCCAGCGCGCGATCGCGGCGATCGACCTGATCGGTCTCGACGGTTTCGAATCCGCCTATCCGAAGGAACTATCCGGCGGCATGCGCCAGCGCGTCGGCTTCGCCCGCGCCCTCGTCGTCAATCCCGATGTGCTGCTGCTGGATGAGCCGTTCTCCGCCCTCGACGTGCTGACCGCCGAGACGCTGCGCAGCGACATCATGGATCTTTGGCTCGAGCGCCGCGTGCCGACCAAAGGCATCCTCTTCGTCTCGCACAACATCGAGGAAGCCGTCGACATCGCCGACCGCATCATCATCTTCGGCAGCGATCCCGGCTGCATCCGCGCCGAGATTCCAGTGCCGCTGGCTCGGCCGCGCGATTGGGCGTCGCCCGCCTTCCGTCGCATCGTCGACGAGGTTTATACGCTCCTCACAACCGTGCCCGGACGCGAGCAGGGCGGCCGGCGCGGCCGCGGCGACGCGCTGAGCATGCAATACCGCCTGCCGGATGCGTCGATTCAGCAGCTCGTCGGCCTGCTCGATCTGCTCGTCGCCGAGCCGTTCAACGGCCGCGCCGACCTGCCGCATCTCGCCGAGAGCGAGCACATTACGACCGACGACCTGGTGGTCATGCTGGAAGCGCTGCAGCTCATGGGCTTCGCCCAGGTCGGCGGCGGCGATATCGACGTGACGCCGGTCGGCCGCGCCTTCGCCGAGGCCGATCTGCAGGGCCGCAAGCAGATCTTCGCCGATTCGCTGATGCGCAATATCGGCTTCATCGCCCATATCCGCCGCGTGCTCGACGAGCGCCCCGGCCATGCCGCGCCCGAGAACCGCTTCCTCGGCGAGCTCGAAGATCATCTGAGCGAGGAAGAAGCCCAGCGCGTGCTCGAGACCGTGATCAATTGGGGCCGCTATGCCGAGCTCTTCGCCTATGATTACGATCGCGGCGTCCTAAGCCTCGAAAACCCGCAATAGCGATGCTCAATCCGCATGGTCGCGCGTTCCGGGTCATGCTCGGCGCGCAATCGATGGTGTCGTCGCTGGCCGTCGATATGAGCCTGCCGGCGCTGCCGGCGATTACCGCCGCGCTTCATACCACGCCGGCGGACGCACAACTCACGATCGGGTTTTATCTGCTCGGCTACGCCGCGGGCCAGCTTTTCTACGGCCCGCTCTCCGACCGTTTCGGCCGGCGGCCGGTGCTGCTCATCGGCCTGTCGCTCTATACCTTGTGCGGCTTTCTTTGCGCCTTCGCGCCGACCATCGACATCATGGTCGCGGTCCGGCTGCTGCAAGGCTTCGGCGGCGCGGTCGGCGTTGTCGTGACGCGCGCCGCGGCGCGCGATCATTTCGGCGGCCGCGAACTGGCGCAGATGATGTCGTCGATCACCGCCGTGCAGGCTTTCGGCCCGCTGGTCGCGCCGGTGCTCGGCGGCATCATCGCGACGCATTTCGACTGGCACATCATCTTTTTGGTCCAAGGCTGCTTCGCCGCGGCGATGCTCGCCACGACCTGGGCCGGCTTTGCCGAATCGATCAGGCAGCGCGACGCCCATGCCATCCGCCCCGGGCGCCTGCTGACGAATTACTGGACCTTCCTCAGCAACCCGCGCTGCATCGGCTTTGCGCTCGTCAGCTCTTGCGTCTTCACCGGACTGTTCATCGTGCTGTCGGCCTCGCCCTTCGTGCTGATCGACGTCTATGGGCTGTCGAGCCAGGCCTATGGCTTCTTCTTCGGCTTCTCGGTGCTCGGCTATATGGTCGGCTCGTTCGGCAATCGCCGGCTGCTGCGCGCCATGGTGCAGAGCGAGACGCTGCTGCGCTGGGGCCTCGTCATCCTCATCGCCGCGGCGCTGGCGATGCTGGTCTTGGCGGCGAAGATGTGGGGCGGCGTCGCCGGCGTCATGGGGCCTTACGTCGTCTATTGCTTTGCCATCAGCCTGGTGCAGTCCAACGCGGTCGCCGCGGCGATGGAGCCGATCCCGCATATGGCCGGGACTGGCGCATCGCTGATGGGCGGCATCCAGATGGCGTGTGCCGCGCTGGGCGGCTTCATCGTCGATCTGTTCTTCGACGGCACCGGCATGCCGATGGGCATCGGCATGGCGAGCGCCGCGATCGGCGCGACGATCTTCTATTGGCTGATCGCGCGGCGCAATCGGCCGGGCGCGATCTAGGGCCCGCATCACAGCGCCTCTTCCAACAGCGGAGAGCCGAAATGAGTTCATCCTTCATGGCGGCCAAATCTGATCCGACGGCCAAGCGACGCGCGCTGCGACGCCATCGCGCTTTCGCGACCGGGCTTCTCCTGCTGGCCGTGGCGATTTTCATCGGGGCGCGCGAATGGGCGCATGCGTCCTTCACGGCGAGGCTGCTGGGTGCCGCCGCGGAAGCGGCCATGGTCGGCGGCTTGGCGGATTGGTTTGCGATCACGGCGCTTTTCCGGCGCCCCTTGGGGCTTCCAATCCCTCACACCGCGCTCATTCCGGCGAGAAAGAGCGATATCGGCAAATCGCTGGGCGGTTTTGTCAGCGACAATTTCCTCGATCCCGATCTGCTGCTCGAGCGGCTGCGGCGAGAGAATCGCGCCTTGCAATTGGCGCGCTGGCTCAAGGCGCCGCGCAACGCCGATTTCGTCGCCGAGCGGATCGTCGCCGCAGCGCCGATGGTAATCGAGACTCTGGACGACGGGCAGGTGCGGATCTTTCTCGGCAAGATCGCGCGCGAGCGGCTGCACCACATCAATTTCCTGGGCACCGCCGACGCGGTGCTCACCCATCTGGTCGATTCCGGCAAGCACCTGGCGCTGCTCGATGCCTTGCTCGACCAGATCAGACCGGCCCTCCATCGTAACCGCGACGCCATTGCCGCGAGGGTCGGCGATTTCACCGGCCGCTGGATTCCGGAATTCGTCGACCGCAGGCTCGCCGTCCGGCTGACCGAGGCGATCGAGAAGTGGATCGATGCGGTGAGCCGCCCGGGCGATGCCGAGCGCCTGCGGCTCGACCGCTGGCTGAAAGACGTTCTGATGCAGCTGCGCACGCAGCCGAGCTACACCGGCATGATCGAAGACCTGAAACAGGCCTTATTCAACCAACCCGCCTTGACGAGCGCGCTGGAAACAATCTGGGCCGAGATCAAAGCCGAATTATCGGCCGATCTGAATTCGGCAACGTCCAAGGGAAAGCTGATCGCCGTGGAGCTGGTCCAGACCACGGGGCAATTGCTCGATAATTCGCCTGCGATGCAGGAACACCTCAATGGAGCCATCGAAACGGTGCTGATCGATTACATCACGCCGTGGCGCGTCGGCATCGGCAACTTCATCGCCGATCGGGTCGCAAGTTGGAACGGCCGCCAAGTGGCCGAGATCATCGAGCTGCAGGTCGGCAAGGATCTGCAATACGTCCGGATAAACGGCACCATCGTCGGCGCCCTGATCGGCATTCTTCTGTTCCTGGCAAACGAGCTGCTGCCGCATCTGCCCTTCTGACCGGGCGAGCCGCTAAGCCTTCGGCCGCATCGTCGGGAAGGCGATGACGTCGCGGATCGAGGGGCTGTTGGTCAGGAGCATCACCAGCCGGTCGATGCCGATGCCGAGACCGCCGGCCGGCGGCATGCCGTATTCCAGCGCCAGGACGAAATCGGCGTCGAGATGCTGCGCTTCCTCGTCGCCTTTCTCGCGCTCTTTCATCTGCTGCTTGAAGCGGTCGAGCTGATCGAGGGGATCGGTGAGCTCGGAGAAGGCGTTCGCGACTTCCCAGCCGTTGACATAGGTCTCGAACCGCTCGGTCAAGCGCGGATCGTTGCGATCGGCCTTGGCGAGCGGCGAGATCTCGCGCGGGAAGCCGGTGACGTGCGTCGGCTGGATCAGCGTATCCTCGACCTTCGCCGCGAACGCCGCTTCGAGCGCACGGCCCCAGCCGGCGCTCGATGGACAATCCGCGCCGATGCGGCGCGCCGCGTCGCGCGCCGCGGCATCGTCGCTGAGCGCCAGGAAATCGACGCCGGTCGCGTCCTTCACAAGTTCGGCCATGGTCTTGCGCGGCCAGGGCGGCGCGAGCTCGATCACGTTGTCGCCGAATTGCGCCTGCGTGCCGCCGAGCACTTCCTTCGCCGCCTCGCTGATCAGCAGCTCGGCGACATTCATCATCTCGTGATAGTCGACGTAAGCCTGATAGAGCTCGAGCGAGGTGAATTCGGGATTGTGCCGCGGCGAGATCCCTTCGTTGCGGAAGTTGCGGTTGATCTCGAAGAGCTTGTCGGAGAGCCCGCCGACGAGCAGCCGCTTCAGATGAAGCTCCGGCGCGATGCGCATATAGAGCTCGAGATCGAGCGCGTTGTGGAACGTCACGAAGGGCTTGGCCGAGGCGCCGCCCGGGATCGTGTGCAGCATCGGCGTCTCGACTTCGAGAAAACCCCGCTCGATCAAAATCCGCCGGATGCAAGCGACGATGCGGCTGCGGCGCCGCAGAGTCTCGCGGCTCTCGTCGCTCATGATGAGATCGAGATAGCGCTGGCGATAGCGCAGCTCGATATCGGCGAGGCCGTGGAATTTCTCGGGCAGCGGCAGCAGCGCCTTGGCCAGCACCGTGACCTTGGTGCTGTTGATCGTCAGCTCGCCGCGCGGCGTGCGCCGCACGATGCCCTCGACGCCGATGAGATCGCCGAGATCGAGAAGCTTCACCGTCGCGAGCTGCTCGGGCGAGAGATGGTCCTTGTGGCTGAAGATCTGGATCTTGCCGCTGGCGTCGTGAAGATCGATGAACATGCCGCTGTTGCGGATGGCGCGGATACGGCCCGCGACCGCGACACGGTCCTGCGTCTCGGCGCCGGTCGCGAGCCCGGCATAGCGCTGCTCGAGCTCTTTCGCTGTCGCGGTGACGGTGAAGCCATAAGGGTAAGGGTCGACGCCCATCGCGCGCAGCGCTTTGAGCTTCTCGATCCGCGCGAGGCGGAACGGGTTTTCTTCGTCGCGTTCGTCGGCCATGACGCGCTTTTAACAGCCTAGGACGCCGCGCGGAAGGCGGAGATATCGCGCTGGTGGTCGTGGAACGGCGCCAAGGTGCTGCGATGGCCGACGCTGACGATCGTCGGGTGCCAGGCCGCCTTGCGCAACATGTCATAGA
>Ga0335085_10006635_pt1 | contig 18186 bp, 19 predicted proteins | sample Lox_Sample_45_FD_206712 | JGI IMG/M metagenome (GOLD analysis project Ga0335085, IMG submission 206712) | Soil microbial communities from Loxahatchee National Wildlife Refuge, Florida, United States - Lox_Sample_4.5 | ecosystem: Environmental > Terrestrial > Soil > Wetlands | place: USA...
TGCCGGCCGGCCCCCGCCGCGTCGTGTCAGCGCGGCACCGGCGCAATTTTGTTCAAGAACCGGTGGCGGCCGGCGGAGAGACTCCTTCGCCACCCGACCCGGGAGGGAGGACGTCCCCCATGCGCGCGCTCTTTCTTGCAGCCCTGCTCGCCAGCCTGTCCGCCTCAGCCGAGTACACCGAGACGCAGGTCACCAACGGCGGCAGCGTCAAGGGGAAGATCAGCTACAACGGAAGGGCCCCGGCGCCGAAGAAGATCACCATCACCAAGGACCCCAAGATCTGCGGCACCACGCGCGACGACGACACCTTCATCATCGGCAAGGACGGCGGGGTGAAGAACGTCGTCGTCTATCTCTCCGACATCAGCAGCGGCAAGAAGATGGACGCGGACATGAAGCCGGTGCTCGACCAGAAGGGATGCCACTACCAGCCGCACGTCCAGGTGGTTCCCCTGCACGCGATGCTGCAGGTGAAGAGCAGCGATCCCATCCTCCACAACGTGCACTCGTTCCTCAACGGCAGCACGGTGATCAACTTCGCCATGCCGCCGCAGCCGGGGCTGGTGCTGACCAAGAAGATGGACAAGCCCGGCGGCGAGCAGCTGAAGTGCGACGTGCACAGCTTCATGACCGGCGGGATCTTCGTCGCCAGCAATCCCTACTTCGCCCTCACCGCCGACGACGGGACCTACGAGATCAAGGACGTTCCGCCCGGCACGTACTCGGTCGCCACCTGGCACCAGGCCGCCGGTCCGCTCTCCGGGTCCGTGACGGTGCCGGCGGGTGGGACGGCCACCTTCGACGGCAAGGTCAGGTAGCGCGCGCCCGCAGCCGCGGCCCGTGCAGCGCGCCGGCCGCGGCGAAGAAGAGGGCGGCCGGGGCCAGGTATCCGACGATCACCCGCACCGGGTTGGCGCTGTGCAGCCAGGCGATGCCCGCGGCGGCGAGCGCGACCGCTCCCAGGCTGAGGAGGAGCCGGGCCCAGCCCCCGCGGAAGCGCTCCATGAACACCCCGAGCAGCGCCGCTCCGCAGCTGAGAAGCCCCACCGCCGGAGCGAGGCCCATGAACCAGACGTCCGGCCCGGGCAAGCCGACGATCGCCGCCAGCGTGAGACAGAGGCCGAGCGCGGCCAGGACCGTCGCCCGCCGATCGGCCATGTTCAGCGCCTTCACCTCGCCGCTGGGCGGCACCTCTCCTTCGAGAAGCGACATGGCCTGAATCTGCGCAAGCCCTCGCGCTCCGGCTACTTCGCCTCCTCCGGAGGCCGGAACGGCGCCTCCCCGGCGAGCCGCCGGCGCAGCTCGTAGGCCGCGGGAGTGCCCCGCAGGTCCATCAGCGAGCGGACGTACCAGGCGAGCGCATAGACGTCCGCCTCCTTGTTGGGCAGGGTCACCGGGTTCCAGGCAGGCATCGCCGCGCCCGTCACCCCCGCCACCAGGATGCGGTAGAGGTCGTGCAGCTCCGTGCCCTGGCCGATCGAGCGCAGATCGTTGAAGAGGAAATCCGGCGGGAGGATCTTGACGCCGTACTCGCTGTCCTTGATCTCCGGCTGGTACATCTCCGGGCGGAAATCCGTGGTGCCGGTGCCGATGGTCGCCTTCGAGGCCTCGTAGATGTACTGCTTGGGGGCGTAGGCCGCATGGCAGCCCAGGCACTGGGCGAAGCCGTGGTACAGCTGCTTGCCCCGCTCCACCGCCTGCGCCTTCTTCGCCTCGCCCCAGGGGTCCGGCGGCACGGTGACGGGGTCGCCCACCGCGTCGTCCTCGCGCCAACCCGGGGAGAGCGTCTTGATGTACTGGATGATCTCGTCCAGCTTCCGGTCGGGGACCTCCCAGCCCACCATCGCGGTGCCGTGCAGGCCGCCCCGGACGATCCGCACCAGGTCCTCGTCGCGCGGCAGCTTCTGGTCGAGCACGCCGGCGAACTTGAAGGAGCCTTTGGTGAAGTCGCGGGCCGGCGGGCGCAGGCCCGGAGAGGCCGGCCCCTTCCCGTCGCCCTTCTCCCCGTGGCAGGCCCGGCAGTACTGCAGATAGGCCACCCGGCCGGCGTTGAGCGTCTCCGCCGCCACCACCTTGCCCGCGAGCTTGAGCGGCTGGCGGAAGGGCGCTACCTGCTCGGAGCAGGCGGTGAGGAGCACGAGGGAAGCTGCCAGAGGCTTCATCGATTCCTCAGAGCACGAACACGGTGAGGTAGAGCAGGACCCAGACCGCTCCCACGAAGTGCCAGTACCCGCACCACAGCCTGAGGCCGAGGTGCCGGGCGGGCCCGAAAGACGCCTTCGCCGCCCGAGCCACCACCCAGCCCAGGCCGAACAGGCCGACCAGCACGTGCAAGGCGTGGAAGACCGTGAGCCCGTAGAACACCGAGGGGAAGGGCCCCCCGTCGGGTCGCAGGCCCGCCCGCCACAGGCCCGTCCAGAGCGCGGCTTGCCCGGCGAGGAAGATGGCGCCGAGAGCGAGGGCGGCGGCCGCGGCCGGCAGCACGCCCGCCGTCCGTCCCTCGCGGGCCGAGCGCAGCGCGGACTGCAGGGCCGCGCTGCTGGCCACGATGGCCAGGGTGTTCGCGCCGGGCAGGAGCAGCGGGAGCGGAGCTTGGTCCGCCGGCGGCCAGCCCGGGGAGCGCAGGCGCAGCACCCCGTAGGCGGCGAAGAGGGCCGCGAAGAGCATGCTCCAGGAGCCGAGGAAGAGCAGCATGCCCAGCCAGGCGGTGGAGTCGCCCGGCGAGCGGCGCGGCCGGTACCGGAGGATCGAGGCCCCGGCGCCGCTCATGCGCGCCCTGCGGCAGCGGCCGGCGTGCTGCTCCCCGGGAGCTCCTGGAGCAGCGGCTCGGCCTGGCCGATCCAGTCGCGGCCCAGCTTCGCCTTCACCAGGGGATCGGCGAACTCATGGGGCCCGCGCAGCACGGTGGGGATGACGTCGTAGTTGTGGTGCGGCGGCGGCGAGGCGATGGTCCATTCCAGCGTCCCCACCTGCCAGGGGTTCATCTCCGCCCGGGCGCCGGCGACCAGCGAGTGGATGAAGTTCCAGACGAAGACCAGCTGCCCGGCCATGAGGATGAAGGCCGAGTAGCTGGTCCACCGGTTCAGCGGCAAGAGGTGCTTGAGGAAGCTGTACTCGTAAGGGTTGTAGAGCCGCCGGTTCTGCCCCGCGTACCCGGAGATCAGCTGCCCGGTGAAGACCAGGGTGATGAACACCGCGCTCCACCAGAAGTGCACCTTGCCCAGCCGCTCGCTCATCCGCCGGCCGAACATCTTGGGGAACCAGTAGTAGATGGCCGCCAGGCTGCCCATGAACGAGGCCGCCGCCATGGTGAGGTGGAAGTGGCCCACCACGAACATGGTGTCGTGCAGGTAGATGTCCGTGGCCGTGGCCCCCAGGTAGAGCCCGGTGAGGCCCCCCATGCCGAAGACGAAGACCATGCCCAGGGCGAAGAGCATGGGCGGGTTCGTGCGGATCGATCCCTGCCAGAGGGTGCGCAGCCAGTTGAGGAAGAGGAGCTCGGCCGGCACCGAGATGATCAGGGTGAGGATCATGAAGCCCTGGCCCAGGAGCGGGTTCATGCCGGTCATGAACATGTGGTGGCCGTAGACCACCGCGGAGAGGACGGTGACCGTGCACATGGCGTAGACCGACCCGCGGTACCAGTTCGCCGGCTTGCGGCTGAAGAAGGAGAGGATGTCGCTGACGATCCCCCAGGCGGGGAGGATGAGGATGTAGACCTCCGGGTGGCCGAAGATCCAGAAGAGGTGCTGGAAGAGGATGGGGTCGCCCCCGCCGCGCACGGCGGCCGCGCCGGCGATGAAGAACTGGGTGCCGAACACCCGGTCGAGGAAGAGGAGCAGCGCCGCCGAGCCCAGCACCGGCACGAAGAGCACGTTGAGCACCGCCGTCAGCCACAGGCCCCAGACGGTGAGCGGCATGCGCATGTAGGTCATCCCCGGCGCCCGGTGCCGGATGACGGTGGTGACGTAGTTGATGCCGCCCATGATGGTGGAGACGCCGGTGACGAAGATGGCGGCGACCATGAAGGTCTGCCCGCTCCCCGGCGTGCCGATGTTCGTGGAGAGGGGCGGGTAGGTGGTCCAGCCGGCGCCCGCCGCGCCCAGCTGCCCGAAGAAGGAGCAGATCACCAGGACCAGCGAGACGACGAAGGTCCAGAAGGAGAGCATGTTCAGGGTGGGAAAGGCCATGTCCCGGGCGCCGATCATCAGGGGGATGCAGTAGTTGCCGAAGGCGCCGATGAGGATGGGGGTGATGGCGAAAAAGATCATGATCAGGCCGTGCATGGTGAACACGGTCATGTAGGTGGCGGGCCCGATCGCCCCGCCCTGGTCGGAGAGGAAGAGCGGCCCGATCACCGGCACCGGCTTGCCGGGGAAGGCCCACTGCCAACGGATCATCATCGCCAGCGTTCCGCCGACGAAGAGGAAGATCAGTCCGGCCCAGAGGAACTGCTTGGCGATCACCTTGTGATCGCGCGAGAAGACGTACTTGGGCCAGAAGCCTTCCGGCTCCGGGTGGATGGGCTGCAGATCCTCTTGCTCCGTGGTGTGCATCAGATCCTCGCGTGCTTCTCCCAGTCCCAGGCCCACTGCGCGTCCTTGTCCTCCGCGTCGTACGCCCGGGCGGAGTTGGCCGAGGCCACCTCCGCCCAGCGCTTCCACTCCTCGAGCGGAAGCACGGTGAGCACCCCGCGCATCTTGTAGTGGTTGGCGCCGCAGTGCTGGGCGCAGCCGATGTCGAACTGCCCCGTCTCCTTCGCCGTGAACCAGACCCGGTTCACCATCCCCGGGACGGCGTCCATCTTCACCCGCATGTTGGGGATGTTGAAGCTGTGCAGGACGTCGGTGGAGGCGACCTGGAAGATCACCGGCACCCCCTGGGGCACGGTGATGTCGTTGAGGGTGACGATGTCGTCCTGGGTCCCGAACTTGCCGTCCGGCCCGGCGTAGCGCGCCGCCCAGGCCCACTGGTGGGCGTTGATCTCGATCCGCACCGTCTCCTTCTGCGTCTCCGCCCAGGCGAAGTTTCCGAAGACGTGCTTCCACACCAGCACCGAGTTGAGGAAGAGGTGCCCGTCGACCACGAAGAAGATGGCGGCGGCGATGCCCAGGGCCACGGCGATGGAGCGGCGCGAGGTCCCGTGGTCGTAGCGCGCCGGGTGGCGCTCGCCGTGGAAGAAGCAGGCCCAGAGCATCCAGGCCACCATGATCGCGAAGAGGAGGATGACGAAGACGCTGGTCTCGTTGATCAGGTCGTCGATCCGCCACCCGTCGAGCGAGGCGTCATGGGGCATTCCCCAGCCGCTGCCCTCGAGCGGTGCGGCGAGCAGGTGATGGAAGGGGGGCATCTCGTTTCCTATCCGTCGAGCTTGCGGATGGCGCGCAAGGTGAAGAAGGCGATGGCGAAGGGAACCGCCAGGAGCGCCAGCACCAGCAGGGTGCCGGAGCCGTTGCCGGCCTGCGCGGCGCAGAAGGGGCAAGCGAGGACGAAGGACGTCATCCGGCCAGCCTCCTCCAGGCGCCCTCGCTGATGAGGATCAAGGCGTAGAGCACCGGGAAGCACATGGGCACCACCACGGTGGCGCGCAGCACCCGCGTCTCCCACTTCAGGTGCATGAAGAAGAGGGCCACGCAGGCTGCCTTCACCACCGCCAGGGCGAAGAGCGCGACCATCACCTCGGCCTTGTGGCCCTGCACGTACGCCACGCCCACCTCGATGAGGGTGAGCAGGAAGAGCACGAGGAAGATGATCAGGTACTGCCGCGCGCGGGAGGCGTGCGCCGGGGCGTGCGCGGAGGATTCGCTCATCTCAGGACCCCGTGGGAATGAGGTAGACGATGGTGAACACCAGGATCCATACCAGGTCCACGAAATGCCAGAAGAGGCCGAGCAGCTCGATCTGCGCCGGCGTGGCCTTGCCGCGCATCCAGCGGCCCAAGGTGACGAGGATGTAGACGGTGCCCGAGAAGACGTGGAAGCCGTGGAAGCTGGTGATCACGTAGAAGGTGCTGGCGTACGCGCTCTGCCCGAAGACCAGCCCTTCCCGCGCCAGGCCCGGGTGGAGGATGCCGAAGTACTCCGAGTACTGGCCGAGGAGGAAGAGGACCCCGCCCAGGGCCGTGAGCCCGAGGAAGAGCGCCGCCCGGCTCCGCCGCCCCTCCAGCGCCGCCTCGTAGGCGAAGACCATGGTGACGCTGGAGCAGATGAGCAAGAACGTCAGCCCGGCGGTGAAGGCGATGCCCAGGCTGGGCTCGTCCGGATGGCGCCAGATCAGGCTCTCCCCGCGCAGGATCCCGTAGGCGAGCAGGAGCCCGGCGAAGGAGAGCCCGTCGGAAACCAGGAAGATCCACATGGCGATCTTCCCGGCGCTGGCGCGGCCGAACTGCGGATCCTGTGGCCAGACGACCTCACGCGGACCGTGCGCCTGCGCTGCCGCTGCCTGCATCTATTTCCCGACCGAGAAGCCGAAGATCTTCTGCTCGGTGCTGGACACGTTAAGGCTCTTGAGGAAGTGCACCAGGTGCCAGGCATCCTCGGCCGTGATGGTATCCGCAAACGAGGGCATGGGGGTCCCGTTCATGCCGGTGAGGAAGGTGCGGTAGAGGTCCTTGTCGCCCTTGCCGCACTTCCGGTGCGGGCTGGAGGTGAAGTCGAACGGGGTGATGTGGAACCCCCAGTCGTCGAAGAGGGTGGGGACGGAGGAGCCGTCGCCCTTGCCGGTATTGCCGTGGCAGTTGAAGCAGGCCTGGGAGTTCCACAGCTGCTGCCCCTTCTTCCGCGAGTTCGCGTCGTCCGCCGGCTCGCGCACGAACTGGATGGGATCACCCGGACCCTCCTCCTTCCAGCGGGGGGAGAAGGTCTTGATGTACTCGATCACGTCGCGCAACGAGCGCTCGCCCAGCACTTCCCAGGAGACCATGTTGGTGTGGTACAGGCCCTCGGTGAGGGTGCGCATCAGGTCGTCGTCCACCGGCAGCGTCCCGCTGGGCGTGGAGCGGCACTTGAAGATGGCGCGGGTGAAGTCGCGCGGGCGCGGGTCGAGCCACTGCGCGGAGTAGCCGCGGCCGTCGCCGTGCTCCCCGTGGCAGGAGAAGCAGTAGCGCTCATAGACCGCCTTGCCCCGGGCGGCGCGCGCGGCGTCGATCGGCTTGGGAGGGTTGGGAGGCTTCTCTCCCTGGGGCGTCTGGGCGAGGGCGAGGGCCGCGGGGAGCAGCGCGGCGAGCAGGATCGGCTTCCATCGGTTCATGGAGTCGTCTCCTCTAGAGGGCGAAGTCGAGCCCGATCAGGGCCGCGTAGTTGGCGGGGGAAGTGCCGTCGCCGGCGTCCTGCGAGGCACGGCTGAACTCGAGGTGGAGGGCGGCCTCCGTCCGGCTGGTCAACTCGAAGGTGTGCCGGAAGGTCGCCGTCCAGGCGTTGAAGTCGCCGAGCACCGGGGTGGCGATGGTGGCCTGGGAGGGGTGGATCATCTCGTACCGTCCGATCAGGCTGAGGCGCGGGGTGATGGTCCAGACGCCTTCCAAGAAGCCGCCGATGAAGCTGGCGTCGTCGGTGGCGGCGCCGCCGTCGATCAAGGCCTTGTCGTCCTTGCCGCCCCAGATCACGGCGCTGAGGGTGAGCGGGTTCACGGTGCTGAGGAAGTAGAGGTGGGCCTCGCCGCCGTAGCGGAAGTGTTGCTTGTGGTTCGACGCGGTGCCCGGGACGGGGTCGGTTCCCCCGCTGGTCAACGTCGAGGTGGCGTGCCAGCCCACGCTCCCGAAGGCCCCCACCTTCACCGCAGCCAGGAAGGAATTGTCCAGGTACTGCGTCGCCTGGACGTGGCCCCAGACCACCGGGTTGCTCACCAGGGTGTTGGAGAAGGCGGCGGTGCCGTTCTCGTTGAGCAGGGAGATCGAGTAGCGGACCCGGCTCAGGTCCGAGTGCCCGTACAGCTCGATTCCGTTCTGGTTCTCTCCCGGCGCCCAGGTCACCGCGCTGCCCTGCAGCTCGTAGTGGTAGACGTTGTAGCCCTGCGTGAGGGTGATGGCGCGGTGCTCGTCGATGGGCAGGTCCGGCGCGTGCTTGCCGACGCGCAGGTTGATCCAGGGCGTGCCGCCGATGTCGTGGATGCCGATGAAGGCGGACTCCAGGTCGCCGTCCGGGCCGCTCGGATCGAGCTGGAAGCCGGAGGAGGCCAGCCCGGGCGTGAGGACGATGAGGAAGCTCAGCCGGTTTCCCAGCGTCCCGGCGCCGAAGAAGTCCAGGCCGGTGAAGCCGAAGGTGCCGGTCTGCGTGTCCACCGTGCCCTGGTCCGTGGGCACCAGCGTGCTCTTCAGCCACTGGTAGCCGACGGTCGTGCGCATGGCGAGGGGCAGGTAGGAGCCGTCCTGCTCCACCGGCGCGTCGCGGTCGCGCTCCAGCCGGTAGCCGCGGTCGCGGAAGAGCTGTCCGAAGTCGCTGAGCCGCGGCCACACCTCGTGGCAGGCGGAGCAGGCGAGGCCCGTCTTGCGCGCGAAGGCGGGGACCGCCGGCGCGACGGGGGAGAAGAGACCCATTCCGAAGAACGCCGCGCAGAACGCGGCGATGCCCGTCAATGCAAGGAGGATCGTACGCCTCATCGCGCCCCCTCCGGGAGGTGAGATCGATGCGCGGCTGCCTGCAGCCGCGGCCACTGTTCAAGAGCGCCAGCGTGCCGGTCTTGTAAGAAATTGCGAATTACATTTGCGAAGGTTTTCAGGACGGGTTCGCGGCGACCAGCGCGGCGTCGCGCATCAGGCGATCGATCTCCCCGGGCTTCTCCGCCTGGTACCTCCCGCGGATCCGGCGCCGCCCGTCCACCAGCAGGAGGATGTTCTCTCCGGCGAAGAGCGGAGCCGCGCCGCGGGGAGCGCCGGCGAGCAGCGTCCAGCGCTGGCCGGCGGCAGGGCCGCGCTTGAGCTGGCGCAGCGCTTCCCTGTCGAGCCTCTCGGAGAAGGAGAGCAGCCAGAGCGCATCGCCCAGGTTGCGGGTGCGGTGCTGCACCGCCCGCATCGTGTCCGCTCCGGCCCGGGCACCTTCCGCGGAGAGCAGATCGGCGATGAAGGACCGGCCGCGCAGATCGCCGGAAGCGAGACGCCGGCCGTCGTCGGCCACCAGGTCGAAGACGGGAAACTCGCCCAGCACCGCCGGCGCGGCCGGGGCCGGTCCGCGGGTGAGCCCGCGCAAGAGCGGGGCGGCGAAGAGCGCGCCCACCAGCGCGGCCCAGAACCAGGGCCGGCCCGTCAGATCGCGGAGGCGCAAGGAAAAAGGCACGGCTTGCGGTATCATTGTCGCACGTCCGGCAGTTCCGACCTTCGGCTCCCGGGACGGCAAGCCCGGGATGGGTCATCCCCGGGAGCCGGATTTCAGCACGGAGTAACCCGTTGCTCAGCCTTTCGGCGCACAAGACGCACCGGTTCGTCAATCTCCGATCGGCTCAGCTTCCCGGGGTCGAGATCGTCCACGCCTTCCACAGCGGGCCGCTGACCCACTGGCAGTTCGTGCCGATGGTCCGGATGTCCTGCCTGCTCGAGGGGCGCGCCCGCATCTGGTCGCACGGCGCGAGCGCGGTGATCGACCCCCGCGAGGTGGTGGTCAACGCCCCCGGCTGCATGCCCCGCATCGTCGAGCGCCTGAGCGCGACCACCGAGACGCTCACCGTCTACCTCACCCCTCTCCTCTACGACTCCCTGGCGGAGCGTTGCGCCGGCCCTTCCGCGAAGGAGCTGGAGGTGCACGTGATCCAGCGCGGGCTCCTTCCCGCCGCCCTGGAGCGGCTGGCCGTCGCGGTGGAGAGGAACGCGCCCGCCAAGGACCTGCGCCGCTTGCTGGCCTCCCTGGTGGAGACCTCCTGCGCCGCGGCCCGCGAGCCCACCACGCGCACGCTCCCCGGCGGGCCGCTGCGTCCCGAGATCGCCTGCGCCCGGCGGATCATCCAGGACCGGTTTGCCCAGACCCTCTCGCTGGGCGAGCTGGCCGCAGAGGTGGGCCTGAGCAAGTTCCACCTGCTCCGGCTCTTCCGGCAGGAGGTGGGCACCACCCCGCACGCGTACCAGCTTCACTTGAGGATCTCTCGCGCCCGCGAGCTGCTCGATACGCACGCTTCGCCCGCGGAGGTGGCGCTGGCCTGCGGCTTCGCCGACCAGGCGCACTTCACCCGCGCCTTCAAGCGGATCGTCGGGTACACGCCCGGCGCGTTCAAGCGCTTCGCTTGAGCGCTGCTTCGCGCGGCTTTCCCCTGCCCGCCCTACCGGCGCCCACCGCCTCCGACCCTTCGAAATCTTTGCGCCCGCTGAGCGCGTGGTATCCGGGAATGGATGGGGGCTTCTGCAGAGGGAACGCGGCGCCGGCCGCTCACCCTGGCCACGAAGATCGTTCTCCTCTCGGTGGGCGTCTCCCTGGCGCTGGCCGTGGGGCTCACCTCGCTCGGCTACCGCAAGGCGGCCAGCGGGCTGCGCAGCAAGTCCGAGCTGGCGCTGGACAGCGAGTCCCTGCTCACCGCCATCCTGGTGGAGAACTGGGTCTCGGAGCGCCTCACGGCCCTGCGCGGCGTGGCCGACCTGCGCAGCGTGCGCACCGTGCTGGACACCGCCGTCTCCCTGGCCCGCGAGGACGTGGACGCCACCAACCAGGCGCTGGCGGACGTGGCCAGCGTCGCCCCGGAGATCGAGTCCATCGAGGTGATCGACCTGCAGGGGGCGGTGGTGGCCGGCACCACCGACGAGAAGGACCCGCGGCCCCTGGCCCAGCAGCGGGAGGTGCAGATGGCCCTCTCCGGCAAGGACTTCCTCAGCGGCGTGGCCGTCTCGCCCGCCAGCGGCAAGCCCTGCATGTACACGGCGGTGCCCGCCCGGGGATCGAACGGCACGGTGGTGGGAGTGGTGCGGGCGCGGGAATCGATCGATCGCATCCAGGCCCTGGTGGCCGCCGCCCGGGTCCGGATCGGGCCGGGCGCGCAAGGCGTGCTCCTCGACGGGGACGGGCTGGTGGTCGCCACCACCGCCGATCCCTCCTGGCGCCTGCGGCCGGTGACGCCGCTCGGCCTGGCCAGGGAAGAGGCGATGCGCAACGAGGGCCGCTGGGGAAAGCGCTCCCCGCCCGAAGCCATCGGCGCCCTGGAGCTGGCGGCCGTGCGCGGAATCCCCTCGCACCGGGTCTTTTCCTGGACGCTCTCTGGCGTCAGACACGTGGCGGTGGCCGAGCCGCTGCAGAAGGCGGGCTGGACGTACGCCGCCGCCCTGCCGGTGGCGGAGGTGGAGGCGGAGGCCCGCTCCTTCCTGCGCCAGGCGGTGACCGGGGCGGTGGTGGGCCTGCTGGCCGCCGCTGCCCTCTCCCTGCTGGTGGCGCGGCGGGTGGTGCAGGCCATCCGCCGCCTGACCGCGGTCAGCCAGCGCATCGTCGCCGAGAACGATCTCACCCAGCGGGTGGAGGCTTCCTCCGGCGACGAGGTGGGCCAGCTGGCGGAGAGCTTCTCCCGGATGGTCGATGCCCTGCGCACCGCGCTCACCACCTTGCAGTCCTCTTCCGCCACCCTGCTCCAGGCGGCGGAGCAATTGCGCAGCACCACCGAGGGCGAGCGCGAGCTGCTGGGGCGCCAGGCGAGCGCGCTGCAGCAGACGCAGGTGACGGCGCAGGAGATCAAGCAGACCTCCGCCCTGGCGGCGGAGAAGGCCAACGCGGTGCTCCGGGCGGCCGAGGGCGCGGGCGAGATGGGCCGCTCGGGAGAGACGGCGGTGGAGGAGAGCATCACCGGGCTGGCCTCGATCCGGGCGCAGACCAGCGAGATCGGCGAGCACATCCGCACGCTGGGCGGGAGCGCGCGGCAGATCGGCGGGATCACCGCCACCGTCAAGGACCTGGCCGACCAGTCGAACATGCTGGCCCTGAACGCCGCCATCGAGGCCGTCCGCTCCGGCGAGCACGGCAAGGGCTTCGCGGTGGTGGCCCGGGAGATCCGCAGCCTGGCGGACCAGTCGATCGCCGCCACCCGGCGGGTGGGCGAGATCCTCGACAGCCTGGGCGCCTCCATCCAGTCGGCGGTGAAGATGAGCGAGCACGGCGCGCAGGCCATCGGCGACGGGCTGACCCGGGTGAAGCAGTCGGGCGACAACCTGCGCGGCCTGCTCGCCATCACCCGGGAGAACGTGGACTCCGCCCGCCAGATCGCCGCCGCGGTGGGCCAGCAGGATGCCGGCATCCAGCAGATCTTCGTGGCGGTCACCGACCAGCTGGCGATGATGCAGCAGACGCAGCAGCGCCTGGAGATCACCACCGCGGCCTCGGCGGCGGTGCGGGAGCAGGCGGCGCGCGTCTCCGAGCTGCTGGCGCGCTACTTGATCTGATTCATCGGCGTACCCGTCTCCGCCTGCGCCCGCGGACGGCGAGGGGAAACTGGATCACCCGACTTTTCCCACCGAGGGGTCGCCCTCCCCGTCGACCCGGTGCTCGGGAATGACCGCATGCTCGACGGAGATGGTGCGGGTGTCCTCGTCGATGGCGTAGCGGACGGTGGTGCGGCCGACCCGGAGCTGCAGCAGCGGGCGGTCGAAGGAGGTGTTCCAGGCCTGCGCAAGGCCCGCAGGCACGGAGCCGGCGATCTCGGCGATGTCCTCCAGCATCTCCCTCAGTTTCGCCTGCTCCTCGCCCGGGAGCTTCCGCAGCTTCTCCGCGGCGGCCATGGAGACCCGGACGCGGAAGAAGGACCGCGTGATCCAGTCGTTCCATGAAAAGCGCGCGGACATGGGACCGCGCGAGCAGTGTGCAAGAGCATGGCCAGCACGTCCCGTCGCGCTATCTACTTGACATTCGGGAAAACCCGTCCCGCGGATTCCCTGAACTTTCCACCTGGCGATCCGCCGGACACTGGAGAATCGACCGGAATTCACCTCCAGTGTGGGACCGATCCGGTAAAGATTGCTTCTCGAGCTTGTAACAATCCGCTTTTACAGGGCATTGTCATACCCGCATGGACCGTCTGCGATCGCCCTCGCTGCTCCTCGATCCCCTCGACCGCGAGGACTATCCGTGGATCTGCGCGCTCTACGCCGACCCCGAGGTGATGCGCTTCATCGGCAGCGGCGTGCGCAGCGAGCAGCAGTCGCGGACCAACCTCGACGCGCTCCTGGCCCAGGCCGAGCGGCTGGGGTTCGGCTACTGGATGGTGCGCGAGCGCGAGACCGCCGAGCGGGTGGGAGGGGCGCTGCTCATCGTGCGGCGCGAGGGAACGCCCGTGGAGCTCGGGTTCGCGTTCGCCCGCGCCTTCTGGGGAAAGGGCTTCGCCACCGAGGCCGCGCGGGCGCTGGTGGATCACGCCTTCGGGGATCTACGCATCCCCTTGCTGCAGGCCTTCACCGACGTGGACAACGCGGCCTCCGGGGCGGTGTTGCGCAAGGCGGGCTTCCGCGACGCCGGCCTCACCGCCGGTCCTTACGGTGGCACCGACAGGAGGTTCGTGCTCACCCGCGAGGAGTGGCTGGCCGCGCGGCCCGCGGGGTCTTGACCGGCGCGCGCCGTTTGACGCACGGTCGGAAGGCGGGAGCGTGATGGGGCAGTCCGGGAAGGACGGTCCGGAGACGATCACGGAGGGAGTGACGGTCTCCTCCCTCTCCTCCGAGCCATACGCCGGGCGCTACCGCATCGAGCGGGAGCTGGGGCGGGGCGGGATGGGCCGGGTGGTGCGGGCCCTGGACCTCAAGCTCGGACGCGCGGTGGCGCTCAAGGTGCTGTCCCCCGGAAATCGCGACGAGCAGCGGCGCCTGCGATTCGAGCAGGAGGCGCGGGCCGCCGGCGCCCTCGATCACCCCAACATCCTCGCCGTCCACGACATCGGCGAGCACGAGGGAGAGCCTTACATCGTCACCGAGCTGCTGGAAGGCGAGACGCTGCGCGCGGCCATCGCCCGCGGCCCCTTGCCGCCCGCGGAAGCGCAGGAGATCGCGGCCCAGCTCGCCTCCGCCCTGGCCGCGGCGCACGCCAAGGGCATCGTCCACCGCGACCTCAAGCCCGACAACCTCTTCCTCACCCGGGAAGGCCGGCTCAAGGTGCTCGATTTCGGCATCGCCAAGCTGCTGGAGGCACCCGCCCCGGCTGGCGACGCGGCGGTGCACACCGCGGCGGGCGCCCTGATGGGCACGCCAGGCTACATGTCGCCGGAGCAGATCACCGGGCAGCCCGCCGACGCCCGCTCGGACATCTTTTCCTGTGGCGTGGTCTTCCACGAGATGCTCTGCGGGCGCGCCCCCTTCGCCCGCCCCTCCACCCTGGAGACGGCCTTCGCCATCCTGCACGACACGACGCCCGGCCTTCCCCAGGGAACGCCGGAGCCCTTCGCGCGGGTGGTGGCGCGCTGCCTGGAGAAGGATCCCCGGGCCCGCTACGCGAACGGGTCGGAGCTCCGGGCCGACCTGCGCCAGGGCCACCCGTCCACTCCTTACCCGCGCACCCTGCCGGCGCGGGGAGAGCCGGCGCCTGCGCCCCGGCGGCCCACGAGGTGGCGCGCCGCGCTGCCGGCAGCGGGAATCGCCGTCCTCCTCGCCGCCTCCGCTCTCATTTACTCCCGCACGCGCGGCGCCGGGCAGGGGCCCGCCTCCATCGCCGTGCTCCCCTTCGCGGACATGAGCCCCGGCCGCGACCAGGAGTACTTCTCCGACGGGCTGGCGGAGGAGATCCTCAACTCGCTGGCGCAGATCGAGGGGCTGCGCGTCGCCGGCCGGACCTCCTCCTTCTCCTTCAAGGGCAAGAACGAGGACCTGCGCAGCATCGGCCAGAAGCTCGGCGTCGACCACGTCCTGGAGGGCAGCGTGCGCAAGCAGGGCGACCGGGTGCGCATCACCACCCAGCTCATCCAGGTGTCGGACGGCTTCCACCTCTGGTCGCAGGCGTACGATCGCGGGCTCACCGACGTCTTCGCCGTGCAGGACGAGATCGGTCGCGCGGTCGCCCAGGCGCTGAAGGTGAAGCTCCTGCAGCACCGGGCGGCGCCGGAGGTCTCCCCCGAGGCCTACAACGAGCTGCTCCTGGGACGGAAGTTCCACAACCTGGGATCGATGGACGGGGCGAGGCGCGCGGCGGAGGCCTTCCGCAAGGCGGTCCGGCTGGCCCCGGGCTACGCGCCCGCCTGGAGCTCCCTGGCCTTCGCCCGCTTCAACTGGGCCTACTTCTTCGCCGAGACCGGCGCCGACTTCCGCGCCGCGTCCGACGAGGCGTTCGCGGCGGCGGAGAAGGCCATCGCCCTGGACCCCGCGTTCGCCAAGGGCTACTCCGCGCGCGGCCATTTGCGCAGCGCCTTCCGGTACGATTGGGCGGGAGCCCAGGCCGACTTCGAGCGCGCCCTTTTCCTCAGCCCCGGCGACACCGGCGCGCTCGGGGGCGTGGCGGGGGTGCTCGCCTCCCTCGGCCGGCTGAAGGAGGCGATCGCCGCCGAGGGCAAGCTGGCGGAGCTGGATCCTCTCGCGGCCAGGGTCTTCGGCATCCTCGGATACCTGCACCAGGCGGTGGGCGAGTACGAGCTGAGCGGCAAGGCCTTTGACCGCGCGCTGGAGATCGCGCCCGACCTGGCGGACGCGCCTTTCGGCCTGGCCACCAACGCCCTGCTGCAAGCCCGGCCCCGGGAGGCGCTCGACCTCTACGCGAAGACCTCGCTGGACTACCTGCGCCTCACGGGGCAGGCGTCGGCGCAGCAGGACCTGGGCCGGCGCCGGGAGTCGGACGAGGCCCTGCGCGCGCTCATCGATCGCTTCTCCGGCGTGGCCGCCTACCAGATCGCGCAGGTCCACGCCTGGCGCCGCGAGCCGGACGACGCCTTCGCCTGGCTGGACCGGGCCTTCAACCAGCGCGACCCCGGGATCACGTACGTCAAGTATGACCCGTTGCTGAGGAATCTGCGCGGAGACCGGCGCTGGCCGGGCTTCTTGAAGAAGATGAACCTGCCCGCGGATTGAGGCAGGGACGGCGCAGATTTCGCGCCTGCTTGAACTCACTCCCCGCGCTCCACTAGCATTCCCGGACCGACAGGCAGGAAGACCCGGATGACTCTAGCCGCCACCCAGCCTCTCTCCAAAGAGGGCTCTTCGCTCGAGCCGTACTCGCCGCAGCAGATCGACTCCTTCCGCCAGACCTTCGCGGAGAACGGCTACCTGGTCCTTCCCGGCGCGGTGCCTCCGCCCCTCTTGGGGGAATTGCGGGGGAGCCTGGTGGCGGAGTTCGAGAAGGCCAATTCCACCGGCAAGCTGTTCGCGGGGGGAGGCCGCCTCACCGGCCACCTCAACTGCTACCCCGGCGCCGGAGCGCGCCCGGTCTACCAGGCGCTGGAGCAGCGGGGAATCATCGGCCTGGCGCGGCTGCTCTTTCCCCAGTCGGTGCGGTTCCCCAACGTGGGCTGCAACTTCAACCTCCCGGGGAGCGTGGAGCAGCACTACCACGCCGATCGCCCCTTCACGAACGACTTCCCCATCGTCAACGTGGCGGTGGTGGATACCGACCTGGTGAACGGCGCCATCGACGTGCTGCCGGGCACGCACCGGAAGTTCGAGCCCTTCTGGCGGATGGCGATGCGCGGGGCCTGGCGGGACAGCACCCGCATCTCCATGAAGCAGGGCGACGTGCTGGTGCGCACCTCGAACCTCTGGCACCGGGGGATGCCCAACCGCTCCCAGCTTCCGCGGCCCATGCTCGCCTTCACCTGGGAGGACGGCGGCAGCACGAACCCCGATCCCTTCGCCTGGAACGAGGGGCGGGTCGCCTTCATCCCCAACTGGTACCGGACGAACCTCCTCGGCCGGCTGCGCGAGCGCACCTACCTGGCGGCGCCCATCACCTATTCGGCGTACCGGTTCGTGAAGTCACTGGTGGACGGGACCAAGGGCTACGACCATTAGGAGTCCTGGAGCTCATCCTCCGCCAGCCGCAGGAGCTCCCGCTCGATGTCCGCCGGGTCGTCGCGTGAGGCGAGCTGGTTCTTGAGCAGCGTCACCAGGTGCCGCTTCTCCTGCTCCAGCCGGGCCACCTCGAAGGCCAGCGAGACCACCGTGCGCAGGTCGTTGTTGCTCCACGGCTTGCGCACGAAACGGTAGACCTCGCCCTCGTTGATGGAGCGCACCGGAACGTCGGGATCCTTGTCCCCGGTGAGGATGATCCGCACCACCTTGGGATGGCGCACGCGGACGATCTTCAGGAGATCGATCCCCGAGATCCCGGGCATGTGCTGATCGCTGATGATCACCTCCACCGGATGCTCCTCCAGCTTCTCCAGGGCCTCGTCGCCGGAGTGCGCGGAGATCACGGTGTGGCCCAGCTTCTGGAGCACCTGGGTGAGTGCGGCGCAGACGCCCGGGTCGTCGTCGACCACGAGCACCGTGCCGGTGGGAATCCGCTGGCTGCCCATCCCGGGTAGATTTACCAAGGGTCCGGCGAAGCGGCGAACTTCCTCCACGCCTTGTGGTACGGTATGCGTGCCGTCGTCAGCCCGACCTCGCGATCCTGCGCGGTCTGCGAGGAGGTTGCCCTGACCGCTGCTGATCAGATCGAGGTGCGTGACTCCACCCTGGCCCGCGCCTTCGAGCGCACCCGCCGCATCCCCATGGCTACCTTCGTCGAGCGCTACATCGACGGCTCGCTGGCCGTCGAGGGCGACCTGCACGAGGTCATCCGCCAGCGCGACCAGTGGGCCAGCTACCGCTTCACCTGGGAGCAGGCGAAGTTCGTCCTCACCCGCTTCATCCCCTCGGTGCTGATCCACTCCAAGGCGGCGGACCGGGAGTTCGTGGTGGGTCACTACGACCGGGGAAACGACTTCTTCGAGCACTTCCTCGGCCCCTCCATGGTCTACACCTCGGCGGTCTTCGGTTCCCGCGACGAGGACCTCGAGTCCGCCCAGATGCGCAAGATCCGGCGGGTAGGCGATCAGCTCCAGCTGCAGCGCGGGCAGCGCCTCCTGGACATCGGCTGCGGCTGGGGCACCCTGGCCGCCGTCCTCGCCGAGGAGCGCGGGGTCGACGCCACCGGCGTGACCCTGAGCACGAACCAGGCGGAGTTCGCTTCCCGCCTCATCGCCGGGCGCGGACTCCAGCAAACAGCCCGGGTGCTGACCCTCGACTACCGCGATATCCCGGCCACGAGGTGGAACGCCATCTCCTGCCTGGAGATGGCCGAGCACGTGGGGGTGCGCAAGTTCCAGCGTTTCCTCCGCCAGGTG
>Ga0335085_10006636_pt1 | contig 18186 bp, 17 predicted proteins | sample Lox_Sample_45_FD_206712 | JGI IMG/M metagenome (GOLD analysis project Ga0335085, IMG submission 206712) | Soil microbial communities from Loxahatchee National Wildlife Refuge, Florida, United States - Lox_Sample_4.5 | ecosystem: Environmental > Terrestrial > Soil > Wetlands | place: USA...
AGGACCACGAAATTGATCTGAAAGACGCGCTGGGACTGCGGTAGAGGGTTGAGCTACGATCAAGGGGTTGGAATTTTTCTTACATTCAACGCTTGATCAAATCGGCTTTCACTCTTAGGACCTTCGCCGGAAAAACGTAAATGATTTTGCGCTTTTTCCTTTCCCTGCGGTATGCGAAGCGCGGTCTACTGGGGTATTGTCGTTGCCGTCACGGTAGTGTGTCTTCTCGTGGTCTCGGGATTTTCGTCCGACTCTCGGCTTATCGAAGGGGTGATAATCTTCTCAATTGTTCCGAGCATTCCGGTTTACCTGTACCGCAGGAGAAATGAAAGGATGATCGCCGACTATCTGGAAAAGCGGGACGAAGAGAAGAATAATGCTGCCAGTAACTAGCCTTGGTCAGAGAGAAATGCCGAGCGAGTTAGGCGTTTCTCGCAAATGTGTGTAACTTTTTAATACGGTTGGCTCTCTTGCAGATGAATCGTCGCGCTATTTGAGTAGCAACGGTGGAGACGCCAAGAAAATATTCGCTTACATCTGGTTTGACGTGGAGGATTACGTCACTCCTGAATCAAACGACGTACCGCTAAAGGCTGTTGAGGTGTTGAAGCGGTACAAGGTACCCGTTACAATGAAGCTCGTTGCGGAAAAAGTCCGCTTCATGAAGGAGCAAAAGCGCAAGGACGTAATTTCTGCGATCAAGGATTACGTCGATGTTGGATATCACACGGATACTCACAGCAGGCATCCCATCGTGTTTCAGTACATTGCAAAAATGGACGTCATGCAGGGTGCAAAGGAGATCGAGAAAAGGGAGAGATTGGGCCTCCGGGAGTTGAAGCGAACCTTCGGACAACCTTCCTGTTTCGGCCACGCCGGATCTCAGTGGGCCCCCCACTATTACCCGTTCCTGAAGAAAAACGGGATTCGCGTTTATCTTGATGCAACCGAGGTCGTCAATATCGACGACAGCCCCTACTGGTATTGCGGCGTCTTGAGCTTAAACAACACGGACAAGAATTTCATAAAGTTCGACGGGACGTTCAAAGAGCCCGGTGGATGGGAGGAGCTGAAGAAAAACTTTGAGAGCATCCACGATAGGCTGAAGCTCGAGGGAGGAGGAGCAATCAGCATCCTCTGGCATCCACACACGGGAGTAAACATGGAGTTTTGGGATGCGCTGAATTTTCCCAGAGGAAAGAACACGCCAAAGGGAAGGTACGTCCTGCCGAAGCAGTATCCGGCGGAAGTGAAGGAACGAGCCATACAGTTCTTTGAGAATTTAGTAAAGCTGGGCTCTGAGTTTGATGACGTTCAGTTTATCTCCGGGGCTGATGCGCTCCGCGTGTATCCGCGGAAGCTGGAGATGGTGCTCGACCCGGAAGGAGTGCGAAAGATCGCGGACGCGCTCTCTGGTAGCGAGATTTCTTTCTTCAAGCTGGACGGCGAGTACATCTCGCCGGCGCAGGCTTTTTCCGCACTAGTCAACTTTGTCGCGGGCTATGCCAAAAATCACAAGATTCCAAAGAGGACGGCTTTGAGCGAGCCTCTTGGACCGATGTCGCCGTTCAAATCAAAGATTAGTTCAGGAAAGTTGCGCGTTGCGGACGTTTTACTTGCGTCGCAAAGAGTGTCGCGGTTTTTGGCAAAGGGGTACATGCCTTCCAGTGTAAAGGTTGGAAAGTCTGAGCTTGAGCCCAGCGACTTTCTCGCGACGCTTGCGGATCTGTCGATTGAACTGCTTTCAACGAAGACTCCCGCGAGCAGTGTTTCGATTAGGAGGGCGAAGATGATACTCAGTGAAAAGTTTGTGGATGAGAAAGCTTTCGCAACGGCCTGCGAGTGGATCATACTTCCCCCCGGATTCAAGGCGCCGAAGATTTTAGAGCAGGCAAAGCTACAGACGTGGACCCTCGTGCCTGCTGTGGCGCGATAAAGAGCTCGTTTCAAGCTCTACCGGTCCCGCTCGCACGCGCGTGCAAGACCCCCTAGGGGGTTATATATACTGGATATAAACGGACTATTTATAGGAAATTGATTTCCTGAGATTTCCGTTCGAGGAATTTCTCGATTTTTAGGATATCTTTTCGATGAAAACTTGCCCGACTAGTTTCATCTTCATCGGGTGCGGATCAATATGTGGAAAATGGACTATTTATGATGCGAGTAGTTTTCATTCGCAGGGCTTTCCGGAAATTTTCGAGTTTCATTCGAGGAATAGATTGCCATCGCATTTCAGAACCTGAGCAGCATCTAGGATCTGCTAACTTTTTCGATTAGTGTTTCAAGATTCTTTTGGAAACGTACTTTTTCATTTCATTTAGCCGAATTCTGGACCTTTGATCGATAGTGTTACCCAATATCCCATTCGAAACAGGTCGGTCACAATCGGGACAAGTCCCCCTAACGTGAAAATGTAAAGGACTTCTTAAACCCGGTTATTTTATAGGCACGCAGAGGTGCTAAGAACTGGAATATTTTCATTGAGCGATGAAGATGATGTGGAAGCAAGTCATTACGACATTGGAACTACTTCAATTCGACTGGTCAGAGCAGGCAATGTGATACAGATTTTGTTTAGTACGCCTCTTGAGGCAAAATACCTTTACAGGGAACTTGCGAATAAGTATAAACAAGCAGAAGACAGACTGAGGAGGGGTTAACCAAAAAGTGAAAAATGTGAAGGAACATCTCAGTGCACGGAAAAAGGCAGAGATGCAGCTTATAGCTGAATTGACCCTAGATGCCACACTCGCTGCCGAAGAAAAACTCTCAAAACTGGCAGCGAAGGCTACAAAGGCAAGTCGTTGATTAATACTCTGTTACACTACTTCCTAAAATTAGGAGAACTACCACGACTACTGAGATCGTGTTCATTTGTGTATGAGAGAGTGTTACTCAAAGTCCTAATGACACTTGGCGTGTTATAGTAACGGCGAAGCAAACCCGATTTGGTACTGTAAATACCTTCACCCGGAAATGATCACTTCTTCCCGGCCGCTGGAATAACCCGAAGAATCAACAAAACCGAACGTTTCATCAGAGAGAGCTTCGGTTCAGGGTATGAGCTCCGAGGTTTGATTCTCGGTAAATTTTTCCTTATCTTGCGCTCTGGCATCCCTTTGCAGATCACTAAGGAATTTGGCGTACTCTTGCATGGAAGCTAAAATTGCCTCAAGATGTTTTTCGACTGTCTCGGGACTAGGCTTTGGTTCTGTTTTCAAATCATCGACTAGCAATTCCATTCGCGATAGTATTATCTGAAATTGCTGGCGACTTTGGAAGAAGTTATCAGCGACTGGCAAATGGTTGCTCAACTAGTCTACCCGGGCCTCTTTCAAAAGTGTGTTAGTAAGCTTTCGGGAAGACTGTTCACTCAACTCAGAGATGCGATAATCTAAAGCCGAGGTTTTACAAATAGAAAGCTCTTCCAAGGTCTTATGAATCGGGTTGCTCGCACCGAGCCACACATATCTATTCAGAAGCTCATGTAACGGACAGCGTGTCAAATGTCCGTCTTCGAAACGGCAATCACAAGTGTCCATTGCGAGGCATAAGTGAGGCATCTAGCCGATTATAAGGTTATTCAAGAGGGGGATGTTCATAATTTAATTCTATCATGACCGATTAACTCACTTTTGTCAAAAGCACAAATGAATCCATATGATTCAAGGACACCGGTAAATTGGGTTTCACTGCCGCCGCTCGTGAAATTTTAAGTGGCAGAAGACTCCCATCACTTTTCTTGGGAGGTAGAAGTCCTCAACGAAATGAGTTCTCTCGAAATTCCTTTTCAAAATCCTAAAGCGAGGATTCTTTACTATGTGGGAGTCAATCAAGCAAATGGTGTGGGAGTTGGTACCATCAATGAGCTCAGCAGAGAAACAGGAATCGCTGACGTGGAAAAGACTGCCGGATATGTCGAAGAACTGGAATCGGAGAAGCTTCTGGCTAAAGCGAATTTGAAAAATGACATGACTATCCTCAAGCTCACTTTCCGCGGCTCGGCGATGATACAGACATTCCTTCCGGGTAACAAAGCATGGTACTGGAGAGTTCACCCGATCTTTGGAATATTTTTCCTCGCGATAGGAGCTATTACGCTGATCTTAGCACTTCCTTTCCACGATAATCTGCTATCATCAATTTTCTACGCGCTAGTTTCTCTTTCGATGGGAATAGTTTACCTCGTAATTTGGTGGTGGTATGCCGTTGTCGGACGCAAGCAGTTTCTGCAGCTGGAAAAGCAAAAGTGATTCCGAGAGCTGCAACTGTCTCATAATAGGCATCAGGGATTGAGCACAATCGTCCCCATTCCGCCGTAGCCGACTATTTCACCTTGGGAGAGCGGTAACTGGATCGTGCAGCTTGATGCGATGAAAAATCCTTCAAAGTCACTTGCATTTAGCTGGGATGTTCCATATCCGACAGAATAGGGAATCAGCGGTGGGCACGCCTCACGAAATGAAAGAGTGTAGAAACCCTTCGCTTGAGCTGCTGCTGTTATAGTGTAGTTGACGATGATTCTCGACTCGTTGAATCCAGCGGGAATTGTTAGGGTGCTAGGACTTGCAACTTCCGAAATTCCCGGAGCAGGCGAATGGGAATAAATGCACCCAAACCCGCCGCCCTGATTGGGAACAGGAGTTGTGTCTACTTCTTGGATTTCATAACCGGAAAAGTTCACGGTGATTGGAAGACTCGTCCCGCTCTCGTAAGCAACGCAGAGAGTCGCGGTCTCTCATGTTTGGAAGTCATTTCTGCATCTAATCTCCAACACAGAAATTTCAAACTGGTTATTTACTGGTCGTATAAATCCTGAGTATTGTCTGAAGATGGGACTGAAACGGCTTTCATTTGCCTTCATGGCTTCCTTTCTGATTCTCCTAATGATAGTCTGTTCTTCGGTGAGATCGTCGTTTTCAAATGCTCAAAATTCAACAGAACCAGTTTTGGTTCTTGGCCAGAATAATTTCAACTCGACCGCGCTCAGACTGTCAGACAATAGTTTGACAATTCCTCAAAGTATCGTTTTTGACTCGCACGGAAATATTTGGATCGTCGATTCGGGAGGAGCCCGAGTGGTCAAATATGCCCCGCCTTTCTCGACCGGCGAAGCTGCTAGTTTAGTTATTGGACAGAAAACGTTCAACTCTTCACGTTGCCTCGTTCCAACAACAAATCAGTCAAACCTGTGTGCCCCTTTCGGCATCGCTTTCGATGTGAAGGGCAATCTGTGGATCTCAGATTCCGGTCACAGTCGAATTCTAGAATTCAAAGCCCCTTTTGTTAATGGTGAAAATGCGAGTATTGTAATAGGTCATTCTGACTTCACGAGCTCCAATCCTATAGCTGCCTTACCGTCAAGTCTCACGCCGCTTGGGATTGCCTTTGATTCAAGTGGCAATCTTTGGGCAGCTGACGCCGGCTCACACAGGGTTCTTGAGTTCGAGCCACCATTCTCAAATGGCGAAAACGCGAGTCTTGTCTTAGGACAGCCTAATTTCCACACTACCAACTCATTATCGGTGACTCGTTCTTCACTGAATAGCCCCGTAAGTCTCGCATTTGATGGCGATGGCAACATCTGGGTGACCGATCAAGAAAACAAACGAGTTGTAAGATTTGACTATCCATTTTCCGACGATGAGAATGCAAGCATAGTTCTTGGGGCCGCGAATTTCACATCCATTCCGACTTTTCGCATCAATTCAACGACATTATTTTTGTCTCCTTTTGGAATTGCCTTTGATCCGCAGGGCAACCTATTGGTTACTGACACTGGAACTAATCAAATTATGAGTTTCTCACCTCCATTTTCTAACGGTGAAGCCGGCACCGTTTTCTTAGGGCAGGAAAATTTCAAGTCTTCAAGCAAAACCAATGCAATTCAAGGTTTCAAGTCACCTTCAAGCATCTCGTTTGATTCGTCGGGGAATCCTTGGGTCGCTGACTCTCAAAACAATAGGGTTTTGGAATTCAGCAGTGGCATAGTGAACTCTTCAACCATGACTTCGTCATCAGCGAGTTCACTTTCGGATTCTTATGTTGTCATTCCACTTTTAATTTTGGTTTTGAGCATGACCTGTCTTTTCGTGGTCACTCGCATAAGAAAAGAAAAGGTCTAGTTGCATGCCTGTGTGTGCGTTCACTCTCTAGCTTGCATGTACATACAGAGGCATAGAGAGATACTAACACACAGATGGCTTGAAACACATGCTCAATAACACCCAAATTTATGGGCTAAAAAAATAATTTTTGGGCACCTCCTCTAAGCAAGGCGTTATCTAACAATCAGTCAGCCCAGCACCAAACAATAAAGTCAATCCTAATGCAGACAAAAGAATCAGAAAGAAAAGTACATTGACAAGAAGGAGGTAAGGATGACCCTTCCTCCTCCAAAGAACAGCGTTCGCCAAGACGCCTATAATGATTGAAGGGATAAAGAAATACGACGCGACAAGCGATATGACATTCGGGTCAGAACAAGTGCTGGGGAGATTGTCAAGAACTCTTCCTCAAGTCAATGTCCAAGGAATCTCGTCTAGAAAAGCAGTCAAAAAAAAACACGGAAGGAGTCAGCGATTCGCCTATCAGAAAAAATACGAAAACGACCCAGCTAGGAATCTTAGATTTATTCTGAAGAGAACCACCGGGTTGTTTTGGGTTGGTGTTAGAGCTGTTCCTATCTGTCAAGAAAAAAATCAAACTGCTTTCGGGTGGCAATCGGTCATCCTAACAGAAAGGGGCCATCTAACTTCATCGTCCTGCATATTACGGACTGCTAAGAATATTGACGGAGATTAGCAAGGCCTGCGATGGATCAGTTGGTGGATTCCCACCAGATGAACATGAAGTAGTGGGAAGCTTCCCGATTTTATCCACAACGTTCATTCCGCTGATCACCTTCCCGAAAACTGTGTAATTCCCATCTAGGCTAGTATTGTTGTTCAGATTGATGTAGAATTGAGATGTTCCGGATACCCCGGCGCCAGTGCTTGCCATTCCTATATAACCCACCTCGTTGGGAAGAGATGGAGCATATTCAAAGGGAATTGTCGAAGATGATCCTGCCGTCCCCCACGAGCAGGGGGAGCCGGATGCATTTCTTGAGTTCGGATCGCCAGTTTGTATGACAAAACCCGGAACAATCCTATGCCAGACTAAGTTATTGTAGAATCCGGAATTGGCGAGAGAGACGAAATTAGCAACTGTCTTTGGTGTCAGGCTCTGAAATAGCTCTGCCTCGAAAACTCCCTGACTCGTGTTAAACTGCGCATAGATTAACACGCTTTGGGGGACAACTGTAAATTGGGAACAGCCTAACTGAGCTGCACTGATGGAGTAGACATTTGTCACGTCCCTGCTGTTTCCGAAATAGGCACTCAGTTTCAATGTATAGTTCTCTGCCGTCGGAAGGGAAAAACAGGAAAGAAGCGGACCTCCGTTAGGACTGAAGAAATTGCAATTCATCGTGTGGTTTGTGGCAATGCCGTAACCGCAAATTCCATCGTCCTGTCCGTTGATTGATGCGTCGATCTGGATTAACGAAGGTTGCGAAGGATTCGTGATATTGGCTATGATCTTTACGGTCCCGGTGGAAGATTCAAAATGGATGTCAGAAGCAATGAACGATGCCGGTTCCAATGAGGATTGATAAATCCCAAAGATCCCTAATCCGACTATGAAAACCACAATACCTGCAGTGTAATACAGTCTCTTCCCTTTTCCCGTTGCTGTCGCGGTTTTTTCCAGTGCCCCTGTTCTGGATTTTCTTGCAAGGACCGATCCGGCAATAAATCCAGTTACCAAGAAACGCGGAGCGTTGTAACCAATACTGATGAGCAAATATTGAAGCCCGGGGGACTTGCCTAGCGAAGACAGCACCGAAATAATCAGAAGAGCGAATATCGAATAGACGATACATCTAAGGATCACATTATTGGGTGAAATCTTGTGATAATACAACGAATAGAAACTGATGCATATGCCAATGAAGCATCCCGCAAGGAAAAGACCCACGAGATTGAGAATGTTTTCCTGCACGACTGTTGTATTCAAAATCTCTGGAATTGGAACTATCGCTGCTTGGATTATTGAGACAGCAACATAACCCAGTCCGCCTAATAGAGCCGGGATTATTGATCTTCGATACCCTTGGTTTGACCTTTCTCTCATTGGAGAATAGTACGAATAAGAATGATACATCGCCGAAAAGACCGTGTAGAGCAAAATAATCATCCCGGCGACTGCTGCGATCAATCCGAAAAACACGAACCCAGATGAAGAGGCGGAGGAGGATGATGGAAGAAAAACGAGAGCGTAACCACCGATCGTTAGGGCTAGCGAGAAAAGGAAAAGTTTTCGCGATAGGCTCTGCCAAAAACTCCGTGATTCAGAACTGTCCAAACTTGAGCACCCGGATTAAGAACTTACCCATCGCGAGTATCCTACATTAGTTTTGGTATCGATTCTATCGATAATCGTGCGCCGTTTAGATGGGCACAAAAGGTACTTGGCACTTGAATTCAAAGAGGCTTGAATTTGTGTTAAACCAAATAGGCGCATACAAATCGCCATATCCAACTGTCACGCATCCGAGCGAGCGGTATACTGGAATATGTCCTCCCGCATACGGCGCGGCATTGAACCAATAAACAACTGGCGCGTAAAAGAAAAACGCTATCAACCCCACGACGATAGTAATGCCTATCGCAATCTTTCTTCGCCTTTTCATTGGTTCTTCATCTGTTCGAACATTAACTGGGATCACCTAATCGCATTAACAAGTTATGTCCCTTGCTACAGTTACTACGCAGCTATGCAGTAATAGAACGAATTCCCAGTTGCTTCGTACAAGCAACCGATGTTGTAGTTCGAAATATTTTGGACATCGGAATAGATTGGAAGTCTAACGACATCTATCTTCACGTAGGCTATCGGAATCTCGTGTGGATCCGTAATTACGAGATAAACGTCATAGGTAGTATTGTTCGGGATTTGAACAGAATATGTTCCGTTGAACATGGTAGTATAAGCAGCGCCAGCGAAATTACTGCTGACATTCCAACTTCTGATATTCACGACAGGAGAACTGTAATTCAGGTTTCCACAAAATTCGCTCCCCAAGATGCCCGACAAGTTACCATAGTGACAAAGGCGGAAAGCCACCTCGACGGGCAGGTAAAATTGCGTTTCCACCGTGCCGTTTATCTTGACAAATTTCGGGAGGGACAGGGTGGTAATGCTAGTGACCGTAGTCGATTGAATGACTACGACACTGGACGTATCTGTGACAGGTTGTGTTTGAGTTGTAGTTTTTTCAGGAGAAAGACCGTAACCTATGGTTGCGCCTAGAGCCAGAGCAATAACTGCAACCACGATTACGACTGCCATCACTTGTCCTGTTCTCATGCCCTAACCCCTCCGACTAATTTCATTAGCCCAGTCGATTTCAGTTACGACTCTATCTATGGCGTCTCTCCAGAGCTCACCGTTGTCGTACTCTCATCGCATCCAAAAGGACCGCACCCACTAACTGTAAAATGAATCAGTAGGAGATCGCCCCACTCATCACCAACAGCAAGAGTATACTCAGTAGATGATGCGGATGGTGAGTATGAAATCGTTGGTTCCGTTGAGTTAGTCGTAAAGATACTTTGATCGTGGCTAAGTGTTGTCGGAAACATGCCGAAAAATATAGAGCCATTGGTCGAAGACTCTGGGATGTAATATCCCGAGTAGTTTGCCCTGTCGCTTTTTGGAAGAAACGAGTAACTCGTTACGTTTTGCAAAACACCAATGATAGATGACCCGTTGAAAATGAAGGCAGCTGGACACATCGGTTCTATGGGGTATAGGTTTAGAGGCGTTCCCTGTGAAAGATTATTCAGGCTGTAATAACCGCTGAAAACCGCAAAGCCCGTCGGTGAGTAAAAGTTGCAGGGCTCTCCGAGATGACTCATGTTAGCGATAGCCCAAGAGTTGGCGTATGAAACGTTATTTTGAGTAGGGAGAGTGTCAATCACGGTGATGTTTAGGAGCAGGCTACTGTCCTCTTGCGTTAGCTCAGTTGAATTAACCGACGCGAAAAGTTCGAGTCCGAGCTTATTGTTGCTGTTGTTGGAAGAACTTGAAAATGACGATGAAGAGGTCGATGAATACGAGACCGATGAAGTGGCAGTAGCACTGCAATAAGATCCGTTTCCATTCATGACGGTTGTGGAACTTACATTGCCAGATGGAATGCTTAACGTTACACAATCAGTTCCGACAGACGGATAGTATCCGACAAAATTGTACGTCTTACCCTCGTAAGTAACTGTGATATTGAGACCGCCTCCGACGGTTGCTTGACTTGGAAATATCGGAACAATCCAACCGTCTCCCGAATATGAAAACTGTGTAAGGTAAACTACTTGATTCTCGTTATTACATCCCACTCTATCAACCGCACTTATAGAAGATGCGTTAACAGGTGATCCCATCGAGTCGGAGACTACTCGAAACTCAAACCCTCCAACTGAAGAAATCACACAAGTAGTCGAGAAGAATACATTTGTACTGATGGTACTCGAGCTGGATGTTTGTACAGAATTGTCTGACACGGTGAAATGCAGCAAAACGAGCTGACCCCACTCGTCTCCTGCTGCAACTGTGTAAACTCCCGAGTCGAATAAATGGAAAGTAGAATTTGGCGAAGACGAGGCCGAGCTGGCATTTCCATAATCTCCCGTCGTCGAATATTGGTATCCTACTCTGCTTTCATGCGGCTCGAAAGGAAAGTAAGTTGACCAAGCTCCTGGGATGAACGGACATTCCATTGGTGGGAACAAGGGCTTGGCGAGTTGAAGCTCTGTACCTGATTGGAGAGATGATCTGTTCGATTGATCGTAATATCCCTGAAAGACTTGAGCATTTGCAAAGGAATTACAGCTGTCTATCGCCCCCCAACCAATTAGCCAAGGTTCTGACCAGTCAGATTCCGAAGTTAGATTGTTGAAAGTTGAGCGTTCGTTAGTAACGCTGGCTGTAATGCTAAGATTTTGTCCAGTTATTAGTTCCGACGAACCAAGAGTCAATGTGAAATTCAAACCGATATTGGTGTTTGTCGTGGTCACTGTCGTTGGATAACTAGAATTCGCGAACGTCGTCGCAGTAAATCCCATGTTGGTTGTAATAGAGCTCGACACGGTAGAAGCTGTTGTCGACGATGTTATCCTAGCCGTCGTCGTTTGGAAAGTATCAGTGTAAGCATAGACACCCACAACTGCAATGACTATGATAACCGCAATGACAGAAACGAATCCGACCCGTCCAATTGCAGCTTTGATGGGCAATGTCTTGTTGGCCAGATGATTGTTACGAACCAGAGTTATTTCTCTCTATTGAAATGCTGATGTGTTCGCGCGAGTAGAACGCATCTCGTAGGTCAATAGACCTCGCGGCTTTCCGATTTTCGAAGGCGAAGAGACTTGGGCACGCAATTAAGGTCGTTCTGAACACTAGAACGTTAAAGTGCATTCTCATCTGAGAAATCATCACCGATGAAAAGATCCCGTATTCTAATAATAGCAGGAATCTCCGTCATCGTGCTCCTCATTGGAATTGTCATCGGATCCGTTGCATTTCCCAGGACCAAGACTTCGTCAATTTCATCTTCAACTACTACATCTCAAACCAACACAAACAATGAAAATGAAGGTTCGTCACAGTCTTATCTTACGACATTCACCAGATCGTGTACTGGGGCGATAGTTTTCTGTGGCATCACTTCCGCCGTAGCAACTGGTTCAACAACAACGGTCGTTGTTTACCAGTTTGTCAATTCGAACTCAACGCAGTACTACACTCAAACTCTTTCCCATGTGCCTCAGATTTACTCTACCGATTCGACCACCACAATTGATCGAGTGCTGTTTTCAAATTCCAGTACGACTTCATATTACGATGAAACCTTGTACCACGTGGTTTTGAGCTATTCAACGACCTATACTGTGAAGACCGATAATACTACTTCAACGGTCTTGGCCAATTTCGGCGGTGTCTCTGGTCCACGTTTTGAGCTTCAAGAGTTCAGCCTCGCCGCGTACAATTCCTTCCTGCACGCATCCTATCTGTTTGGATACGTCGTTTTCAATTCTACCGTAGCTCCAACTTCTATACAATATCTTGTGAATGGAACTGGCGGAGATCCGCAACCATTCTCAAGACCGAGCGATGTTCCAGCTGGAGAGAATTACACAGATGTCTGGAAGAGTGGAGGAGGTTACAACTTAGTTGCTGGACACGTGTACACGATAACTTTCATCGTCACCTACGAAGATGGAATAAGCCAAAGTGAATCAATTGTCTTGACGGCAAATTAGCGACCTGTGATCGAGAGAGACCGCCGTGCTGACGCGCCCTAACGACCATTGTCTCGAAACAAAACGGACACTAAAGCTTGGAAATTTCTTCGGGAGTCAATTCTTTCCGTTTGTTTCCATATTTTCCGAATATCAGTAAGAAAACAACGGTGTATAACGAAACGAATGTCGCTTCAGCAATGTTTAGAGATTTAGGGCTGAAAATAGACACTCCAATCAATAACGCAAAAAAGCCAAGATTTACGATGTAAATCACCTTCACCCAGGTCGGAAAATCGCGGAGAAGTAATCTGTCTCTAATGCTGATCCTTTGAGGAGCTCCGTCGGTCTTCTTCATAATTCATATTGTAGAAACGGCTTCTTTTATCCGTTCGTTCTCCTGATATGTTCGTTAGCTCAGTCGGGAAAACGCTGCACTTCGTGTGGCACGACGCCCTTCGCGCGGTCTCAACCAGTAAAAGCCAAAATCTCGAAGCGAACTTCTTGCTCAGGCAGACCTTTGTCACGCGCTCTGAGGCGCATCCATCGGAGCAAGTCAGCAATCTTGTCTGGTATCTCAACGGATGACTGTGCGTACAAGAATTTCCAAAACAGCGGGTTAGCATTTTTTCAATTCGCAGCAAACGTTGTTCCGAAACCGTCCGTTGAATTGGATACACCTATCTTGACTTCCAAAAAATAGAGCTGTCCTTTTTCAATAGTCTTCGCGGTCGTGGTCGCAGGATAAAAGACAAAATGTGTTATTCTGCCAGGGATCAACTCGTTCGCACTTCCGCTTTGACTAGAGTTGAAAGGTACTGTGTTGCTTGCAGAACTCGGTTGAGCATTGCTGTTCCATCTGTTGATTTCTGAAAAGCCGTAGCCCGCGAGAGTGATCGAGACTAGAAAAAATGGAGTAGCCCGACACGGATTGTTCATGTCGAAGGTAAGAGTCGAGTTCGCGATCGATGAGTTCGTCGCAGAAACGCCCGCTGTAATATTGTCCAAGGAAAAAGTAAGACCTCGGGAAAGAGGGGGCGGAAGGCTGCAAATCACGTTACATGGGAAGTAATTGGTCATGATCGAAACATTGTAGGGCTTGTCATCTGGACACCCAGGTGTAGTGGTAATCCTGCAGTATTCGGCAACGATACTCCTGCCGTGAAATTAAGAGCCAATCAAAAATACTCTCGTAAAGCAAGGTGAGGCGAAGAACAAAAATTTGGCGAATATCCGTAGGGCTATGATCGCACTTGTTCCGATCATTGTCATCGCGGCAGTCTTGGGAATATACATGAGTTCGACACTGAACTCATTTACTGGGCCCGCGACTAGCAGCACTGTCTCAAATTCGATGTATTCTGTTTCGACGATCAATTCCACATTGGGACTTGATCTTAAGCTGTCGACAAATTCCACCGTTGTTCCAAGCGAAGAAGCTATCAACATTACGTTTCAGCTGGAAAACACGTTAGAAAGTGCGAACAATCTAACCGCCAAAGCCGATTGGCAAATTGCTGCGTTGTCCGGACCCTGCGATTATGGAAACATTACGAGCAATCTCGAGGATCCAGTCGGCATAGCGGTTTACAGAGGAGATTATGGGTTCAACAATATCTCCAGTGCGTCTTCACTTCAGATTTGGGCGATGATAAGTTGCGTCGTCTATTACGCCTTCAATTCTACTGGAGGAGTGATAGGTCCGTGGACAAATATCACAAGTTACTCAATTCATCCAGAAACGGACAATGGTACTCAAACAGGATACGCATATTCTCAACAGACCCAAACTGAAACAAAGGTCACTGTTCCCGTTGAACTGGATTTCAACGCTCAAGTTTACGCAACCAATGGTACTGGCTTTTACAATTCTCTCAATTCTTCGCTGCCAGCAAATTATACTCTTGCCGCGGCTGATGAGTGGGGACAACTTGTACTTTTGCACTTTCAAGTAATTGCCTCAAGTCATCTACCTGAGGTCGGAAATTTTCTCAGCGCGTCCTCCGCCAATGGTGGATGCGGAGTGAACGGGTACCCAGTTCCATGCGTCGTGACAGATTTTTCTGACGCGACTATCTTCAACTGTGCAAGAGCCGCGCAGACATCAGCGGGATGTCAATTCGAGGGCAGCTCGGGCATCAGCGAGCCTCCTACAAACTATTCAATCGATGTATTCTATCCCGGACTAAATCAGACAGGGGAGCCAAGCTGGGCGAACTGCTTTTACACGGAAAGTGGACAACTCATTATTTTTGGATATTGTTTGAAAACAAACTCCACCGCATTTGTCTTCTCTAACTCAGCACCATAGAGGATCAAAGTCCAGCAAAGTTCCCATGCAGTGGCTTCAAAATAACGTCCATGGTTCATCTACTGGATTTTTTTTCGGCTTCCAAAATATCTCGAAGTCCGAGATATAAAAATCGAAAACGCTGCCAGTCCTTAATAGAAGAAGGTTCCCAATGCTCTAACTGCGTTTTGAGAAATGCAGAGTATCCCCACGGATGAAAAGAAGAAGGGTGGCAAAATTCCACTTGTGGCCCTTGTCGTCGTTGTGATTGCGCTCTCGGCAGGGTTTGGATTTTACTATATGCAGACGTCTACCCAAATTTCTAATTTGAATAGCCAAAACTCTAATTTGACTGAGAAGCTTTCCACTGCCAACGTCAATCTAGCTTCAGATCAAAATCAAATATCGATACTCAACGGCAACGTTAGTTCCCTCCAATCGACTATCGGAGTGGATAAGCAGAGCATCGTCTCCCTCCAGGGTTCGGTTCAGTCCGATAATTCCACCATCAATTCGCTGAATGCTAACATTTTGGCACTGAACGAGAACATCTCGGAAGTAAAAGGAAACTTGAACGCCGAAATATCTCAGGTAACGAGTTTGAATGCTCAGGTTTCTCAGCTTCAGGCAAACATGTCTGCCGATTTACAACAGATCACACAGCTTCAGGGACAGCTCACGACAGACAGTAACAACCTCAGCAGTCTGCAAGGCCAGGTCAGCTCTCTGAATGGCATCACTTCAATGTCAGAGACATCGACGGAATTGTCTTCGAAGCAGATCACGATACCTCAGTCGGGATACATGTCAGTCGTGAACTTTACAGCAAGTTACTCAGGATACATTGTGATCAATGCGCCGTCAGCTAGCAAGGCTGCGGTGGCAGAAGTTGTTGATCAAGTTACATCATCAGAATATTCTATCACGGACACGTTATTCCAGTTCAGCTACTCGCCGACAACCGTCATACTCCCAGTCGGTCCAGGCCAGATCAACGTCGTGTACGCAGACCAAATTGGTTCGACAACCAATCTGACTGTCACGTATTACTACTGAGCAAAGCGAGCATTCAAGCTAATTCGAGTACATAGAATTTTGCAGACTCTGCTCGGTCGTTCGCAGGCAGGATCACGCGATCTATCAATTTTGCCATGATTCTACCCTAGTCGGAATTTTCTGAAGCCTGATCTTGGAGCCAACCTCTTCCGTAAAAAGTACCGATCGACTTAATTTCGAGTCGCAACAAAGAAACGAAAATTACGAAAAAATGCTCGTCGTTAATCGAGTAGGGCTGCAAACAAAAAAAGAAGTAGAGCTAACAGCCATCGCCTGACTGCTCGAGTAGTCGCATGGATGCCTGAGACAAAGTTTGGTCGGCTTCTTTCTCTTCATTTTCGATCTGCTGAAGTAAATCTGCTAGCTCGTTTTGACCTAGTTTCTCCGCAAAGGTCCTCAGGGTTCCATAGCCAGAGATTTCATAGTGCTCGACTTTCTGAGCCGATGCAATCAGGCTGAGATCGGCCTCCAATTCCTCGATATCCTTTCCTTCTTGAATATGCTCAGAACCTTCCTGTACCAGGCCCATCATTCCTTTGCAGACTTTGGATCTTGGCTTCTCGCCGAGAATTTCAAAAGCCTTTTGCAAACGCGACACGTGCCCCTCCGTCTTTTGCAAATGCTCCTCGAAGGATTTCTTCAGCTCCGGATCATGCGCCGCTTTTACCATTTTTGGGAGCGCTTTTACTAGCTGGTTTTCCGCGTGATAAATGTCACGCATTTCGTCGATCAGTAGTTCTTGCAGGTTCGAAGACTCGTGTTCTTGATCGATTTTCATCCAGCTGGTTTTAGACATATGAATCTATTTTATCGAAATGCCTGAAAATAGTAATATGTGCTCGCGAGCTTTTTGCACTAAGCGATCTATGAAATTGTATTCATATAGAATACTAATTGCGATAGCAAGTCGGTATGACCGGTCAAATCCGGTTAGGGCATTAGTGAGTAAATCTTCTTCTATTTCGTTTGATCGTGTATAGCATCCCACTCCGAACCAGTTTTTCTCCCTCTGAAGTCTTTGAGACCTCACCGTGGCTTTATCGACGGCAGCTTTCCGAGAGTTTCTTGAGAAAAAAACTCTGCTTGCACTAACAGGTTTGATTTCTCGGGGAATGTATCAAGACCTTTCTGGGAAACATGCTTTTTCATTTCACCGTCATTCTTGCATCCTTGCCTCACATTGGGTGTCACAAGAGATCCTACTTTTCTTCTCTTGCAATGAAATAGAGCATCGCGGCAAAAACAATAAACGAAAGTGCTGACACTGCGATTGCCGAAAAGGCGACCATCCCTATAAGCCAGATAACGGGAAATATTCTTCGATTAACGTTTGCTTCTACTGCCGCGTCTTCATCGCAAGCAGCTTTCTTGCTTGATCTCGCGGTCCTTGCGATTTTCGCGCTCGTCTTTAGCCTGATCTTTGCGAGACTAAAACTCTCAATCGTGGCTGGACAAATACTGGCTGGCGTCCTGGTTGGTCCGTACGTCTTGGGGTGGGTCAAAGACCCTCTCGTTCTAAATCAGTTATCACAAATCGGCGTTGTGCTCCTGCTTTTTGTCATAGGACTGGAGCTCGATCCAAGAGAGCTGAGACGATTGTCCTGGGCATTGATTTCTCTTACCTGCCTCGAGGTCGGGATTGCATTTGTTTTCGGGTATCTTGCTTCCTACATCCTTGGCTACTCGCTTCTTTACACGATCATCTTTTCCATGAGCGCCAGCATCACGAGTACCGCAATCGTTGGCAAGATCTTCCTTTCCAGGAGGGTCCTGAAAAGTCCCGAGTCGGGTTTCTTGATGGGTGTCCTGGTTATCGAGGACATGTTTGCGGTAGTTTTCCTGATAGCTCTTTCCGCCCTAACATCTTCCAACATTGGAACCTTTCCATATTTTGCGATCGGCAATAGCGCTTCTACGAGAGGATTCACGGCAGGCATCGAAGCCGTCGCCGGAGGGCTGGCACTAGTCGGACTGGGTTATGCCGTATCCCATTACGTCGCTCCCAAGATAATCAACTATCTTACTTACTTCGATGACGAGTTCGAAGAGATTCCCTTTCTCTTCGGACTGGGACTCGCATTCGTCTTTGCGGTGATTGCGGCAGAACTGGGATACTCGCCGGGAACGGGGGCATTCATCGTGGGGCTGACAATCCGAGGAAAGCAGTCAAAGTTTCTCTCGGAAAGAATTGCGCCAGTGAAGGATCTGTTTCTGGTTTTGTTTTTTGTCTCGATGGGGGGACTCATAGATCCTTATCCTGCGTTGCTAATTGGTGCGGGATTGGCGGTTGCACTCACGTTCCTCATACTTGGCAAGTTCGCAGGAGGATACTCCGTCGGAAAAATCTTGAACTTTGCCAATAGAGACGTGAAATCAGACTCTACCCAAGTCAAGAAGAAGGGAATTTTTGCACTGAGCGGATCGCTGGATTCTCCTTCCAGCTTTGGAGTGTGGTTTGTACCCAGAGGGGAATTCTCGTTGATAATAGGTCAG
>Ga0335085_10006637_pt1 | contig 18186 bp, 14 predicted proteins | sample Lox_Sample_45_FD_206712 | JGI IMG/M metagenome (GOLD analysis project Ga0335085, IMG submission 206712) | Soil microbial communities from Loxahatchee National Wildlife Refuge, Florida, United States - Lox_Sample_4.5 | ecosystem: Environmental > Terrestrial > Soil > Wetlands | place: USA...
GCGGATTCGGCGGTCTGTTTTCTGTGGCACTTTCCTTCGCCTCGCGGCGACTCCGCATTACGGAGCACCCTGCCCTCCGGGGCTCGGACTTTCCTCCCCGACGCGACGCGTCGGAGCGATCGTCAGTCCGACTCCCACCTGCGCATATTCATTATAGAAAAGGCTTCGAATCGATTGCAACCGATGTAGAGTCAGGGGGGAGATAGCGTCTCCCCCTGACACCCCCCCATTGATTGTTGTGCTCATGTCGTACATCCGATGGGGGTGATCAGGGGGAGAGTCGGACTTTCCCCCTGATCACAAGAACCGGGCGGCTTGTTGATTGGGGGCAATCATGTTATAGTGCCTCTGCCGGTTGTCGCCAACGCGCCGACCCCGCAAACGCCATGCGCCGCATTCTCATCAGCGAGGTGATGATCCCCAAACCCATCACCATCACGCCCGATCAGACGATCGGGCGGGCAATGGAACTGATGGCCCGCTACGACATCCGAAGGCTGCCGGTCGTCAAAGAAGGCAAGCTCGTCGGCATCATCACCGATCGCGATGTGCGACAACTGACCGGACGGCCCACCTTGAAGCTGCCCAAAACGGCGCAGGATGATGCCTACCTGAATCTGCCGGTTGAAGAGGCGATGACGCTCAATGTCATCACCATTCGCGACAATCAGCCGGTGCAGCAGGCGATCCAGGTCATGCTCAAGCACAAGATCGGCGGCCTGCCGGCGGTCGACCGTCAGGACCAGATGGTGGGAATGCTCTCGATCCAGGACGTCCTGAAATATTGTCTGGATCTGCTCGATCGCGAGGCGGACCGGTAGTTCTCCCATGGGCGCAGGGCGCTGCGGTCTTCTGCTTCTCTGCGCGCTGCTCCTTGGACCCCTGACGGCGTTCGCCCAGTACCCGCTGGAATTCGACGCCCGCGTCGGTCCGGCGATCACGCTGGGTGATTTTTCAGATAAGGCCAATACGGGCGCCTTCCTAAGCGGCACGGTCTTCGCCAATGTCGGCCCCCCCGTGAGTCTCGGCCTGGAGGTGGGCGGCAACCTCGGTCATTCGAAGGGCTCCCTGGATACCTCCATCTTCCAGTTGACGCCGGTCGCCCGGATTGAGGCGCCGCTGGCCGCCGGCCGGGGCAAGGCCTATCTGCTCTTCGGGGCCGGCTATTACCGCACAGACTACGATCTGGGCAGCGGCGATCAGACCCACAATGATTTTGGCGTCAACGTGGGAGCCGGATTTCTGACGCACCTCTCCCGGCGGGTGACGTTGGGGTTCGACGTTCGTTACCACTATCTGCTCGAAAAGGGCGTCAATCCCGAATATTTCGTGCCGGGCATTCTCCTCACCTTCACCCCCTGAAACGGTTCGGCGCGTTCTCCCGCACATTGTGAATCGGCCGCGAGCTGCTCCTCTTTTCGCCCTGTTTGGCGCGGAAGGAAGCGGGCGGGTGTCGTGCGATCGGCCTTCTTCGGGCTGCAGAGGGCTTGATCAATGAAGAACTGGGCGTCTCCAGTCGAGACGGGGCGGTCTTTTAGCGCCCTGCGTGCGATGTGAGGGGCCCCCTGACACCTGGATAGGTCAGGCCGGCAAGGAGGTCGCCGGCCGGTTTGCGCACCGCTCAGTGCGCGGGGGAAGGGGAAGCGGACGGGACGGCCGGAGACGCCGGGGGAGGAGGGGCGGGAGGGGGCGGGGCGTCGGTCGGCGGCGCCAGCAAGCGTTCATAGACCGCCAGCGGCTGCGCGCCGCCGATAAATTCCCCGTTGGCGATCACCACGGGCGTGCTGGTGATCCCAAGGGTCTTGGCATCGCGAAGATCGGCCTCGATCCGATCCGCCGGTTTGCGTGACTGGACGCACGCGGCCAACGCGTCGCCGTTCAACCCGTTTTTGGCCGCCCAGACTTTCAGGCGGATCATCAGCGCATTCGCGTCGCCGCCGGTCTCCTGGTTGGTGAAGAAGTCGTCATGCAGCGCCCAAAAGGCGTCGGCTTTCTGTTCCCGGGCGCATTCGGCGGCCAGCGCCATCGTGTAGGCCAACGGATGGAGGTTCATGAGCGGAAAGTGCTTGTAGTAGATCCGGACCTGGCCCGGGTATTTGGTCATGAGCGTGCCAAGGGTGTGATACAACTGTTTGCAATAGGGGCATTGGAAATCGGAAAATTCTATCAGCGTCAGTCGCGCAGCGGGATTACCTCGAGCCACGCGTCCCTCGAGATCAAAATCTTCCAGCCGATAGGTCGCCTTCGTCGGCTGGCCGACCAGACCGACCGTCAGGTTTTTCTCGGTTGTCGTATCAATAATCTGGCCCAGAATCAGCTTGTCGCCGGAGATATAGACGACACCGGGTTTGCGTCTGCCCAGGACATCCATAAAATAGTGAACTTCCCACAGGCCCGGAATGGGCGACGGCCGCCACTGGTCGATGACGATTCGGCCGCCCCCCTGTGATGCCACAATCTTTTTCAGAAACTGCTCGATCTTGGCCTTTTCGGGCGGGGCGCTTGGCGTATCCTCGGCCCCGGACCGGATGGCGAAGGCGATCATGACCGCCCCCAACATCAGCGCCGCCGTCAACGTGGCCGCGATGGAAACCCGTGCGCTCCTCATGACTTTCATGATAGTCGATAGCGAAGAAAAAAGAAAGCCGCCGGCTCTCCTGACCTGAAGGGGAAAGCCGGCGGCGATCGAATGGTGGAGGTGCCGGGAGTTGAACCCGGGTCCGGAAACCCTCAACCGTCGGATCCCACGTGCGTCGTCACGGTTTGGGATTCGCCCCTCTCTCGGCCCCGTGTCCGGCCTTGAGAGGCGCTAGCCCCGCTTGAGTCTCGTCCGATTCCCGCGAGACGGAAGAACCGGACCAGCCCGCTTCTGGTCACCCCAGCCGAGCGCAGGCGTCGCGACCGGGATGGCTGCTTAATTAAGCAGCGAGAGCCAACTCAGCGTTGGCAGTTCTGGTTTTGCCAGTTGTTTTACGAGCCCACTGGCACCTCGGCACGCATCCGGCGATCTCATGATCCCCGTCGAAACCGGTCACCCCCATCGTTTCCTTAAAACGATGAAGTGTTCCATTATACCAAAAAAGGGGTGAAGCGAGGGAGCCCTGAGCGGCCATGCGCGGGAGGCGCCGGCAGCCCACGAACGCGGTTTCCGCTGAAAGCGGAAATGCCGAGGATGGCCGAAGCCGACCATCCCAACAGGAGAGTGGTCGGCAAGTTCCGCAGGCAAGCGCGATCCGGCACAATGAGAGCGCCGAAGCGTCCTGGCCGCGAATGGGCTCTCAGCTTCACCCTTACCGCTCGCGCCGCTCCCGCTTCATCGCCCGCTCCACTTCACGCTCGGCCACTTTGCGCCGCAGCGTCTCGCGCTTGTCACCCCGCTGCTTGCCGCGCGCGAGTCCCAACTCAACCTTGATCCGGCCCTTTTTGAGGTAGAACTGCAGGGGCACCAGGGTCAAGCCGCGCTGCTGAAGTCGGCCGGCGAGCCGGCTGATCTCCTCTCGGCGCAGGAGCAGCTTGCGGGGGCGCAGCGGATCGTGGTTCTCCCGGCCGCCGTGGCTGTAGGGGCTGATGTGGCATTGACGCAGGATGACCTCGTCGTGCTCAATCCGGGCGAAGCTGTCCTGCAGGTTGGCGCGGCCTTCGCGCAACGCCTTGACCTCCGTTCCCGTCAGGCTGATGCCCGCTTCGTACCGCTCCTCGATGAAATAGTCATGCCACGCCTTGCGGTTGGTGGCGACAGGCGTGACGGCAGCCGGTTCAGCGGTCACGGAGCGCAACCCCAAAAATGTCGAATGACGATTTCCGATTGGAAAGCAGAGGCAAAATACATACGATGGGGGTGGTCAGGGGGAGAGGAGGCGGATCTCCCCCCTGACGTGAGCGAGTGCGGAGCACGAGCGGACCAACCGCCGAGCATTGGTTTGACATGCGGGTCATGGGTGAATCACGTATGGCGATGGGGGGTTGTCAGGGGGGAGACGAGCGTCTCCACCCTGACTCTAATTGACCCGGCGGCCAGTCGTAGGGTATCGTGGCGTCATGGCGGCTCCGATGAAAGCTGGTGAAATTCTTGCCCCGTGGCTCCAGCAATCCGGGGTGCAACACCATCTGCGCGAGCGGCGGCTTCAAACCGAATGGGCCGCGGTCGCTGGCCACCTGGTCGCCACCCACAGCCGGCCGCTGCGCCTGCGTCGCCAGCAGTTGACGGTGGCGGCGGAAAGCCCCGCCTGGCTGCATCAACTGCGTTACCTGGAGCCGATGCTGCTGACCCAGATCCAACGGCTCTTCGGACCTGAGCTGGTCACCGAGCTGCGATGGGTTGTGGGGCCGGTGGTTGATGCTCCCTCCAATCCGTCCCATGCCTCTTCCAGTCAACCGGCGGCGCCGTTGAGTGCTGAGACTGACGAGTTGATCAGGGATGCGGTGGCGCCGCTTGCCGATCCGGCGGTCGCCGAGGCGGCCCGCCGCCTGTTGCGCAAGGCCTTGAGCCGTCCACCCGGCGGTCCGCCGCCCCGTTAAGCCGGCCGCGCTACGGCTTCCCGTTGCCCTGAGTGTCGCTGGGCGGCGTGTCGGTCTGCGCGTCGTCCTCTTTTTCGCGCAGAATGGCCGCGCCCATCACCCGGTCGCCCTCGGCGAGATCAATCAGCCGCACCCCTTGGGTGCTCCGGCCGCTCCGTCGGATGTCCCTGGTCTTGAGCCGGACGATCATTCCCCCGGCCGAGACGATCATGACGTCATCGTCCGTCTCCACCTTCAGCGTCGAGACGACGGGACCGTTTTTGGCCGTCGTCTTCATGGCGATGGTGCCGCTGCCGCCCCGCCCCTGCGTGCGGTAATCGCCCAGCGGCGTCCGCTTGCCGAACCCCTTTTCGGTCACGGCCAGAATGTCGACGGCTGAGTCGGCGTCGACGACCTCCATGCTGATCAGCTCATCATCCCGGTGGAGACGGATGCCCCGCACGCCGGTGGCCGTCCGGCCCATCGGCCGGGCTTCATCCTCGTTGAAACGGATCGACTGGCCACGCCTGGTGGCCAAGAGGATCTGCTGGCGGCCGGTGGAGAGATGGGCGGCGATCAGCCGGTCGCCCTCCGTCAGGCCCAGCGCGATGATGCCTCCCGCCCGCGGGTTGCTGTAGGCTTCCAGCGGCGTCTTTTTGATCACGCCCTGCTTGGTCGCCATCACGACATGGGTGTCGGCCCCGAACTCGGCCACCGGCAGGATCGCCGAGACCTGCTCGCCGGCGGCCAGTTGCAGCAGATTGGCAATGGCTTTGCCCTTGGCCGCCCGCCCGGCCTCTGGAATCTGGTGGACTTTGAGCCAGTGGACCTTGCCGGCGTCGGTGAAGAACAGCAGATAATCCTTCGTGGACGCGACAAAGAGGCGGTCGACGAAATCCTCCTCCTTGGTTCCCATCCCGATCTTGCCCTTGCCGCCCCGCCGCTGGCTCCGATAGATGGTCAACGGGCTGCGCTTGAGGTAGCCGCTGTGGCTTACGGTGATGACCATCTCCTCGGCGGCGATCAGATCCTCCGGGTTGATCTCGGCGCTCTCCGTCACGATCTCGGTGCGGCGGGGATCGGCGTAGCGCGTTTTGATGTCGACCAGTTCCGTCCGGATCACGCCGCGCACGGCCGCCTCGCTGGCCAGGATTGAGCGCAGATACTCGATCCGCCGAATCGTCTCCTCATAATCCTGCAGCAGTTTTTCCCGTTCGAGCCCCGTCAGCCGCTGCAGCTTCATGTCCAGGATCGCGTTGGCTTGGACGGCCGTCAGCTCAAAACGCCGGATTAACCCGGCCCGCGCCTCCTCGGTCGAGCGCGACCCACGGATCAGCCGGATCACCTCGTCCAGATGATCGAGCGCGATCTTGAGCCCCTCAAGGATGTGGGCCTTTTCCTCCGCTTTTTTCAGCTCGAACTTCGTCCGCCGGACGACCACCTCCCGCCGATGCTCCAGAAACTGCTGGAGCAGCTCCTTGAGCGTGAGGATGCGGGGCTCGTTGTTGACCAGGCCGAGCAGGATGACGCCGAAGGTGCTCTGCATCGCCGTCAACTTGTAGAGCTGGTTGAGGATGATCTGGGCGCTTTCGCCCCTCCGAAGCTCGATGACGACGCGCATCCCCTCCCGGTCCGACTCGTCGCGCAGGTCGGTGATCCCGTCGATCCGCCGGTCGCGGACCAGCTCGGCGATCTTCTCGAGCAGCCGCGCCTTGTTGACCTGGTAGGGCAGCTCGGTGAGAATGATCGATTCCCGCTCCGTTTTGGGATGAACCTCGATCAGCGCCCTCGCCCGCAACGTCAGGCTGCCCCGTCCCGTCCGATACGCTTCGCCGATCCCCTGCGCACCATAAATGAAACCGGCCGTCGGAAAATCGGGCCCCTTGATCACGGTCATCAGTTCGTCGATCGCCGTGTCGCGCCGCTCCAGCAGGATCAGCGCGGCGTCGATCACCTCGCCCAGGTTGTGGGGCGGGATGTTGGTCGCCATGCCGACGGCGATCCCCGCCGATCCGTTGATCAGCAGATTCGGGATGCGGCTCGGCAGAACGATCGGCTCAAGGGTCGAATCATCATAGTTGGACGAGAAGTCGACCGTCTCCATGTCGATGTCGGCCAGCATCTCTTCGGCCAGCTTGGTCAGCCGGACTTCGGTGTACCGATAGGCCGCCGCCGGGTCGCCGTCCACACTGCCGAAATTGCCCTGGCCATCGATCAGCGGATAACGAAGGTTGAAATCCTGGACCATCCGGACCAGGGCGTCGTAGACGGCTGCATCGCCGTGGGGATGATATTTCTTGATGACCTCGCCGACGACGCCGGCCGATTTGGAGTAGCGCCGGTTGGAAAGCAACCCCTCCCGGAACATCGCATAGAGAATGCGGCGGTGGACCGGCTTGAGGCCGTCGCGGCTGTCCGGCAAGGCCCGTCCGACGATGACGCTCATCGCGTAGTCGAGATAGGCCGCCTGCATCTCGTCTTCGATGGCGACGGTCTGCGGGGGCGGAGCCTGGGACCCTTGGGGGGTCAGCACGTCCGGCATAATGTGTGCGTTCCTTTAAATGTCCAGATTTCTGACTTCAAGCGCATGTTTCTGGATGAAGTCGCGGCGGGGCTCGACCTGGTCGCCCATCAAAATGGTGAAAATCTCATCGGCCATGACGGCGTCTTCGAGCGTGACCTTTAACAAGGTGCGGCGCTCGGGATCCATCGTCGTCTCCCAGAGCTGCTGCGGATTCATTTCGCCCAGCCCCTTATAGCGTTGAATGACCAAGCCGCGCTTGCCCAGCTCTAAAATCGCCCGGACAAGCTGGCTGGCGATGACGAACGACTTCGGCCCGGCATCGGCGGGCGCCGGCTCGGCCGCCGCATCAATACCCGCGTCGGTCGAGTCGGCCTGGGCGCCTTCAGGCGCTTCAGTTTGAGCCGCCGTGCGTTTTCGGCCTTTGGCCGCTCCCCCCCCCGATTTGCCCGAGGCGGAAAGCTGCACGGTCAACTGATAGGGGGGCCGCCCCAGCCCGATCGCCAGGGGCGAAACCAGCCGGAGCTCCCTCGCCTCGGCGGACGCCAGCAGGGTGTCATCAATGACGCCCTGCTGCGTGACGCCGTCCTGCACCAGGGTGTACCGGATCACCTCGCCCTTTTGCTCTTCATCCTGGTCCACCTCCAGCGCCACAGACAGATTGGGGAAGGCGGCGGCGAGATCCCGCTTGAGCGTGGCCATCACCCGTTTGAGCGCCTGCGGATCGGTGAAGAGCTCCCGCGTCAACTCCGGTTGCAACGCCAGCACCTCGACCAGTTCAGTCGGCACCTGATGGGCCACCCGGTTGAGCAGCGTCTCGTAACGGATCAATTTGCGCAGCAACGGCTTGAGCGTGGCGCCGGAGCGTCCTTCCCCCATCGTCTCCGAGGAAAGACGAATCCCTTCGACGGCGGCGTCCAGAAGATACTCCTTCATGGCGTCTTCATTTTTGAGGTATTGCTCATGCCGGCCCCGCTTGACCTTGAAGAGCGGCGGCTGGGCGATGTAGATATGGCCTCGCTCAACAAGCTGCGCCATCTGGCGGTAGAAAAAGGTCAGGAGCAGCGTCCGAATATGGGCCCCATCGGTGTCGGCGTCGCACATGAGAATGATCCGGTGATAGCGCAATTTGTCCGCATTGAAATCGTCCGCGCCGATGCCGGTCCCCAGCGCGGTGATCAGCGTACAGATTTCCTCGCTGGAGAGCATTTTGTCGAACCGGGCCTTTTCCACATTGAGGATTTTGCCCTTCAACGGCAGGATCGCCTGGGTCCGGCGGTCGCGGCCCTGTTTGGCGCTGCCGCCCGCCGAGTCGCCCTCCACGACGAATAACTCGCTCTTGCCCGGGTCGCGCTCCTGACAGTCAGCCAGCTTGCCCGGCAAGGAGGCGCCATCCAGCGCGCCCTTGCGCCGCACCAACTCCCTTGCTTTGCGGGCCGCCTCGCGCGCGCGCGCCGCGTTGAGCGCCTTCTCCACGATCTGCCGGGCGACGCCGGGATGCTCTTCGAAGTAGGCGCCCAGCGCCTCGTTCGTCGCCGCTTCCATGACGCCCTTCACGTCCGTGTTGCCCAGTTTCATTTTGGTCTGCCCCTCGAATTGCGGGTTGGGCAGTTTGACGCTCACGACAGCCGTGAGCCCCTCCCGAACGTCGTCACCCGTGATTGTTTCGTTCTTGAGCAGATTGCTGGCGGCGGCGTAGGTGTTCACCGTGCGCGTCAGGGCCGCTTTGAAACCCACCAGGTGGGTGCCGCCTTCGCGCGTGTTGATCGTATTGGCGAAGGAAAAAATGTTCTCGGCGAAGCCGTCGTTGTACTGCAAGGCGACCTCGAGCTGGAGCCGGTCCTTCTGCTTTTGCACATAGATCGGCTCGTGCAGCGGCGACTTGTTCTCGTTGAGGTGCTCGACGAAGGAGACGATCCCGCCCTTGTAGGAGAAGCGCTGTTCCTTGCCGGATCGCTCGTCCTTGAGCGCGATCGTCAGCCCCCGGTTCAGGAAGGCTTGTTCCCGCAGCCGCTGGGCGATTTGGTCAAAGCTGAATTCGGTCGTCTCGAACACCTGGGAGTCGGGCTTGAAGGTGATGGTCGTCCCGTGCTTGGCCGTTTTGCCAGTGGCCTTCAGCGGCGCCGTCGGTTTGCCCCGTTCGTATCGCTGCTGCCAGACGCTGCCCCGCTGGCGGATCTCCATCTCCAACCACTCCGAGAGCGCGTTGACGACCGAGATGCCCACGCCGTGCAAGCCGCCCGAGACGGAATAGGCGTCGTTGTCGAATTTGCCGCCCGCGTGCAGGACCGTCAGGACCACCTCGGCGGCCGACCGCTTCTGGGCCGGGTGCAGCTCGGTCGGAATGCCCCGCCCGTTATCGATCACGGTGACGCTGTTGTCCAGGTGGATGATGATCTCGATCTGATCGCAGAAGCCGGCCATCGCTTCGTCGACCGAATTGTCCACAACCTCCTTGAGCAGGTGGTGCAGGCCGTCGACGCCTGTGCTGCCGATGTACATGGCCGGCCGCTTGCGGACGGCCTCGAGCCCCTCGAGGACTTTGATCGCGTCGGCGTCGTAGGCTTTGGCGGTTTGCTGGGTCATCGGGCGCGTGGCTCAGATCCGCATCGGCATGATCACGCAGAGCGAGCTTCCTCCGTTGTGCTCGCGAATCACGCAGGGGCTCAGGGCGTCCTTCAGTTCCATGACGATCTCTTCGGTGTCGACCACGCTCAGGGCGTCAAGCAGATAGCGCGCGTTGAATCCCGTCGTCACGCCATCGCCGGAATAGGTCACGGACAGCTCTTCCTGCGCCTCACCCAGGTCGGGATTGCTGGCGGTGAGCACCAGCCGTCCGCCGGTCAGGTCCCACTTGACGGCGTTGGTTTTTTCCCTGGCCAGCAGCGCCACGCGCCGCAGCGCGCCTTCCAGCAACTGCCGGTTGACGACCAACGATTTGGTGGCGCCTTTCGGAATCACCTGCTGATAATTGGGGTAGGTCCCCTCCATCAACCGGGCGACCAGTACCACGCCGTCGTGCTGCACGGTGCACTGGTTTTTGGCAATGCCGAGGGTCAGCGGCCCGTCCGCCTTTTCCTCCAAGAGGCGGCGGATCTCCAGCAGCGCTTTCTTGGGGATGATCGCATTGATCTCGCCCAGGCCCTTTGCCTTCGACGCCCCCGCCGGGCCGGCCACCTCCCGATCAGCCAAGGCCAGCCGGTGGCCGTCCGTGCCGACCAGCCGCAGCACGTGTTTGCCGCTGACCGAGGCGGTCGTCAGCAGCGTGCCATTGAGCACATACCGGGCGTCGTTCTCGCCGACGGCAAACACGGTCTTGCGGATCAACTCGCCCATGGCCGCGCCATCGATGCTGAGCTCCGCCGCGCCGTCCACCGCAGGCATGGGCGGAAACTCCTCGGGCGGGAGCGTCATCATCTGAAACCGGCTCTTGCCGGCCTCGAGAGCGACGCTCTTGCGGTCCGAACTGACCAAGCGGATTTCCTCGTGGGGCAGCTCCCGCACGATCTCATAGAGTTTGCGGGCCGACACCGTGATTTGGCCCGGCTCGAGCACCTGCGCCTCGTACTGGCCCTTCAAACCGATCTCCAAATCCGTGGCAAAGATGGTGACCTCGGCGCCCTTGGCATCAATCAGCGCATGCGAGAGAATCGGCATCGTGTTGCGACGCTCCACCACACCCTGAACCCGCTGGAGGGCACGAAACAGCACCTCCCGTTTTACCGTGATTTGCATGGCGGCGTCCCCTTTCTCTCGCTGGCTCGGCGTGCCTATTCTTTCAACGTTTGGGCCAGCGTGGTCAACAGCGTCTCCAGCCCCTGATCCTGCCCTTTCATTTCCTCGATCTGCCGGCAGGCATAGATAACCGTGGAGTGATCCTTGCCGCCGAAGTGGCGGCCGATTTCCGGAAATGAGAGCTTGGTCAATTCCCGGCACAGGTACATGGCAATCTGCCGGGGAAGAACGAGATTCTTCGATCGTTTTTTCGACTTGATTTCTGAAATCTTGACGTGGAACCGCTCGGAGACCGCCTTCTGCACCTCGTCCACGGTGATGTCACGCTGGACCTCTTTGATCGTGTCGCGCAAGACCCGCCGGGCCATGTCGATCGTGATCTCCTCGCCTGTCAGCGACCGGACGGCGCCGATGCGGATGAGCGCCCCCTCCAGCTCGCGAATGTTGCTTTTGATGTGGGTGGCCAAAAACAGGGCGACGTCCCCGGCGAGGACAATATGATCGCCCTCTGACTTGCGGCGCAGAATTGCCAGGCGTGTTTCAAGATCCGGCGGCTGGATGTCCGCCGTCAGTCCCATTTCAAACCGTGAGCGAAGTCGCTCTTCAATATCGGACATCTCCTTGGCTGATCGATCGCTGGAGATCACGATCTGCTTGTTCATTTCGTAGAGGCTGTTGAAGGTGTGGAAAAATTCTTCCTGGGTGCGCTCCTTGCCTGCAATGAACTGGATGTCATCGATGAGCAGCACATCCATATTGCGGTACCGGTTTCTGAACTCAACGGTCTTGTCATACCGGATCGAATTGATCACCTCGTTGGTGAATTGTTCGGCTGATATGTAGCAGACCTTCGTCGTCACGGACTGGGTCATGATGTAGTTGCCGATCGCATTGAGAAGGTGCGTTTTGCCCAGCCCCACGCCGCCGTAAAGAAAGAGCGGATTGTAGGCCACACCAGGTTGCTCCGCAACCTTGCGGGATGCGGCGTGCGCGAACTGGTTGCCCGATCCGACCACAAATGTGTGAAAGGTATACCGGTCGCTCAGCCGGGGATTTTGACGCCGCTCGATTTTCTTGGGTTCGGTTTGTGGGGGGGGAATCACCGCCGGCACGGGGTGGATCTGAAAGGCCAGCTCCATCAATGGGTCGCCGGAGACCCTCCGTAATTCCTCCATGAGCAGCGAAAGGTAATGTTCCCTTAGCCAATCAACGACAAATTGATTGGGGACGAGCAAGGTTAATCGGTGATCGGCCAGGGGACCCGGTTGAATGGGTCTCACCCACGCCTCATAGCTTTGAGGAGAAATGACCGACCGAATGCGTTCGGCACATGTCGTCCAGTACAACATTCCCTGATCACTAATAGAGGATCCCATAACTTACCCACAGGATTTTCAACAGGTGTGAATAACTTTTTTACTTTTATTTTCAATTAGTTATATATATAAAGCCTGTTCACATCGACTAGGACATCGACGTGATCATCGTCGATAAAAGCCGAGGAACACTATAGCAAATCACCGTACCTGAATCAAGGATTGATATCTGGGGCATAGGCGCCTCACTGTTCCACAAACCGGCCCAGTGTCTTTCATCCATCTTTCCGCACCGCTACCATACTTTTGCACAGCATCAACAGGCCTACTAGCTACTAATAAAACTTAAACATCTATAGAACAATAGAACACAGGACCTTTCTTGACTTTAAAAAAATGGTTTCAGTATCATCCCTTACTGTGCAGTTTCCGTACTCTGTGCAATTGCGTGTTGTATGGTTTGTTCTCACGATGGCATCGTGTACTGGTTTGACCTGGGCTGGCGGAGAGGGGCGGTTGGGATTGGAAAAGTTTCACCCATCGTCCGTGTCAACCGAAAGTTGTCCTGTCTGTCACCAGCCCGGCCTCCCGGCTGGTGAGGCTGAAGTTCCAATGGCCACGGAATGTGTGCAGTGCCATACCACAAGCTCAGTCGCAGCCCCCGCGCAAATAGCCATTGGCAATCGCAAGCAAAAGAAACACGGCAGCGGCGTGGAAATAACGGCGATGGTAAAGATTCCAGCGGGGCCGTTTATTATTGGGTATGATAACCGCCACCCCGATGAAAAGCCAGCCCACACAATCTCCATCCCCTCGTTCTTGATCGATTTGTACGAGGTGACCAATGAGCAATACAAACAATTCGTTGATGCGACCCATCGCCAACCCCCGGATGATTGGACGGACGGGAGTTACACACCTGAGAAAAGAAAACATCCCGTGGCCTATGTCACCTGGTATGATGCCCACGATTACTGTGCATGGGCGGGTAAACGGTTGCCGACTGAAGAAGAGTGGGAAAAGGCGGCGCGTGGCACCGATGGCAGACTGTATCCCTGGGGGAATGAGTTCGATCCCAAAAAGGCGGACATGCCCCAATCACGCCTTGGAGGGACAATGCCGGTCGGCAGTTTCCCGCAGGGCCGCAGCCCGTATGGCGTCTATGATATGGCCGGCAATGTCTGGGAGTGGACCGACAGTTGGGCAAAACCCTATCCAGGCAGTCCTATTCCCAAGGGGCATTATTTCACGGGGGACTATAAAGTGCTCAAAGGGGGCTCCTGGGTTGACTGCTCGTTCTACCGATGCGGCATCAGCGCTCTGACGTTCAATCGGGGCTATTTCAAACCAGCCACGGAAAACCAAGGTTTCGGGTTTCGTTGTGCCGGTGATGTCAAACAATAACGGGAGACCGAAGCGGACTGCATGGCTGGCGATATTTCCGCTGTGCCTTGGTTTGCTCTGCGGTGCGGTGTCGACAGGCTGCCAGCGCGAAGAGCCCGTTCCGGAGGGAATGCTCCGCATCCCGGCAGGCCCGTTCATCATGGGAAGCGACAAGGAGGATACCGAGGGCAAAACCGCAGAATTTGGCATGGTCAAACCGCTGTTTCAGGACGAACATCCTTCCCACACCGTCACCCTTCCGGCATACTTTATCGATCGATTCGAAACGACCAACGCCCAGTATCTGAAATTCATCCAGGCCACGGGCGCGCGCCCGCCCGGTGACTGGAAAGAGGGAAAACCGCCGGTCGGCCGTGACAATTACCCGGCGACGGGGATGAATTGGTATGATGCGGACCGCTATTGCACATGGGCGGGCAAGCAGCTTCCCACGGAGGCGGAATGGGAAAAGGCCGCACGGGGCCCCAACGGGCTGGAATTTCCGTGGGGGAACGAATTTGACCCCAAAAAGGCCAACACAGGGGGGTCGGGCGTCAACGACCTGGCGCCGGTCGGCAGTTTCCCGCAGGGCCGCAGCCCGTATGGCGTCGAGGACATGGCGGGCAACGTCTGGGAATGGACGGCCGACTGGTATCAGCCCTACCCGGGCAGTCACTACCAGTCGGATGCCTTCGGCCAGAAGACCAAGGTGCTGCGCGGCGGCAGTTGGGGCGGCGCCGGTCATTATGCGCTGAGTTATTTTTATCGCGCGGCGCATCGACTCAATTCCGAACCGGAGTTTGGATTTCCGGACGCAGGTTTTCGGTGCGTCAAGCGCACCCGTTGATTAACGTGCCTCCTGCCGACTATTGCGATCAAGGGGAGAAGGGCGGTTCGGCTCGCCATGGCTTTCAGCCACTCGGACGCGCTCAGGTTCCCCCTGACCACGATGGACGGCATGAAAAATACTTGACAGGCCGGGCAATGACTATTACAATAATTCGCAGCTAGCAGTGACCGGTTGTTCTTCCGATCGCGCAGTAGTGACGCGATTATCCGTTTGACCAACAGCATCCAGCACACGAGTGCCAATCAACAGTGAGGGATTAATCCCGACAACCAATCAAGCGCGCGGCGGCGCGGCCCGCCTTTCCTGACGGCCAACGTGTGGAAAGGGAATGATTGGCGCATGTCCGTCGGAGCATCACCCGCCGTTCCAGCACAGCCAGAGACGCTAGGCGACACGACACGCACCGGGGGCACTTCTGATGAGGTATATCCGATGACAGGTGGAAAAGCGGCGCCACGCCACACTCGTGGCGAACAGGTCAAGACCCTGCAGGGTGATCAGAACGGCCAAGCCGAAGGAGGGGGCATGAACCTGGCTGAACTCAAGGAGAAAAGCATCGCGGAGCTCAACGAGCTCGCGCACAACCTCAGCATTGAGGGAGCCAGCAACCTGCGCAAGCAAGAGTTGATTTTCGCCATTCTCCAGGCCCAATCGGACAAGGATGGGGTCATTTCCGGCGAAGGGGTCTTGGAAATTCTCCCCGATGGGTTCGGGTTTTTGCGCTCCCCCGACTACAACTATTTGCCGGGACCGGATGACATTTACATCTCCCCCTCGCAGATCCGCCGCTTCGGCCTGCGCACCGGTGATGTGGTCTCGGGCCAGATCCGACCGCCGAAGGAATCCGAGCGCTACTTCGCCATGCTCAAGGTGGAAAAAATCAACTATGAAGAGCCGGAGGCCGCGCGCGATAAGATCCTCTTCGACAATCTCACGCCGCTCTACCCGATGGAGAAAATCCGCCTGGAATACGATTCGGAGGATTTTTCCATGAGGGTGATGGATTTGATGACCCCGATTGGCAAGGGCCAGCGCGGGCTGATTGTGGCCTCGCCGCGCACCGGAAAAACGATGCTCCTGCAGGCGATCGCGAAGGCGATCATGAAAAACCATCCGGAAATCGTCTTGATCGTGCTGTTGATCGATGAGCGGCCCGAAGAGGTGACCGATTGGCAGCGGCAGGTGCACGCCGAGGTGGTCAGCTCCACGTTTGACGAGCCGCCGCAGCGTCACGCCCAGGTGGCCGAAATGGTCCTGGAGCGGGCGAAGCGGCTGGTCGAGCACAAACGGGATGTCGTCATCCTGCTCGACAGCGTCACAAGGTTGGCCCGGGCGTACAACGCCATCATCCCCGCCAGCGGCAAGGTGCTCTCCGGAGGGTTGGATGCCAACGCCCTGCAGCGGCCGAAGCGCTTTTTCGGCACGGCCCGCAACATCGAGAACGGCGGCAGCCTGACGATCATGGCGACGGCGCTGATCGATACCGGCAGCCGGATGGACGACGTCATCTTCGAGGAGTTCAAGGGCACGGGCAACATGGAGGTCCACCTTGACCGGCGGCTGGCCGACAAACGGATTTTCCCGGCGATCGACATCAACCTCTCCGGCACCCGCAAGGAGGAGCTGCTGGTCGAGAAGGACGATTTGAACAAGACCTGGATTCTCCGCAAGGTCTTGAGCACCCTGAGCCCGGTCGAAAGCATGGAGTTTCTGCTGGACAAAATGAGGGGCACCCGTTCCAACAAGGAATTTTTGGAATCGATGAACAAGTAGTTCCGGCGCTCCCGCCTCAACATCCCCGGCTGATCCGGGCGGTGTTTTCCCTTCCCTAGCGGCCAACAATTTGATATATTAAACAATTCCCATCAAGGGGATTGATGTCAAGGGGATTGATGCGCCCGGTCGACGGTCGGGCCGCTATGCGGTAAACAGACGGAGGATTGATTCATGAAAGCAGGGTTACATCCCGCTTATCAGACGGCGACGATCACCTGCGCCTGCGGGAGCGTGCTGACGACCAGATCGACACTCCAGGAGATCCGGATTGAGATCTGCTCGGCGTGCCACCCGTTTTTCACCGGCACCCAAAAGATCATTGATACGGAGGGGCGGGTGGAGCGTTTCCGAAAGAAATACGCGAAAAAGCCGGCGGTTCGGCGAAAATAAGCGGGATTCATTCTTATGGTCGACAGCGCGGCCCTAACCCAACGGCTGGAGTCGATCAGCCGCCGATACCACGAATTGGCCCAATTGCTGGCCGACCCCGCCGTGTTTGCCGATCCGGTGCTGGTGCAGCGGTACGCCAAGGAACGGGCTGGTCTGGCCGAGATCGTCGACCGCTACGATGCGCTGCAACGGCTCGAACGAACGATCCGGGACACCGAAGCCATGGCCGGGGACGGCGGCGCGGAATCGGAGTTGAGGACGCTGGTTGCCCAGGAGCTGGAAGAGCTGCACCGCAGGCGGGCGGACTTCGAAGCGGAACTGGCGGCTCTCCTGACGCCGAAGGATCCCAGGGATCAAAAGAACGTTTTTATCGAGATTCGGGCGGGGACCGGCGGGGAGGAGGCCGCACTCTTTGCGGCCGACCTGATGCGCATGTACACCAAATATGCCGAGCGGCGGAAGTGGCGGGTGGAGTTGATCACCTCCAGCCCGACCGGCTTGGGGGGGGTTAAAGAGGTGATCCTGCTCATCGAGGGCAAGGGAGCGTTCAGCCGGCTCAAGTTCGAGCGCGGTGTGCACCGCGTCCAACGGGTCCCCGAGACGGAGGCCTCGGGACGGGTGCATACGTCCGCCGTCACGGTGGCCGTGCTGCCGGAGGCCGAGGAGATCGAGTTGCAGATCGATCCAAGCGAATTGCGCATCGACACCTTCTGCGCCTCGGGGCCGGGCGGGCAGGGCGTGAACACCACCCATTCGGCGGTGCGGATCACCCACCTGCCCTCCGGCGTGGTGGTCAGCTGCCAGGACGAACGCTCGCAGTTGAAGAACAAAGCCAAGGCGATGCGGGTGCTGCGGGCGCGTCTGCTGGAAACCGCCCAGGCCGCCCAGACGGCCGAGATCGCCCGGGACCGCCGGACGCAGATCGGCAGCGGCGACCGAAGCGAAAAGATCCGCACCTACAATTTTCCGCAGAACCGTGTCACCGATCACCGGATTGGTTTGTCCTTGCGCCGCCTGTCGGACGTCATCGATGGGGATTTGGACGAGGTGTTGGATGCCTTGGCCGCGGCCGAGCAGGCCAGGCAGTTGGAGTTGCAGGCGCCGGCGTCGAACAACTGATCGCGCAACACGATCATCACGATGAAACGCGAGCCTGCAGAGCCCCGTTCGAAGGCGACCATCGGCGGCGCCGTGGCCGGGGGCGCGGGCCGGTTGGCGGCGGCCGGCATCGCCGAGCCGCGCCTGGATGCGGAGTTGCTGCTCGCCGACCAGCTGGCCGGAGACCGGCTGACGCTCTATCGGGAACCGGACCGGCTTATCCCTCCGGTTGCCCTGCGCCGCTTCGACGCCCTGCTGCGCCGCCGCCTCCGGGGGGAGCCGCTGCAGTATCTGCGCGGCCGGGTGGAATTTTTCGGCATGGAGTTTGACGTCCGCCCCGGCGTCCTGATCCCTCGACCTGAAACCGAGCTGCTGGTCGAACTGGCGATTGCTCGATTGCGCCAGGCGCAGTCCCGGCTCGCCGATCGGCCTGTCCGGTTCGCCGATGTGGGCACCGGCAGCGGCTGCGTGGCTGTGGCGATCGCCGCGGCGGTGCAGTCGGCCGTCGGCGAGGCCGTCGATTGCTCGGTGCGCGCATTGACCGTGGCCCGGCGCAACATCGACCGCCACGGCCTGGCCGGCCGGATCGCGGTGCGGCGGGGCAATCTGTGCGGGCCGTT
>Ga0335085_10006639_pt1 | contig 18179 bp, 14 predicted proteins | sample Lox_Sample_45_FD_206712 | JGI IMG/M metagenome (GOLD analysis project Ga0335085, IMG submission 206712) | Soil microbial communities from Loxahatchee National Wildlife Refuge, Florida, United States - Lox_Sample_4.5 | ecosystem: Environmental > Terrestrial > Soil > Wetlands | place: USA...
CGTCGAGGAACGCCGGGCCGCGCTCAGGATCTCCGGTCACCTGGTCAGGCCGGCGGCGTCCCAGAACGGCATCTCGGCGAACCGGGCCACACGCGATTTCCTCACGCTACTCACTGACGTTGCCATGGATACGCCCGGCGGGGCACCCCAGGCCGTTGTACCGTCATTCGCCGTGACGCTGTCCGGTGACCTCATCAGGAGGGCTGTACTCGGACTCAGCCGGGATTACGTGCGCGGTATGCCGGCGGCCGTGGACATCGTCATCGAGGACTGGCCACGTTCCGTGCGCCAGGACGAGGATCCGGACATGCTCATCCTTGAGTTCGCGGCGTACACCCGCCGAGAGGCGGAGCGGGAAGTTGACAGGCTGCGCTTCCCCATACAGCAGCGGCGCGAGGACGTCCGCGCCCGATGGGCGAAGCGCGAACAGGACGGCAAGGAAAAGATCAAGCGCGCCGTCCCCGACGTTCACCGGTTCTTCGCGCAGTGGCATAACGGCACACGAGCCGCCACGGAGTGCATCGGCCTCATCGACCGGGTGTCATCCGGCGAGGGCCAGGACGCAGGCTGAGGGGCGCGACAGCGAGACGGCCACCGCGCGCGGCTGGCCGGGATCTTCCTCATGGTCCGAAATTTGGCTGTTGACGCTGCATCATATTTAACGTTAATGTCCCTCTAAACACAGACCAGTGCAACATGGCGACCGGCTCAACTGGGACGTTCCGAGCAACGGAGGATCGCTTCAGCTACCCGGCCATACGATCGCTTGAGCCTGAAACTTTACAGTAAATAAACCCATAAAGGTTCGTTAACGAATGGAGGCAAGCGGTGTCCGATCGGGTGACGATCTCGCAGGTCGCCGAGGAGGCGGGCGTCTCCGCGATGACCGTTTCCAACGTCCTCAATGGCCGGCCGGGAGCGTCCGAGGAGACCAGGCGCCGTGTGCTCGACGCCGCCGACCGTCTTGGCTACCAGCCGAACCTCTCGGCGCGCAATCTCAAGGCAGGCCGCACCGGGCTGATCGGCGTGATGACCCTCGACCTGACCGGCCAGTACGGCCTGGAGATCGTCCGGGGCATCGCCGACGAACTGGCTTCCGATGAGCGAGAGATGCTCATCAGCGCGACCTACCAGGACGCGGTGCGCGAACTGGAGCGCACGCAGTTCCTCGCCCGCGGGCTGGTGGACGGCGTTCTCATGGTGGCGCCTGCCCTTGAGGACGCCACGCTGGAGGCGCTGCGCCGCAAGAACCTGCCGTGCGTGGTGATCGATCCCCGTCGCACTGACGTGTCGCTGCCCAGGGTCACGGTCGACAACTACGGCGGCGCACGGCAGGCAGCCGAGCACCTGCTTGAGCTCGGCCACACCCGGATCGCCTACATCCGGGGCATCGTCGACCTGGAAAGCTCGGAGCTGCGTTACAAGGGTTTCCACGACGCGCTCCGCCTGGCCGGCGTCGGCCTCGACGAGCGCCTGGTCGCAGAATCCGATTTCACCTATACCCAGGGTTTCCGGATCGCGTCCGCGTTGATCGCCGAGCACCGGCCGACCGCCCTGATGGCGGGAGGCGACCTGATCGCGCTCGGTGCCGTGGACGCGGCGCGGGCCTGCGGGCTGCGCGTTCCCGACGACCTGTCCGTGGTCGGCTTTGATGACCTGCCGCAGGCGGCCCAGACGTTCCCGGCTCTGACCACCGTGCGCCAGCCGCTGCACGACATGGGCAAACTCGGCACCCGCATGCTGCTCAGCCTGATCGACGGCCGCCCCCTGCTGATGGAGAACATGCAGATGCCCACCGAACTGATCGTGCGAGGGACGACCGCCCCGCCTTCTGACGCCTTGCCCGTAGCGGGCGAGGCCGACGAATACGGCACGTCCGCGCGCGGGGATGATCAGTGACCTTCGTCATGTCCTACTTCACCGCCGCGGATGAGGCCCTGCACATGGCCGTAAGCAGGGATGGTCACCACTTCGGTGCCGTCAATGGCGGCGCACCGCTGCTACGCAGCAGCGTGGGAACGGGCGCCCTGCGCGACCCGTTCATCGGACTCGGCCCTGACGGCATGTTCCACCTGCTGGCGACTGACGGCTGGGCCAGCCCGGCCATCCTGCACGCGGTCTCCGCCGACCTGCGCACCTGGTCATCCCCGGAGCTGATCCCGGTGATGACGTCCGTCCCCGGGGCGCACAACGCCTGGGCGCCGGAGTTCTTCTACGTCCCCGATCGCCAGTGCTACCAGCTGATCTGGTCATCGGCGGTGGATCCAGGCGACGCGGATGGCGACCGGGACTGGCAGAACACCGCTCAGGATCACCGCATCTGGGGATGCGTCACGACCGATTTCCGCGGCTACTCCCCCGCGGAGCTGTTCTTCGATCCCGGTTTCCCGGTGATCGACGCGACCGTGGTGCGGGACGGCGGCAGGTTCGTCATGGCGTTCAAGGACGAGCGCGGTGTCAACGAACTCACCACCGGCCACAAGCACATCAAGCTGACCGCCTTCACCAGCCTGGGCGGACCCTTTGAGCCGACGAACGGCCCGGTAAGCCCCGCGCCCGTGGAAGGGCCGGCGCTGTTCCGCCGCGACGGCGAATGGGTCCTCATCTTCGATCACTTTCTCGAAGGCCGCTACGGCGCCGTGTCCAGCCGAGACGGCCTCTCCTGGGCGCCCGCCGGCGTCGTCGTACCGCACGGCGCGCGGCACGCGTCCGTGCTCACTCTTCCTCCCAGCTCACCGTTGAGATTCCAGTTCAAGGAGTAACCCCCATGAACAACTCCCCAGCCTTCACCCGCAGATCCGTCCTCAAGGGCTTCGGTGCGCTCGCCGGAGGAGCCGTCCTCGCCGCGTGCGGCTCTAGCGGCGGCAGCAACTCGGCCGCGAAGGTCTCCGACATCAAGCCGGGCACGCTGACGATCATGTCGCCCACCGGCGAGATCACCGCCGACCAGGTCGCTGCCTTCCAGAAGGCCTACCCGCAGGTCAAGGTCACCCAGATCAACACCGACCCGACGCGCCTGAACGCGATGCTCGCGGCGGGGAACCCGCCGGACCTCGTCCGCGACGCCGGCACCGACGTCACCCCCTACATCGCCAGCCAGGGCCTCGCCCTGAACCTGGACTCCTACTTCGAGCAGTCCTCCGTCCTCAAAGAGTCCGACATCATGCCGGTCAACGACGCGTGGAAGTGGGACGGCAAGCAGCAGGGCCAGGGGTCGCGGTACGGGATCGCGAAGGACTGGTCCCAGGACGCGATGTGGTGGTACAACACCGAGATGTGGTCGGCCGCCGGCCTCAAGCCGCGCGACGCGGACACGCCCGTCAGCTACGACGAGCTGCTGACCGCCGCGAAGGCGATGACCAAGGTCTCGGGCGGCAAGACCAGCCAGTTCGGCCTCTGGTACGTGACTCCGGACATCGACAGGATCGCCGCCATGGTGGCCACGGCCGGCGGGCGCATCATCTCCGACGACCTGAGCACTGTCGACTTCTCCTCGGCCGAGGCCAGGCAGGCGCTGCTGTGGATCGTGTCCGCGGGCAAGGAGGGCCTCGGCTACTCCGTCGTCAACCCTCCCGCGGACTGGGACGGTCCCGAGGTGTTCGCCGGCAAGCAGGCGATGGCCTGCCAGGGCTACTGGTTCACCGGTTTCACCGAGGCCACCGCGCCCGCCTTCGAGAGCAAGCTCCAGTTCAACGCGGCGCCGCTGCTCGGGTCCACCCGGATCAGCCCGACGTTCGGCGCGGTCGGCTACTGGATTCCGGCCAAGGCCAAGAACCCGGCGGCATCCTTCGCCTGGATGGAGACTTACTGCGGCGGCGCGATCGCCAAGGCACGGATCGCCGCCGGCGACGGCCTGCCGTCGCTGAAGTCACTGCTGCCGCTGCTGCCGCAGCGCAACGCCTTCGAGAAGAAGGTGGTCGCCACCCAGCACAACGAGCTGAACTACATCAAGGTCGTGCAGGTCGCCTCGCCGTACGCGCTGAACACCGCGATCAACACGACGCTGGCGAAGGATTTCCCCAAGGCCATCTCCGGCGGCATGTCGGTCGGCGCGCTCGCCGACCTGCTCACCACGGATGTCAACGCGGTCCTCGCGGCCGGGAAGAAGTCGCTGGGGCAATGACGGCGACGGCAATGTCAGGTTCAGGGGCGGCCGCGCGAGGCCGCCCCGGCCCGCTGCGCAGGCTCAGGGGCGGGCTTGCCTTCTACGGGTTCATCTCGCCGTGGCTGATCGGGACGGCGGCGCTGACGCTGTACCCGGTCGGCTACGCGGTCTACCTGAGCTTCACCGGCTGGAACGGGATGTCGCCGTTCAAGCCCTGGGTTGGCCTGTCCAACTACCAGGAGGTGCTGACGTCAGGGGACACGCTGTCCACGCTGTCGAGGACGCTGGTGCTCACCGCCATCGTGGTGCCGGTGACCATTGTGGGCAGCCTCCTGCTCGCGATGCTGCTGAACAAGCGGATGCGCGGCCGGGCGGTGCTCAGGACGCTGATCTACATTCCGGCCATCGTCCCGCCGGTAGCCGCCGCGCTGATCTGGAAGGTGATCTTCGACAAGAACTCCGGCACCGCCAACCGGCTGCTCGCGGTCTTCGGCGTCCACCCGCTGAACTGGCTGACCGGCGGTAACGCGTTCATCGTGCTGATCGTCGTCCTGCTATGGGCGCTCGGCTCCGGCATCATCATCGACCTGGCGGCGCTGCAGACCGTCCCGGCCGAGCAGCTCGAGGCGGCGCGAGTCGACGGGGCCGGGCCGTTCGGCAGGTTCCGGCATGTGATCTTGCCGGCGATCTCGCCCATCCTGCTGTTCCAGACGGTGCTCACCGTGATCACGACGCTGCAGACGTTCATCCCCGCGATTCTGCTGTCGCCGATCGGCAGCAGTTCCATGGGCCAGACCACGAACATCCCGCAGGCCAACGACGTCTACATGATCGACGTCTACGAGCAGTTCTTCGACTACTCCCGCTACGGCTACGGTTCGGCCATGCTCGTGGTCTTCTTCGTCGTGATCGTCGCGATGACCGCGCTGATCTTCAAATTCCTCGGCCGCAGCGTCTTCTATGCGGTCGACCCGAAGGCGGGCAAGCGATGACCGCGATCAAGAGCCCGGCGGGCAGCACGGACACCGGAAGACGAGACCCCGCCCCCGTAGCATCCCGGCCCCCGGGAGCCCGGCGGCTGGCCAGGCGAAGCCCGATCCCGTTCGGTATCGCTGTGGTCGTGGCGGTTGTCATGATCTTGCCGTTCGTCACGCTCATCATCAGCGCGCTGACCCCGGCCGACCAGATGGGCATCAACCGCTGGCTGCCCGGTTACCTGCGCTTGTCCAATTTCGCGGATGCGGTCAGGTACATCCCGTTCTGGCAGCTAGCCAAGAACTCGCTGGTCCTCAGCTCGGTCTTCGGGATCCTGACGACGTTCAGCTCCGCGCTGACCGGCTACGGCTTCGCCAGGCTCCACGGCCCCGCCAAGAACGCGCTGTTCGTGCTGCTGATCGGCACCATGATGGTGCCGCCGATCGTCACGCTCATCCCCACCTACCTGCTGTTCTCCGACTTCCACCTGGTCGGGACCTACTGGCCGTGGGTGCTGTGGGGCGCGGCGGGAACCCCGTACGCGATCTTCCTCTACCGTCAGTACTTCTCCGCCTTCCCCAAGGAACTCGAGGAGGCCGCCGTCATCGACGGGGCGGGCAAGCTCCGCATCTTCTTCCAGGTCTTCCTGCCCCTGTCCCGCCCGCTGCTGATCACCGCGTTCGTGCTCGCGTTCAACGCGGTGTGGGGCGACTTCATCGGGCCCAACCTGTTTCTCAACCAGTCCAATACGACGCTCGCGGTGGGCGTCGCGACTGGCTATGAGAACAGCCAGGGCTATCCGCTGTATAACCTGCTGGCCGGCGGCGCCCTGATCTACGTCGTGCCGGTGCTCCTGCTGTTCCTGTTCGCCCAGCGCAGCTACGTGCGCGGCTTCGCCACCTCAGGCCTGAAGTGAGCTACCGCGACCCGGTCTACGACGGCGCGACCGACCCGGTCGTGGTGCTCAACCAGGCACGCGGCGAGTGGTGGATGTTCTACACGCAGCGCCGGGCGAGCGTGCCAGGCCCCGGCGTGGCCTGGGTGCACGGCTCCGACATCGGCGTGGCCGTCTCCCGCGACGGCGGCGGCAGCTGGCTGTACCGCGGGACCGTGCAGGGCCTGGACTTCGAGCCAGGCCGCAACACCTTCTGGGCGCCGGAGATCTTCTGGGCCGAGGGGCGGTACCACATGCTGGTCAGCTACATCCGGGGCGTGCCTGACCGCTGGGAGGGCCATGACCGGCAGATCAGGCACTATGTCAGCCCCGACCTGTGGACCTGGGCAGACCGCGGACCGCTGGAGCTGAACTCCCGGCATGCGATCGACGCCGCCGTCTGCCGGCTCCCGTCGGGCGGCTACCGGCTCTGGTTCAAGGACGAGGAGCGCGAGTCGCACACCTACGCCTGCGACAGCGCTGACCTCGCCACCTGGACGACACCGCGGCCGGCCATCACCGGGGCGGCGCACGAGGGCCCGAACGTGTTCGCGCTCGGCGGCTGCTACTGGATGCTGACCGACGAGTGGCGCGGGCTCGCGGCCTACCGGTCTGACGACCTCACGCAGTGGCGGCGCACCGGGATGATCCTCGACGTCCCCGGCACCGGACCGGACGACACGGATGTCGGCAGGCACGCGGACGTGGCCGAATGCGGCGATCGCGCGTTCATCTTCTACTTCACCCATCCCGGCCTGGCGAGCGAGGCCGATAACGACAGCTACCAGGCGCGGCGCTCCGTCGTGCTGGCGGCGGAACTGTCCGTCCAGAACGGCAGCCTGCGCTGCCTGCGGGACAAGCCGCTCTCAGCCCCATTCTTGCCCGTCTCCTAGCCGTCTCCTGCCCGCAGAAGGAAACCCATGTCACGCCAAGCCCGGCTGGGCCTCGACCCGGCATTCCAGGTGGGATCCGTCGATCCCCGGCTCTTCGGTTCCTTCGTCGAGCACGTGGGCCGCTGCGTGTGGCGGTCCATCGAGACGAACAGGTTCGGCCTCAGCGAGTTCGTGTCATTCACCGGCAAGGTCGGGGCCGAGCCCATGCTCGCCGTCAACCTGGGCACGCGAGGGACGGCCGAAGCCGTCCAGCTTCTCGAGTACGCCAACCATCCGGGCGGCACCGCGCGCTCGGACCTGCGCGGCAGCCACGGCGACAAGGACCCGTACGGCATCCGCCTGTGGTGCCTGGGGAACGAGATGGACGGCCCCTGGCAGATCGGCCACAAGACGGCCGACGAGTACGGCCGCCTTGCCGCCACCACCGCCTGGGCGATGCGGCTGACAGAGCCGGACCTCCAGCTGGTCGCCTGCGGCAGCTCAAGCCACGCCAAGAAGATCGGCATCTCGTTCGACGAATGGAACGTCTGGTATTCGTCCAAGACCCATGACCAGCCCGTTCGCGAGTGGACGACCGCGCCGCGGCTTCTCGAGGATGTCTACTCGGTCACCGACGCGGTCGCGGTCGGCTCGCTGCTCATCGGCCTGCTCCGGCATGCGGACCGGGTCGGGGTCGCCTGCCTCGCGCAACTGGTCAACGCCATCGCCCCCATCATGACCGAGCCCGGCGGTGCCGCATGGCGGCAGGCCACGTTCTACCCGTTCGCGCTGACCTCCCGCTATGGCCGGGGAACCGTCCTTGTCGCGGAACCCGAGTCTCCGGCGATCCGCACCGCCGGCCACGGCGATGTGCCAGCCGTTCATGCCACGGCAGTCATGCGGGATGAAGACGGGACGGTGACGTTGTTCGCCGTCAACCGCGACCGGGCAGCCCCCGTCGAGCTGCTTGTCGAGTTCCGGGGAATGCGCCCGACGACGGTCCTTGAGCACCAGGTCATCGCCGATCCTGATGAAGACGCATGCAACACGGCGGAGCAGCCGGGCCGCGTCACGCCGACGGACCTCAGTGGCACGGCCATCGCGGAGGGTTCCGCGCGTGTCGTGCTTCCGCCCATGTCCTGGAACATCGTCCGGTTCGGCCCATGACTCACGAACCGCGGTACCCGCCGGTGCGGGTCCCTGGCCGGGGACGTGGCTGGTACCGGGGTGACTTCCATGTGCATTCCGACGTGTCCCACGGCGGCGAGCTGACGCCGCGGCAGCTCGCGGCCGCCGCCCGGGCAAGCGGGCTGGACTTCATCGCCACCACGGAGCACAACACGGCCGCCACGCACGGCGCCTGGGGTGATGTCGCCGGTGGCGACCTGCTGGTGATCCTCGGGCAGGAGGTCACCACCGAGACCGGGCACTGGCTGGCGCTCGGCATCGATCCGGGGCAGGTGGTCGAGTGGCGGTACGGCATCCGCCACGACGTGGTCGGCCGGTACGTGAACCAGGTGCGTCAGGGCGGCGGCCTGTGCGCGGTGGCCCACCCGCACGCGCCGTACCCCGGAGGCGTGTTCATGTACCCGTTCCGCGGGTTCGACGCGGTGGAGGTGTGGAACGGCCTGTGGCGCTCAGACCTGCCGTGGAACGCCGACAACGAGGCGGCGCTCGCCGAATGGGGGCGCGCGCTGGCCGCCGGTGTCCGCGACGGCCGGTGGCGGCCCGCGATTGGCAACAGCGACGCCCATCTCGAAGGGCAGCTGGGCACGCCGCACACCGTGGTGCTCGCCGATGAGCTGAGCGCAAGCGCGGTTCTCGCCGGCGTCCGGGCGGGCCGTGCCTGGATCGCCGAATCGGCTGCCGTGAAACTGTCGCTGCACGTCTGCGCTGCCGACCGCAGCGCCGGGATCGGCGAGCGGCTGGAGACCGGCGGCGCACCCGCCCTGGTACGGGCCGTCATCGGCGGCGTCCCGTCGGGCACCGTGAGCTTCCATACCGACCGGGGCACGGTCCACCGCCAACCGCTGCCCGATGCCAGCCCCAGCATCATCGAGTGGCGCACCAGCGCGAAGGAGTCGGCATTCGTCCGGGTCGAGGTGCGCCACCCCGGAGGCCAGGTGGCGGCCCTCACGAATCCTGTCATCTTGACCTGAACTCACGCTGGGTCTGGAACCATCTGAATCTGTAAGGTTCAGGTTCATGGGACAGCCGGCAGGAGACGCACGGATGGGCTGGTCACGGAGGCTGACCTGCCTTGAGATATGCGCCGGGGCCGGCGGCCAGTCGCTGGGGCTTGAGCTGGCGGGCTTCGAGCATGAGCTGGCCGTGGAGCTTGACCCGAACGCGTGCGCCACGCTGCGGCATAACCGGCCGCACTGGAAGGTCGCCCAGGGAGACGTCGCCAGCCCAGATACCTGGGACCCCGCCGCGTACGCGGGGATCGACCTGCTGGCCGGCGGGGTGCCATGCCCGCCGTTCACCGTGGCGGGCAAGCAGCTCGGCGCGACCGACGAGCGTGACCTGTTCGCCTGGGCGATCGAACTGTGCGGCACCATCGGACCGCGTGCACTGCTGCTCGAAAACGTCCGCGGCCTGTCGCTGCCGCGGTTCGCGGCCTACCGGCAGCGCGTGCTCGACCGGCTCGCCGAGCTCGGCTACGCCGCCGACTGGCGGCTGCTGCACGCGTCGGACTACGGCGTGCCGCAGTTGCGGCCGCGGTTCGTGCTTGTCGCCATGCGGCCGGACGACTTCGCGTACTTCAGCTGGCCGCAGCCTCGTCCAGACAGCACCGCCACGGTCGGCGAGACGCTGCTCGGCCTGATGACGGCCGGCGGATGGCCGGGGGCCGCCTCGTGGGCGGCCAAGGCGAACGACATAGCGCCGACGATCGTCGGCGGGTCCAAGAAGCATGGCGGTCCCGACCTGGGACCGACCCGCGCCAAGCGGGCCTGGCGGCTGCTCGGCGTGGACGCGCTCGGCGTGGCCGACGCCGCGCCGTCCGCCGACGACCCGGTCACGCTGCTACCCAAGCTCACCTGCGACATGGTCGCCAGGATTCAAGGCTGGGACGGCCGCGAGTACCGGTGGGAGTTCACCGGCAGGAAGACCTCGAACTACCGGCAGATCGGCAACGCGTTCCCGCCGCCGGTCGCCCGCGCGCTCGGCGAGCAGATCAGGCGAGCACTCGACCATGAGGGCAAGCCCCGCGATCTGGTCGAGCGATCCGCCACGACGCATGACCCCGTGTACGGGGTGCTCCGCGACGACGGCGGGTTCCTCACCATGGAAGGGATCCTCCGCCGCTTGGCTGTCCCGCTCGACGTCCCCGCGTTCGAACGGCACCTATCCCATCTCAAGCGCGACTTCCACATCGAGGTCCGCTCCGGCAAGGGCGGCGACGCCTACCGGCTTGGCGCGTTCAAGGCCTTCACCGGGCAGGACGACCACCTTCGCCACGAAGCCTTCGTCAATCCAGCCAAGATCAGCTGATCAGCGGGCCTGTCCCGGCTCGTCCTTCGTGTCCGCCTTCGCGTCTGACCGGGATTCCGGCATCGCGACAGGACCCTCGAGCTGGAGGTGGGGCACCACCGGCGCCAGCCAGCGCGGCAGCCACCAGGCATGCGCGCCGAGCAGCGACATGATCGCGGGGACCAGGATCATCCGGACCAGGGACGCGTCGATGAGCACCGCGAACGCCATCCCGATGGCGAGCATCTTCACCGTGGGGTCCGGGTTGATCACGAAGCTGCTGAAGACGACGATCATGATGAGGGCCGCGGTCGTGATCACCCGGGCCGTCGCGCCGATCCCGATCGCGACGCTGCGGTGTGCGTCGCCGGTTGCCAGCCAGGCCTCGTGCACCCGGGAGAGCAGGAAGACCTCGTAGTCCATCGACAGCCCGAACACGATGCAGAACACCAGCATCGGCACGTAGGCCGGGATGGGCAGCGTCGACTGGAGGCCGATAGCGCCTTTACCCCAGCCCCATTCGAAGATCGCCACGATGACGCCGTATGCCGCGCCGATCGACAAGATGTTGAGTATCGCGGCCTTCGTTGCGATCACAATCGACCGGAACGCCGCCGTCAGCAAGAAGAACGAGATGACCACGACGGCGATGATCAGCCACACCAGCCGGCTGGCGATCTGGTTGGTGAAGTCGACGGATCCCGCCGTCGTGCCTGTCACGTAACTTGTCGCCTGCTCCTTCGGCAGCACGTCGTCGCGCAGCGTGTTGACCAGAGCGGTGGTCTGGGTAGCCTGCGGCCGGGTGGTCGGGATGACATTGAACACCGCGGTGGTGCCGGACGAGTTGGTCGACGGGGGGGTGACAGACGCGACGCCGGCGGTCTTCGAGATGTCGGACTGCATCGTGGACAGCAGCGAGCTGTTCGCGCTGCTGGATTGGCTGGGCAGCTTGACCACGACGGTCAGCGGCCCGTTCACGCCGACTCCGAAGCCCTGAGTGATCAGGTCATACGCCCGTCGGCTGCTATCTGACGTGGGGTTGGTCCCGTTGTCCGGCTGGCCAAGCGTGATCGAGAATAGCGGGATCGCCAGCACGACGAGCACGGCCACGCTCAGCACCGCCCACGGCCAGGGCCGGTCGCTCACCATCCGCCCCCAGCGGGCGAACGCGCTCTGCTCGTGCTGCTGATGCGTGGCCGCCGCGGTCTGCGCTGCCTGTTCCCGTGCGGTAATCCCGCCCTTTCGCGCCCGGACTCGGGCGGTCAGTGCCCGTATCGTCTCCCTGGCCAGGCCCATGAACGCGGGTACCAGGGTCAGCGCCGAAATCATCGTGACCACGACGACGATCGCCGCGGCCAGGCCGAGCGACCCGACGAAGCCGACCCCCGAGATGTATAGACCCAGGACGGAGATGGCGACGGTGCTGCCCGCCACCACGATCGCGGCTCCTGACGTGCCCGCTGCTCGCTGGACGGAGCGCACGACCTCCATCCCGTTGTCCAGCTGCTCGCGGTGCCTGGCCACCAGGAAGAGCCCGTAGTCCACGGCGACCCCAAGGCCAAGCAGCGTCGCGATGGTCGGCGCGGTGGTCGGGATGGTGACCACGCGGGCAAGCAGCCCGAGCAGCGCGAGCCCGGACAGCACGCTGAAGATGGCCGCCACCAGCGGGATGCCGGCCGCGATCAGCGAGCCGAACATGATCAGCAGCAGCACCAGTGCACACGACAGGCCGATGACCTCGGACTTCAGGTCCTGGGTCTGCTGCCCGATCTGACCAGCGCCAGCGCCGTACTCGACCTGGAGGCCTGCCTTGGTCGCAGGTGCTACCGCGTTGTTGAGGTTGTCCAGGTAGCTGGTATCAAGCGAGTCTGGGTTGACGTTCCAGCTGACGCTGGCGTACGCGATCGTGCCGTCCGTGGAGACGGCGCCGGTATTGCCCGAGGCGAACGGGCTGACCGCCTTGATGACGTCCGGGAGCTTCGACACGTTGCTGACCGACTGGTTGACCGCCGATTGCTGCGCGGTGACCGTGCCGCTCGTGGCGTGAAAGACAAGCTGCCCGCCGTATCCGCCCTGCTGCGGGAAGGTGCTGTTGAGGACGTTAAGGCCAGTCGCAGAATCACTGCCGGAGATCGTGTAGTCATTGACGTACTCGCCGCCGAACGCGTGCTTGGCGCCGAGCAGCCCGCCGAGGACAATCACCCAGGCGATGATGAAAATCCAGTGCCTCCGGGCCGCGATCCCAGCAAGCTTCTCGAGCAACAGATTCACTGGCTCTGCGTCTCCCCGCTGTTGTCCAGGCATTGCGGACAGGAAGTTTGGTTCCCGATCGTCATGCCAAGGGGCCGCTGCCGGATCACCCGCTGCGAGTGATCCCGCCATGCTGAAGCGCGGCGGCGGCGCTCGCCTTGGTGTTGACCTTGCCCCTGGGGCAAGGCGCATCGTGAGGCCATGAACTCGGAATCAGCTCAGGACCGGATCCTGGCCGAGCAGCGCGCCTACTACAGCGCCCTCGCGCCGGACTACTTTGACCAGTTCCTTGATCTTCCCGGCGGCGCTGAGCTGACCGACGCACTTGAGGAGTTCCGGCCGGAAGGCAGCGTGCTCGACCTCGCCTGCGGTCCAGGCACCTGGACTCCCCAGCTGCTCCGCCATGCCAGCGACGTCACCGCGGTCGACGCGTCACCGCAGATGCTCGCGATCGCGGCGAGTCGCGTCCCCGCGGGCGCCCCGGTGCGGTTCATCCAGGCCGACCTGTTCACCTGGGAGCCTGACCGCACCTATGACGTCGTCTTCATGGGGTGCTGGCTGTCGCACGTGCCTGCCGAACGGTTCGAGTCCTTCTGGGCCCGCGTCGCCGCCGCCCTCGCGCCGGCCGGGCGCGTGTTCTTCGTCGATGACTACCACCGCACTTCTGAGGAGCTCATCGAGGGCCCGGCATCGTCCACCATCGAGCGGCGCACCCCCGACGGGACCGCCTACCGGCTCGTGAAGGTAGCGCACGAGCCAGCGGACCTGGAAAGGCGGCTTCGCGAAGTCGGCTGGGACATTACGGTCAGGCCGACGGCCGGACCGTTTTACTGGGGCGCGGGAACCCGGCAGAACCTGGCGTTACTCGGGCAGAGCCAGCGCCTCAGCCGCGAGGGTGGCGCGCTGCAGGGTCTCCCGCAGCGCCTGGCTGGCCTCGGCGGCCTGTTCGGCGAGGCCGGTGATCTCCGTGGTTGCGTGTCACGAGCGCCGAGAGGACGGCCTGAGGGACGCGTCGGCACCCTCCTCGCTTTCGGCCGGGGCGATGGAGCCGGCCGGGTCGGTGGTGCCAGCCGGGTCGGTGGTGCCAGCCGGGTCGGTGGTGCCAGCCGGGTCGGTCGGCCAGGCGGTGATGTCAGCCGGCGGCAGCCGGACCAGGCAGGAGTCGCCCGGAGCCGCCGCGACCTGCGCGGTTGTGCGGACACGCAGTTCCTGGTCGCCGGGGAGCCGGACGGTGAGCGTGGTCAGCGTGCCGATGTCGGCGACGTCGTCCACGACGCACGGATAGTGATCGCCGAGGGCTTCCGCGGGCCAGCCGGCGGCCCGGGAAACGACGGTGACGTGGTCTGGCCTGATCGTCCACAGCACAGCCGTGCCGACAGGAAGCGAGCCGGTGCCCGCGGCGATCCGCAGCCCCGGTGCCTCGGAACCAGCATCGAAAGACGGAGCGTCAAGGGCGAGCATGCCGGGCGCCGCCACCGTGGCGGGGATCAGGTTGGGTATGCCGAGCAGCCGGGCCACCTGGGGCGAGGCGGGCCTGGCGAACACCTCGGCGCGCGGTCCCGCCTGCAGCAGGCGGCCGTCGGCCACGACGAGGATCTCGTCGGCGAGCAGCGCCGCCTCCTCCGCGTCGTGGGTGACGAGGACGGTGGACAGGCCGGCGTCGCGCTGCAGACGGCGCAGCTCGCGGCGGAGTTCCTCGCGGACCGGCGCGTCCAGTGCGCTGAACGGCTCGTCGAGCAGCAGCAGCCGTGGCGCCCTGGCCAGGGCCCTGGCCAGGGCGACCCGCTGCTTCTGGCCGCCGGACAGCTGCCCGGGCAGCCGGCCGGCCAGGCCGTCGAGGCGGAGCGTGCGCAGCCACCAGGCGGCCAGGGACGGGTCGGCGTCGGTGGCGAACAGCACCTGCTGCCAGACCGTGCGGCCGGGGAACAGCGTGTGCCCCTGGGGAACGTAGCCGAGGTGCCGCGCCTCGACAGGCACCCGCGTCATCACGTCGCTGTTGAAGCGCACCTCGCCGGCGTCCGGGCCGAGGAAGCCCCCCACAGCGCGCAGCGTCATCGACTTGCCGGCGCCCGACGGGCCGAGGATCGCGATCCGGTGGCTGGCCGCCTCGTGCGCCACCGCCAGCCGGAATCCGCCCACGGTGACGTCCAGGTCCATGCTCACCCGCACCGGCTCGACCGGCTGAGGGCCGCTGCCTGACGCATCCTCGGCGACGGCGGCAGCTCCCGTCCGCCCCGCCAGCAGCCGGGGCAGCCGGATCTCCGCGATGATCAGCACCACGATGGCGACGCCGAGGGCCAGCGCCGTCGGCGCCTGCGTGGCGGGGATGCCAGTCGAGGAGAACTGCACGTAGGTGAAGACCGGCAGCGTGTACGGGTGGTAGGCGAGCAGCACGGTCGCGCCGTACTCGCCGATGGCGCGCAGCCAGGTCAGCAGCAGCCCTGCCCTGATGCCGGGCGCGGCGATCCGCATCGTGACCAGCCAGAACCGGGCGGCGGGCCGGTGGCCGAGGCTGGCGGCCAGGTCCTCGAGCGCGGGATCGACGCCCTGGAAGGCGGTGCGCGCGGCGATGATGAGGAATGGCCCGGCGACGAACGTCTGGGCGATCACCACGCCGGCCACCGATTCCGTCAGGCCTCCGTTGAACAGCCCGCCAAGCCAGGTGTACGGGCCGACCAGGTAGATCAGCACCAGGCCGCTCATCACCGGCGGCAGCGCGATCGGCAGCAGCACCAGGCCGCCGACCGCCTTCGCGACAGGACCGCGGGACCTGGCCAGCCAGCGGGCCATCGGAATGCCGAACAGGCAGACGAGCGCGGTGGCGATGGTCGCCGACTCGATCGACGTCCACAGCGCCGGCCACAGGCCCGGGGTTCCGAAGCCGCGCTCCCCCGGCTGGGACAGCCGGATCAGGAACGCGACAAGCGGCACCGCCAAATAGAGCGCGAGCAGCCCGCCCAGCCAGGTGAGCGGGCTGCGGGACGCGCGGTATTTCACCCTACGAACTTACCGAGTGCTGCCAGCAGTGCTTGCCAGTCGCAAACTACGACAGCACGCTCTGCAGGCTGGACGGCACCCCGGTGCCAGTGACCTTCGGCGGGGTGGTCAGCGTGAAACCGTCCTGTTTGAGCGCTGCCTGGCCGGCCGGGCCGAGCAGGTAGGAGACGAACGCCTCCGCGCCCGCCTCGTTCGGCGCGCCCTTCAGCACGGTGATCGTGTACGTGGCGTGCAGGTCAACGCCGGTCAGCGGCACGTAAGGGATCTTGGCGGCCACCGCCTCCGAGGTGTAGAAGAAGCCCGCGTCGAGCTGGCCTGACTGCAGCCGCGCGACCAGGTCTTCCTCGGGGAACACGTCGGACTTGGTGTTCGCGATCGTGGTCAGCGCCGGAAGGCTCTTCGACTTGGCGGTGTCGGTCAGCGCCTCAGCGGTGAGCACGCCCTTGGGGTCGGTCGCCGGGTCGGTGAAGCCGAGCTTGAGCCCGGACTCGGTGATGGCCTCGTACCACGGCTTGGACTTGAGGTCGGCGGCGAACTTGCCGTTCGCGTTGTAGCCGAGCACCAGGCCGGCCGTGGCGAACGAGCCGTACCAGGAGACCCAGTCGCCGTTCGCCGAGCCCATCAGCGACTCGTCGGCCTTCGGGCTGGCGCTGATGAACACGTCACCCTTGTAGACCTTGCCGCTGATGTCTGTCGCGAGTGCGGTGGAGCCGGCCGACTCGCCGGTGATCGAGTAGCCGGACGCCGTCTGGAAGGCGGGGCCGACCTGCTTTGTCATCAGGGCGACAAGCGAGCCCGCGTACAGGACGTTGACCGCTCCCGAGCCGGTGGCGGCCGAGGACGCGGACGGGGAGGAGGACGCCGCGGCGCTTGAACTCGCTGCGCTCGCCGAGGTCGCCGCCGGGGCGCTCGACGTCGCCGCCGGCGCGCTCGACGAACTAGAGGAGCTGCACCCCGCGGCAGCCAGACCTAGAAAAGCAACGCCGACTACGGCAAGCCGGGCGCGCGGTGACCGAAAAGTAAACATGATCACGACATTAGTCAGTGCTACTTGCGCGACGCAATAAGACCTGACAGCACTACTCCGTACCGTGACCTCGCAGCCTGTGACGACGTTCGCAGACCTTGGCCTTCCGGACATAGCCACAACGAAGCGGTCCTCTCATTGGGCTGGCGCCACAATGACCGCATCCGGCGGCCGGCGGATGATGGCTGGCAAACTGCGTTATTCCCCGGGAGGGTGATCGATGAAGACGCGAGCAGCGGTGCTCAGGGACGTCGGCAAGCCGTTCGAGATCGTGGAGCTTGATCTCGACGAGCCGAAGGCAGGCGAAGTCCTCATCCGATTCGTCGCCTCGGGCCTGTGCCACTCCGACGACCACCTGCGTACCGGCGACATCCCGGTCCGCTACCCGATCGTCGGCGGGCACGAGGGCGCAGGCATCATCGAGAAGGTGGGGCCAGGCGTCACCAGGCTGGCCGTCGGTGACCACGTGATCACCTCCTGGCTGCCTGTCTGCGGGCACTGCCGGTTCTGCTCCCGCGGCCAGACCAACCTGTGCGACCTGGGCCGCTTCCTGGTGGACAACTCCCTGCCGGACGGTACCTACCGCTACCACGAGGGCAGCACCGACTTCGGGCAGATGTGCCTGCTCGGCACGTTCTCGCAGTACGCCGTGGTCTCCGAGTACTCGGCGGTGAAGATCGAGGAAGACTTCCCGCTCGAGGTCGTCGCGCTGGTCGGCTGCGGCGTGCCCACCGGCTTCGGCACGGCGGTGAACGCGGGCGAGGTCCACCCCGGCGACACCACGATCGTCTACGGCATCGGCGGCGTCGGCATCAACGCGGTGCAGGGCGCGGCCGCCGCCGGGGCGCGCTACGTCATCGCGGTCGACCCGGTGGAGTTCAAGCGCAGCACCGCGCTCACCCTCGGCGCCACCCACGCGGTGGCCACCGCCGAGGAGGCGCACGAGCTGGCGCTGGAGCTGACCTACGGCGTCGGCGCGGACCAGTCGCTGATCACGGTGGGCGTGGTCTCGGAGGACGTCATCTCGGCGGCCTTCGCCGCGGTCCGCAAGCGCGGCATCGTCGTCGTGACGGCGATGGGCGGCAGCCTCGCGACCAAGGCGGTGCACGTCAGCGCATTCGAGCTGACCGCGTTCGAGAAGCGGCTGCAGGGCGCGCTGTTCGGCCACGATAACCCGTTCGACGTCGTCCCGCGGATGCTCGAGCTGTACCGGGCGGGCAAGCTCAAGCTGGACGAGCTGATCACCACCCGCTACACCCTTGACCAGGTCAACCAGGGCTACGAGGACATGATGGCCGGTCGGAACATTCGCGGCGTCATCATCCACGAACACTGAGGAAGACAGCTCAGGGCTGACGCGGAGCCCGAACCCGTTCCGGATAATCCTTTTTCTTATCCCGAACGGGTTCGGGCTCTTCTCGTTCCGCCACCGTCTCGCCCGGGGTGTACCTGGCACCACCATGAAGACGGCACGTGGCTCCATCCCTTCGCCGTGCGGCCGGTGGTGGCGATGGAGCATCCCGGCCGGCGTCAGCCGCCGAGCAG
>Ga0335085_10006641_pt1 | contig 18179 bp, 24 predicted proteins | sample Lox_Sample_45_FD_206712 | JGI IMG/M metagenome (GOLD analysis project Ga0335085, IMG submission 206712) | Soil microbial communities from Loxahatchee National Wildlife Refuge, Florida, United States - Lox_Sample_4.5 | ecosystem: Environmental > Terrestrial > Soil > Wetlands | place: USA...
CTCTGATTTCCTCATGGCCATTCTGCATCACATTCTCCCTGTGCCCCGCGCCAACCTCATTCGCACAACCGTCACACATCACCGATGATCGCTCACCGGTCGTACGATTCCTTGACACGATGAAGAGCGCTCTGTTAGCATGCGGTCGCGGGGTGGAGCAGTCTGGTAGCTCGTCGGGCTCATAACCCGAAGGTCGATGGTTCAAATCCATCCCCCGCAATTAAATAGGCCCTGGTCATCAGGGCCTTTTTCTTTGTTCCGTATGCATCTGACGATGAGGGGGGAGATCGTCTGAGAGCCCCCCGATTCGAAGGGTGGTGCTCCTCTTCCACCCCCGCCGGACGTCCGGCGTGTCTGTTCCACATTTTTCAAACTGGACAGCGATTTTCCGCCCTCTGTACAATACTGGTGCTGTCATGCCTACGTATCAACAATGCCCTTGGGGTGAGGAATGGTGACGGGTCTTTCCTGGAGAGCAGCTACGTGGCTGGGCCTGACTGTTCTTTTAGCCTCCTGCGCCGGGCCTCAGCGGCCCGTCCTCTATCCGAATGAGAAGCTCAACAGCGTCGGGAAGGAGGCGGCGCAACAGGACATCAATGAGTGCATCCGATTGTCCGTCGAGGCGGGGGCCAAAACGGACAAAGCCAAGGAGACGGCCGGCGAGACCGTGAAGGAGGGGGCAAGAGGGGCGATCATCGGCGCGGCTGTCGGAGCGGTGACCGGCAACGTCGGGGAGGCGGCGGCCATCGGCGCCGCGGCAGGCGGTGCATCCGGGATGACGGAGAAGGCGTTTGATCGCGAGGTCGATCCCGTCCAACGCGGATATGTCGACCAATGTTTGCGTGACCGCGGCTACCAGCCCATCGGGTGGAAATAATTTCCACCCAATTCCCGCTCTACGCCCCAGCGATCCGGCAGGCGACGACGATTCCGCGTGATCAAACGGGCGTCATCATCCCCGCGCGGGGAAAAGCGTCCCACTGGATGCCTCGGCACTCAGCAGGATCAGCTCGATCTCCTCGGTGATCTCCTCCTGCCGGAGGGCGTAGCCTCTGCGCGTCAGCTTCACGCACTGCCGGTCAAGGAGGCGGACGGCGCCGTCAAGATGCTGCAGCCGCTGTTGATGCTCCGCCATCAACGACTGATAGAGAATGCCCTGCAGGACGTCGAACAGATAATGATGGACCAGCTCGGCGAACATCCTCTCGGATGTCAGGTTGAGCACGGGGGGCAGACCGTATCTCCGCCCCTGCACGCCCAAGGATTGCAACGGGCGGCGGATGCAGACGCGGCTGCCCTGATCCTGCCACTCATGGTGGATGACCACCAGTGACAGCGGTGAAAACGGTTCGCCCATGATCTGCATGCGGCCCAACGCGTCAACCAGTCGAACGAGCACCGTCTGCACTTCATCGGCCACGCTGGGGCTCTCCAGCGCGGTTCCAACCCGGGCATCCCCCTCCAGCTTGACGGACAACTTCCTCCCCATCGGCACCACCACCCGCCGCTCTGTCGACGCGCCAAATTCCTCATCCAGGGCGCGGCGCACCAGCACGTTGAAATCGCCGCAAAAACCCCGCTCGGAGCCGACCACGAGGCAGACGACCGGTGCGTTCGCCGGCGGTTGAAGCGGCTGTGGCCAGTGGGACAAAAAGTCCGCCGCCATCCGTTCGGCGCCGTCAACCACCATCCGCTGCGTGGAGAGAAACCGTTTGAGCCGGTGGGTTTCGATCTGGGATATATTCTTCATCGCCGTCATCACCTCGCGCAGCTCCCGGAGCATTGCGAGCTGCTCCTGCAACCGACGGCGGCCGCTCACAGCGACGGCCGAAGCCACTTCGTGACGGCGGCGACCCAGCGATCCCGATCGGCATCCAGGCCGAGATCGCCGCGGCTCAATTCGTCCCGGAGATGGTGCAGGCGGGCGGGGACGTCGGCGGGGGGAACGGCGTCGAACAACCCCTCATTGAAAGCGATCAACCAGGCCAGGTGAAACTCGACGGGCAACGGGGACAGACGCTCCTGCTTGAACAGTTCACGCAGGACGGTCCCCCGCTTGATCCTGTATTCCATCGCCGGCTCGAGTTTGGTGCCGAAGCGCGTGAAGACCAGCAGATCGAGAAACTGCAGATAGTCCAGCTTCATGCGGCCGGCCTCACGCTTGATCTGCTCATTTTGCGCCCGGCCGCCGATCCGCGATACCGACCGGGTCACATCGATCGCCGGCAGATAGCCCGCCACGAACAGTTCCCGGCTGAAGTAGATCTGCCCATCGGTGATGGAGATGAGATTGGTGGGAATATAGGCGGCGATCTCCCCCTGCTGGGTCTGGACAATCGGCAGTGCGGTCATGCTGCCGCCGCCGGCGGAAGCGGCCAGGTGGGTCGCACGCTCCAGCAGCCGCGCGTGGAGGGAGAAAATGTCCGCGGGGTAGGCCTCACGACCGGGCGGATGGCGGAGCAGCAGCGACAGCTCCCGGTAGGTCTGGGCGTGCGTCGTCAGATCATCGTAAACGACCAGGGTGTCCAGCCCGTGGTACATCCACCACTCCGCCACCGCGCAGCCGGCGAACGGGGCCAGATATTTCAGGCCTGGTTGGTCCGTTGCTTCGGCCGCGACAATGGTCGTATAGGCCATGGCGCCGGCATCGCGCAGCGTCTCAATCGTGCCGACCGCCGTCGACCGTTTCTGCCCGATCAGCACGTAGACGCACCGGACGTCCTTGCCGCGCTGGTTGATCACCGTGTCCAGGGCCAGGGCGCTTTTGCCCAGCCCGTCGTCGCCGATGAGGAGCTGCCGCTGGCCCTTGCCGATCGGGATCATCGTGTCGACGATCGTATTGCCCGTCAGCAACGGCACTTTCACGAAATCCCGGTCGATGATCGGCGGAGACAGGACGTCCAGCGGCTGGCTGGCCGCGCACTCCGGAGCGGGCAGTCCGTCGAGCGGCGCGCCCAGCGGATCAATCACCCGGCCGAGCAGGGCGTCGCCGACCGGAAGGCTCAGACGCCGCCCGGACAGGACCGCGGTCATGCCGGCGGTCAGTTGCGCGCCCTGGTGCAGCAGGACGGCCCCGACCAGTTCCCTGCCGAGATGGAAGACCAGACCCCGGCTGCCATCCCGGAAGCTCAGCAGATCGTCGATGGCCGCCGACGGCAGGCCGTGGATCCAGGCGACGCCGTCGCCGACGGAGAGCACACGGCCTTCTTCTGAGACCCGAAGCCCCGGTTGGTATTCCTCAAGCCATCGCCGCTGCCGGGCCAGTGGCTGCCGGTCATCAGCCATCGGCGCCGTCGGCGCGTCGTGACTACCGCTCATCGTGCGTTGACTCGGTGAATAACCGCAGTTCGTGCTGAAGATCGGCTTCCAGAATCCAGGGGCCGATCGTCACCCGCAGCCCCGCAAGCTGCGCGCCGTCCTCGGAAAACCGGCACACGACCTGACGGCCGAGCCACTTGCCCAGCGCGTCCGTCACGGCGGCGCGACGGTCGGGCGCCAATGGATAGGCGCTACTGACCGTGATCGGCTCGTCAGAACCTTGAACGGCCTGCCAGACCGACCGGGTCCGCTCCTCGGGCTGGCGGGCCAATTCCTCCAGAAAGAGATCGGCCAGCCGCGCCTCCACTTCCGGCGACGCGATCCGGCCCAGCAACCGCGCCGCGAACCGGGCGCCGTGATCGACGGCGTCCTGTTCGATCTGCCTCGTGTGCTCCCGCTGGCGCCGCGCCTCGAGCACCTCGTACTTCTTGCGCTCCTCGTCCAGCGTCGCGCGGAGCGCTGCCATCCGCCGCTCCCGCTCCGCTTGCAGCTCCGTCTGCAGCGCCGCGCGGACCCGTTCCTTCTCCCGCTCCAGCGCCGACAATTTGTCAACATATTGCCGCTTCAACGCCTCCGCCTCATCGCGCATCGCCTGAGCATCGGAGAGCGTTTTGGCGATGCCGGCCTTCCGCCGTTCGATGACGTCGAGCACCGGCTTGTAGAGAAACCGCTTTAGGATCCAGATAAGGACCAGGAAGTTGATGATCTCGAGCAGAAAGGTCGACCAGTCCAGATTCATCGACGCGCCCCGCGTCCAATCCCAATGTCCCCCGTCATCATGACCGCCGCACCGTCAGCCGGACGCCGTCACTTGACCAGATAGCCGATCAGCGGATTTCTGAACAGAATGATTAGGACGATCACCAGACAGTAGATCGCCAGCGACTCGATCATGGCCAGGCCGATGATCAGCGTCCGCAAGATCGCCCGCTCCGCTTCCGGCTGCCGGGCCAGCGAGGCGAGCGCCTCCCGGATGGCGCGTCCCATCGCCAGCGCCGGAAACATCGTGCCGAGCGCAATGGCCAGCGCCGCGGCCACCGTCGAGCCCAACACAAACCACGTCATTTCCGTCATACTCCTCCCCCCTATGCTTCCCGTGTGAGTTGTTGTGATTGAATCGCGCCGGCGATGTAGATCAACGCCAGTGTCCCGAAAATATAGGCCTGAATCAATGCCTCGACGATATGCAGCATCAGCAGGGGAATCGGCGCCAGGAATCCCGCCACAAGCAGCACCAGCAGGGCGGCCAGTTCCAGGCTCATGATATTGCCGAAGAGCCGCACGGCCAGTGCCACCGACCGGGTGATCTCGCTGATGACGTGAAACGGCAGCATCACCGGGCTCGGCGCCAGATAATGGCGGAAATAGCCGCGCACCCCCTCGCTGCGCAAGCCGAACCAGTGCACGGAGAGAAACACCAGCACGGCCAATCCCGACGTGACGGAGAGATTGGCCGTCGGCGAGTGCAACCCCGGCACGACACCGCACAGATTCGCCACCACGAGAAACATCCACATCGTGCCCAGAAACGGCCGGACCAGGACGACGCGCTCCGGCAGGACTACGGCGATCGCGTCGGTGACGGCGCCCATGATCCCCTCCAGCACCGATTGCACCATCCCCGGCGCCTTTACGCGGAGCCGTCGCGTGGCCAGCCACGACGTCAGCCCAAGCGCCAGCATGATGCTCCAGGTGGTGACGACCGGCTCGGTGACCAGGAGCGGGCCGAATTGCGCGATGACGCCTTCGCCCTGCGGATTCATCCCTTTTCCCTGATGAAGTAATAGACATTGACCGCACCGACCACGACGCCGAGCACGATCAGGCTCGGCGTCCAGCGGCTGGCATAGGGCTCGCTCAAACCGTCGAGCCACAGGCCGAGATAGGCGCCGCCCACCACCGGCAGGATGAAGAGCAGCCCGACGGTGCCCAGGTAGACGGTCTGGGCCAGCAGCGTGCCGCGCTCCTTCACGGCCTTCTGCATCCGCCGGACGTCCTCCTCCACGCTGTGCCGAAACCGGGACTGATCATCAGGGCGCGGCGACACGCTTCATCCTCCAGAGGTGCCTGAACAGCGCCTCTTCGATCCGGCGCAGACTCTCTTTGAGCGTCCGCAGCCCCTCCTCCTCGACCAGCAGCTGCCGTTCGAGGGCCTCGGCCATCCGCCCGAACTCGGCCCCCCGGAGGTAGCGGCGGGCGCTGACGGTCAGCTCGTTGTCGACGAAATAGAGCAATCCGCCCGGCAGCGCGACATACTGCCAGTCGGCGCCCGCCGGCCGGTAGCGCGCCAGCCCGAAGGTGAGCGCCGTCATCATCCGCGCGTGGCCGGCCAGGATCCCGAAACTTCCGCTCTCGTCCCGCCCCACAAAACTCTCCACATGATCAATCCGCTCATACTGCAACGCGTCCCGCAGGTGCAGCGTGAAGGTGCTCACGTCCGCACCTGCTGCATGGCGCCGCGCATGTAGCACTGATCCTCCTGCACGGCATCATGCCGGCCGAGCAGAAACGCTTCGCAATCGGCCAGCGTCTCCTCCAGACGCACGGAGACCCCCGGAATGCCGGTATGCTCGGCGGTCACAAAAAAGGGCTGGGTCAGATAGCGCTGCAGCTTGCGGGCCCGGAGCACGATGCGCTGGTCCTTCTCGGAGAGCTCTTCGATCCCCAGCATCGCGATCAGATCCTCCAGCTCGTGATAACGAGCAAGGTGCTCCCGCACCCCCTCCGCAACGGCATAGTGGCGGTCGCCCAGCACACGACGGTCCATCATCTTGCTGGAGGATTGCAGCGGGTCGACGGCGGGATAAATGCCTTTGGCCGTCTGATCCCTCGACAGAATCACCGTCGTGTCGAGATGGCTCAGGATGGCGCTGACCGAAGGATCGGTCATATCGTCCGCGGGCACATAGACCGCCTGCACCGAGGTGATGGCGCCCTTCGTGCTGGAAATGATTCGGTCCTCCATCTCGGCGATTTCGGTCAACAGCGTCGGCTGGTAGCCGACGGTCGCGGGCATCCGCCCCAGCAGGCCGGAAATTTCACTGCCGGCCTGCACAAACCGGAAGACGTTGTCCATCACGAACAGGACTTCAGCGTGCAGGGTGTCTCGCAGATACTCGGCGTAGGTCAGCGCGGTCAGCCCCACCCGGAACCGCACGCCTGGCGATTCGTCCATCTGACCGAAGACCATCAGCGTGCGGGGCATCACGCCGGCCTGGAGCATCTCCTTCCACAGCTCATGGCCCTCGCGGATCCGCTCCCCCACACCGGCGAAGACCGACGCCCCCTGGTGCAGGGCGACGATCGCGTGCATGAACTCCATCACCAGCACCGTTTTGCCCACGCCGGCGCCGCCAAACAGTCCGCTCTTGCCCCCTTTGACGAAGGGGCAGAGAAGGTCGATCACCTTGATCCCCGTTTCCAGAATCGCCTGCGCGCCGACCGTCTCGTACAGGGCCGCCGGCTTTTCAAGGATGTTGCGGTACGCGTCCGGCGGCAGGGGCGCGTGTCCGTCCAGCGGCTCGCCGAAGATGTTCAGCAGCCGCCCGAGACACTGCGGCGTAACCGGCACCTGCAGAGGTCCGCCGGTGTCGAACACGGGCATGCCGCGCCGGAGGCCGCTGGTGCCGTGCAGGGTGATGGCGCGCACGTGGCGCTCGTCCAGGTGATGGTGCACTTCGAAAATGTAGGTGTCATGATTGAGGCTGGCGGAGAGCGCATGGTTCAACGGGGGCAGGGCCCGGCAGGCGATGTCCACGACAGGGCCGTGAACCTCGGCGATCGTCCCGATCGGCATTGAACGGCTACTCTGCATCACGGCCTCGCGGCGGCGTCCCCAAAGCATCGCCTTCCACCCTGTCGCTGTCAACGATTGGGCGCCGGCCGGCTCAGCCATCGGGGATCAGGCAAGCGTGTCGATTAATCCGCTACCGTTTCCAGCTCACCCGGAGCAGCCGGGCATCCTCGGCGTAATGGAGTTTGAGCTCGCCGTGATAGGCGTGCCACAGCGCCTCGCCGATCCGGCGCGGCAGGTGCATGTCCGTGGTCGTCACGATCATCCCGTCTTTCGATTCCTTGATCCCGATCAGCCGGCTCAACGGATGCGCCCGCTTCTCCTCCCGTTCCTGATGGCGAATCGCATTGAGCAGCTCCTCGCGGTGCAACTTGAGAAAGGAGCCGCTCAGTCGCAGCGTGCCGGCCGGATAGTTGTCCGCAATCCGCCGGCAGGCGGGACAGATCGCTTCATGCGCCCCCGCCGGTTTGACCGCCCAGCTCCAGTGGCCCTTGTGAAAAACCGCTCCGCAGCTGGAGCAGACTGTCGGCTCCGGCAGTTTCTTCCGCAACTTGTAGGTGTCGTGCACATATTCCCGTTGCAATCCCAGCCAGTGCAGCACGCGCTCTTTGCGCGGAGTCCGCACCCCCCTGGTCTTCATCCTCAGTTTCATCGCACCCCTCTCGTCATGAACAGCATGTGGGCTCCCTCCGTCACGTTCTGAACGGCGTTCACCGCCGGTCGGGCATTTCGGCCTGCATCCTACCACACCTCAATCCGGATTCAGCCAACGAATCGACGGACTCAACCATCGACCTGGCCGCCTGTCGCTCCGCCTCGCTGCCGGCGGAAGCAGCTGTCAAATGCCACCGCCGACTCTCTATGAGGCGTCACACGCCGGTTCCCGCACGCGCAGCGACCGCCGCTTGGCCGGTGTCAACGCCGTCATCAATCGCCATGACAGATCGGCAAACGCATCCGCCTTCTTCACCAGCAGCCACTCTTTTCCGTTCCCGCCCCGTTTCATGCGCACCAGGGCGAATTCCCCCTTTAATCGCCTGCCTTGAAGGCGGAACGCGAGCCGGCCACCTGCCAGACCGGTTTCGGGGTCGTCCAGCGGCGTGAAGGTCCCTTTATCCCAGATGACCACCGCACCGGCGCCGTAATGGCCCTCCGGAATGATCCCCTCGAAGTCGCCGTACTCGAGCGGGTGGTCATCGACCCGGACGGCCAGCCGCTTCTCGGCCGGGTTCATCGACGGCCCCTTCGGCACCGCCCAGGACTTGAACGAGTCCCCGATCTCCAGGCGCACGTCAAAGTGGAGGTGCGAGGCCTCATGTTCGTGCACGACAAAACGTGACGACCGCCGACTCATGAGTGCCGCTCAACGTGGCACATCAGGGGCGGACGACTCGATGGTCTCCGCGCGCCGCATGGCTTCGGCCGAACGGATCTACGCCTCCCGATGAAGGCGACCGGTATCCGTCCGCGCCGGACCCTTGCTCCACGTCGGGGACCTGTGCGGCCTCGGCCCCCGGCGCAGCAATTCGATCACCTCGTCATCAGTCACCTGAGGAAAGCTCAGAAAAAACTGCCCCACCGCGTAAAAGTCCTCCGGCGCCTCAAGGCAGATGGTGTCGTCCGCTTCCCTAGCAATGCGGTTCAACGTCTCAGGCGGCGCGACCGCCACCACGGCAATCAACTCGGCCGGCCGCTTGTCGCGAACCGCCCGGAGCGCCGCGATCATTGTAGCGCCGGTTGCGATTCCGTTATCCACCACGATGACAAGACGTCCGGCCGGATCGATCGGCGGGCGGACCGGCGTATAGAGCGCCCGGCGCCTGCGCAAGACGGCCAGTTGATCCCGCGTTTCCCGGTTGAGATACTCATCGTCGATTCTGAGCGCTCGGGCATCCTCGCTGATGTAGACGTCCCCGGCCTCATCGACCGATCCGACGGCGAACTCGGGGTTGTCCGGCGCACCCAGTTTGCGCACGAGCACCACGTCCAACTCCCCATCGATGGCGTCGGCGATGATTCTTCCCATTGGCACGGCGCCCCGCGGAATGGCGAGCACGAGGGGACGATGACCCCTGTACCGGGTTAATCTCCCCGCAAGCAACCGGGCGGCTTCTTCTCGATTTTTAAACGGTCCCCTTTCCCTGTTCATCGCGCGTCATCCTTTGATGCAAATGAGCGGCTCTAACCGGGCGACTTTACACGCCAGCTTCGCCTGATCCGCCGCACCGACCACCGCGCCGACGTCTTTATAGGCGCCGGGCGCTTCTTCGGCCACCCCCCGTTCGGAAACGCTGCGGATCACAATGCCACGGCCGGCCAGCTCCTTGATCACCTCGCGCCCCCGCCATTGTTTCATGGCCTGATGGCGGCTCATGCTCCGTCCGGCGCCGTGGCAGGCCGAACCGTAACTGAGGGCCATGGCTTCCCGGGTGCCGACCAGAATATAGGACGCCGTTCCCATCGTGCCGCCGATCAGGACAGGCTGGCCGATATCCTGAAACGGCGGATGCAGATCGGGATGGCCCGGACCGAAGGCGCGCGTGGCGCCCTTCCGGTGGACATAAAGGCGCTTGCGCTCACCGTCGACCAGATGTTCCTCCACCTTGCAGGTGTTGTGAGAGACGTCATACAGCAACGGCAGGCGGACGTGGGGCATCACTTCTGCAAACGCCTGGCGGACGAGATGGGTGATGATCTGCCGGTTGGCGAGGGCGCAGTTGATGGCGGCACGCATCGCCCCCAGGTAATCCCGGCCGACGTCGGATTCGATGGGCGCGCAGGCCAGCTCCCGGTCCGGCAATTCGATCCCGTACCGGCCGGCGGCCATCGCCATCCGCTTCAAAAACTCCGTCCCGATTTGATGGCCGAGGCCCCGCGATCCGCAATGGATGCTGACCAGTATGTCGCCCTCGCGGATGCAAAACGCCGCGGCGGCTTTGGCGTCGTAGAGCGCCACAACCCGTTGCACTTCGAGATAATGATTGCCCGAGCCGAGCGTTCCCATCTCGTCCTGCTGCCGTTTTTTCGCCTGGTCGGAGACCTGGCCTGGCGCCGCGCCCTCCATCCGTCCGCGTTCCTCGATCCGGTTCAGATCCTCGGCAAGACCGTAGCCGCGCTCGACCGCCCACCGGGCGCCGCCCGCGAGCATCTCGTCCATCTCCTTCGATGTCAGATGCAACCGGCCACGGCTGCCCAGACCAGCGGGCACCGTGTGGAAGAGGGCATCGGCAAGCCGCGTCTTGTCCGGCTGAATGTCATTGAGTGTCAGCCCCGTGTAGAGGGTGCGCACTCCGCAGGAGATGTCGAAGCCCACCCCGCCGGCCGAAATCACTCCGCCCCGCTGGGGATCAAACGCGGCAACTCCGCCGATGGCGAATCCGTAGCCCCAGTGGGCGTCGGGCATGGCGTACGAAGCCTTTTCAATTCCGGGCAGCGACGCCACGTTGACCACTTGCTCGCAGACCTTCGAATCCATCTCCCGAATGAGCGGTTCGCTGGCGTAGATCACGCCGGGCACGCGCATCTTCCCGACCGGCGGGATCCACCATTCGCATTCGCCTTTACGGATGAGTCGAGAAGCATCCATGCCGCATCCTTGTTCCTGTCAGACGTCGACCACGCATTGTGCCGACCACTCACCGGACGCATCCTCTCTCACCCGTAGCTCGGTATAAGTGGCGCCCTTCACTTCCACCGCCGGTTGATGGCGGACGGGATCGATCGGCTCGCCCCACGCCGTCGCCTGCACTCGTCCGTCTACAAACCCGACATTGTAACGGCCGAAGACCATCCGGCGCGTCGCCATCTCATAGATGACCGCATTCAACCAATCGACCAGCCCGAGCTCATCATCCGACATCTCACAATTGATTTCAACCGCAACTTGAGGTGCCACCGCATGAGGATCTGTAATCACAGCTGTTAATGCCAGCGCTGCCTGCTCGAATGCCTCAGCCTTTGAACGGCCGACGCCGCGAACGCCGATGTCGGCGCCGTGTGGAAAATGTTCCCATCGAAGCGTCGTGGTCATTAGATGTGGGGGCCCGTGCGGAAGAGGCGGAGATAGGTCCTCCGTTGCCCCCACACCCCGTGCCGCCGTTGTATTCCCATTGGCCACAAACGGCCCCCTGTCATCTCAGGCCCGTGCGGAAAAGGCGGAGATAGAGTCTTGGATTAATGTCCCGAACGCCCTGCGTTCGGGTTGGCGTTGCCCCCACACCCCGTGCCAGCGTTGTTCAATCATCAGCCTCAAATTACCCCCGGATTTCCTTAGGCCCTCGCGGAAGAGCTGTCGGAGCCCAGCTACCTCACCGTCTCGGCGGCACGCACAGGCTCGCTGCTTCTTCCTGGTCGCAGGGTGTGCCCTCCGTCCCCCACACTCCAATACTTCTGTTCACATCGGATATCCCAGCGCGATCATTAATCCAACAGGAACGTGACGCTGGCATTGATCCGGTATGTGACGATCTTCTTGTTCTCCACCTTGGCCTCAAAATTTTTAATATAGATCGACTTGATGCCGTGCAGCGTCTTGGCCGCGCGGGAGACGGCCTGTTGAGCCGCGTCTTCCCAGCTTTTGTCCGATTCCGCCAGAACTTCGATCACTTTTAATACGCTCTCCGTCATAATGACTCCCCCCCGTGAAGCAGAGTTGCAGTTTACGTCCTGTCGATGTTCCCCTTTCACGTTCCCTTCATGTTCCCTTCATTTTAGATGCATGCGGCGACGGACCGCAGGTGTTGATGCCGAACAGTTGCCAGAGCGGACAGAATCGGACCGCACCCGTCAGAAGCGCGATCGCGCCCGCCATGTACGCGACAACCGAAGCCCACACCGGAAGCCCCGCCGCATAGCCGATCACGAGCAGAAGAATGCCCAGCACAATCCGGATTGTCCGCTCCGTCGATCCGATATTACAGCGCATTGTTCACTCCCCCGTACAACTCTTTAGCGGTTTCCACCCGGTCCCATTCCGCCGCCCGGTCCCATCCCGCCGCCTCTCGCAGGAGGTTCATCGGGCAGGGTGATGCCTTTGGCTTTGGCTCGTTTCTGCATCAGCGCATGGTGCTCCTTGCGAATCTGCTCCCGCTCTTCGGGCGTCTTCGCCGCGTGCATCTTGGCGCGGTACTCGTCACGCTCCTTCGGTGACATCAATTGACTGCCGTAGATCTGTTCCTGTTTTTTCGTCTGAGCTTTTTCCTGCACAGGCGCTTGTTCAGCCGGGAACACCACCCCGGCACTCACCAACATGACGGCCGCAACAGCCACCGCTCCCAACAGCCGTTTCACGATCATTCTCTCCTTCCTCATGTTTTGGTCATCACTCTTCACTCTTCACTTGTCACTGTCCTTTGCACTCATTCCACCTTGATCGTCACCTCGCGCTGCTTCGCCAGCTCCGTCTTGGGCAATGAGATCTCCAGCACCCCGTCCTTGAATTTGGCGTTGACCTTGTCAGCCTTCACTTCGGATGGCAATTGAATCGTACGGCTGAAGCTGCCATAGGAACGTTCGGAATAGTAGTATCCTTTCTCCTTCTTCTCCGCCTCCTCTTTCCGCTCGCCGGAGATCGTCAGGAGATTGTCGGAGAGATTGACCTGGATATCCTCCTTCTTCAGGCCGGGGATTTCCGCCTTGACGATCACCTGTTCTTTCTCTTCGGAAATTTCGACGGCCGGCTGCCTCGGGAACAAATCCCGGCGGCGCCACCAGTCGGGCAGGCCGAAGCGGGACCAGGGGCGGCCCCCAGACCATCCCCCTGACCATCCCATGACCTCATCAAACCATCGCTCCATCTCCTGTTCCAAGTGGGTCAATCCCAAAATCGGTTTCCTTGGCGTGATCGCTTTGCTCTCCTTTTCCTTTTCTGTAGCCATGTCGGCTTCTCCTTATTTGTTGAATAGTTGACGACCCGGCTGTTTCAGGGCAGATCGTCATTTGGGGCGTTCGGCCGTCCGGTTAATCCTTCTCCCCCGCTTCATCGCCCAGCTCGGCTAACACGAGTTGTTCCGCCCCCAGCCAGTCCTCGACATCGTAGCCGTCAAGTTGCCCTCGATCGAGATAGCGCTCATAGGCTTTCATCGCGATCCGCCTTTGGAGTTCGTCCCCATTCAAGGACGAAGGAGTGGTCGACTGCTGCTTCTTCATTCCTGTCTGCATGGATCACCTCCTCTCACATTGGGTCCATTGCCATCACATCTGAATCTATTGCCACGCCTTAAGACCAACCGACATCATCCCTGCACTCGGCAACCGCCTTCATGAGCCCCGCCACCAGCCGCCGTTCTGAGCCCCAGTCGCTCCAAGAGACGCCGCGCACCGGAAGGACCGTCACCCGCAACGGATCATCCTGCTCCATCCGTTCCAACACCCCTTTGGAAAAATTGAGCGGCTCTAACGTCCGGTACACCTTATCCGTCACTTCCCGCTCTTCACCGCTCCCGATCGCCCGCCGGATACTGGAAAACTCTTGATAGAGTTCCGGCGCCAACCGATGGATCAGGTCCATCAGGGCGGCGCCCTGCACCACCATCACAAACGTATTCCAGAGTCCTCCGTTGACAATCAGCTGCTCGGCGTCAGGACGGCCCGGCTTTTCCACAAAACGGATGACCCGTTTGACTCCGCCGACGCCATCCATTGCCCGCCGCCCCGGCAGCATGTAGCCGTACTCCGACTCCGGCGCCTGCGGCTCAATACCCAGCAGGAGCAATTGGGCCGGATTCTGTTCCACGGCCCTGAAGGCCAGATCAACATAACCCAAAAAGAGAGCCTCCTCCGGTATGTAGTGATCCGAGGGAAAGATCGCCACAGCCGAATCGGGACAGCGGGCGATCAAATGCAGCAACGGCAAAAGAATGCCGGGGCCCGTCTCTTTGTTCTCCGGCTGGACGATGACCGTGCCTGGTGGCCGGCCGGTCAGTTGCATGGCGGCCTCGGGAAATTCCAAATGATGGCGCCCCACTACGGTGAAGAGCTGGTCGGGCGGAATCAGGCATTCGACCCGGCGGACCGTCTGTTCCAGCAACGACCGGCGGCCCCCAAACCTGACATATTGCTTGGGCAGGGTGTCACCCCGCAAGTGATGAATGTACGGTTGAAGCCGTTTGCCATCCCCAGCCGCCAGGATGATGCCGGATCGAATCACGTTCATATCCCTGCCATTCGAACAATTATGTCTGCTGGATGACCCGCCGGCCGTCGAAGCCCATCGCGTCAATTCACCCTGTTTCGCAACGCCGCCTCGACTGCCGTTTTCAACTCCTCCATTTTGAACGGCTTGCGCAGATAGGCGAAGAAATCGGTATGATAGGACTTCACAACTTCCGGTTCATCGGCATAGGCAGTGATGGCGATCACCGGCACGGTCGGATAACGCTCCTTGACGATCGCCAGCAGCCCCCTTCCACTAACGCGGGGCATTTTCAGATCGGTGATGATCAAATTGAATCCGCCCGTGGAAGCCGCCTGAGACAGTTTCTGCTCTCCCTCGGCTCCATCGACCGCCTGGGAGACGAGATAGCCGGCCTCCGTCAACTCATCCATCAACAAGGCACGCATGGCCGCATCATCTTCGACAAGAAGAATTCGAGGATGAGTGTTAAATCCATTTCTGCCCGTCATATCTGAACTTCCCCTTATTCAGAGATGCAAAAACTGTGCAAGCGTGGTGACGAAATGTCGATAGACCGATTATTTTTATATAACAGAAGGTTGGAGATTCATTGCTCCTACTATCGATCCCGGATTGAATAGCATAGTGGGGAGTTTTGCCACAGAAGATCACTCAGTATGGGGCGATCTGCTCCAATCGAATCTTCCACCCGCCAGTGTCCCGAACGGTCGGCGAGCATCGTGATATCCACACGGTCTACCTTCGTCAGACTCACCGGCCGTTGAGCTCATGGGCCGGTGCCTTGGAATCATCGATACGACCGTCGTCGACCAGGGATGATAGTCCTCCATGTTCGTGGAGATCGCGCAGTACAGTCGCCCCCTTGAGACTCTGGGCAGCATGTTTATGCGTTGTCCAGTCTGGATCGCAAATATTCAGCCAACGCGACGGCGTTGTTGTGTTCCGGATCCCGGGCGGCGTAGAGCAGAGTCACGTCACCGCACCGAGCCGCCTCCAGAAGAGGGCGCCAGGCGGACGGGCTCCTCGCCAATTCGGCGTGGTAACGGCGCCGGAAGAGGGCCCACTTCTTCGGGTCGTGTCCGAACCAGCGGCGCAACGCGGCGCTGGGCGCCGCCTCCCTGCACCACTGATCCAACCGCAACGCCTCCCGTGCAACACCGCGAGGCCAGATGCGGTCGACCAGCATGCGGACGCCGTCGTCACGCGCAGGCGGCTCGTACACCCGCTTGACCTTGATCATTTCTTCGACACCACCATATCATTCGCCGGGCGGACGATCCGCCATCCGACGAGCCGTACACAACGATCGCGTGCGGGCAGGCGTCTGTCGGCCGTCGCACGGCCGCTACAACGGTTTGCCAAACTCTTCCGGATTCCTGTCAGACTTCGCCTTGCAGGCCATAATACGTTCGCCCCTTATACTGCGTGGTGGCGGCCGCCTTCTTCTCGTCCACATGCATGCCGCACACGGAATCTTTCGCCATGCTCTTCACCCCCTTTCACGGCCGGGAGATGCCCCGCGATCTCCGGGCAACGCTCCTCACGCGAGGAGGACCGCCAGAATGCCGGTCATAAAAATCCCGTCGAAGGTGCCGGCCCCCCCGATCGAGACGATCGGCGCTCCCAGCCCCCGCACGTTGCCAAGGTTGAGCAGATCGGCACCGATCAGCGTGCCCAGTGTGCCGCCGATATAGGCCAGAGACGGAGCCGCTCTGGGAGCGAGCAGATAGGCGATCATGGCGGCGATGACAGGGGGCAGGAAGATCGGGACGGCGATCCCCACCCCCCTGACGGGCCGGGCCAGCCAATGCATGACGACGGCCACCGCCAGCACCGCGATCAATCCCCGGACATAATGACCGTGCTTGATCAGCAGGTAGAGCGAGAGCAGTACCGGAATCACCGCCCCCCCGACATTGACAGCCACCACCGTCTTCGGCTGTTGCTCGACTTCGGGCACGACGTAGCGCATGCCGAAGAAGGGAATCACCCGGTTTGACACGACTTCTTTCGCAGGCAGTTCGGCGACCGGAATATTGACGTAACTGCCGAGCAACGAGAGGAGGAGGATCCCGAAGACGTACTGGCGGCCGACGCCCATCTTTTCGTAGGCGTAGCTGAGCACGCCGATCTCCACCAGCACAAAGACGAGCCCGATGAGGAAGAACAGCGCAACCAGAAACGGCCAGGCCAACGGGAAAAAGTGCAGACTGGAGGGCCGCATCTTATCCTCCCCGGCGCAGGATGAGGCCGGCCGACGGACAGCCCGGGCCGATCGCCTTGTCGGTGCGGAAGAACGCCATGGACTACCCTTCCGCCTGACGCCGCTTCAACGCACGAAAGGTTCCGATTTTGACCGCATCATTGAAGACGAACCACGCCAGCGCGTAGGCCCACATCCAGAGCGCATACGTCCAGCCGATCGGCGTGATCAGAAAACCGTAGACGGCGATCAGGGTGCCGATGATCTCGGTGCCGAACGTGGCCCCGAATAGCAGCGGCGCCGGCCATGGACGCCGCCAGAACCACCCCTGGGCGCGCGTGATGTAGAGCGTGCTGTGCCCCGCCACGATCAGCTTGAGAAACAGCATGCTGCGGATCATGTCATCGGAGAAGCCCTTCTCCTTGAGCAGAAAGAACAGCAGAAACGAGGCAACCACGCCGGCGATGCCCAGGACGCTGGAGACCGTCAGCATCTCCGGCATGTTCCAGCGGACCGGCTTCATGTCCACCCGCGTGTGGTCATAGGCGATGGCCAGGATGGGAATGTCATTGAGCAGGGCCAGCAGGATGATCATCAGCGCGGTGATGGGATAGAAGTTGAACACCACGATGCTGAATGTCAAGAACAGGATGATGCGGATGGTCTCGGCGATGCGGAAGATGGAATAGCTCTTCATCCGCTCGAAGGTGATGCGCGCCTGTTTGACCGCCTCATTGATCACCCCCAGGCCCGGGGCGGTCAGAATAATGGCCGCGGCCGCCCGCGCCGCGTCGGTGGCATTGGAGACGGCGATGCCGCAATCGGCCTTCTTGAGCGCGGGGGCGTCATTGACGCCGTCGCCGGTCATGCCGACGATATGGCCGGCCTTCTGCAGGGTGGCCACGATTCTGTATTTATCCTCGGGCACTACCTCGGCGAAGATGTCCACCGACTCGATCATCTCGACGATGGCTGACTCGTGGGTGTGCAGAAATTCCCGCTCCAGCAGGCGGGTGTCGTACATGCTTCCCACGCCCTTCATCACCTCGTCGGCGAAGTGTCGCGCTTCCTTGCGCGACACCTCCGGCTTGAGCCGCTGGTAGATGGCCGCGGAGAGCACCGCGGCCAGGGCCAATAACTCGTTGCCGGCGGTGCCGGAGAGCTGGTCGGACCGCATGGTACGCGGCTTGAGCCCCAGCAAGCCGCCGATTTCCCTGGCGATAGCAAGGTTGTCGCCGGTCACCATCTTCACCTCGAGGCCATGGCGCTGCATGTCCGCGATGACTTCCTTGGAATCGTCGCGGGGCGGATCATACAACGGGATCAACCCCAGCAGTTCCAGCGGAGCGTCGTTCCGCCGGCGGCCCACCGCGAGCGTGCGGTAGCCCTTGGCCGCCAATTCGTCCACGATGTGGTTGATCCGCTGTGCGTCATCGTCGGAGAGCTGGGCCATCTCCAGCAGCACCTGCGCCGCACCCTTCATGGCAACGAATCGCTCCCCTCCCTTTTCAATCTGTGCCTCGGTGCGCTTGCGGATGGGATCGAACGGCGTGAACGTGGTCTGCCCGTACGACCTCCAGTCCAGGTCCGGGAAGTGCTCGTCGATGTAGTGAAAAATGGGCAGCTCGATGGGATCGCGGTTCTCGAACCGGGAGGCCAGCGCCGCGACAAGGAACAGATCGCGCTCGTGAACGCCCTCCCGCACCACCGGCTCGGCCACCTGCATCTCG
>Ga0335085_10006642_pt1 | contig 18178 bp, 15 predicted proteins | sample Lox_Sample_45_FD_206712 | JGI IMG/M metagenome (GOLD analysis project Ga0335085, IMG submission 206712) | Soil microbial communities from Loxahatchee National Wildlife Refuge, Florida, United States - Lox_Sample_4.5 | ecosystem: Environmental > Terrestrial > Soil > Wetlands | place: USA...
AAAGGGAGCCGGCACTGCTCCGCGCCCCAGCGCCCCGGCGCAAACGAGCGCGTAGGACATTCCGCGCGGAGAATTTCCGGAGCGGCTCGGACAATATTTTCGCGAGGGCACGACTTTAGTCGTGCCGCTCAAGAGCAGACAAAAAGGGGTTTTACCCCTGAGGTTGAAACGTACGGAGAGGATTTAACGTAATGCCACGCAATTCGCTGAAACCCAAGAAGAAGCTCAAGACGCACCGCGGCGCGCGCAAGCGCTTCAAGATTACCGCGAACGGCAAGATCGTCCGCATGCATTCCGGCAAGCGCCACCTGCTGGGCACCAAGCCCGCGCGACGTATGCGCAAGCTGAAGAAGCTCACGCAGGTCACCCACGCCGACAAGGCCAAGACCATGCAGATGCTGCCTTACGGCATCGAGTAGATTTGGTAGGTGCGGGGCTTAGCCTCGCCGCATAACGATTTTTGTAGTGGCGGGTCTTTAGACCCGTTCTTACAATCAAACGTGCCAGGCAGTGCTACACGGGTGCCTGCCGGCCGTTTCGCTCCCGCAAGGGAGCCCAGAACGCCGGGCTCCGGCTCGGCCATGTAGGGCGGCTTTACGCCGCCTGCCGCGAGGCAACTACAAATCACCTCGGAAACAAACCCGTTGCGAGCATCGCCTTCCGGCGTCGTTCCGCAACCCGTTTTGTTTCCCGAAAAACCAAAGGAGCAAACCCATGCCACGCGTAAAACGCGGCACAAAGCGCCGGGCACGGCGCAAGAAGTACCTCAAGAGGACCAAGGGCTTTTTCCTCACCAAGAGCAAGCTCTACCAGTCCGCACAGGAAGCGGCGAATCGCGCGGACCGCTACGCAAAGCGGGATCGACGCGTCAAGAAGCGGCAGTATCGCCGTTTGTGGATTCAGCGCGTGGGCGCCGCTGCTCGCCAGAACGGCATCACCTACGGCCAACTGATCCATGGCCTGAAGGCCGCGGGAATCTCCCTCGACCGCAAAGTCTTGGCGGATATGGCCGTCAAGGACGGAGCCGGGTTCGCGCAGCTCGCCGAAAAGGCGAAGGCGTTCGCGCCCAAGCCCGCAGCCAAGAAGGCCTAGAATTCATTCCCTTGTAGGGGCGGGGCTTGCCCCGCCTCTCTGTATCCTATGTAATTGCCTGCGGCCGTACTACGCAGGGCGGCAAAACTTATTGTACGGTCTCCCTGCCGCTATGAAGGATGCTCTGACCTGAATTATGGCTCAAAACGACCCAACAACTCGTCCACTGTCTGAACTCGCAACGACAGAGGTTCAGCTAGCGTTCCTCTTTCATGAGCTCCGCTCGAAGTTTCAAAAGGAACTTGCTACCGCGAAGGCACAGGGCGGATTGGAAGAACTCGTTGAACGATGGACAGGGTCACAAGACTCCGTCACGTCTCGTATCACGGCGAATTGGGTCCGCAGTGCACCTCCGGCGCTTCAAACTGTTGCAAAGCGCGATCTTGCCAACCTGATTACCGAAATCTTTCTTCGCTCTACCACACAGCAGAGCCTCGGGCAGCTTCGCGTCACGACACCACAACAAGTCGCTGGACAATTTGAAAAGTTGGCGAAGCTGTTTGACTCAGAAGTTATGGAATGTGTAGATGAAGTTGACTTGGGATTGCTTCGCACTGATTGGCTGGGCCGCACTTCGGGAGTGCTCACTCTAATTACGGATAACTGGCTGAAGCCAGCACCGCGTGAGCTGAAGCCAGCTGTAGGTATGGAATTTAACAGGCTTAAGTCCCAAGTCGAGTCTGCGCTCGAGAATTGGCAACCTTCAAAAGAGTCCATCCGGGAATCGGCCGCAGCCATCAAGGACCGCGTCGATCTGTCCCTGCCTGGCGTGATTCGTCCCATCGGGTCGCATCACCTGATCCGCACCGTGATGCAGGAGATCGAGGATATTTTCTTTTCCATCGGTTTTTCTGTGGTGGAAGGCCCGGAAATCGAAACGCCCTACTACAATTTCGAGGCTCTGAACATTCCAGAGCATCATCCCGTCCGCGACGATATGGATACGTTTTATCTCGATGTCGCCGACGATGCCCCCGGCAAGCTTTTGCTGCGTACGCACACTTCGCCGGTGCAGATCCGCACCATGGAAAAGCGCCAACCGCCCGTGCGCGTGATTGTGCCCGGCAAGGTCTATCGACGGGACAATCCCGACGCCACGCATTCCTTCATGTTTCATCAGATTGAAGGGCTCGCCGTGGACACCGATATCACCTTCTGCGATTTCACCGGCACCATCGAATATTTCGTGAAGCAGTTTTTCGGTGAAAGCGTAAAGACGCGATTCCGGCCGAGCTATTTCCCGTTCACCGAGCCTTCTGTCGAATTCGACGTCTCCTGCATTTTCTGCGGCGGGTCCGGCACGGGCGCTTCCGGCGCGACCTGCGGCAAATGCAAAGGCTCGGGCTGGATCGAACTGTTCGGCGCCGGCATGGTCGATCCGGCCGTCTACGGCTTCGTGAATTACGACCCGAAGCGCGTCAGCGGATTCGCGTTCGGCATGGGCATGGATCGCCTGGCGATGCTGAAGTACGGCATTGACGACCTACAAGTGTTTTTCCAGAACGACGTCCGCTTCCTCCGCCAGTTTCCATGAGTGACCAGCGGCACCAGGATAAAGTTTCTTGCTTACGGCTTAAGGCTGAGAGCTAGACATGCCCTTTTCTGACGCCAAATATCGCTTCTCCAACCGGGTGGCGGACTACATTCGCTACCGTCCCGGCTATCCGCCGGATCTTTTGCCGTTGCTGCAGAATTGGTGCGGACTCCGCCCGGAACACGCCATTGCCGATATCGGTTCAGGAACGGGTTTCCTGAGCAAGGTCTTTCTCGATTTCGGCAATCGCGTCTATGGGGTGGAGCCCAATGCGGAAATGCGCGCGGCCGGAGAAGAGATGCTTCGTTCCTATCCGAAGTTCACGAGCGTTGTCGGCTCCGCCGAGGCCACCACGTTGCCATCAGACTCAGTGGACTTCGTCACCGCCGGGCAGGCCTTTCACTGGTTCCAGCAGCCTGCGGCGCGCGAAGAGTTTCACCGCATTCTGAAGGCCCAGGGCCGCGTTGTCGTCATCTGGAACGAGCGCCTGATCGACGACACGGCGTTCCTGCGCGATTACGAAGCCCTGCTGCTGCGCTTCGGTACCGACTATGCAAAGGTCAGCGAAAGCTACCCGCGCGCCGAACAGATGCTGGCATTCTTTCATCCGAACGAATTCACATCGCACGCGCTGCCGCATTTTCAGGAATTCGATTTTGAGGGGCTCAGCGGCCGCCTGCGCAGCAGTTCGTACGCGCCCGCTCCCGGCCAGCCGCAGTTCGATCCCATGATGGCGGAACTTCGCCGGATTTTTGACGCCCTTCACGAAAATGGCATCGTCCGCATGGAATATCGCACGCGGGTGTATGCGGGCAAGCTCGATTTTGATAGGACAACGGCATGAAGGTCTCGTACAACTGGCTGAAGGAATTTGTCGACGTCACGGCCTCTCCCGAGGAAGTGGCGTCGCGCCTGGCGCTTTCCGGCACCAACATTGCCTCGATTGAAAAGGGCCCCCACGGCGCGGTGATTGACGCGGAAATCACTTCGAATCGTCCCGATTGCCTCGGCATGCTCGGCATCGCGCGCGAAGTCGGCGCGACGTATCGCCTCCCGCTGAAAGCACACTCGCCCAAACCCGCCGAATCCGCAAGCGCAAAGGCCAGTGATGCAATTTCAGTAAAGATCGAAGCGCCGGAACTTTGCGGACGCTTCACCGCGCGGGTGATTCGCGGCGTGAAGGTGCAGCCCTCGCCGCAGTGGCTCAAGGACCGCCTGGAGGCCGCAGGCACAGCCAGCATCAGCAACGTCGTGGATATCTCCAACTACGTAATGCTTGAGCTTGGCCACCCCCTGCACACGTTCGATTACGATCTGGTCCGCAAACACAGCATCGTCGTTCGCCGCGCCAAGGCCGGCGAAAAAATCAAAACGCTCGATGGTGTGGAGCGCACCCTTGACTCCAACACCAGCGTTGTCTGCGACGGCGATGGGGCGCGGGCAGTCGGCATCGGCGGCATCATGGGCGGTGCCGACACCGAGATTTCTTTCTCCACCAGGAATGTCCTGATCGAGTGCGCCTGGTTCGATCCTATTGCCGTCCGCCGCGCGGCTCGTTCGCTGCGCCTGCACACCGAAGCCAGTATGCGCTTCGGCCGTGGCGCTGATCCGGAAACGGCGGAACTTGCTTCGCGCCGCGCCGCGGAACTAATCCTGCAGCTCGCCGGCGGGGAACTCCTTTCCGGCGTGGTGGATATTTATCCCGGCAAGCGCGCGCCAAAGAAAATTACCCTCACGCGCCGCGAACTCCTTCGCATCATGGGCGCGGATGTCCCGGACAAAGACATCGAAGCCATTCTCGCTTCGCTGGGCTTCGCTCCCGTTCGCTCAGATCAAAACGGTGGGACGGTGAATTCTTTACTCGCCGCCTGGGAGTGCACGCAACCTTCCTGGCGCGCCGAAGTCGAGCGCGAGATCGATCTGATCGAAGAAGTCGCTCGCGTCTATGGCCTCGGTCACTTCCCGCCGCGTCTGCCTGCCGCGCGAACCGGGGCCGCGCGGTTGCCACACTACGAAGCGGAGATGCGCGTCCGCGAGCGCTTGATTGGCCTTGGCTATCACGAAATTCTCACCATTCCGCACGTCCCGGAAGACCGCAACGAGTTGTTTCGGCCGGCTGAGGCAATTCCTGCGAAGCTCAGCAACCCGCTTTCCGAGGAAGCCAGCGTCCTGAAATCGACCGGCGCGGTCACTATGGCCGGAGCCATCGAATGGAACCTGAATCACGGGCAGCGCAACGCCCGCTTGTTCGAAATTGGCAGCCACTATCGTTTCGTGAATGGCAAACCCGCCGAGACGCGTATCCTCACCATTGGGGCAACCGGCGCCGCGCGCCCGCAAGCCCTATACGACGGGCCCCGGGATTACCTCTTTTCGGATCTGAAAGGGGACCTAGACGCTATCGGAGCCCTTTCCGGCGGCTTGCGCTGGGACAACGCCGGCCCGGACTGGCTGAATCCGCTGCGGCGCGGCGCCATTTCACTGGGCAAGGAATCCGGTCCGTCTCTTGGCTATGCGGGACAACTCGGCAAGCGTGTCGCCGAAAGATTCAAATTCCGTCAGGATGTCTACCTCGCGGAGATCGATCTCGGTCCGCTCTATTGCATGTATTACGGCGCAAAAAACAACCGCCGCTATGAGCCGCTGCCGCGCTTCCCCGGCGTCGAGCGCGATTTTTCACTCTTCTTCACTGATGGCGTCACCTTCGCCCAGGTCCAACAGACCATTGAGTCGCTCAAAATTCCGGAAGTGGTTTCGGTCGAGGCCGCCGATCTCTTCCGCGGCAAGAATGTTCCGTCAGGGAAGTTCTCCCTGTTGGTGCGCGTGTTCTTTCAGAGCCGCGAAGCCACGTTAACGGAAGCTCAGATCAACGATTTTTCGTCACGGATTGTTTCCGCCCTGGAGAAAAGTCTCGGCGCTTCCCTTCGCGCAAGCTGAAAGACCGCAGGGCGAGCAAAAGGCGCTCGACCTGCGCTACAAGCCTATTCGGTCTTTCGAAGAGCTCTCTCGACCAGCGTCAGGCAGCGCTCCGCCTGCTCTTTCAGAATCTCCTCACGCTCACCGCGTTCCTCCCGCAAACGGTGTAACTCGTCGGCAATCGCAATCGCCGCTAAAATGGCGACTTTTTGCGTATCCACGGTTCCGGCCAGTTCCGAAATCAGCCGCATCTTCCCGTCGACAAAGCTGGCGATCTTCCGCATGTAAGTCTCGTCCAGGTCGCCCTGGATCGGGTAGGTCTGATTGAAGATTTCCACTTTGACGTTCGTGCTCATCGGAACCTCGTTCATTGCGACCACGTCGTCGGGTTGCGATCCCAACGGTGCGCGCGTAGTTTCTTGTGCAAGTCTGCGGGAAGCGGTCCCGACTTCCCTGCTGCAATGTTCGCTTCCACGTTCTTCTGCTTTCGCATGCCCGGGATAATGGTGCTCACGTCCGGATTATTCAGAATGAAACGCAGCGCCATCTCCGCCATCGTGCTGCCGGAGGGTACCAGGGGCCGCAAAGCCTCTGCGTGCGCTACGCTCGCTTTCAGATTCTCCGGGACGAAGTAGGTGTTCCTCCAATCGCCCGCCGGCCATTTCGAATCTAGTGTGAGCGTTCCCACCAGCGTGCCTTCATCAAACGGCACTCGTGCGATCACCGCGCACTCCTTCATCCGGCAGATAGGGAGCAGTGCGTCCTCCGGATTCTGGTCGAAGATGTTGTAAATCACCTGCACCGCGTCGGCATACCCCTCGAGTACGGCACGAATACCATTCGCCGGCTCCCACCGGTTGATGCTCGGTCCTACCGCACGTACTTTGCCGCTTTTTTTCATGTTCTCAATCGCGCGCGGCAGGCGTTCATCGTTCAACCAGCGATCTTCCCAGGTGTGAAACTGCATCACGTCGATCGTTTCCAAGCCCAAATTCTTCAAGCTCCTTTCGACGTACTCCGTGATGTATTCCGGCGGGTAGCAATCATCCAGCGTGAATTCCCGGCGGCTCGGCCAGCGGCGATTCTTCGGTGGAATCTTCGTGGCCACGTACAAATGCTTGTCCGGGCCGCCAACGCCGGCGTTTCCTTTGAACTCTCGCACGATCTTTCCTAGAATCTGTTCGCTTTTCCCGTCGCCGTAAGCCCAGGCGGTGTCAAAGAAATTGCATCCCAGTTCGACCGCGTGCCGTAGCGAGGCCATGGATTCCGCGTCATCGGAGCCCGTCCATCCAGCCAATCCCCACATCCCGTAGCCAATTTCACTGACCTTCCATCCGGTCCGCCCGAACCGCCGATAGTTCATCGCCAGGGTCTCCTTGATTCCGCTGCCATTGTAACCAAGCGCTGTGTTACGGGCGAGTTACATCGGGCGAGGCTTTGGTTTGTCGCCAGGCGCCTGAGAATGCCACAATGGGGGTCTATGCCAAACACCAAATTTATTGCGACATCCATCGTCGCTGCAGGACTTTTTCTGGCCGCAAGCACACCGGCCCAGCAAGCTCCCGCCGCGAATTCCTCCTCCAAGCCTCCCGCAGCGGCACAATCCACCGGCGCCAAGACCGGCACCTCCACCGCGGCGAAGCCCAAGGCCGCACCTGCGCCGCTCGCGCTGACAACGCAGAAGCAAAAAGTCAGTTACGCCATCGGTATGGGCCTCGGCAAGAATCTCAAGCGGGATTCCGTGGACATCGATCCCGCCGTTTTGCTCCGCGGCCTGAAGGATGCCCTGGCGGACGCCAAGCCCCTCCTGACCGACGACGAAGCCAAGGCCGCCATCACGCAGTTGCAGGCCGAGGTTCGTGCCAAGGAGGAAGAGAAGACCAAGGTCGCCGCGCTCGAAAACAAAATGAAAGGCGATGCTTTCCTGGCCGCCAACAAAACCAAGGAAGGCGTAGTTACAACGCCCAGTGGTCTCCAATACAAAATCATCAAGGAAGGCACGGGCCCCAAGCCGACCGCCGAGGATATCATTAGCTGCAACTACCGCGGCACGTTGGTGGACGGCACGGAATTCGACAGCTCCTATAAGCGTGGCCAGCCTCTGAAGATTCCCGTCGGCCAGGTCATCAAGGGCTGGACGGAAGCGATGCAGTTGATGCCGGTCGGCTCCAAGTGGGAGCTGTATATTCCTTCAAGTCTCGCCTACGGCGAGCGCGGCGCGCCGGGATCTCCAATCGGCCCGAACTCCACGCTGATCTTTGAGGTGGAACTCCTCTCCATCGAACCGAAGAAAGCGGCAGAAACTCCAAAGCCCGGCACAGAGGCCCCAGCCGAAACACACGGCTCGGCAAAACCCGCTGCACAGCCGCAACAGGCACAGCCCGCCGAGAAACCCAAGGAGCAGGCGCCAACCAATCCGCAGCCTCAACAGCAGCAAGCTCCCCCGAATCCTCAGCCCAAGCCCTGACTTGCGCTTGCGGTGATTCTGCACATTCCAACGCCGCATCTCCAGAGTGGGGTGCGGCCTTAATTTTTTTGTCGCACCACTCGGTTGTAGCTGTGCCCTGCTATGATTTGGCGTGCAAGTCTGCCGAACCACCAGCTTCCGGGAGACTTTCGCCTTGCTCAAAAGCAACCTTGCGAAACAGAGCTGACCGATGGATTACTCGCAGAGTCGAGGGTCAAGATGGACCAGCGATACGGCTCTTCTGATTTACCTTGCTCTGGCCACCGTTGTTCTGCACATGTTCGTCGGGAGCCGTTACGGCTTTCAGCGTGATGAACTGGCAACCCTCGAGGACGCACGCCATTTGGCGTGGGGCTACGTCGCTTACCCTCCGGTGACTCCATTTTTCGGCCGGATTTCGCTGGTCCTGTTCGGCCCCACGCTTCCCGGTTTTCGACTGTTTGCGGCCATTGCGCAGGCGATCGCGCTGGTTCTCACAGGCCTGATGGCAAGAACCATGGGCGGAGGCCGGGGCGCACAAATAGTGGCCGCCGGCGCGGGTCTCCCGTTTTGCCTGGGCGGCGGGGCGCTGATGCAGTACGTCTCGTTCGACTATCTTGCCTGGGTCCTCGCGGCATATTTCCTGGTGCAACTGCTCGAATCCCACAATCCGCGCTGGTGGCCGGGCGTCGGTGCGGCCATTGGTTTTGGAATGCTTTCGAAATATACGATGGGGGTCTTTGCGATTGGAATCGTCGCGGGTGTTGTACTGACAGATACGCGCCGCTGTCTGCGCAACAAGTGGCTCTGGCTGGGCGTGGCGCTCTCCATTCTGATCTTTCTTCCAAACCTCGCCTGGCAGGACCAAAACCACTTCATCTCGGCAGACTTCCTCCAGCACATTCACACACGGGACGTCCGTATTGGCCGTACGCAACATTTTCTGCCGGATCAACTGAAACTTACGCTACTCGCCTTTCCTCTTTGTCTCGCGGGGTTGTACTACACTCTCCTTGCCGCGAAAGGAAAACAGCTTCGCGCGATCGGCTGGACGTTCCTCGCTTCCCTGCTCTTGTTTGTGATTCTCAAGGGCCGGTTTTATTACTCCGCGGGTGCCTATCCAATGATGTATGCGGCCGGGAGTGTTTGGGGAGAGCTCTGGCTGGCCTCCCTCTCTCGCTCGTGGAACATCGCCCTCCGGTCGACCGTGACCTTAGCTCTGGCCGTGGACACCGCGTTTGCGGCGGCATTACTTTTGCCCATGGCACCGGTCAATTCAAAATGGTGGGGAGTTGCCAGCAAAATCCAGGGAGACTACGTCGAGGAAATCGGGTGGCCGGAATTGGCCGAAACCGTCGCAAAGATTCGCGATTCCTTGTCTCCCGAAGAACGCGCGAATTACGGCATATTGGCAGCCAACTACGGAGAAGCCGGCGCCATCAATCTCTATGGCCCGGCTTTCGGGCTTCCGCCGGCAATCAGCGGCGTCAATTCTTTTTGGGCAAAGGGCTACGGGAGTCCTCCGCCCGAAACTCTGATCGTGCTCGGCCATTCTGTGGATTTTCTCTCAGAGAACTTTGCCTCTTGCCGGGTCGCCGCGCATGTCTGGAATCAATTCCACGTCGAGAATGAGGAAACACTGGACCATCCGGACATCTATATCTGTCAGGGCCTGAAGAAGAGCTGGCCGGATTTCTGGGCCAACTACCGCCATTTCGGCTAAAGCGCGCGCAATGCGCCTGGAGGGGCAAGTAACTCCTGCCCATTGGACGGAACTCGGTCCAGAGAGGATAATATTCCCCGGAGCGGTACTTCGAAGCAGGTGAGGTCGCGAAAGCCGTTTGAACCGTAACGAATCTCTGGGGTGCTGCGGATAGTCGGCTTGTGTGCACGGCCTGTCCCGGCGGCGGGTTTCCCGGAAACTCGCGGCTGGGGCAGGAAAGCCTAATGGCCGGCTCGTGGTGCCCACCTATTTCAGAGGTTCACGGCCTAGCTGCCCACGGCCAAGCAGTCCGCTCCATTTTTGTGTCATGCGCTAAATTGGCGTCTTCCTGCAGATGCACCGAACTGCGAGGCATACTGGACAGTTCTTTCTGATTACTGATCTCTGGCTACTGAAAACTTTCTTCCATGCGCATCCTCTTCATCGGTGACATCGTCGGCTCTCCCGGCCGCCATATCGTTCGCGAGCGCCTTGCCGACCTCGTTCAGCATCGCCAGATTGATCTCGTCCTCGCCAATGGCGAAAATTCCGCTTCCGGTTTTGGCATCACTCCGAAAATTGCAGAGGAGTTGCTTGGACTGGGCATCGAAGTCCTCACGGGCGGAAACCATAGCTGGGACCGCAAAGAAATCCTCGAATACATGCCGCACCAGCCGCGCCTGCTTCGGCCAGCCAATTTTGCCGCGGCGAACCCGGGCAGCGGTCTGTACGTCGGCGAAACGAAGCAGGGCTTCAAGTTTGCCGTCCTCAATGTCCAAGGACGCGTCTTTCTACCAGCCAACGACGACCCGTTCAAGCGGGCGGACGAGGAAATCGCCAAAATTCCTGGCGACGTTGGTTTTGTCCTGGTGGATATGCACGCAGAAACCACCAGCGAGAAAATCGCCTTCGGCTGGTATCTCGACGGCCGCGTCACCGCCGTTGTCGGTACGCACACCCACGTCGCCACCGCGGACGAGCGTGTCCTACCCAATGGCACCGCTTACATTACCGACGTAGGCATGACCGGCCCGCACGGCGGCGTCATCGGAATGGATCGCACCGCCATTATCCGGAAATTTCTTGACGGAATTCCCACGCGCTTTGAGGTTGCCGCCGGCGACGTACAAATGAATGCAGTCCTGATCGAAACCGACGACAGTGGCCCGCGCAACGACGCCGGGCGGCTCAAGGCCAAATCGATTGAACGCCTTCGCCTGCTCATCGATTAGTCCCCTGGATCTGGCCGCAGGCAACCGAGCCAGGAGCACGGTAATCTGAGGAAGCATGCCCTCCAACAAAACAAATTTCCTGGCTGGTGTGGCCGTCCTCGTTTTCCTGGGGTTGGCGGCGATTTTCTCGACAGCTTCCGACGTGGACGACGACCTGATGGCCAAGCATCGCGTTTTTCCCTCGATTGGGCCCGGGCTCCGCGCACTGCGTCACGGCTCCGACGGAAATTATTATCTTTTGGCCTCTCCCAACGTCGGCATCGCGATCTTCGACTCCTCGGGGAAACAACTGAAAATCATCAATGTGCCGCCCTCTCCGGCGCTTTCCGACAAACCGGGCCCTACAGCCTCCGTTTCCTTTGGCGAGGACTTGGACGTCGACTCCAAAGGCAATCTCTACGTGGCAGACCGCAGCTCCAACCAGATCAAGTTTCTCTCGCCGGATGGCCGCCTGCTTCGCTCGATAGAGTGCAATTCTCCCTTATCGATCGCAGCGCTCCCCGAAGGTGAAGTGGCTCTCACGCAGCCTCGCAGCGATCATCTCGTTATCGTGTTCGGCGCCAGTGGCCAGCTGGTCCGGGAATTCGGCGACCCCGAATCTCTTTCCGAGCGTGCGGACCTTAATCGATTTGCGAGCATCGGCCGCATCTCTTCCGATCCCCAGGGCCACCTCTACTATGGCTACACGTACATGCCCGAGCCGCTCGTCCGCATGTACGACCGGTTTGGCTTTGCCAAACTTGACTTTCAATTCACCAACATTGACGCCTTCTCCGAAGCACGCGCCATGCGCCGCGAGATTCAACGTCAGGAGAAGCGTGCCGAGCCGCCGTCCTTGCTGCCCATCCTCACCGCGTTCGGAGTGGACCCCGTCAATGGCGATCTCTGGATGGCCTTGCACAACACCCTGCTGCACTTCGATAAAGATGGAAACCGGCGATCCGAGTACCAGATTTACACAAAAGAGGGCGCGCGCCTCGACGCCACCGTAATTCTCGTCGAAGAGAACCGGCTGCTCATCGGCTCCGATCCACTCGGAGTTTACGAATTTTCCCGGCCGGACCGCAGTCCGTAAAAATATTCACCGGTTTTTCCTCAGGTCGCTTTGCACAGAAATGGTGCATTCATACTTTTTGGTTTGTGTAAACGGCGATTTTTTCAGGCAAATCTTATTTTTTCTTCGCACTTGCACAATTCTTGTGCTTGTGGAAAAGTTGTGAATGGCATGTGAACTTCACTCTGCCCTTTCGCACACTTTTCGCTTGCCCCCATCCGGACAGTGCGCGAGAATCCAACCCAGTTGAAAGGCAGTGGTGCTTGGTTCAGCTGGTCTGATAAGGACCGCGCAGGTCCACAGGGGCAAAACTCAATCGTTCCGGCGCGGGTAAGAACTCCAAGGCTTGCAGCTTTAGGGTGGAATTGGCTTTCCACAGCTTTTACACATCTGTGGAAATGGTTTAGGTTTGGCATTTTCTGATGACGACTGCTACCCAAATTGGCCGAGAAAAAGAAACTCAGAATCTCTGGGACAAATTCCTGGAATTGATCAAATCCCGGGTGAGTATCAACACCTATACCACCTGGTTTCAGCCCACGCGCCTGAACCGCGTGGAAGGGGACACACTCTATATCCAGATCCCCAGCACCGTCTTCCGCCAGGTGCTCACGCGCACCTATGGAGAAATCGTCAAAGCGGTCTTCCATCAGATGGGCATCCCTCAGACGAAAGTTCAGTACGTTTGCACGGAGGAAGAGACCGTGCAAACCGTACCCACCGCGAACGGCAACAAGCAGGCCAAGCTCGATTTCGAAAGCAGCGACCATCAACTCAATAATCGCTATACCTTCGACACCTTCGTCGTCGGCAAGTCCAACGAGTTTGCTCACGCCGCTTCCCGCGCTGTGGCGGAGCAACCCTCCAAGGCGTACAACCCGCTCTTCCTCTACGGCGGCGTGGGCATGGGCAAGACGCACTTGATGCATGCCATCGGGCATATGATCAAGAAGCGGAATCCCGCCATGCGCCTCAGTTACGTCAGCGCCGAGAAATTCACCATCGAAGTCATCAATTCCCTGCGCTTCGACCGCATGATCAGTTTCCGCGACCGCTTTCACACGGTCGATGTGCTGCTCGTGGACGACATTCAGTTCATCGCCGGCAAAGAGCGTACCCAGGAAGAGTTCTTCCACACGTTCAATGCGCTCTACGAGCAGCAGAAGCAGATTGTGATTTCTTCGGATTGCCTGCCGAAAGACATCAATTCAATTGAGGAGCGCCTTCGCTCGCGCTTTGAATGGGGCCTGATTGCAGATATTCAGCCGCCTGACCTCGAAACCAAGATCGCCATCCTCCAGAAAAAAGCGGAGAACGACCGCTTTAACCTGCCCGACGAAGTGGCCGAGTATATCGCCCGCGCCATCAAGTCCAACGTGCGCGAGTTGGAAGGTGCGCTCACCCGTTTGATGGCCTACGCCTCGCTGACCGGCACTGTGGTCTCTTTAACGACCGCCCAACAGGTTTTGCGCAACATCATCGCTTCGCAGGAAAAGCGTGTAACGATCGATTTAATCCAGAAGCGCGTCAGCGAGCACTTTAATCTTCGCGAGCAGGACCTCAAGGTCCGCAGCAACACACGCGCCATCGCATTTCCACGCCAGGTGGCGATGTACATCGTGAAGCAGCTTACAACTGCTTCGCTTCCGGAAATTGGCCGTCAATTCGGCGGCAAGCACCACACCACCGTGCTTCATTCCATCAACAAGATCGAGGAACTCCGGCGCTCAGACAAGGAATTGAACCGTACGATTACCCGCCTGATGGACGCGCTCCAGTAGTCATTTTTTTCCTGAACTCATTGCGATTTCTGCCGGTTCGGTATCTTCCATTGCTTCCAGGGAACGACTCCAAGTTTAGGCCGCGGCCTTTCCGGGAGCATGGCGACAAGCTCCAGCAGGTTTTCGTCAGGATCATGAAAGTAGACGACCGCTGCCGGCATCCATCCGATGACAACCGCTTCCTCCGTCGGATTCCGCGCAAAATCAAGCGGCTGAATCTGCATTTCCCTGAGGCGCTTTGGAGCCTCCAAAACTTCTTTGATGCTTGACGAAAAGGCAACGTGCAAGGTGAGCCGCTGCGGCCCGGCACCTACTTCCCACAACCCTAACATCGACTTCCCAGGACCTCCCAGCCAGTAAAACGCAACTCTGGGCTCATTAATTTGCGCCGCCAGCTCAAGCCCCAGCATTTCGCCATAAAACTTCATGGCACGCTCTAGATTAACAACTGTCAAATGCGCTTCAAATAGCCCTTGCGCGGCAATCATTTGGTTTCCACCTCACACGGCGACGCACCAAGATCGAATCTCTGTGAAAATACCGACTTCGACGCACCGAATTGGATGCCTGCCCCAGGGAAGCGTCACTCCCAAAGACTGTGCGCATTCTGTGAACAAGAAGTGAGAATGCTGCGGATGATCTGTGCACACACGTAAACGGATTCATGCGATCCTTGCCGAGCACCCGAGTTTTCCAAAGAGGCGCACAGGATTCCACTGGAAGGACTCATTAGAATCATGCGTCAGTTCGCTGGTTTCCGAAGTTTTCCACGATTCCACAGCACTCATCACAACAACAAGCTACATGAATTCATTCTTCCTTCTGATAGTTGTTGTGATAGTTCTTCCCCTGTGAAATTCCTGTGGTGTGTGGAAACGCGCAGGGAGGATTGGGAAATCCTCAGCTTCCCGCATTTCCACAGTACCTCTCACACCCGTGCACTTTATACTTGGCAAAAAAACGAGTACAGTACGCTAGCGGGTCATATTTACGGGGGAAAGCCACATGACGGCAACCGGCACCGCACGTGAGGAAAGTCAATCCATGGAATTCAGCGTAATCAAGTCCGCGCTGCTCAATGAACTAAATACCACGCAAGGCGTGGTCGAGCGCAAGACGACTATACCAATACTCTCCAACCTTCTGGTTGAGGCAAGGGGCAGCCGCGTCACGATCACAGCAACGGACCTTGAGCTCAGTGTTCGCACCTCGTGCGAAGCCAAGGTCAAGAAGGAAGGCGCCGGCACCATCCCCGCAAAGAAACTTCTGGAACTCGTACGTCTCCTCCCCGAAGGAGAAATCAAGTTCAAACTCCTGGACAATCACTGGGTCGAAATCGTCAGCGACAAGAAGAAATACAAACTGGTCGGTATGGCCAAGGAGAACTTCCCCGCGCTGCCCGCCATGCCTCATACGCTTGTGAACATCCCCGCCTCGGCTCTGGAAAGCCTGATCGCCAAAACCAAATTCGCGATTTCTATGGAGGAATCGCGGTACACCCTCAATGGCGGCTTGCTGATCCTCAAGCCGGATACGCTTGCCATGGTTGCCACCGACGGCCACCGCTTGGCGCTCGCCGAGACCGACCAGAAACTCTCCGGCCTTAACGGCGAAGTACGTGTTTTGATACCCAAGAAGGCTATGGACGAGGTGGAAAAACTTTCTGCTGCCGCTGGGCCCGAGGCTCACTTGGAATTTGCCAAGGACGAGAGCCACCTGTTCTTCCAGGTCGGTCCGCGCCTGCTGATTTCGCGCATCCTAACTGGCCAATTCCCCAATTATGAGGCAGTCCTTCCACGCGAAAACAACAAGACCGTCGTGCTCGAGCGCACTGAGCTGAGTGATGCGGTCCGCCGCGTTTCGCAACTCGCGGATCAGCGCTCTCATGCCGTGAAACTTTCCGTTTCTACGGAAGGCGTGGAGATTTCCGCTTCTAGTCCCGAATATGGCGAAGCCAAGGAAACCATCGAAAAAGACTATAAAGGCGACAGCATCGCCATCGGCTTCAATTCCAGCTATGTTCTGGATTTCCTCGCTGCTGCTGCCGACGGACCCATCAGCATCGAACTCAAGGACGAACAGTCCGCCGGCCAAATGCGGCCCCTGGCCGACGAAAACTACCGCTACCGCTACGTCATCATGCCCATGCGCATTTGAACAGCATGAATGAAGATCTGCTATTTAACACCAGAAATAATTAGCTATTTAGTACATCATCCCCTCAACTTGAGGTGCCAGTTTGGCATATCAAGTCCGTATTATGGCCACCAAATCCCACGCTGACCTGCTTTCCTCAGCCGCCATCGGGCGAAAGATTTATTTTCTTCGGAAGACACGAGTGATGTTAGACGCAGACTGAGCGGCGCTCTATCAGGTCACAACAGCGCAATTGAATCGTGCAGTCCGCCGCAATTTTGAGCGATTTCCCAGAGACTTCATGTTTCAGCTTACGGAAAAAGATCTGCTGGTTTTAAGATCACAGATTGTGATCTCAAAGAGAAGCAACCACGGCGGCCGCCGCTTTCTTCCCTACGCATTTACGGAACACGGCGTCGCGATGCTCTCGAGCGTGCTGCACAGCGATCGCGCAATCCAGGTCAATATCGCCATCGTGCGTGCTTTCGTTCACCTACGCTCCATGCTCGCGACGCACGAGGATTTGCGCCGCAAAATCACCGAAATGGAGAAGCGCTACGACTCCAAATTTCAGGCCGTTTTTGCAGCTCTTCGCCAGATGCTGGAAACCCCAATTCCACCCAAACGCCAGATCGGCTTCCACGCCAGGCCAGTTGTCCTTCGCGGTCCCAAGCCACCAGCTAACTAATTGAAACCATTAATGTTAATTATCCACAACCCTTCCGCAGCAACTTGAGAAATCCCCCCATTTCCAGTAAAATTTATCTGTTGTCGATCGGTAGTTTTTCCTCCCAATCGACACGTCCGCCAGTCCTGCCCGACCACAAATGCTCTGCGCCAGGAGCAGGTCCCGCAGCCTGGAGAACATAAGTCTTCGCCGCGTCCCGGATCGCGGGACGGGATGAAGCAGGAAACCCTACGAGCTTCGATCGGCCCCGGCCGGATCGCAGCCAAAGGGTAAGGCGACGGTTGCAGGGTTCAGTCCTCACGCCTTTCCTTGCTTCGCAAAATTGGATTTCAGCGGTCGCCGTCGAAACTCCGGCACACGGAGGAAAAATTTCGCGCGACTCGATTGCCGCAGGCTTGCACGTCAGGAGAGCAAATGGGCGATAAGGAAGCAGTGGCACCCAAGGTTGGACATCAGTACGACGCAAAATCCATTAAGGTTCTCGGTGGACTCGAAGCCGTTCGTCTGCGTCCCGCCATGTACATCGGTTCGACCGGTGAAATGGGTTTGCACCACCTCGTCTGGGAAGTCGTGGACAACTCCGTTGACGAAGCGATGGCTGGCCACGCCGATGAAGTTAACGTCACCGTTCACGCCGACAACTCCGTCACGGTTATAGACAACGGCCGCGGCATTCCTGTGGACATGCACGCCACCGAAAAACGTCCTGCGGCGGAAGTCGTGCTGACCGTGCTCCATGCCGGCGGCAAGTTCGACAGTGAAACCTACAAAGTTTCCGGCGGTCTTCATGGCGTTGGCGTTTCCGTCGTGAACGCACTTTCCGATTGGCTCGAACTCGAAATCCAGCGCGATGGCGCCGTCTGGGAACAGACCTACGAAAAGGGCAAACCCACATCAAAGCTGAAGCAAACCGGCAAGACCCGCAAAACGGGCACGAAAGTCACTTTCCACCCGGATCCAACGATCTTCGAAAAGACTGTCTTCAGCTACGACACGCTGGCCACCCGCCTGCGTGAATATGCGTTCCTCAACAAGGGCCTGAAAATCACGCTGAACGATGAGCGCACAGAAAAGTCCGCGGAATTCCGCTTCACCGGCGGTATCGCCGAATTCGTCAAGCATCTGAATCGCGGCAAGACTACGCTTCACGATTCCCCCATCTACATGGAAGGCAAGAAGGGCAACGTGGAAATGGAAATCGCCCTTCAGTACAACGACACCTACGGCGAAAACGTATTTGCCTTCGCCAACACCATCAACACCGTTGACGGCGGCACGCACCTTTCCGGTTTCCGTTCCGCTCTCACGCGCACCATCAACAACTTCGCCTCCAACGCCGGCATGCTGAAGGAGCAGAAAGACGAAGTGACGATCTCCGGTGATGACGTCCGCGAAGGCCTCGTCGCCGTCGTCAGCGTGCGCCTCCCGCAACCCCAGTTTGAAGGCCAGACCAAGGGCAAACTCAACAGCGACATCAAGGGTGATGTCGAGCAACTCGTCAACGAAAAGCTCGGCGAGTGGTTCGACAAGCACTCCACCGTGGCGCGCCGCATCATCGGCAAGTGCATTGATGCTGCCCGTGCCCGCGAAGCCGCGC
>Ga0335085_10006643_pt1 | contig 18176 bp, 14 predicted proteins | sample Lox_Sample_45_FD_206712 | JGI IMG/M metagenome (GOLD analysis project Ga0335085, IMG submission 206712) | Soil microbial communities from Loxahatchee National Wildlife Refuge, Florida, United States - Lox_Sample_4.5 | ecosystem: Environmental > Terrestrial > Soil > Wetlands | place: USA...
GAGGGCCGCCCCTACCTCGAAATCCGGACACTACGGGTTCACGTGCACCCGATTCTGATAGCGAGCCATTTGCGCTGCCGATATACTTTTTTCAGGCGCGCCGCGACGAAGCGGCGGCCGGCCGGCTCTCCCCATGCCTTTCACACTCCCGTCGATCTGGCTATTGAACTTGCAAGCTGCAACCGGGGCCGCCGCGCCATCATTTGGGACGCGATCTCTCTGGCTTGCGATTATCCTTCTGATCGCGGGCGTGTTCTACGTGATCGAGAAGACGGGGCAGCCCGCCGTACTCGGTGAGTTGCTGGCGGGGGTCCTGCTCGGCAATTTGTGGCTGCTCGGTGTCCATTTTCTGGATCCCATGAAGAGCGACGAAGTCATCGGATTCCTTGCCAGGCTCGGACTTGCGCTGCTCCTGTTTCAAATCGGCCTGCAGTCGAACACCGCTGAGCTGCGGCGCGTCGGGATCAAGGCCTTTTTCGCCGCGAGCGCGGGGGTGGTGGCAACCTGCATCTTTGCCGGGTTCCTGGCTGGACCTTTGATCATGTCGGGAACGAGTCACGCTTTCCCGGGCTACTTGTTCCTGGGAGCCATCCTGGCTGCCACATCGGCGAGCGTCAGCGTCCGCGTGCTGAAGGACCTCGGACGCCTTCAGTCGCGCGAGGGGACCATTATCCTGGGCGCGGCCGTGATGGACGACGTTATGAGCCTGTTGCTGCTTGCGGTGGCGGCCGCAGGTGTCGCGGCGAGCAAACATGGAGGAGCCTGGGATTTTCGAAGCCTGAATTTCATAGCCTTCAAGGCGACCGCCTTCTTCTTCGTCGCCATCGTCGGCGGCCGGTTCGCCGCGCCCAAGATCGCTGTGTGGCTGGCGCGGATTAGTGTCGAGCACAAGATGAAGCTCATCGTGGCCTTCGTGTTTTTTCTCGCTTACTCATTCGGGGCGGAGAGGGCCGGCCTGGAGCCCGCGATCGGCGCCTTTGCCGCCGGTCTCGCGCTCGAGCCTGTCCGCTTTCAGGAGTTTCGCGACCCGATCCTGGTGGAGCAGCTTCGCGAGGCGACTCTGCCGGAGGAAACGCGGGGATTGCTGGGCCAGGCGGCGGCAAGACATATCGAGGAGCTCGTGGCCGTGCCCGTCTACCTTTTTGCGCCTGTATTCTTCGTGGTGACCGGGATGCTGGTGGACCTCCGCGCTTTCACCAGCCTTCCCGTCCTCAGGACTGCCGCCGTGCTCTTCGCTGCTGCCGTGCTGGGCAAACTTGCCTGCGGGCTCGGCGTCGGCAAAGGCGTGAATCGCTGGGTTGTGGGTACGGCGATGATCGCCCGCGGAGAAGTGCAACTGCTGGGCGCCAATCTCGGACTTGCCTTGGGCGTGATTTCGCAGGAGACGTTCACGGCGATCGTCATCGTCGTCATCCTGACGACGTTCACCACTCCGATTCTTCTCGGACGCCTGCTGAGGCGCCTTGACAGGCGCTCGCTCGCAGAGGCGTAATGCACCGCGCTCTCATCTCACCTGTTTCTTTCAGTAGCACACCCTTGGGTGTCCAGTTTGTGCTCCGTGCGAACGGGCGGGCCTTTCAGCCCCGGGTTGAGCGCGCCTTAACATTTTCAATAAGTTGAAGTAGGGGCGTTGATGCGGTGGGGCTGGAAAGCCCCGCCCTTTCGACGCCCTGAATGGGTCTTTCTGCAGCCTGCTACCTACGGCGCTCTCCGGCAAATTGCTCTATCTCGGTTACGCGGCAGAAGGATAGTGATGCCAATACGAAGGCGAGGTACGCGGCTGACCTCTATTCAGCGCGAAGCTCCGGACCGCACGAAGCCCAGAGGCCAATCTGAATGGGGACCGCTGTCACCTGAAACGGCCTGTCGTCAGGCCCGTCTGCCGCATCAAGCAGGGGTCCAGATTTGCCGATACTACTAGAGGACGCTAACTGCGGGAGATCTGGGGTCGCGGAGAGGAAACGTGAGGCTAAGGCTTGTTCGTGGATAGGACACCTACTGCTTGGATCGTCCGTTACTGGTGGCTGGCAGCGATCGGCGCGCTTGGCCTCGTCGAAGTCGCGTCGCTGGTTGGGCTGAGGGCGACCACTTCGGCAGGCGTGACGGACAACCTGGTTGAAATCGGGCTCACCCTGGTCTCTATCTTTGCTTCGTTTCAAGCTTCCCGGCGCTCGAGCGGACTGGCACGCCATTTCTGGCGCCTTGCCGCCTGCTGTTTTTCGCTGTTTGCCTTTTCTCAACTGCTCTCCGTCAAGCTCCAGATTGACCCGAGCGCCTCTCAGGTCCTGTCCGATTTCTCCGACATGCTTTCGATATTCTGGAGCGCTCCCATGAGCCTGGTGCTCTTTCTGGAGCCGGACTTCGAGCCTCGACGCTTTGATCGGATCCACATTCTCGACTTCCTTCAGGTGGTTCTATTCTGGATTGCCCTTTATTTCTACTTCCTCTACCTCCCAGTGCACGCGTCGGGTGGGTCGCTGGTGATGGTATGGCTGCGTTCGAAGAAGGCCGGCATCCTGGTGTATGACAGCGCCATGGTGTTGACGTTCTTCCTACGGGCGGCGACAACCAGATCCAAAGTAGTCCGCGCGCTCTTCTGCAGATTCGGAATCTACCTTCTGTTGTCGTGCGTCTCCGATTTCGGCATCACCTACTACGAAACCGACCTGCCGCCCGGATCCTGGTACGACGCGGTCTGGGCAAGTGTGGACGTGGTGGCGATCTTGATTGCCGCGACCTGGAACCTGAACGAAGCGCCGGCTTCCACGCGAGATGAGCCTGCTTTCGTGAACCCGCTATCCGAAAACCGCCTGTTTCCTCACTTGTTCTCGTTCCTGGTCCTGCTTCTTTGTATGTCCATTGTCCCATCATGGGCGCGCTTTGCAGTCAGCATAGCTTCGATTTCCCTCATCTGCTCGAGCGTGCGGCTGGTGATTGTTCAGAGACGGCAGCAGCGCACTGAGTTGGACCTTCAGGAAGCAAGGTACGCCGCGGAAGCCGCGAGCCGTTCCAAGAGCGAGTTCCTCGCCAACATGAGCCACGAGATTCGTACTCCTATGAACGGCGTCATAGGCATGGTGGACTTGGCGCTCGACACCGATCTGACGCATGAGCAGCGCGAGTATTTGGGGATGGCCAAGAGCTCGGCAGACAACCTGCTCAATGTGATCAACGATATCCTGGATTTCTCCAAGATTGAAGCGGGCCGGCTCGACCTCGACCCCGCCCCCATCAAACTGCGCGAGCACGTGGCTCAAACGATGCGTCCTTTGGCGCTGCGCGCCCACCAGAAGGGTTTGGAGCTCACGTGCGACATCCGCCCCGAAGTGCCGGAGGACATCGTCACCGACGCTTGCCGCTTGCGGCAGATCCTCGTCAACCTGCTTGGGAACGCCGTCAAGTTCACCGAGCGGGGAGAGTTGGGGCTGGAGGTCTCAGTCGATGCAGAGAGCCTGGGCCACGTCAGCCTTCACTTCATGGTCTACGATACCGGCATCGGCGTCGCACCGGAGAAACGGGCGAAGATATTCGAAGCATTCTCACAAGCCGACACCTCGACAGCGCGGCAGTTTGGCGGCACGGGCCTCGGGCTGACTATTGCCTCGCGCCTGGTCGCAATGATGGGTGGCCGGATCTGGCTCGAGAGCGAGCGGGTTAAAGGCAGTCGCTTTCATTTCACGGTTCAAGCCGGAACCAGCGGCCCCCGCTGTTCGACTCAACCGATTCCACAAGCCCGGCTCGCCGGCCTGCCAGTACTCCTGGTCGACGACAACGCCACGAACCGGCGCGTTCTGCAGGAGGCACTCGAGCGGTGGGGGATGAAGCCGGTGGTCGCGGCGAGTGCAGTTGAGGCACTCGATATACTGCATGGAACCCGGGGTTCAGCAGTGCCCTTCGCTTTGCTATTGACCGACGCCCATATGCCAGGGATGGACGGATTCATGCTGGTAGAAAGAGTTCGTGAGGAATCAGACCTGAGCCAGACCACCATCATGATGCTGACGTCGGCCGACCAGCACGGTCACGCGGCGCGGTGTCGGGAGCTCGGTATTGCCGCCTACTTGATTAAGCCTGTGGTTCTGTCGGATTTGCTGAGCGCCATTTTGCGCGTCCTTGCGACGACAACTCAGCCGGTGGAGAAAGCTCGTGAGGTTGCTCCCCTTCATGAAGAGCAGCGCCGACTGCGGGTTCTCCTTGCCGAGGATAACGCAGTCAATCAAAGACTGGCTTCTCGTCTCCTCGAGAAACATGGCCATACCGTGGTGGTGACCTCAAACGGACGCCAGGCAGTCCAAGCGTTTGACGAAGTAGCATTCGACCTGGTGCTGATGGACGTACAGATGCCGGAGATGGATGGATTTGAGGCCACCGCGGCCATCCGCGCCAGAGAGTCCGAGAAGGGGACCCACACTCCCGTGCTCGCCATGACGGCACATGCCATGACCGGTGATCGCGAACGCTGTCTCGCTGCCGGGATGGACGGCTATGTACCCAAGCCCATCCAAGCCAAGGAGCTCTTTAGAGCCATTGAAGGGTTCATCGCGCCGGCTTAGAAACTCGCCTGATCGGGCCAATCTTGAATTGAGGAATTCCTTCGATCAACCTTCTATAATAGTTCGCAGACCCACTATATAAGTCCGTTTATTTTACTCGTAGATTCAGCGACTTAGCCGAGCGGGCGCGAATTTTGCCTTTTTTGGCGGTTCAAAGCTGCTCGATTTCGGACGTGTTCCCGGAATGAAAGAGCGATCCTTCAGACCCGCCGCTGAGAACTGAGCGAGACAGGGGGCCTTAGCCCCTGAAACACCCTCCAGCGGCTAAGGCCGCCTCTTCGGTGGCGCCTTGTCGGCGCGGCTGAAGCCGCGCCCTTTCGGGTAGTGAGTAAAATCAGACACTACCCCCTTTCCCTCTTTCGCCTTGCGTTGACGCCGCCTGCCGCGAGGCGTAAGAGTAGAAGCAGGGACCAGGCACGCCATGGATCGACGCCACTTTCTGAGAAAGACTCTGGAAACGGGAGCCGTCGCCGCGACCGGCCTCGCCGCCTCAAAGAAACTGCTGGCCGCGCGGGCGCAGAAGCCACCCACCGAGCCCATTGCCAAGCGGGCGCTCGGCCATACCGGCGAGCAGCTTTCGATTATCGGATTCGGCGGCGTCGTGGTCATGTCGGTCGACCAGTCGTTCGCCAACAACATGGTGGCGGAGGCGTTCGATCGGGGCATCAACTACTTCGACGTTTCTCCCGATTACGGCGACGCCGAAGAGCGCCTGGGCCCGGCGCTGCAGCGTTACCGCAATCGATCGTTCCTGGCTTGCAAGACCAATTTCCGCGACAAAGCCGGGGCGATGAACGATCTCGACACCTCGCTCAAGCACCTCAAGACCGATCACTTCGACCTCTATCAGCATCACGCCCTGACGAAGACCAGGGAACTCGACCAGATTTTCGGTCCGAACGGCGCCATGGAGGCGTTTGAGGCCGCGAAGAAGGCGGGAAAGGTGCGGTATCTCGGATTCTCCTGCCACTCGGTGGAGACAGCGATCGGCGCCATGGATCGCGGCCACTTCGACACCATCCTCTTTCCTACCAATTTCGTGCTGTTCTCCAAAGCCAATTTCGGTCCGCAGGTGCTAGAGCACGCGCGCCAGAAGGGAACGGGCTATCTCGCCATCAAGGCCATGGCCAAAGGCAAGTATCCCGCCGACGTGCCCGAAGCGCAGCACACACCCAAGTGCTGGTACGAGCCCTGCAAGCTCCCCGAGGAGGCGACGCTGGCGTTGCGCTGGACGCTCTCACGGCCGTATCTCACGGCCGCCATCCCGCCGGGCAATCCCGACTGGTTCCGGCACGCCATGGATGTGGCCCAGAATTTCCAGCCGATCACCGAAGACGAGACCCGGACGCTGCTGGCTAACGGACGCGGCGCGGACCCGATCTTTCAGCTTGGAAATAACGTCTGACAACAGAGAAGGGACCAGAGACTGGGCTAGAATCTAGTCGCCACGCCCTCTCGGAAGGATTTTTTATTGCACTCCCAATTTCGCGGAATGACTTCCAGGCTACCAGATAGTCTTCAGGCCCTCATAAAGGCGGAATTTCTCGTCGGGAGTCGCCACTGGAATGTCTTCGCATAGAGCCTGTGCGATGATCTGCCGGTCAAAGGGATCGCTGTGGCGGGGCGGCAGATCGAAAAGCGCGAAGGCGTGATCGGCTGTGTAAGGCAAGACTCGGACGCCAAGATCTTCAAGCGCCTGTCGGGCGGCGGCGGCATTGAACGAAAGTTTGCCGCGAGCTTCCTTAATGGCGATTTCGGATAACGATACGGCACTCAACTCCAGCACGTTGCTGCCGGCCTCGATGGCAGTGCGAGCGCGACGCGTGAGCCTTTCCGGCGATGAAGCGGCCCAGATCAGGACAGCAGTGTCGAGAAGCAGGCGCACCTAATAACGTCCCTCGATAAACGGCTGCACGTCGTCCGCGGACATGGGTTTCCACCAGTCAGGATCGGCTATTTTGATCTTGCCCTTGAGTGTGCCAAGCTTTCTGCCCTTGCGCACCGGAACTTTCGTGCGGACGATGTCCACCACCGGCACGCCACGACGGCAGATCGTAACGGAGTCACCGCCTTCGACAGCCTTGATTAGCTGCGGAAGCTTGTTTTTGGCGTCGGCAACGCTAAGCTGCATGGCTCAATAATAGCCATTTGAGATGGCTATGTCAATATCAGGAGCGAGCGGGTCGTTGTTCGCTGCCAAAACAAAGAGGATTCTCTACTACAATCGACGCCAATACGCCCCCGCCGGCACCCAGGTGGTGACGTCATTTGCTGATTGAAGCTGTCTTGCAGACATCGTCATTCCCGCGAAGGCGGGAATCCATCAGGAAAATGCTTGAGATATAGGTCCCACAAGTGGATTCCCGCCTTCGCGGGAATGACGATGTCGCAAATGACGCCACTACCCGGCACCCCCGGCACCCAGGCGGCGTTGACAGGCGCTCAGGAGGCTCGCTATTCTGGGCTCCGAGCCATGTCGTCGCCTGTCCTCAGACCCGCCAACCAGATCACCATCCTGCGGCTCATTTTTGCGCCCGTTTTCGCCATCCTGGTGGTGAACCAGGAAGGCCGGGCGGCCCTGGGGGTGCTGGTTCTCGCGGCTCTTTCCGACGCCGCCGACGGTTTCGTGGCGCGCCGCTTTCACCAGCAAACGCCTCTGGGCGTGGCGCTCGATCCCATCGCCGACAAGGTCCTGATGACCACCGCCTTCCTGGTGCTGGCGTTTCGCGGCATCCTGCCGTGGTGGCTGACCATCGTGGTGATCAGCCGGGATGCCGGCATCCTGCTGACGGCGGGAGCCATCAGCGTGGTGGCGGGATATCGCCCCTTTCATCCCAGCCTGCTCGGTAAGGCCTCCACGGCGGCGCAGGTGGCCACGGTATTCGTCTCGCTGGCGCATCACATCGGCCTGTCGATCGCCCCGCATCTGCTGATCCACGGCCTGATCGATCTCACCGCCACGCTGGCGGCGGCGTCGGGGCTGCACTACCTTTACCTGACGCGCCACAGCTTCGGATTGCAGGGATCGGGGGAATCGGACAGCACGCGGGCTAAGGTGCCAAAGGTCAAAGTCCGGGTGAAGATCGAATAGAGAGCTGGACAATGTCCGATTTCTGATGTAGGGGCGGCCCCCTGTGGCCGCCCCAGGTTGGCCTTCGACCCAAAAGAGAAGGGCGGCCCCCCGTTGGCCGCCCCTACGTTGGACATGAGTTCCGCCAAACAGTTCGCCACCCTCGCCGTTCATGCCGGCGAGCAGATCTGCCCGCTCACGGGCGCTCTCGACACTCCCATCTATCAATCCACTACCTTCGCCGCCCCGGATTCCGCCGAAATGGCCGCCGTCTATGGCGGCGAGAAGTCCGGCTACATGTACACGCGCTACGGCAATCCCACGCTGGCGGCGCTCGAGGAAAAACTGGCGGCGCTCGAAGACGGCGAGGCGGGACTGGTGGCCGCCACGGGCATGGCTGCGATCTCCACCGCCATCCTCGGCTACATCGGGTCCGGCGATCACGTGGTGGCGTCGCGATCCCTCTACGGCGCGGCTTACAATTTCCTGAACAAGAAGCTGCCGCGCATGGGAGCATGCGCCACGTTTGTGCCGTCGCTCGATCCTGCCGACTTCGAGCGCGCGCTCCAGCCCAACACTCGGCTCATCTACTTTGAAACGCCCACCAATCCCGTGCTCGACGTGCTCGACATCAGGGCGCTGGCCGAAGTCGGCAGGTCGCGCGGCGTGCCGACCATGATCGACAACACCTTTGCCAGCCCGGCCCTGCAACAGCCGCTGAAGCTCGGCGTGACGGTGGTGGTGCATTCGGCCACCAAATATTTGTGCGGCCACGGCGACGCCATGGGCGGGGCGATCATCGGACCCGGGGACTACATTTCAAATCTGCGGCAGGACGTGCTGCGCGACTTCGGCGGCGTGATGAGCCCGTTCAATGCCTGGCTGATTCTGCGCGGCGTCCACACGCTGCATGTGCGGATGCCGGCGCACTGCTCGAACGCGCGCCGCGTCGCCGCGTTCCTGGCCGATCATCCCAAGGTGGAGCGCGTGAACTACCCCGGCCTTGAGCGCCATCCGGGCCACTCGCTGGCTGCGCGTCAGATGAGAGATTTCGGTGCCATGATGAGCTTCGAGGTCAGGGGCGGATACGAAGGTGGCCGGCAGGTGATGGATCGCTGCCGGATCTTCGCGCGCGCCGCCAGCCTGGGCGACACGCGATCGCTGATCGTGCATTCCGCGTCCACCAGTCATCGTGCTGTCCCGCGCGAGCAGCGTCTGGCGATGGGCGTCAGCGACGGCCTCGTGCGGCTCTCGATCGGAGTGGAGGCGGCGGAAGACCTGATCGAAGACCTCGATCAGGCACTCACGTCCTGAGGGGCGAGCGATCCCGCAGAATATGAAACTTCCCCGGCTGAAATCCATTCTTTCCGACAGCCATTTCTGGGTACCGCTCGCGGTGTTGGGGTTGGGTATTCTCCTGCTTGCGGCGGTACACTAACGGGGCTTCGGGCTGAAGAGAGGCTTCTCGCCTCTAAAAGAGAAGCCCGCGGAGCGTGCGAGACGGTGTCAGCGCTATCATAAACGGTAACCACCCGGGCCGGGTGTGCCGGGGGACCGCACCAGTACAGGGAGGTTCGCACACCATGTCAGAGAATCGCGCGAAGTATGGGTCAGTACGAGGTCTGGTTGTGATTCTGGGCGTTGTCGGGCTTGCTGTGCTCGCAACCAACGTTTTCGCGGCTGCTCCGGGTCAGGCCAAGAAACCTGCGGCTGCTGCCAAGGTGGCGGCGCCCAAAACCGCGGAGATGTTTCCTCACATCGATGCCGCTTTGGGCTATCTGAAAGCAGCCGACCAGGAACTCAAGGGAGGCGAACCCAAGTTCTACGGGCACCGGATCAACGCGATTAAGCATACGGAAGCCGCCATCGCCGACCTGCAGAAGGGCATTGATCAGTACATGGCGAGTCATCCGGGAACCACCCGCAACCAAATCACTCCCGAGGCGGCGCCGCCTCCAGGTGCAAAGTTTCCGCACATGGAAGGCGCTCTGAAGCTGTTGCAGCAGGCCGAGACGCACCTCAACGAGGCTGCGAAAGTGTACGGTGGGGAGCGAGGCGAGGGGCTGAGGGAAACCCGGGCCGCCATTTCCGAGATTCAAACTGGAGTAAAAGAGGCCGAGACCAAGGGCAAATAAGACGACTGCAAAGCCCACGGTCCACAGCAGACCCAGCGAAGAATCAATTCCAGAGCGACGTACTGGTGTGTCCTCCGAACAACGCTCATTGCACAGCCTTGGCGTGATCTGCGGTTTCGCGGCCGGAGCCTGGCTGGGGGCGGCCGAGGCGCCGACGAAGCTGGTCACCACGGGCCTCTCGCCGTTTCTGATCTCACTGGGAATGGTCGCCGGCGTGTTCGTCGGACGATGGACGCTGCCGGCCGTGCTGAAAGGCACCGGCTTCGTGTTTGCCGACATCCGGCGGCGCCGCCATCTTCTGGTCTGGGCGGTGCTGGCTGGAAGCCTGTGGGCGGTCGCCAACACGCTCACGGTTTTCGCCATCCGCGATGTCGGACTCTCGATTGCTTTCCCGCTGTGGAACGCGAACAGTCTCGTCGGTGTGCTCTGGGGCGTGCTCTTCTTCCGCGAATTGCGAGGCGCGGATCGCGGAACCTGGGCCAAAGTTGCGGGCGGTGCATTCGCGATCGTGATTGGAGCCATATTGCTGGGCTACACCTCCTCTCATGGCGTCTCGCCTTCGCCCCGACCGCTCTCCGGAGTCGCGGCAGCTTTAGGAGCTGCGCTGCTCTGGGGAACCATGTATATCCCCTACCGCAAAGCCTACCTCAGCGGCATGAATCCGCTCTCTTTCGTCACCGTGTTCACGGTAGGAGAGATCGTGACCGTGACGATCCTCGCCGTGAGCTTCGAGGGTGGCTGGCGCGCGCTCGGAGAGGCCGTGGCGGACGCGCGACCATCGTTGTTTTGGCTCTTTCTCGGTGGATTTTGCTGGGTGATCGGCGATCTGTTCCAGCAGTATGCGGCGAAATATGTAGGCATCGGCCGTGGCATTCCCCTCTCGAACACGAATCAGCTTTGGGGACTCGCCTGGGGCGCGCTGGTGTTCGGCGAGCTGGCAGGCAGCCGCGCCGAGGTTCGTCTCCTGGTGCTGATCGGCTCGGGCATCATGATCGCCGGCGCGATTGCCATCGCCGGGGCGGCGGCGTCGTCCGAGGAACAGGCGTCGCGCAGCCTGGCGGTGGCGCGAGAGTGCGAGCGATACGGCCTGGATCCGAATGAGGTGGAAGCTGCGCTGGCGGGAATCGCGCTTGATCCTGTCGATGCGGCCGTCAAATCGGGCGCGCATGCCGCGGCGCGCAAGCGCTCGCGCACGGGCGATCTGTTGATCGCCGCCGCCGCGCTCGGTATCTTCGCCTGGCTGGGCGCCTCAGCACGCTGGCCGACGCTCGTCGTGAACGTCCGGTGGATCGTCGCCCTTGGCATTGCGACGCTGGCGGTGCTGGTCGCGGCGGGGTACTCGCTGTGGAAGCGGACACGTTTTGCCTGAACCGAGTTTCAAGCGCGCCGGGCTCTCGCTTTGCCGTTCCGGTACAGTAAGAAGCCGACGGCAATCAGAATAGCCGTGAGGCCGACGATCTTCCCGACTGCCAGCACCTTATTGGGTTCGTCGGCGCTGGGCAACACGGACAGCAGGATCGCAAAGGAGGTGGTGGCGAACCCGACTGCGGCCAACGGTATGGCGACGCGCTTGCCGCCGGGCACGCGGATCACGTCCGCGCCGGCCGGTTCGCGCTGCACCGCGATGAGAGCAGCGAACACGAACAGGTAGGGAATGAAGTAAGTGATGATGCCCATCGAGACCAGCACGTCGTAAGCGCCTTTCACGCTGGTGCCCGCCTGGCCGAGAACGATGAACAGCATGCCAGCGATACACTGCGTCCAGATCGCGATGTCAGGCGTCTTGTAGCGTGCATGGAGACGGCCAAATGCCGGCGGCAAGTAGCGATCGATACCGGCCACAAACGGCAGGCGCGCAGTGGCGGCAAGATATGCGCTGGAGGCTCCGAGGTTGCTCAGCGAAATGAGCAGCGCGCAAACGGGAATCACCCAGAGCACGCCCAGGTGTCTTCCGGTGACGGCAAGTGCCTGGACCAGCCCCTGAATCTCGCTCACTTGCCGGCTGGGGACCGCGAGGAGGACAAAGACGGTCCCCAGAATATATAGCAGTGTCACCACCGCTCCACCGGCCAGAAGCGCGCGCGGTATGTTGCGGCGCGGCTCCTTGATTTCCTCGGCCATGAATGAGGCGGCTTCACATCCGCCAAAGGCAAAGGCCAGGGAAGCCCAGAAAAGCAGGTCCTTGAGCCGAAAACTGGGAACGAGCGAGACGGCCGTGAAGTGCGTCGCAGAGCCAAACCGATGCCAGGAAACCAGCCCGAGAGCGATCACCAACGTGACGGGAAGCCACATGCCGATCGCGCCCACATTGTTCAGCCACTTTCCGAGGTTCAGCCCCAGCACATTAAGCACCGTCGGAAGCAGCAGGCCCAGCAGCGAGAATCCCAGGAAGTAGAGCCGATTCGAAGCAAGCGATTGCCATCGCGGACCCCCGATGAACAATGCGTTGCTGGCAGCAAAATACAGGATGGCGGGAAAGTAAGGGAGATTGCTGGTCCAATAGGTCCAGGCGGAGATGAAGCCCGCGAAATCGCCAAAGGCGCGCTTGCTCCACACGTAGAGGCCGCCTTCTTTGGGATAGCGCGACGAGAGCTCGACCACGGACAGTGCGAGAGGAATGTAGAAGGCTGCCCAAGCCATCACCCAGACCACAATCGAACTGGGTCCTGCCGCGGCAGCCGTAGCGATCCAGCGCAAACTGATGCCGGTCACGATGTAGAACAGCACCAGGTCGCCGAGACCCATCACGCGGATGTGACGGACGGTTTGGGTGGTGGGGGCGGATGCGGCCGTTTCCGGGCTCACTTCAGCTTGCGGGTCCTGGAGTCCGCGGTCGATTTCCATAGGCGGCGCGCCGTCAGAGCGCGGGTCTCAGAAGCGAGTGTAACTGATATCACTATTGGCGGATTGCGGCAAGCTCATTGAGCCTCAGGGACGGGTAGTGTCTCACTCTGACGTGGCACGGGCGTGCAGCCCGTGAATGGGCACGGCCAAGATGGCCGTGCCACGTCAAGCTGAGTCACTACCCGGGGGGCGGCTGAAATTGCATGGCCTGCCGGGGCACGGTATGCTGAGGACGCTGCCGGCAGGCCCGGGCAGGGGAGCGCCGGGGTATTTGCCAGAGGTCATCAGGAGTCTCCTCGAACCATGAGCGCATCGGCTGGGGTCACGAGCAGCGGGCCGGCAGGGTTCGCTTTCGGAGCGGCCTTGCATTCAGCCGCCGATCCCCTTCACGATCTGGCGCGCCTTCTGAGGATCCCGCTCGCGGTGATCGACATTGCCTCGGTGGTCGTGCTTCTGACCGCCGCTGTGCTGATCGGTTACGGACTGCGCCGCCTCTGCCGCCGTTATGCGCGAAGGTTCCAGAATACCTGGGGCGAGTTCTTCTTTTCCCTGCTCGAGCCGCTGCCGACACCCCTGTTGATTCTGGCCGCGCTTTACGCCGCGATCGAAGGGCTCAGTCTCCCGCGAAAATGGGACCACGTCGCCTCCCAGGCGATTCTGGTGCAGGTCATCATCGTACTGTTTTTCTTTCCGGCGCGCGTCATCCACCTGTTCCTCATCAGAGTGTCGCGCCGGCAACCCCAGCTCGAGCGCGTAACGCAGCCCGCGAGCTTCGTCGTCAGGGTGCTGTCTTGCCTGGTAGCGGTCATCGTTATCCTCGAAAATCTCGGAGTCCATCTCACCGCTGTCTGGACGACGCTGGGGGTGGGCAGCGTTGCCGTGGCGCTGGCCCTGCAGGACACGCTGGGGAATTTCTTTGCCGGGCTGTATATCCTGACCGACCATCCGGTCAATTTGAACGATTACATCCGGCTCGACTCCGGCCAGGAAGGATTCGTGACGCGGATCGGCTGGCGGTCTACGCTCCTGCGGACCGGCCAGAACAACACGGTCGTGGTGCCAAACTCCACGCTTGCCAAAGCGATGATCACCAATTTTTCATTTCCCGAAGAGCGCTTGCAGACTTCGGTCCAGGTCAGCGTCGCCTACCCTACCGATCCGCAGCTCGCGCAACGCATTCTGACCGAGACTGCAAGCGGTCTCGCGCAGGAACAGTTCGAAGGCCTGCTGAAGTATCCGGAACCCTCAGCGCAGCTCGTTCCGGGGTTCGGCCCGTCAAGTCTCGATTTCACTCTTTACGTGAACGTGCGTCGATTCGCCGATCAGGGGCCGTGCAGAGCGAATTGAGGAAGCGTATACTAAAGCGCTTCGACAGCGAAGGCATTGAGATTCCGCTTCCCACGCGCGCCCTGGTCTTCGACACGCCGGCGTCCGGAGTACCCCAGAGGAGCAAGGAGTCTGCTCCACCGGCTCCAATGGGCGGTGTGATAGCATCTAAGAAGACAGATTGAAGCAGTCGGGGAGTCGTCTGGCCTCTTCGCGGTGTGGTTTCGCGAAGGGAGCCCGACATGGTCTCTTGGGAGACCGTGACCGGTCTGGACCGCGCAACGATCGAGCAAGGAGGAACACATGGGAACTTCACCCGCCAAAGGAGGCTCTGTGCCGTTCACACTTCCGCCACTACCCTACGCACCTGACGTTCTCGAGCCTTACATCGATAAGATGACGATGGAAATTCACCACGGCAAGCACCACAACGCCTACGTGACGAATCTCAACAAAGCGCTGGAATCGGCTCCGCAGCTCGCCGGCAAAACGCTGGAAGAGCTGCTGGCGAACAACTGCGGTATCGTGCCGGAGAATATTCGCACGGCTGTCCGCAACAACGGTGGCGGGCATGCCAATCACTCGCTGTTCTGGACCCTGATGGGGAAGAACAAGGGCGGCGAGCCCAAGGGAAAAATCGGCGAGGCTATCGCGAGCACGTTCGGTGGATTCGCTCAATTCAAGGAAAAGTTCTCGAACGCGGCTGCTACCCGATTCGGCTCTGGCTGGGCATGGCTTTATCGCGACAGCTCGGGCAAGCTCGACATCTATTCGACCGCAAATCAGGACAGCCCGTTGATGGAAGGCAAGTTCCCCATCCTCGGACTCGATGTCTGGGAACATGCTTATTACCTGAAGTATCAGAATCGCCGGCCCGATTACATTGCGGCCTGGTGGAATGTGGTGGACTGGGACGCCGTCGACCAGCGTCTGTCCGCAAGCCGGTAACAACTCTTCTGAAGCGATCGGGATCGATGCGCGCAAGCCGTTCGGTCCCGGTCGTGAAACCTCAAGACCGGCCTGCACGTCGAAGTCTTTTCGATCATACCTATTGGAGCCGAGCGGCGCCCTGCCAGGGGTGACGATGCCCGCGGCGCGGTTAAGGGCCGGGGTCGGTTAGAATCGTTCGCTCGTTCAAACCGCCGGGGGAGGAAAAATGGGGAATCTGTTGAGGAGCACACTTGTGACTGCCGCAGCGCTGGGGCTGTTTCTGGCGGCGGCTGCCATGCGCGGCCAATTGAGCGGAGCGGGAGGCGGCCAGTCCATACCGTCGCCGCACGAGGGACCGACCGCTGGGCAGAGATTCAAGAACCTCCAGGTGCTGAAGGATGCGCCCGCCGATCAGATCTTCCCGGCCATGCAGTTCATCACCGCCTCGCTCGGCGTCGAGTGCGAATACTGCCACGTCCACGATGCCTTCGAGAAGGACGATAAGGAACAGAAGCAGACGGCCCGAAAGATGATGACGATGATGTTCGCCATCGACAAGGAAAATTTCAATGGCCGGACGGAGGTGACTTGCTACACCTGCCATCGCGGCTCGACCGATCCCGTTTCGACGCCGCTGATTCCCGAGACCGAAGCCAAGCCCGAAGGCGAGGAGGCGACCGCGAGCGCCAAGCCGACTCTGCCCAATGCCGGCGCGATCCTCGACAAGTACGTTCAGGCGATCGGCGGTGCTGAAGCCGTGCACAAGATCACCACGCGCGTGGAAAAGGGGACGCTGACCGGCTTTGGTCCGGCAAGCATGGCGGTGGCGGTTTATGCGAAGGCGCCGGACGCGCGGGTCACGGTCGTCCAGACACCGCGCGGCGAAAACGTCACGGCGTATAACGGGCAGACCGGATGGATGAGCGGTTTCGGTCCGGCGCGTCCGATCACCGGCGGTGAACTCGACAACGAGAAGCGCAATGCCGATTTCTACTTCGCCGCCGACATCAAAACGGAATTCCAGCAGATTCGCGTCGCCCGGCTCGAAAAGGTCGGCGATCATGACGCTTATGTGCTCATGGCGCGAAGCCCGGGCCACACGCCGGTGCGCTTCTATTTCGACAAGGATTCGGGGCTGCTGCTGCGCGAGATGCGTTTCGTCGAAACACCGCTGGGCCGCAATCCAAGCCAGGTTGACTACGGTGATTATCGTGGGACCGGTGGCGTGAAGATTCCTTACCAGTGGACGATCGCCCGGCCTGGCGGGCGGTTCACGATCAAAATCACGGACGTTCAGCAGAACGTGCCGATCGACGAGTCGAAGTTCGCGGCGCCATCGGCAGCGGGAGCGGAACCCAAACCCGGCAGCCGATAATCCACAACGTGACGCCTGCTGTAGCGCCGGTGTCCGCACCGGCGCAGGGCGGCGCTGGGTTCACCCTGAAGGCTCACCCTGAAAGGGACCGCGCGTTACAGGCCTCTACGCTTCGTGCTGATACACGTCCCAGCCCTTGTAGTTCCCGAGTGCGTCGGCGACCGCTTTGCCGTAGTGGCTGCGATTCACGGCCACGTGATGCTCGAATCCGTTGCGGCAGATGTACTGCAGCAACTGCTGTAACTCGGGGATCCGCACCACGCCATAACCTCCGAAACTCTGCGGGCGATCGCCAGTGATCTCGCCCTCGCCGCAATAGGCGCGCATCTTGCCCTGCAGATCGTCCGTCGAGACGCGGCAATAGGTGAGCGGTCCGCTCTTCAACTTGCCGACCACCGTTCCGAAGGTATTGTCCTTGCCCACGGATCCCGCGATAATCTCCTGGAAATCCATTTTGAAATCTTCGAAGAAGTGCTTGGGCAGATTCGAGCAGTGGAAGATCACGCACTTGTCGGGATCTTCGCCGTAGTTGTTGTTCCAATCCACGATGGCGCTCGGCTCACCAGCGGCAAGCTGCAGGATGTACATGGCGATCATTCCGATCATGTCCGTTTCGCAGGCGCTCGGCAGCAGATGGTTCGACATCATGCTCATTAGTGTACACGGCACCACGCCGAAGTATTCCTCCATCGATGTCCAGCACTGAATTGACGTGCCTGCGAGCTGGTTGTCTTGAATCCAGCCATCCACCACCGCACCGAATTTCGCCATCTTCATCAGCGACGCCGGCGGAATGCCTCGCGTATCCACGTAGCCCTGGATTCCGGAGAGCTTGCCCGTCACTTTGGAATCGTCATCCTTCAGACGGGCGACGCGTCCCATCACCTCCGAAAGATCGAGCGTTTCCACGGTAATGCCGTGATTCTCCATCAGCTTTTCGCTGAAGCGCACCGTGTTGAACGCCGCCGGACGCGCGCCAATCACCCCCACGCGCGTGTTCCTCAGACCTTTGACAATCCGGCAGGTAGCCGCGAAGCTCTTGAGGTCGGCTTTGAAGTCAGGCGACGAAGGAGCCTGGGTGTGCCGCGACGTGAGCGAGAACTTGATGCCATACTGCCAGAGGTTGTTGCACGCTGACATCTTGCCGCAGAAGCTGTCGCGACGCGCACCCATCAGCATCTTGTCGGCCGCGTCCGGGAAGGCATGCACGAGCACCGGCACCTCGAGGCCGGCGAAGCGCAAGGTGTTGGCGACCGCACGTTCGTCGCCGAAATTCGGCAGCGTGACCAGCACGCCGTCGATCTCGTCACGGTGCTGCTTGAACAGCTCGGCGCACTTGCGCGCCTCCGCCAGAGTTTCGATAGCGCCATGCTTGGTATCCTCCGGCGTCGCGCAGATGGCCTTGTAGCCTTCCGCTTCCAGCAGGCGCAGAATCTCCTCGCGCCCGTCGCGCGCCAGCACGGCTGGAAAGAACCCACGATTCCCGACAATCACGCCAAAAGTAGCAGTACTCACAGTCGTTCTCCTTTCCTGCAGATCGCCAACTCATCGTTGGTCTTTGATCCCTTCGTTGATCATTCATCGCTCATCGTTCACGTTTTTTGTCTTATTCCTGTTTCTGGCCGTAGGTCGAATGATACCGGTCATACCACTTTCTCACCTCCGAGGGCGGCAACGGCTCAGGCTGGCCGAGTTGCAGCGCCAGATGACAGGTCCGCGCCACGTCCTCAACCATCACGGCGGCCTTGAAAGCCGCGGCCACAGTAGGTCCAAAAGCGAAGACCCCGTGATTTCCAAGCAGCACCACCGGCGATTCTCCTGCCGCCGCGATGACGGCTTCTCCAATGTGATCGCCGACGTTGTCCACGTAAGGCGCGCAGGGTATCTCGTCGCCAAACTCGTCCGCGATGGCCGTGAGATAGGCGGGAATCGAACGCCTGACC
>Ga0335085_10006644_pt1 | contig 18173 bp, 16 predicted proteins | sample Lox_Sample_45_FD_206712 | JGI IMG/M metagenome (GOLD analysis project Ga0335085, IMG submission 206712) | Soil microbial communities from Loxahatchee National Wildlife Refuge, Florida, United States - Lox_Sample_4.5 | ecosystem: Environmental > Terrestrial > Soil > Wetlands | place: USA...
CCAGCCCACTTGCAGTAGGCGAGCGCGTCCTCGTAGGCGATGTGCACGACCGGATTTTCCTCTTTGCCCTTGAGGTCGCTACCCGGGCCGGTCGGATGCCGCCAGTTCGCGCCCTTCACATAACTCCACCACTGAAGATGATCGTCGAGCGGCACACGATGGTCGGGCGGCGTGAACACGACAGAGCCGGCCACAAGATTTTCCGGCGGAGCGGTCGGGAACTCTTCCTTCGTCGGCGCCTTCTCCGCAACGGTGATGTAGCCGGTGGCCTTGACGAATTTCTCGAACTGCGCGTTGGTGACTTCCGTCTTGTCCATCCAGAAGCCGTCCACATACACGCGATGCCACGGCCGGGCGTCCGGGAACTCCGGCTCGTCCGACCCCATCCAGAATTCTCCGCCCGGTATCCAGACCATGCCGGGCGGTGGCTTCGTAGATTGCGTTTCGGCGGAACTTACCGAGACGATGGCCAGCAGAAGAACGCAGCACTGACGACTGAACACTGACAACTGGCTGCTCGTCATTTCCGAAGTTGTTCGCGGACGCGTTTCAGGTTCGCGACGACTTCGTCCAGCATTTGACCGCGACCGATGCTGTGTTTCATTCCGCTACCAAAGCCTGCCACCTGATCGGTAAACGTGCGGTTGACGTAGAACACTATGGTGCCGCCTTGCACCTCGAGACAGCCGCCGGCGATTAGGTTGGAGTTGTAGCTGTGCCCCACGTAAAACTGCTCCTCGGTCAGCAGCGCGGCGTTCGCGGTATGGCGTTCGGCCCGATGCGCGAGGACGAACGTCGGACGGTTTTCCACCGTTGTCTTGAACCAGTAGAACCGATTCTCCACGTCTGGCAACGGATCGGCTGGAAAGTTGAGCAACGAGTTGAAATAGTCCTGCTGTCGGGGCGCCGCCGGCATCGTCTCCTTGATGGCCAGCTCCACCTCCTTGCCGGGCGAGGACTCTTTGCTGCCTCCGCGCGTGTACGGAGCGACGCCCTTCAGCCCGCTCTTCCGATAGGCCTCGTATCGCGCCTTGAGCATCGCCCGCAACTGTGGGTTAACAGAATCCGGCGTCGGTTGCACATTCTGAAACAGCGCGATGTCGGACGTGGAAAGATTGAGCTTGCTGCCGGGGGAAGCGTTCGCAAAGATTTTCGCCTCCCCGGTTTCTGACCCGCTCAACCCGACGTCAGCGAACGCTTCATCCGCGGACGCGTCCGGCTTCCAAACACGGAACGCCAGCATGTCCTTAGCCGTCTCCAGCATCTTGCCCTGCATGGCTACCTCAACGAGTTGGCTGGCCGGCTGACTGAAGAACGCGCCCACGACGCCAGCCAGTTCCTTGTCCGAGCCTTCCTTCAAGTCCTTGCGAATGATCTGGCCGGCTTTGATCTGCGCGACCTCCGCATCGGTAAAGCCCAGCCTCTTGGCCACTTCCTCCGGCGTTGCCACAGTGGGAGCCTGTGCGCCGGCACATGTGACCCACAGTGAAAGTGCGGCCAGAATAGCGATGCTGATGTGTTTGATATGTTTCATGGCTGTCGTTTCCTCCATAGTTGACGCTGAGCAGTACTATATCGCGCGCCCGCCCCGATGCGAGAACTATCGCGAAGGGCTGGGTGGCCAGACTTCGCGCCGCCGCGTCTCGGCGGGTCATACCAGCGGACAACCAATCCAGCGACACCGCGTCCGCAAACCAGGGCCCAAGCTTCCTGGCCACTGTCGGTACCGATGGGTTCCCGCAACTGGCTCAGAAACTTCTCCCCGCCTAACCGTCGCCAGGGGCACAGCAGTCACCCAAACAATGCGGCAGCAAATATACCGGGCCAATGTTTCACGCGCGGCTCAATGGCGCACTGCGTGACACGCCGCGCGGTGATGTGCGCCGTCCTATTCGTCACGAACCAGAGCGGCTTCGGGGCGATGTGCCACTCTCCATGCCGCCACGCGCGCGGGAAGGGATAGAAGGAGCCGCGTACGACGGTCTTTTGCGGTCGGTCGAACATGAAGCAGTTGTGCACGCATCCCATCCCGCTTTGGATATCGTCAAACCTGTGACCGGGGTAAGCGCCCCATGACGCCTGCGCCATCAAAAACGCCAACGCATTCCAAACATTGATCCCAATCGAGCCATAGCGCAACGCCGCGATGGCTTGCTCGAACTCAGCCCCTAATTCCGCGAGCGTGCGTGGATGAATCAGTATCGTGACACCCAATGTTCCTTGCAGCGTGTCATTGCAGAAGCTCACGGCCCGGCGCAGAAACTCGACCGCCGTTTTGCCGGGCAGGCTGGTCTGGGCGTAAACCGGGCCGAACACTTCCTCCGTGAAACAATACTCATCCGCCGCCGTCGGATCCAAGTTCGTGATCAGAGTCCTCAGGGCCTCACGCGGACCGAGCCGCTCGGCGTCAGGATGCCGGGTCAGTACCTCTTGTTGGCGCTGCGCGTTTCCCGGATAGTACGGCGCCCGCGCTGGCAAACGGTCGAACAGCGTGCGGACGGCACCGAGCAAGTCGGCACTCTGGTCCCACGTTTCCGGCAGGATCAACACCTGCGATGCAACGCAATTGCAGCCGCCGTTGTGCAGCTTCATCGTGACGATGTTCTCGGCTTGGTACCGAATATCCGCCGCTGTCCACGGACCCGGCACGACGATGGTGGGGCCGACGCCGCCCAATTCACTCGTCATTGGCTTTGTCAGGATCGGTTCCTGGCGACGTTTGCGCGCCGCGCCTTCCGCCCCCGCGCCGTAAACGATGAGATCGTGCGTGCGCGCGCTGCCGGTGATGTGAATCGAATCAATGCCCGCATGCCGGGTGAGATACTCGCCTACGTCCGCGCCTCCCGGGACGACGCGGAGATAGCCGCCGTCAATCAGTTGCGCAAACACGGTCTCCAAGATCGGCCCCATGTAATCATTTGCCGGATTCAGCTTGAGCAGGACGACCCGGCCTTCCACGAAGAGTCTGTAGAGCACGTCCAACGGAGCGATGCTGTTGACATTGCCGGCGCCCAACACCAGCGCCACGTGACCGGCGGGTTTGGGCCGTCTGTAAAACGCTGCCATGTGATCCGGCAACGTCTCGACTGTCACGCCGGGCTGCATCCACACTTCCGCGGTGACACCGCTCAACAACAATCTTTCGAACAGGTTGTTCGGGAAAACACGCGCGACAACCTGTCCATCCTTGCGGGAGGTGACCCGGGACAGGGTCGGCGAGTGACCGGCGGCCAACGCTCTCAGCGTCGCCAGCAACCCGTTGATGCCCTCCGCCAACGCCCACGGTCCCGTCACCCATTCTTCGCCGACCCACGGCGATGATGGATCAATCCCCTTGGCCGCCACCGCCGCCTCGACCCACCGCGACGCAGTTTGGCCAAGATTGTGACGCACCTTCAACAATAAATTGATCTTCTGCTGGATCGGCAGACGAGCCCATTCTTCGCCGTGCACCTGTAAGACCTGAATCGACTGATCGAGATGAGAGGAATCCATGCGCACCAGTGCGCATCCTAGGCCGCTGTGTTGACCCGTCAAAGCAAAAACCAAGAACCAGAGCCTCTGCTTGCAAGCCTTACTGGCTCGCATGCTTCCCGCCTGGCACTTCTCGACTGACTTCGGCTGCGTTGTCACGCTGAGCTTGTCGAAGGGTCTGTGCCTCGCTACACTTTGGACGGCATGAATCGGTGAGTACGGCTCCCGATGTTTCGCAATACTCGTCAAGAAGCTGAGGCTCTTAGTGGAAAAAGCCGAACGTGATTCACAGAAACAAGAGAGTGACCAGAGCCTATCAGATGAAAGCAGAATTAGACCCCCCGAAAATACTGAGTTGTGCGGTGCTGATCATCGCAGTTGCTTTGAACGGATGTTCCTCGACCGGTTCTTACAGTTCCTTCGGAACCGACGAAAAGATCCTTGTCGGTGATACGTCGCGCAAAGCCTTTCAATATGAGGGGATCGAGCGCCATCCTGTCATCGTGATCCCGGGGGTCTTTGGCACCCAGCTTACAGATCCTAAGACTAAGACGATTGTCTGGGGACAATTTACCGGTGAGGAAATGCTGGCGAATTTCTCGGCCGAGCAGCTACGTTTACTGAGCTTACCGATGGAGGAAGGCAAGAATCTCGACGACCTTCGGGATGCCGTAATCCCTTCCGGCGTCCTGAAAGTGGTGAAAGTGAGAGTGCTGGGACTTCCTCTTCACGTGAATGCCTATAAAGATATGATCGACGCTCTGGAGTTCGGGGGCTATCACGGCAGTGGCACCAACGCGGCAGCCGGAAAGGAGTACGACACATATTTCACCTTCGGATACGACTGGCGCAGGGATCTTGTAGACACCGCCAAACAACTGCACACATTTCTCCAGGAAAAGAAAAAGTATCTCCAGAAGAAATATGAAGAGGTCTATGGGGTTAAGGATTATGACGTGAAGTTCGATATCGTCGCCCACTCCATGGGCGGGCTGATCGCGCGCTATTATTTACTGTACGGGGATGCCGATCTGCCGGCGGATGGCTCGGCGCCGAAAGTAACGTGGGAGGGCGCCCGTAATATCGATAAGGCGGTCATCGTCGGTACACCCAATGCTGGATACCTGGACGCATTTACCGAGTTGGTGGAGGGATTGGTATTCGCCCACGGGGTTCCCCGGATCGAACCAGCGACCGCAGGAACCTGGTCAACGCTTTACGAGATGATGCCGGCCCCAAGTTTAGGGATGGTTGTCGATGAAAGAGGCGAAAAACTGGATCTCTATGATCCGGCTTTGTGGATACGGATGAAGTGGGGATTGGCTGATCCCCGGCAGGACAAGGAACTGGCAAAACTCCTTCCGGGTATCGCCAGTTCTGAGAAGCGCCGTGACATCGCGTTGGATCATTTGAAGAAGTCTCTAGACCGCGCCAGGCAGTTTGCCGGTGCTGTAGGCGTGGACGAGGTTCCTCCGGCCGGTTTGAGCCTGCATCTGTTCGTCGGTGAATCGATCCCGACCAACGCCCGGGCCTCCGTCGAGGAAAAGACCGGGAAGTTGAAGGTCGTGAAACAGATGCCGGGGGACGGCAAGGTGGCTTCCGTCAGCGCAATCTTCAATAAGAGCGCTGGAAGTAAGGAAGATAGACCTTTTGTTGGATCTCGCATCCATTGGGATTCGGTCACTTTTCTATTTGCCGCGCATATGGGTATCACGAGGGACCCTGTGTTTATCAGCAATATGCTCTACATCCTTCTTTCGGGCCGTCCTAGAGCTTGAGACCGGAAAGGAAGAGCAGGCTTTCGCTGGGGTCACATCTCTTGCGGCGGTGACGGAGGGAGAGAAGTGGGAGCGGTGGCGAGATCCCCGCTTCGCGCTCCCTGAATGCCGAACCGCAGCTGAGGCGTTATCTGGAACAACACACGCACTGAGCTACAGCTTTGTGTTCTGATGTGGCTTGTGGTTCTTCCGGCATTGCACTAGCCTATCGATGCGGCGGACGCATCTCAGGTCAAGGCTCTGTTCCCAAAGCATTGAAGGCTAAACATGAAGATCTTTCTCACGGGTGGCACAGGTTTTATTGGACAACCATTGACTCGATCTTTGATTGCGCGCGGCTGGAGTGTCGTCGCGCTCGTGCTCAGTTCCGAGAGCGCACAGGCGGCCACCTTGACCAGGATGGGTGCGCAGTGTGTGACGGGCGATATCATCGACTACGAGTCGATGCGCGCATGCATGAAGGGCGCAGACATTGTCGTGCATAATGCCGGCTTGTATGAATTGGGGGTGACCGGGGACGGCCGTAACCACATGTATGCCGTCAACGTCATCGGCACAGACAACGTGTTGAGCATGGCGCTGGAATTGGGCATCCCTCGCTCCGTGTATGTGTCATCCACCATCTCTTGGGGCGAAACCGGCCCCGACGCGTGTGATGAAACCTATCAACGGCAGAAACCCTACAATTCCTATTATGAACTAACCAAAAGCGTAGCCCATAAACTCGCCCAGGACTATCTGCAACGTGGATTGCCGCTGGTCATTGTCTGCCCGAACGCCGTGGTGGGGCCGAATGACCATTCCAGTTATGGCTATTTTTTGCGGCTGTACTTGAATCACCTATTGATGCCCTATGGGTGGGCGCCGGACGTCGTTTGTTCTCTGGTCCACGTTAACGACGTGGCGGAAGGCATTGCGCTGGCGGCCGAGAAGGGGCGGATCGGCGAGACGTACATCCTGGCCGGCGAACCAACCAGTCGTCGGGAGATGGTCGACATTTGGATGACCAGACCCGGCGGGTTCAAGGTTGGGTTTTATATCCCGGACTGGCTGACAAAAGTGCTGTTCGCACCGGTGGAACCTTTGGAACGGCTAGGCGGACTACCAGCAGTTGTCTCCCGCGAAACCGTTTCGGCCAGCGTGTCTATGAATTACTCCGGCGAAAAAGCCAAACGCGAATTGGGCTGGACGTATCTCCCCGCTAGAGAAATGTGGCTTCGCACCATAGACCGGGAACTCGAATTGTTAGCCGGCCGCAAGAAGCGCGATCTGGTGTCACGGCTGAACCCTGTGGAAACGAGCGAGTAGTCGAACCAAGTGCATTGGTCGAGCAACTGTACCCGACACGGGCATGAATCCAACGCGCGCAGTTGATACCTAATGTTTGGTTTTCAGAATCTGTTCGGTGTCAATTTTGTGTCAATATTCATCTGACTGGGATCAACTCTGGACTCGATGACACATCGTCTTCAGCGAGTTTTCTTAACGAAGCGGACGCGAACAACGTAGCGGGTTGCCTCGGCCGTGAGCGCTTGCTGTGTGTAGTAAGTTGTTTGGTTCGGTGAAAGCACCAACGTCTGCCACGCCGCTTCGCTGCCGGGCTGACTGTACAAGACGCGGCCGGTCTCGTCGAAGAACAGCGTTTGCACCTGGATGCGTAATCGTTCGTCATCCGTGCGATTCCGCAGGCCGACTTGAATTTGCAGGAAGTTGTTGGCATTGCGCTGCACGATCGGCGGGCGATCGACGGCGAGTTTGTCCACCAAGTCGCTATTCAACAGCACGACAGGTGCGCCCGCGGCCTCGGGGCTGTTCGGTTTGGCTACCGCCATGTACGGACCTTCCGGCGTGTTGTTCGACGCGTCCGGATTGTAAGGTTGGGTGGGGTCGCGGTGGGAACCACCTTGTGGCGCTTGGCAACCGGCCCACGCAACCACCCCGACTAGCAATGCCATCGCCATCCATGAGTTGATCTTCATAACGTAGTCTCCTCTCACATTCTGACAAACACGATCTGAAGCGGATCACCCGCCCGAACGACCGGACTCGCTTCCACCGTCTGCGGGTACGGCCCAAGTCCGCGCACCTCAAGTTTCTGCTCCCCGGGCGGCAGCGTCAAGCCAATCAGAAAGATTGAATGCGGCAGGTTGTCCCACACACGAATATCGGCCTCGGGGGTCGTGGCCGACGAGATCAATGCGCTGATCAACGCCAAGCCGGCCAAGACGCCGGTCGCCACATCGCCGTTCTTCTGTTGCGACGCGATGACGGCGCCTGCCCCGAGAACGGCGGCAGCGGTCGCCGTTCCCTGTTTGAAGTTGGCTTTGCCGGCCAAGAGGTAATCCACCTGCCGGGTGCCGCGGGTGGTGGCCTGCACGTACAAGCTTTCCGCCGGCGCCGAGCGCGCCAAGACCTGGTCGCCCTGACGAATCTCCACTTCAGTCACCGGGTCCGGGCCATCAAGGTAGACCAGTCGCTCGCCATACTGGCCGGCGCGCGTCTTGATCGGGCCGCCGCCGGTCAGCACGACGACGAGCACGTTCCGGTTCGGCTCGGGCGGCGGAACTTCTCCCTGCCGCGTCGAGAACTTTGCGGCGCGTTCCATAGCCTGTTGGGCTTCCTCGGGGAAGCCCTGTTTGTATGCCGCAAACGCCAGTGCCCATTCGCAACTGTACCAGTCGCCGGCAAATCCGGGCGCGTCGTCGCCGGTGATGTCGTAGAGTTGCGCCCGTTTGAAACACGCCGCCGCGTTGCCAAAATCATTCGTGCCGAGATACAGCAGACCGCGGAAGAAATACAGCGCTGAGCGTTCGTAGTTCTCGCCCTTGAACCATTTCTCCTGTTCGCGGACAAACTTGCCGCTCGCCCGTTGCGCCGCTTTAGCCCCAGCCATCAGCGAGTCCACGTCGGCAATGGCCTTGTCCAGCGTGCGCGCCGCGAGCGGAAAATTTCCAATATACGTGGCGGCAAGACCGGCGCGCATGGCGTACAGCGCCTGATTCTCCCGGCCCTCGGCGTACATGGCGACAAACGGCGGACGGATCGACTCGGGAATCTGTTGCTCCTCGACGATGCGCACCGCGTTGCTGACGGCTTCGGGCGAAATGGGTTTGCCCGACGCCGACAACGGGCCCTTCGTCGTCGCGCAGGCAGCGGCCGACAGCAGAACGAAAGGTAAGAGCCATCCCTTCACGACGAAGCACGCGGACGATCAGCGGTAGATCGTATGATCGTTGCCTTGCTTCTTGATTTCGTACTGGTTTTCCCAAATGAGAACATCGTTCATATCCACGAGCTTGAACGCGACAAGGAAATACTCGCTGCGACCTGAACCGCTGGAGGCGGAGATTCCACGCACTTCAGCCGTGAGAATGTAGTCGTAGGTGGCCGCGTTGCGGGCCGGACCCTGCTGGACTTCGCCCCGCTGTCGCAAGGCCATCTCGTTGTTGTTGACGTTCCAACTGACATCGCGGTCGAGGAAGCGCACCTTGTTGGTGTCGTATTGCATGAGGATGCCGCGCAGTTTGACTGTGTACAATTCCGTGTCGATGGGCGCGGCGCTGCGGTTGACCACTGGAGTGATTAACACGGTCGGCGGGGTGCTGGCCTGCGCGATCTGCGGCAAGTTGACGATGGACTCAGCGGCCTTCTGCGCTGCCGCGCCGATGTCCTGCGATTCGATGCCGGTGCCGGCCTTGGAACCGGGCGAGCCGGGGTCAATGTACTTCACGTTCGGCTTCTCGGGAGTGCTGCACCCGGTAATGAGCGCAACGCCGATTGTGGCTACGACAGGTCGAAAGAAATTCGTCTTCATACCATCCATTGTTATCCACGTTTCGAAAGAAGTCCAGCGCGAGCTAGGTTCAACTCAGGAACAAAAAGCACAACGCCATGATGACGGTTGCCGGTAATGCTCCCAACAGCAACCCCATCGGCGAAATTCCGGTGGGGAAAAAGCGGGCGAGAATCGATTGGCCGGCGGGATTCGGCGCGTTGGCGATCACGGTCAACCCGCCGCCGGCGATGGCCCCGGCCACCACGGCGAATTTCATGGTGTCGGTCAAGCCCGGCACCAAGGTCGAAAGATACGTGATCGCCGCATTGTCATTGAACGCCGTCAGGCCGATCGCGCCGAGCATGAGAGGCACTTCGCGGAGTCGGCCGAGCACCGGCGCAATCCACCATTGCTGCAGTCCGCCGTGGATGACCAGGCCCGCGAGGAAGAATCCGACCAGCAAGGGCGACCGTAGTTGAACCTCCGACTGGTAATTCGCCGTGACCTCGACGAACGCGAGGAAGAACAGGAATCCGCCAATGAGCATCGCCGGGTAATGAGCGTTCAACACGGACCACGCCATGAACAGCAAGTGGCCGACCGTGACCCATACCGGAATGGATGCAGTGCATTGCTGCTCGTCCACACTCGGCTCCAACGCCGCGAACTTTCGCCGAAACACCAGATAGTAACCGGCATTCGCGATTACAATGCCGACCAACGCAATCCAACCGAAATGCCGAAACATGAATGGCGTGTCCCATTGCCACGTGGTAGCAACCATCAAGACCGGCGGCGCGGCGAAATGCGTCAGCACGCCGCCGACCGAGATGTTGACAAACAGCAACCCGAGCGTTGCGTAGGCGAAACGCGTGTCGGGCTTGCGTCCGTAGAACTGCTGGGCCAGCAGTAACGCAGAGATGGTCATCGCAGCGGGTTCGGTAATGAACGATCCCAGCACGGGACCGAGGGTGAGAATGGCCAGCCACCAAGCGCCCGGCCCACCGCCGCCCAGTCGCGCAAAGAAACTGAGACATTGCTCTGCGAGCCGGAGTATCGGTCTCGTCGATGAAATGGCCATGATGACGACGACGAAGAGAGGTTCTGTGTAGCTGACCACGTCCTCCAGGTAGTTCCGCGTCGGTTTCCAGCCGATCTTCCAGAGCAGCAACCCGAACAGCGGCAACACCCAGATGCCAAACACCGCTTCCACTTCGCCCAGAAAATGCAGAACGCCGGCGCTGAGACTGCGATCCTCCATTCGCCGCGACCATTTCAGGAACCGCGCCGTGAAGAACGTGTGAATCACAGCTGCAAAAAACACAAGAGTAACCCACAGGTTGAGCGGGTCCTGCCCGACGCGGTTTACAAGAACATCCCACACGCTAGTCAACTGTGAATCATTGTAGCTTTCCAGCGGCGGAGGAAACGAGCGCGTGCCATCACTGGCAGCCAGCGGCTCATCCGCGGCCCGCACTGCGGTCGCCGACAGAGTCAGCAGAACGAACAGAGCCAGAAAAATGTGCCGCATCACTTCTGGTCGGAATGCAGCACTTCCACCTGGCCGGTTTTCAACGATAACACAGCCGCGATGACCGTCAGCTTGCCGGCCTTAACCTTCTCCGAGATGATCGGGCTGGTGTTGCGCAATCGGGCAGCGATGTCCAGCGCGTTGGCCCGAATCGCATTCGACAGCGGATCGCCGGGCTGTCCCTTGGTTTGCTCCACGGCGGGTCGGATAGCTTTCACGATGGTCGCGATTTGGCCGGGCTCCTTGGCGTCGGCGACCGCCGCGGCCACCGCGCCGCACTGTTCGTGTCCCAACACCACCAGCAGCGGTGAACCAAGGTGTGCGACCGCGTATTCGATGCTGCCAATGCCGGCGTCATCCAATACTTCGCCCGCCGTGCGGATGACGAAGATGTTGCCCAACTCCTGGTCGAACACAATTTCTGGTCCGACCCGTGAATCGGAGCAACAAAGGACAATCGCAAACGGCTTTTGTCCTTTCGTCAGTTCGGCACGGCGTTGCGCGACTTCCTTCGGCGTGACCGAAGAGAGTTCGCCATGGACGAACCGCTGGTTTCCCGCCATCAGCATCTTCAGGGCTTCGTCGGCGCTGAGCGACGAAGGTGCGTCGGCGCGTGTAAAGATCGGCAAGTACAGGGTAAGGCCCACGACGACGAGTGCGGTAGTTTTCCTCATGAGTTAGTTCCTTTCGTTGTCTTGTCTGAGGTTCGGCGACGTCTTCCGCGACAATCTCAGTGCCAGCCAGCGGTAGGCAAGCATGGCCAACACAAACCCAACCAGCGCCAATGCGAGAAACGCCACGCTCCTGCGAAACGCGTAGTCCACGAGCTCTTTGCCCTGCAGTCCGGTTCGCTCAACCACCGCGTTGATTTGCGGGGTGGATGTGTCCAGCGAATGCGTCAACGTATCCAGTTGCTGGGCCGCGTAGGCGATTTGCGCCGCGGCCGCGCCATATTCAGTGACGTCAAATGGTTTGGCCGCGACTGTGTTGGTGCTGCCTTCGGTGGCAACCGCTGAACCTGATGTCGGCACATCTGGACCGGCAGTGCCCCGGGCGGGGGCCACGCGTCCGACAAAAGCGTCGAGAGATTTCACCGCGGCGTCGACCGAACCGGCCATCTCGTTCCCCGACTGGAACGTGTGCTGCAATTGCGTCACCAGCGCGTGCCACGCCGGAATCTGGGCGTCGAGGTTCTTCACCAGCTTCTCACGCTCGACTGCGAGTTGTTCGGGGAATTTCTGTACGGCTAGCGTCAGCTGTCCGGCTGATTGCGCGAAGGTGGTCGAGTTCGACACGAGTTGTTGCACGTCCGGGGTCGCGATGGTCTGGGCGATCACCAATTCCGACTGCCACTGCAGCAGCTTCGGCATTCGCTCCAAAACATAGAGCGCGCGCTCGGCGAAAACCCGGGTTTGAGTCAATTCCCGCGTGGTCGGATCCAGACCCGAGAACGGATCGAGGAACGCCAGGCTGAACAAGCTCCCCGGCTTCGCATTGGGTCCGATGTCCTCTTGTGCCGCGATCTCGGCGAAGTCGCGAAACCGAACGCTGAGGTAAATCTGCTCCGGATGCTTCTCGCGCCATTCGCCAATCAGCTCCCGCAGATCCTTCTGTTGCTGCGGGGTGAGCACCCGCTCAGCCACGTCCCAGATTTCCTTCTCGAGGTCGCGGGTGACTGCGAGAATGGGTTCAGCCGCCTTGCCGAAGCGTGGCAACCAGTACTCTTCAAAGACCAACCGCTCGAGCGACACCAAGACCACCATGTCCAGGAGGTTTGCCGTGGGATTCGGCCCGGTGGCGATGATGAGCGAAGAGTTGGCGGCGCCCGTCTTCCAACTCAGAGCCGTGGCGCGCGCCTCCGGTGTCCCAACTTCGTCCGCGAAACTGTCCGCGGCTTGGGACACCAAGGTTGTCAGTTCATCCGCAAACCGTCCGACCTCCACGTACAAGATGGTTGGGGAAATTTGCTCGGGCCGCTTCCCGCTCGTTCCCCGAATCGAGGCGGTCTTGGCAGACGAGCCGGTTGACTTTCTCGGCAGGGCTGCACACCCCGCAGTCAGCGTCACCATAATGACAACAACACACAATGCCGGTGGTACGGGAAGTTGTCCGTTCACAATCTTCATCGCCTTAGCCCTAAGCCGGCTCTTGCATACTGCATCCCGAGAAACTGCGCGAGTCAATAACGCGGCGTAGCTTCCCGTACGGCCTGCGCAAGCGTCCGGCTGAAATCAGCTGTCAAGTCACTCATCGTCGTCACGATGTTTTCCGCGTGGCTGGCCGGCGGCTGACCGGCTTTGGTCAGGTTTGCTTCGCCGCTCTTGAGGACTTTGGCGCCGCCGGGCGCGGTGATTCGCCACCACGCTTCGAGTCGTCCCTTACCGGACTGGTCCACATCGAATTGTTCTACCGTGACGTGGACTTCGACTGCCACATCGTCGGTGCGCCATGCGCCGAGGCGGATTTGGTCGGTGGGAATCATCTCGGCCAGATTCGCGGCCAACGCACGTGCGAAATCCTTGTCGAGCCGTTCGGCCCAAACCGCGGTTTCGAGGTAAGTGACTTCGCCATCGTTCTTACGCACCGCCAGTGAATTGTGGAGTACGTAGTCCGGCATCTTTACGACGCCGATCCCAAGACGCACGCCCGTCGTCGCGTTGGTGGCGATCGTCGCCGGGGCGAGCATGAAATGTCGGGTGGCGACGGTGTTTGCGCTGAAACAGCCAGTAAGAGTTGCGCAAAGTGCGGCGGTGGCGAGGAAACGAAATGTATTCATGGCTTCTCCTTTGGCGGTGTCCGACCGGTAATGAGTGCGTTCGGGTTGCGTTTCAAAAACTCGGTCAGCTCGGCAATGGAGCGGGCGGCGTTGCTGAGTTGGTCGAGTGCTCCGGTTAGTTCGGTCTGCAGCGGCGAGTCGGGGGCGACCATGGTGGACAGGCCTTGGACGGTGACACGGAGATCGGCGAGTGTCGCCTGCACCTGTACCAGCGTATTCGTGTCGATGTTCTTTGCCAGCGCGCCGAAGTTGTCGAGCGTCTGATGCAATGAAATGATCGAGTTCGACAACTCGGAGGAGTTGACAGTACGATCGAGCGAGGCAAGGAGGTTGGTGACGCCGGTATTGATCGCTTTGACATCGAGATTGCCGAGCCCGTTGTCGAGTTTGCCAAGGATGGAGTTCAACTTGTCACCCATGCCTTTGATGTCGATCTTGCCGAGATTCGCGAGCAATATTTCGATCGTGGTGGGTGTGGTCGGGATTTCCACATACTCCGGTTCGAGCTGGTGAAAAACGGGTGGCGGCGCGTCAGGATTTATACTCAGTTCCACCATGAGGACGCCGGTCACGAAGCTGGCGGCATCAAGCTTGCCGCGCAGTCCTCTGGCGATCAATTCATCCACGTCCTTCTTGCTCGCCAGGTCCGCCCGCCGGTCGGTGTGTGTATGCAGCATCGTCTCGTCAATCTCGATGATCAACGGGCTGGATTGGTCGTCCAGGGCCTGGTTGTGGGAAATATACACGTCCACTACCGAGCCGATGGTCACGCCCTTGAGTTGCACGGGAGCGCCTATGTTCATCCCCTTCATCGAACCTTCGAAGTAGAGAATGTACTTGTGTTTCTTGCTGAACAGGTTGCCGGAGCTGAAGATGATCAGCCCGGCCACGCCGAGCACCACGCCGGCGAGAATGAACACTCCGATGACAGTGGGATTTGCTTTTTTGCTCATACACTCGCTTTCGTGGCGCTCTTCTCCGCCCCGCGCGTCAGGAACTCCCGGACGGTGGGGTCGGCGGAATGCGCCAACAGTTCTTTCGGGTTGCCGTGGGCACGCATCGTGCGGGTGGCCGGGTCCAGGAAAATCGAATCGTCGGCAATCGCGAAAATGCTCTGCAGTTCGTGGGTGACGATGACAATCGTCGCGCCGAGGCTGTCGCGCAATTCCAGAATCAACTGGTCGAGGTTGCGCGAACTGATCGGATCGAGACCGGCGGACGGTTCATCGAAAAACAGAATCTCCGGGTCGAGCGCCATCGCGCGCGCCAACCCGGCCCGCTTGCACATTCCACCGGAAATCTCCGCCGGGTAGAAATCCTCAAATCCCTTCAGACCTACCAACGACAGTTTCAACCGCACGATGCTGTCGATCTCGGCCGGCGGAAGCTCGGTGTACTCAGTCAACGGCAGCGCGATGTTCTCGGCGAGCGTCATCGAACTCCACAGCGCGCCGCTCTGAAACAGCACGCCGAACTTGCGCAGCATCGCCTGCCGGGTGTCCTCGTCGGCACTCCAGAAACTCCGGCCATCGTAGAACACATCGCCCTTGGCCGGTGAGATCATGCCGATCATGTGCCGCAACAACGTGCTCTTGCCGCAACCGCTGCCGCCCATGATGATGAACACCGAACTGCGCTTGATCTGCGCGTTGATGTCGCGCATCACCACAAACGACCCGTACGCCATCGTCAGGTCTTTGATCTCAATCTTGATGTCGTCGTTGGTCGCCATGTCTTTCAAATGTGCAGCGCGTTGCAGATGACCGCAAAAATGCCGTCCAACGCGATGATGGCCGTGATGCCGGCCACCACGGCTTTCGTCGTCGCCTCGCCGACCGCAGCGGCATTGGTGCCGCATTGCATCCCGCGCAGGCAGCCGGTAAACGCGACGATGAAACCGAAGACCGATCCCTTGCCGATTCCCAGGAGAAAACTCTTTATCTGCACCGCGTGCGTCACCCGCTGGATGTACTGCTCCGGCCCGATGTGCAGCATCAACGTCGAAACCACGAACCCGCCGGCGATCCCGATCAGGTCGGCGAACACGCACAGCAGCGGCATCATCACCACCAGCGCAATCATTCGCGGCAACACCAGGAATTCCATCGGCGAAATCCCGAACGTCTTGAACGCATTGATCTCCTCGTTGACCTTCATCGTCCCAAGCTGGGCCGCGAACGCTGCGCCGGTCCGACCGCACAAGATGATGCCGGTCATGATGCAGCCCATCTCGCGCGTCGTGCCCACCGCGACCATATCGGCCACGTAAATGGAAGCGCCGAACTGCTGCAATCCCACCGCGCCCACAAACGCAATGATCAGCCCCACGAGAAAATTGATCAACGCCACGATCCCCAACGCCTGCGGCCCGCATTCCTGCATCACCAGCCACGCATCGCTCCAACGGAATTGTGCCCGGCCGCGGAACAAATTGCCGAGCGCGATCACCTGTTGACCGAAAAACTCCAGCATCTCGGTTGCCCCCGACCACGCCCGCATCCCGCTTTCGCCGAGTCCCTGCAAGAATGGCGGCTTCGCCTTCTCACGCGCCGCGTCCTTCTTCTCCGGCACCTCCTCCGACATCTTGATCAACCGCCGCACGCCTTCCGGCAACGTATCGCTAACGAAGGTGACGCCGCCCTTCTCGCACAACTCGTGACACTTTGCGGCCAACGTCACGAAACGAGAACCCCACCCAGCCATGCCGGTCGTGTCGAATTCCAGCTTCTTCCCTTTGCTGTCCGGTTTGGTAAGTTCGTTGCGGACCGTCTCAAGACCCGGTAACACACCGTCCGTGCGCCAATCGCCGGTCAAAGTGACCACGAAAGTGTCCGTTGACTTCCACTTTGTGGTTAGCCCCGGCGTAGCGGCCGAGCCGGTGTCCAGAACTTCTTGAGTCATACTCGCTGACCGGCCTAGTCCGGACTGGCTCGCCACGTGGAGTCCGGGTCGTACTCGGTCATGGCCGGGGCCAGCTCGTCGGTCTTCGGTCCCAAGTCCTTCTGATACACCCGGCCCTGTTGGTTGACGATGAAGGTCATGATGCCGGACTCGCCGTATTGCGCCGGCCACGCCACCAACGCGAACCCCGCAATCATCCGGCCATTAATGATGTAACTGTACTTACCGCCCGGCGCGTGGCTGCCTTGACGGGTGAGAATCTTGAAGTAGTAACCGTGGTACGGCACCGGCCCGACTTTATCCTTCTTGCTGTACCCCTCCTCCTGCGCTTCCGCCACGAGCGGACCCAAGGGACTGATTTCGCCGTCGAGATCCGGTGGCCAATACAAACCGTCTTTCTTGCCGGGAGTGCTGGCGAACTTTTGTGCGTATTGCAGCACCTCGTCGCCCATCCGGTCACGGCCGGCGTATTCGCGTTGCGCCTCCACATAGGCGCGCACTGTTTGGAGTGTGGCTAATTCGTCGCGCCCAATGCGGCGGTTTAGTAATTCCTCTTTGCCGGCGTCGGTGTCGAAGTACCATCGTCCGTCCTTCTTCACGAGCGGAATCGGAAATGGCCAGTCGTCCTGCCCGACTTCGAGAATCACGTTGGTGTCGGACTGTGACGTGAGATGATGTTTGGCTTGGAAAGCCTCCTCGAATTTCTCCAGGTCGTTTTCCATTTGCACCTGGTCGGCGGCAACGAATTCGTCCGCATCCAAGCCGAACAACGCGCGCAGGGCCTCCCGGTTTTTCGCGCCAGCGGCCGTCGCCAATGCTTGCGCAGCTTCCTCGGGCGAGGCGAAAGTTGTGCCGACATCTGCGGCCGGCGCATACGAGGCAGTCGCGATCAACAGTGCAGAAACGCCAACTTTGAAAAGTGTTTTCATGTTTTTAGCTCCGTGCTTCATCGTCGACCTCCACCACCACGACCTCCGCCACCGCCACGGCTCATCGAACCGCGACTGCTGGACTGCCGGGCACTGGCGCCATTGCCCACACCGCCAAAAGCGTTGTTTGTACCCGCGGTTCTCTGCGTTGGTCGCGATGCAGCACCTTGCGACGGGCTGGGACGCGTACCGGACTGACCAACGGACGGCGTCGCGCTGGGACGGTTCCCCGCAGCAGCGGAAGACCCTGAACCACGCACGACTTCAGGCCCGGCTCCAGCGCTGGGCCGACTGGAAGGTCCGGCCGCGCCTGTGGAAGGCCGTGCGCCAGCGGTTCCAGTGGAGGGACGAGCACCGCCCTGCCCTGTCGAAGGCCGAGTCCCAACCGCTCCCGTAGAGGGCCGGGCACCGGCAGTACCCGTGGACGGACGGGTGCCGCTCCCCCAACCCCGCGCCTCTTGAGAACGCGCCGAAGTCGCGCCAGCGGAGCCACTGCGGTTGAGTCGGCTTTGGTCCGGCTGCCATTTTTGCCCGCCCTGGGGATTTACCCGATTGCCACTGCCGCGGTTAATGGTGTTGCCGCTGCCGATGTTGACGTCGCCTTCGACTTTAATCTTGGTGTTGTGTCCGCCGTTGTAGTCGCCGTGATAACAGCCGCCGTGATACCAGTCGCAACTGTTGCCGATCCATACTCCCACAGCGACGCCAGCGCCAAACGCCAGCAGCGGTGCGTACGGGTCATAAACGTAGGTGGGTGGCGGGTAATACACGGCGCTGGGAACGTATTGCGGCACGTATATCACCTCCGGATTGGAGGGGACGATTTGCACGATCGTGTTTGTGACCATCACTACCTGCTGCTGGACCGCGGTTTCCACCACCGTATTGGTGACGACCACGATCTGCTGCTCCGTGGTTCGAAGCGTGCCGGCTTTTTCCGCTTTCAGGCGCAACGCCTGGATCATGTCCATCACATCCTTGTCTTGCGCGAGGAATGCTTCGCCCAGTT
>Ga0335085_10006645_pt1 | contig 18172 bp, 12 predicted proteins | sample Lox_Sample_45_FD_206712 | JGI IMG/M metagenome (GOLD analysis project Ga0335085, IMG submission 206712) | Soil microbial communities from Loxahatchee National Wildlife Refuge, Florida, United States - Lox_Sample_4.5 | ecosystem: Environmental > Terrestrial > Soil > Wetlands | place: USA...
ATACCACAGCTTCCTTGCGATAAAGCACGAGTGCGCCGACCAGCTCGTCCTCTTTCAGCATCGGCACACCCAACATGGCACGGGCTCCGGCGACCTTGGCGAGCGGCGCGTCCGCGTAGACCGGGTCAGCCGCCAAGTCGCCGATGTTCACGGCCTTCTTTGTTTGATAGAGGCGACCGAGTGGCGATCGATGCAAGGGAATGACCGGATCGCCTTTGCGCAGTTCCAAGAATTCAGGCGGAGCGTTATACAGCGCGCCGGTGCGCATTCCGGTGCCGTCGGCCAGGGCGAGGTTGCCGAATTCCGCGCCACAGATGCGCACTGCGTTCGCCAAGATGGCGTCGAACACCGGCTTCAAATCGCCCGGCGAAGAACTGATGACGCGCAGTACGTCGGCCGTCGCCGTCTGCTGGGCCAGCGTTTCGCTCAGTTCGTGGGTGCGCTGCTCAACCTTTCGCTCCAGACCGGAATAGGATTCCTGCAGCCGGCCGGCCATATCGTTGAACTGATCGGCCAACGCCTCGACCTCATCGCCGGTCTTGATCGTGATGCGTTGCGAAAGATCGCCCGAGCCGATGCGCGCTGCGCCGGCGCGCAACGCCTGGATCGGCACCACCATGTGTCCGGCAAGAAACATCCCGGCGATGAACGCAAGCGCGAGCGCCCCAAGCAGCACCAATCCGGTCCGTTCGATCGACGCATACAGCGGCGCATACGCCTCCTCGATCGGGGTTTCGACGAACACCAGCCAACCGAGCGGCGCGACCGGAGCGTAGGCCGTGAGCACTTTCTGACCTTGAATATCGGTCGCTTCCTGCACCTGCTCGGCGGTGCTGTTGGCAATCGCAGCGCGCGCGCTCTGCACCTGCTTTAGCCGCGACATGTCAGTGTTCCGCAGCACCAGGCTGATATCGGGATGAGCGATCAGGCGGCCCTGGGCATCAACCACATAGGCGCGCGCATGCCCGACGGATTTGATCTGCGACAGCACGTCCTCGATCAACTTCAGATTGACTTGGGCAATGCTCACGCCAGCGTCGCGGCGCGTGCCGGCCAGCGACAGCGTCATGTACGGCTCGGATTCGCGGCGGAAATAGACCGGGCCGTAATAGACCTTGTGGGCCACGGCTTCGGTGAATGCCGGCTCCTTCGAGACGTCTGCATTGCTGCCAACGACGTCCATGGCAAGCCGCGATACCCGCAACTGCTCGTGGCCGGTCGAGTCGATCTCGGCTAGCTCGGTGATGGCGGGCACCTGGCGCAAGAGTCGCAGCGCATCGAAGCGCCGTTGTTCCAGCGTGCCGGCCGACCACGGCAGCTGTGTGGTCCAGCCGACCTGGCTCTCGATTTCCTGGATGAATTGTCCGATCTTGCCGGCGGCGGCCTGCGCCTGTTCGCGCTGAATCCGCACCAGCGCAGTTTTTTGCTCCTGATAGGAAAACCACACTTCGAACGCGGCATTGGCGATCAGCGCAACGCTGACCACGGCGACAAACAGCGCGATATATTTGAGAAACAGCCGGCTGCGCACAATCGACGTGCTGGCCGCCGGTGCGGCCGCAGTCTCTCCATCACGATGGTCGAGCGGCGCTCTCATGCTGGTCTTATTCTATCACTTCGTCGGCGGTCGCGAGCAGGCGATCTGGAATAGCGACGCCAAGCGCCTTGGCGGTCTTGAGATTGATCACCAGCTCGAATTTATCCGCTTGTATGATTGGCAGGTCGGCCGGCCTGTCCCCCTTGAGGACCCGCCCGGTATAGAGACCTGCTTCCCGCATCACGTCCAAAAAGTTATTGCCGTAGCTCACCAGGGCGCCGGCATCGGCATACTCACGGACATCAAATATCGCTGGAACCGCATAGCGCGCCTGCAGCGCCGCGATCTGCGCGCGTCGACTATACAAGAACGCGTCCGGGCAGAACACCAATGCGGCACTGCCCCGTTGCGGTAGGCCCGCGAACGCAGCCTCAATCTCGGCATCGGTGCCGGCGTGAAGGACGTCGATATGAAGTCCAAGCTTCGTTGCACCGGCCTGCAGGTCATTGACAAACGGCGCGCTCAATGGCGAGGCCGGATTGACGACTGCAAAATAGTAGAGGGCTTTCGGGACCAGTTCGCGCAGCACTTCGAGCCGCTTGGCCGCCAGTTCCGAATTCATCGATGTAATTCCGGTGACGTTGCCGCCCGGCCGGTTGAGACTGGCGACGAGCCCCATGGCAACGGGATCGGCCCCGGTCGCGAACACAATCGGAATGGTCGTGGTGGCGGCTTTGGCGACGACAGCGGCTGACCCGCTGCCGGGCGTGGCTATCACCGCCACCTGGCGGCGGACCAGATCAGCGGCCATGTCAGGCAACCGAACGGTCTGACCATCCGCCCAGCGATACTCGACCGCGACGTTGTCGCCTTCGATGAAGCCTGCTTCTTTCAAGCCGCTTTGAAATGCAGCCAAACGCTTCGCGGTCTCTCGCCGCGAAGCGGAATGCAAAAATCCAATGATTGGCATCGCCCGCTGCTGCGCGTTCGCGACAAACGGCGTCGCGGCTGCCGCACCGCCAACAAGCGCAATGAAATCGCGCCGCCTCATTCGATCACCTCATCGGCGGTCGCGAGCAGTGTCGGCGGCACGGTGAGGCCAAGCGCTTTCGCGGTTTTCAGATTGATGACCAGCTCGAATTTGGTCGGCAGTTGCACCGGAAGGTCTTGCGGCTTCGCGCCGTGGAGGATGCGGTCGGCGTAAGCCGCCGCGCCGTAAAGCAGGTTGCGGTAATCGACCCCATACGACATCAGACCGCCATCCGCGGCAAAAAGTCGAAACGGATAAATCGTCGGCAAGCGGTAGCGCGCGGCAGAGCTGCGTATCGTTTCGAAATAAGAGCCGCTGGAGGTATCCGGCATTACGATCACTCCGGCGTCGCCTTTCGGCCCAAGCTCCTTCATGAACGCGGCCACATCCGAGGTGTTGTGAACCGGCGCCTCGATTGGCTCGATCGCCATCGCCGCGGCAGCGGAGCGAAACGTCTCCAGATAATAATGGGCAAACGGCGCCGTCTGCGGATTGAACATGAAGGCAACATGCGTAACGGACGGCGCAATCCGGCGAAGCAAATCGAGCCACTTGCCGCTCAGCGACGCCTCAATGTCGATGAAGCCGGTGACATTGCCGCCCGGCTTCGGCAGGCTGGCAACGAAACCGCTACCGACCGGATCGGACACCGCGGCAAACACAATGGGGATCGCGCGCGTTTCCGCCTGCAATGCCGCCGTGGCGGGCGTGGTCATGGCGACCAGCACGTCGGGCTTCAGCGCCACCAATTCCTTTGCCAGCATCCGCATGCGATCGACTTTGCCGTCCCCCCAGCGATAGTCGAGGTGGACATTGCGGCCGTCGATCCAGCCGAGTTCATGGAACCGCTTGTGAAACGCCGTATCCCATTCCTGCGCTAACGGTACGGTGCGGGCGATGGAATTGAGGACGCCGACCCGTGGCCGCTTTTCCGGCTGCTCTCCGCGTGCGGCAAGCGGCCAAACAGCGGCGGCTGCGCCGAGCAACGCGATGAAATCGCGCCGCCTCACTCGATCACCTCGTCGGCGCGCGCAAGGAAAGATTCAGGCATCGTCAACCCGAGCGCCTTAGCGGTCTTGAGGTTGATGGCGAGTTCGAATTTGGTCGGCTGCTCGATCGGCAAATCCGCAGCTTTGGCGCCGCGCAAGAGCTTGACGAGCTGCGGGGCCATCAACTCGCGAAAGACTCGGACAAGGCGAACGCCGTAGGCGGCAAAGCCGCCTTCCTCCACCACTTCCGGAGATTGATACATCGCCGGGAGCCGCAACGCCGTCACGCGTTCCATAATGATCTGACGGCTTACGCTGAATAGCAGCGGTGACGCCAAAACGTTGAGCGCTTCGGCACCCGAAGCCTTCGCTGCGTCGATGACTGCCGCGATCTCTTCGGGCCTGGCAACCCGATGAACCGAAAGCTCGACACCGCGTGCACGCGCCGCTCGCTGCAGGGTCTGAAGCTGCGCCGATGCGGTCTGGTTGGCATCGGCAAGCGCCGCCATGCGGCGAAGGCCCGGGACCGCCTCGATCAGGATTTCCTGCCGCTTGCCGTCGAGATCGGCCGCGAGGATGCTGATACCGGTTGTGTTGCCGCCGGGCCGCGCCAGCGACTTTACCAGTCCTGACCCGACCATGTCGTCGGTAACGCCGAGGATCGGAATCGTAGTTGTCGCCTGCTGGGCCGTGCGAATCGCCAAATCTCCGCTGGCGTAAATGACATTGACGCGGGACTTGACGAGCCCAGCCGCGAGTTCCGGCATCTGCTCGATGCGCGCTGCATATTGGTGCCAGTCGATGACGAGGTTATGGCCCTCGATGAAGCCGGCACGCCGTATTTCATCGAACATCGCAACAAAATACGGTGCATTGCGTGGACCCGCGGACAGCCCGCCGATACGATAGGTCCGCCCCGCTTCCTGCGCCCGCGCCGCAACCGGCCACGCCGCGGCGCCGGCGCTCAGAGCGATGAAATCGCGCCGCCTCACTCAATCACCTCGTCGGCAAGCGCGAGCACATTATTCGGCACGGTGAGGTTCATCGCTTTGGCGGTTTTCAGGTTGATCACGAACAAATAACGCGTCGGAATTTCGAAGGGCAGGTCGGCGGGCTTGGCGCCTTGAAAAATGCGCGCAGCAAGCGCCGCGGCACGATCGAACGATTCGCCGGCGTCCGCGCCATAAGACATCAGGCCGCCGTCGCGGGCTATGAAGTCCTGCTCATAGATCGCCGGCAAGTGATGCGCGGCCGCGTAATCGAAGACACGCTTGCGATTGAGCAGCGTAAGCGAGTCGGTGACCATCAGAATGGCGTCCGGCGGTGTGCGGTCCATCGCCGCGAAAGCCTCGTTGAAGTCATCCGGCTCCCGCACCCCGAGCGGCAACACCGTGACGTCGATATCCCGTGCGGCTTTCGCCGACGCGTCGTAGCGCTGCGACATGCCGAGGTCGTCCTTATTCCACAGCATGGCGACCTTGCGAAGTTGCGGCGACATTGCTTTCAGCAGTCCGAGGCGTTTGGTCGAGAGCGCCGCAGCGTCGTCGGATATTCCCGTGACGGTGCCGCCCGGCCGCGCCAGGCTCGCAACCAGCCCAGTCGCAACCGGATCGCCCGAGCCGGTGCCGATCACCGTCGCAACGCCCGACGCTTTGGCCGCCGCAGCAGCCGGATAGCCGACCGTTACGACCACGTCGACGTTGGCCGTTTTTAACTGCTGCATCAGGTTCGCTATCTGGCTCACATTGCCCGCGGCGCCGCGAGCCTCGTAGGCGAGATTATGCCCAAGCGTATAGCCCCGCTTCGCAAGCCCGGCGATGAGAATGGCCCCGATGCCCCCGGTGGGCGAGATCGGCGGACCGATGGTCAGCGTACCGAGACGATAGGTCTTGGCGTTCTTCTGCGCGGCGGCGCCGCAAGGCGCGGCAATCGCGGCTCCCGCAAGCAGCCGAACGAAATCACGCCGTCTCATCGATTAACTCCCTGCTCACCGGCCTCGCCCGCTCGTCTCGGCAGGATGGGCGACAAGCCTCGGTGGGATGCTCAGCCCTTGCGCTTTAGCGCTCTTGAGGTTGACGATCAGCGTATACCACATCCGCAAACGAGAACCGTGCTGTCACCGCAGCGGCGCGCTGTGGACGGGGCCCGGCGATCGGCGGTAAAGTTGCATATGCGTGTTCCCAACAATTGATCGGCTGGGTCATCCCGTTGAGCGAGACGCAATCCCACCATCTGTTGATCGCCGACGATCACCCGCTGTTCCGCGGCGCGTTGCGCGAAGCGGTGACCGGACTGTTTGATCGCGCTGAAATTGCCGAGGCCGGCACCTTCGAGGAGGTCAGCGAAGTCCTCGATCGCGGCGGCGGCGATGTCGATCTGATCCTGCTCGATCTCTCGATGCCCGGCGTGCGCGGCTTTTCCGGCCTGATGTATTTGCGCGCGCAATATCCGAGCGTCCCGATCGTCGTTGTCTCGGCCAACGACGACCCCGCCGTCATTCGCCGCTGCATGGAGTTCGGCGCGTCGGGCTTTATCCCCAAGACGCTGGGCATCGAAGCGCTGCGGGCGGCAATCGCGCGGGTGCTGCAAGGCGAAGTGTGGACGCCGCCCGATGTCGATCTCACCCGCCAATCCGACGCCGAAACCGCGGCGTTGATCGCGCGCTTGTCGACGCTGACACCGCAGCAGGTCCGCGTGCTGATGATGCTGTCCGGGGGATTGCTCAACAAGCAGATTGCTTACGAGCTCGGCGTGTCGGAGGCCACCATCAAGGCGCATGTCTCCGCGATCCTGCAAAAGCTCGGCGTCGAGAGCCGTACCCAGGCCGTCATCGCCGCCGGCAAGATCGAAGCCGGCCAATGGCCGCAGCTGCCATCATCCCCGTCATCCTGAGGTGCGCGCCAACGGCGCGCCTCGAAAGATGTCGGCCAAGACGCCCGGGCCGTCGCGCGCCGGACCTGTTGGCTCGCACCTCACGGTGACGCACTGTAGGATCACTCCGCCGCGACGCGTTGCACGCGCCATTGCGTGACGAGAGCGCGGAGCGAAGCCGGCTTCACCGGCTTGTTGAGGACCTGCACACCGCCGGCGCGGGCCTCCTCGCGGACGCGCACGGAACGATCTGCGGTGACCAGAATGGCGCCGAGGTCGCGGCCGTAGCGGCGGCGCAGTTCGGTGATCGCGCCGAGACCATTGCCGCCGTCGAGGTGATAGTCGACCAGCAGCCCGTCCGGCTCCAGACCGCTGCCTTCAATCGCTGCCAGCGCTTCGGTGAGGTCCGCCGCCTTGAGCACGCGGCAGCCCCAACCGCCGAGCAGCATCTGCATGCCATCGAGAATCGTGCGCTCGTTGTCGATGCAGAGCACGACAGTTCCGGCGAGTTGTCCGGTTGCGGCTTTTCGAACGGCGTGCGGCATCGGCTCGACGATCGCCACGGAGGCGCGCGGCACTTCGACCGAAAACCGCGAGCCGCGGCCGACGTTGGACTTGAGCGCCAGCTCGCAATCGAGCACCCGCGCGATGCGCTCGACGATCGACAGGCCAAGGCCGACACCGCGCGCGACCCGCGCACCCTGGTCGAGCCGGTGAAATTCCTTGAACACTGCGCGGCGTTTGGCGTGCGGAATGCCGATGCCGGTGTCATAGACTTCTACGCGTAGCTGTGAACCACGGCGCCGGCATCCGACCAGCACGCTACCATTGGGTGTGTAATTGATGGCGTTGGACACGAGGTTCTGCAGCAGCCGCCGCAACAAGCGCCGATCGGAACGCACCGCCAGCGAGCTGGGCATAAAGATGAGGTCGAGCCCCTTCTCGCGCGCCAGCGGCGCAAATTCCACTTCGAGGCGCTGCAGCAATTCGCTGATGCGGAAATCGGTCATCTCGGGCTTCATCGCACCGGTGTCGAGCCGCGAAATGTCGAGCAGCGCGGTGAATATTTCTTCGACCGCCTCCAGCGATGCGTCGATATTCTGCACCAGGCTCGCGTCTTCGCTGTCCTCCTCCTGCCGCTCGATCAGGCTGGTCACGTAAAGTCGTGCGGCGTTGAGCGGCTGCAGGATGTCGTGGCTCGCGGCGGCGATAAAGCGCGTCTTCGAGACGTTGGCATCGTCAGCCTCGGACTTGGCGCGTTCAAGCTCGGCATTGAGCCGCGTCAGCTCACGGGTGCGTTCGCGGACGCGACGCTCCAGCGTGGCATTGGCGCGCTCCAGCGCCTCCGCGGCCTTCACGCTCGGTGTGATGTCGGTGAACGTGGTAACGAGGCCGCCATCGGGCATGCGGTCGGCGCGGACCTCGATCACCAGGCCGCGCTCGGCAATCCGCTCGAGAAACGGCTCGGCTTCCGACGTATATTTGGCGAGCCGTTGCGCGACCTGATCGTCGAGCTCCCGCACATCGCTCGCACCCTCGCTGGCGATGTGGCGCAGGATCTCCTCGAGCGCGATACCGATGCGGGTGAGCGAATGCGGCAGGTCGAAGATTTCGCCAAACTGCCGGTTCCAACAAACCAGCGCCAGGTCCTTGTCGAATACGGCGATGCCCTGCCGCACATGATCGAGCGCGGTCTGCAGGATCTCGCGGTTGTAATGAATCGCCGCGTTGGCGTCGTCGAGCAGCTTGAGCGCCGCTTTGGTCGAGACGGTCCGCTTGCGCAAAAGCAGCGACAGCACCAGCCGCGACGAAGCGGCGCCAATCGCCGATGCCAACAGATACTCGCCGTATTGCAAAACCTGAAAGTCGGCCTCGGCCTGCGGCGCCAGGCTGACGCGGCGCGAGGCGGCGAAGCTCGCAAACGATTCGCGCGTGCGCTCGTCACCAAGATAGCGGGCGATCGTCGCGATCAACTCCTCGGTCGTGACCGACGCACGCCGCAGCCGGAAACTCGGCGCCATCGGAGCGAGCGACGACGGCACGAATACGTCGGCTTGCACGCGCTCTATCGCGGTCGGCCGGCGGATCAGCGAGCAGCCGACATAAAGCATGACATTGGCGAGAAGGCTTAGAACAACGCCGTGAACGAGCGGCGGCAGATCGAGTCCAAACAACGCCTGAGGCCGCAACCAGGCAAGGCCGAGCGGCCCATCGTTGAGGATGTCGCCGACCACGCCAACGTCGGAGATGCTCGGCAGCAAGAGCGTATAGGCCCAGACCAGAATGCCGGCGGTCATACCGGCGATTGCGCCCGGCGCCGTGCCGCGCCGCCAGATGAGCCCGCCGAAAAAGGCCGGCGTCAACTGGGTAACGGCGGCAAAGGACAGCAACCCGATCGAAGCAAGCTGCGCCGGCCCGGCGGAGCGGTAATAAACGTATGCCAGAAACAGGATGGCAAAGATCGCGATCCGCCGCACGGTCAGGAGCTGTGTGCCTGCGCTGCTGGGCCCGCCGGAGTTCGCCGCGCGCCTTTTGAGGATCAGCGGTATCACGATGTCGTTCGACACCATGATCGCGAGCGCGACCGATTCGACGATCACCATCGCGGTCGCCGCCGACAGGCCGCCGATAAAAGCGATCAACGCGAACAGTTCGGAATGCGCCTTCAGCGGCAGCGCCAGCACGAACATGTCGCCATCGGTGCCGCCAGCGGGAAACGCCAATAGTCCGGCCATCGCGATCGGCATCACGAACAGATTGATGAGCACGAGATAGGCCGGAAACAGCCAGGCAGCCCGGCGAACTTCAGCCTCGCTGTGATTTTCGACCACGCCGACATGGAATTGCCGCGGCAGCAGCACGATTGCGAACAGCGACAGCACCGTCGTGGCAAGGAAGGTGGTCGCAGGCGGTATGCTCGTGAGGACCGCGGCCGTTTGCGGCCGTTGCAGCGCGTCGGCGAACAGTGCGAGCGGGCCAGGGTACATCACGAAGGTGACAAAGCTGCCGACGGCGAGAAAGGCGACGAGCTTGATGACCGACTCGGTCGCGATCGCCAGCATCAGTCCGTCCTGATGCTCGGTGGCGTCAATGTGGCGGGTGCCGAACAAAACTGCGAAAGCCGCCATCAACAGGGCAACGAACAGAGCAATGTCGCCCAGCAGCGGCTCCGCCGCGCCGTTTCCCGCCGAGACCGCCGCGAGAATGGTGCCGACCGACGCCGACACCGCTTTGAGCTGCAACGCGATGTACGGGATCATGCCGACGATCGCGATCAGCGCCACGGTCGCCGCAACCGCCGGGCTCTTGCCGTAGCGCGCGGCAATGAAGTCGGCGATCGAGGTAATGTTCTGGCCCTTGGCCAGCCGGATGATCCGGATGATGAGCGGATAGGCCAACCCGACCATCAACACCGGGCCGATATAAATGGTGAGAAATTCAAAGCCTGTGCGCGCGGCGACGCCGACCGAGCCGAAGAACGTCCATGACGTGCAATAGATTGCGAGCGAAAGCGGATAAATCAAAAGCCGGGCGCGGCTGCCACGCGCGAACTGATGCCGACGGTCGCCATAGCTCGCAACCAGGAACAGAAAACCGATATAGGCGAGCGCAATGACGACGACGACCCAGCCTTGCAGCATGGCGTTTCCCTGGTCGTTTCCTTGGCCGATCGCGGCGCTTTTGCAGCCTCAGATGCGCTTGATTTCGACCAAAACACCATAGTTTGGCTGGGCTGTCCATTGGCCGGACCATAAGATGCGCCGCAATAGCTCCGCCATGCGTGCGGCACATTCTTTGGCTGCGGCAAGGTCATTTGACGGCGTTGCCACCAGCCGGCATTGATGGCGGAGCCGATGTGGCCTGCCCTTCCACCCCTTCGCGCGCTGATCGAGCCCGCCGAAACGCTTCTGATCGCCGCTGCCGGCGGGCTGATATTTACCTTGTTGGGATTTCCGGCGGGCCTGGTGTCCGGATCGGTGCTCGCGGTGACCGCAGCCGCGCTACTGGGGCGTCCGGTCAAGGTGCCGGTCGGGCTTGCCCGTGTCTGCTACGTCATCGTCGGCATCCTGCTCGGCGCCGTGGTCAGCCCGCAAACGCTCAAAGGCTTCACCACCTACCCGGCGAGCGTCGCGATCCTGATGGTGGCTTCGATCGTCATGATCGTGGCGACCATGACCTATCTGCGCGTGGTGCACTTTTGGGATCCGCTGTCGGCGCTGATGGGTGCGAGCCCGGGGTCGATGATCCAGGTGATCGCGTTATCGAGTGAGCTTGGCGCCGACCTGCGGGCCATTGCAATCGTGCAGACCATGCGGGTCCTGCTGCTGACAATCGGCATCCCTGGCGGACTTGCGATGTTCGGGCTGGTGGCTCCAGCGATACCGATATCCCGCGGTCCGGCCGGCCTGTCGTCATTGCCGGAAATGGCTGTCGTCGTCATCGTGTCGGTCGCTGCCGGCGTGGCGATGGCGCGCATCAGATTTCCAGGCGGGCTGCTGTTTGGCGCGATGGCCGGATCAGCGGTCTTGCACGGCACCGGTCTCGCCCAAGCGGTCCTACCGTGGTGGATCGGCAGCGCCGCGGTCGTGGTACTCGGCGCAGTGGTCGGCTCTCGTTTCGCGAATACCTCGCCGCGATTGATCGTCAGCTATCTCGGCGCGGCGTTCGGCTCGTTTGCCGTCTCGCTGTCCGTCGCCACACTGTTCGCGCTCATCGCGGTGCATTTCTTTCCATTCCCCACCGCCAACGTCGTGGTCGCGTTCTCGCCAGGCGCGCAGGATACGATGATGGTACTCGCGCTCGCGCTCCATCTCGATCCGGTCTATGTCGGGGCGCACCATGTGGCGCGTTTTTTGGTCGTCACCTTCACGGTGGCGATGGCGGCGCGACGGATCGTGAAGGATAAAGATTAGACCAGCATCATTGTGCTTCCCCGCAGGGAGAAGGCAAAACCGTGGCGTTTGGGAATTACTCGGCGGCGAGCGCGCGCTGTTTGAAGGGCAGCCCCAACTTTTGCCAGACGTCGACCAGCGCCTCAGCCAGATCATCGATCAGGCCGTCGTCGTGATAAGGGCTCGGCGTGATTCGCAGCCGCTCCTTGCCTTTCGGCACCGTCGGATAATTGATCGGCTGAATGTAGATGCCGTGATCGCTAAGCAGGAGATCGCTCGCCTCCTTGCACAGTTCGGGATCGCCGACAAACACCGGCACGATATGGGTCGGGCTGGTCATCACCGGGAGCGCTGCGGCTGCGAGGACCGCCTTGGTGCGCGCGGCCCGATCCTGATGGCGGTCACGCTCCCATTGGGAAGCTTTCAGATGCCGGATCGCAGCGGTTGCCGCGGCGCAGACCGACGGCGGCAGTGCGGTGGTGAAAATGAATCCCGGCGCGTAAGAGCGCACCGTATCGATGATCGCGGCCGAGCCGGCGATATAGCCGCCCAGGCAACCGAAGGCCTTCGCCAGCGTGCCCTCGATCACGTCGATGCGGCTCGCGGCGTCATCGCGCTCGCAGATACCGCCGCCGCGCGGGCCGTACATGCCGACTGCGTGGACCTCGTCGATGTAAGTCATAGCGCCGTAGCGGTCAGCGAGATCGCAGATGCGATTGACCGGCGCAACATCGCCGTCCATCGAATAAAGACTCTCGAACACGATCAGCTTCGGCCGCTCCGGATCGGCGGCGGCCAACAGCTGTTCGAGATGCGCCAAATCGTTGTGGCGGAAGATGTGCTTCTCGCAGTGCGCCTGGCGCACGCCCTCGATCATCGAATTGTGGTTCAGGGCGTCTGAAAGGATCAGGCAGTTCGGCATCACTTTCGCGAGCGTGGATATACCGGTTTCATTCGAGACGTAGCCGGAGGTGAAAACCAGCGCTGCTTCCTTGCGGTGCAGATCGGCGAGCTCCCGTTCGAGCTCGACCAGCGGGTGATTGTTGCCGGCGATGTTGCGGGTGCCGCCGGCGCCGGTGCCCATCCGCGTCGCGGTCTCGACCATGGCGCCGATTACCTTGGGATGCTGGCCCATGCCGAGATAGTCGTTCGAGCACCAGATCACGACATTCTTCGGCCCGTGCGGCGAATGCCAGATTGCGTGCGGGAAGCGGCCGGCGATCCGCTCGAGATCGGCAAACACCCGATAGCGCCGCTCGTCCCGCAGGTGGGCGAGCGCATCGGAAAAATAGGCACGGTAATCCATGAATCTTCCAGCCTTCCGGAACGGCCGAAGTCGGCCGCGGCTCTTTTTAGAGTGGTTCCAGCGTAATTGTCGAGGCGCTTATCGATGTAAAATCGTCGCGTGGCCTTGCGGTAGATCAATTGCCGCACCGGCTGGTGAACAATCGGTTGAATAAGAAAGCAAGCGGTTGAATGAGAAAGCGGCCCGGGCCCCTTCCTCCAGCGCCCGCCCGGCCAAATATGTAAGCGACGCGGGACTGCCGTCGATCCGCGCCGGCAGCAGCGGCGAGTGGGGAGAGTAGACATGAAAATTGGCATCCTTGGATCGGGCGACGTCGCGAAATCTCTCGCCGGCGGCTTTCTCAAGCACGGGCATCAGGTCACGCTAGGCACCCGCGACGTCGGAAAACTGAAGGACTTCGTGACCCAGCACAAAGGCGCGCAGACCGGCAGTTTTGCCGATGCGGCGAAGTTTGGCGAACTGGTGGTGCTCGCGGTCAAAGGCTCGGTGGCGCTTGAAGCGCTCAAGGCTGCTGGCGCTGCCAACATGGCAGGCAAGCCGGTGATCGATGCCACCAACCCGATTGCGGACGCGCCGCCCGCGAACGGCGTGCTGAAATTTTTCACCAACCTCGATCAATCGCTGATGGAGCAGTTGCAGGCCGCGATGCCGGCGGTCCACTTCGTCAAGGCGTTCAATTCCGTCGGCAACGCGGCGATGATCAATCCGAAATTTCCCGGCGGCAAACCAACCATGTTCATTTGCGGCAACGACGACAAAGCCAAGGCAACCGTCCGCGGCATCTGCGACCAGTTCGGCTGGGAAACTGCCGACATGGGCAAAGCCGAAGCCGCTCGCGCGATCGAGCCGCTGTGCATGCTGTGGTGCATCCCGGGCTTTATCCGCAACGATTGGTTCCACGCCTTTAAGATGCTGCAGCCGGCGTGAGGACACATGGCGCGCGCGGATAATGGGCCGATGGTCGTCGTCACCGGCGGCAATCGCGGCATCGGCTTTGAGATCTGCCGGCAGCTCGCCGCGCGCGGCGCCAACGTCATTTTGACTGGGCGCAACCCTGCCGCCGGCACAGCCGCGATCAAGACACTCGCGGCGCAAAAACTCACCGCCGCGTTTCAGCCCGTCGATGTGACGGATGCACCGAGCGTCGCCGCGTTGGGTGCTTTCATTGAAAACGAATATGGCCGGCTGGATGTACTGATCAACAATGCGGGCATCATCGCCAAGGGCGAGGCGCCCGCGTTGAAAGTCGACCTCGCAACAGTGCGGACAACGCTGGAAACCAATGCGCTCGGGCCGCTCTATTTGGCGCAGACGCTTGCGCCGTTACTGAAGCGCGGCAAAGCCGCGCGCATCGTCAACATGTCAAGCGGCATGGGCGAGCTTTCCGACAATAGCGGCGGCTATGCCGCCTACAGAATTTCGAAAACTGCGCTCAATGCGGTCACCGCGATCCTGGCCGCCGAACTCCGTGGCTCGGTTGCGGTCAACTCGGTCTGTCCCGGCTGGGTAAAAACCGACATGGGTGGACCGGGCGCCACGCTCGACGTTGAAGAAGGCGCCGACACGGCGGTCTGGCTCGCGCTCGACGCGCCGCAAAGCCTAACCGGCAAATTCATCCGCGACCGCAAAGTCATTCCCTGGTGATTTTACATTGATCGGCAGATCGGCGCGGCATCCGAAACAACCACGCTACTGCTTGTTGCACTCAAGATTGCCGTCGCGCAGCGTGTACTTGTCGCCGCCGGTCGACTTGGTGCATACGCAGATCGTGCAGGTCTCGGCGCGGAGGGTTTATGGCCCGCCCCCGGTTGGCGCCATCATCCGGCACTTCCTGCCCTTCCGGTAACGGACCACAGATCTACTGAGCGCTCCCCAGTGCCCGACTGGGGAGCGATCGGCTTTTTGATTAGTCCCTTGGCCGGCGCGGCGGTGCATCAAAATCGAAAGAACGGCGTCAGATAGACTAAACGCTCTATTCATACCGTCGCTGCTCTACTCTGATCCGGGCCGCGTGACCGTCCTTGCATGTGTTGGCCAGCGCGGCATGATGGAGCGATTCCGCTCAACCACCTCGACGGAAATCAGATGGCTGCCGGTACAGATTTTGTTCTGGATGCTCTGCTACGCGAAGGCATCGATCACCTGTTCATGGTGCCGGGCGGCTTGGTTGATCCCTTTCTGCCGGCGTTCGCTCGCCATCCCAGCTTGCATCCGATCGTGGCCGCGCATGAAGGCGGCGCCGCCTACATGGCGGACGGTTATGCCCGCGCCAGCGGGCGCTTCGGCGCTGCGCTCGGAATTGGCGGCCCTGGCCTGTGCAATATGGCGACTGCGGTCGCCGCGGCGAAAACGGATTCCTCTCCGGTGCTAATCCTGAGCGGAGAGGTGCCGCTCGACATGGAGGGGCTTGGCGAATTTCAGGATGCCAGCCAGGCGACGCTTGACGATACATCCGTCATGAAACCGCTCACCCGGCTGTCGATGACCATTGCGAGCGCCCGACACCTCAATCATTGGCTACGTCATGGCCTGACATCCATGCTCGCGCAGCCGAGCGGACCGGTGCACCTGTCCCTCACCCATGAGGCTCTCACGGGCGACTGCGCCGCGGACTACGTGCCGGTTTCCGATTTTTTTGCCGGCTCCGGGCCGCTGAGTCTCTCCGCGGCACAAGAGGCGCTGACGCTTCTGGCGCAGTCGCAGCGCATCGCGATCTTGGCGGGCGCCGGTGTTGAGCATGATTCGGCCGCCGCCGATCTGAAAGCCGCGGCCGAACGCTGGTCGATCCCGGTTGCGACCACGTTGCGCGCGAAGGGCGTCTTTCCCGAAGACCATGAACTGTCGCTCGGTGTTTTTGGCTACGCCGGGACGCGGCACGCCACGGCCGCTCTGTTTGAGGCTGATCTGGAAGTCTTGCTCATCCTTGGCTCCGGCCTCAACGAGCGCGACACCATGCATTGGACGCTGCGCCAGAACTCCAAGGCGCTCGCGATACACGTCAATACCGACATGTGGGAGATGACCTCGCACGGTAAGGCCGATCATGTCGTGCCGGGAAGTTGCCGCGCTTTTCTGGAGCTCTTGAGCAGCACCGACGGGCCGGCCGCCGCCGCGCTGTCGCAAGGTCAGACCGCACGGCAAACTCTGATCGCGCGCGTGAAGTCGGGGCCCAGGCTCTACGACCTCGAAAATACGCAGAGCGCAGCGAGGCCCATCCATCCCGCTGCAGCGGTCAGCGCTTTGCGCAAGGCGTTCCCGCGCGACGGCATTGTTCTTGTCGATTCCGGCGCGCATCGCGCCTTCGCCGGTCACTATTGGACAAGCTACGAGCCGCGGACCTACATCTCGGCGACGAATCTCGGCCCGATGGGTTGGGCGATCCCAGCCGCCGTCGGCGTCCAGTGCGCCAAGCCGCAGCACCGGGTCGCCGTCATCACCGGCGACGGCTGCATGCAGATGCACGGCCTCGATGTTCAGACTGCCGCCCGCTACCGGCTGCCGATCATCTATGTGGTGCTCAACAACAATGCGCTCGGCAATGTTTGGCTCCGCGCCAATCAGTACGGTGCGCTGCCGTCGGAACTGACCAGCATTCCCGATCACGACTGGGCGGGTTTTGCGCGCTCGCTCGGGGCACAGGGCCTGACCGTGGAAAACCCCGCCGATCTCGGCGCGACTTTCGCCAAGGCGGTGGCGGCGAATGCCACGGTCGTTGTCGACGTGAAAACTGACAAGAAATTTCCGACGCCAGTCTACGACTTCACAGCGGGCGCACGGGCCTGGTCCTATCACGAATAGGAGAAGGCAATGACCGTACTCGAGCTTAACCCTGCCAAGTTTCCCACCGCCGCCAAAACGCTTTACGATCGGATTGCCGCGAAGCGCCGCACCAAAGGTGAAGGATTCGGCGGTCCCTATCTCGCTTTGCTCAATCATCCGGCGCTTGCCGAGCGGGTCGAGGCACTCGGCTTCTATCTCAAATTCGAAGGCTCCCTGCCGCGCGTCCACTATCAGTTCATCGTACTAAGCGTTGCGCGGGCGACCGGCGCCGCCTTTGAATGGCAGGATCACGTGCAGCACGCCCGCGCCGCCGGACTGTCAGAGGCATTAATCGACGGCATCGCCGGCGGCGCGGGCGCCGGCCTGCCGCATCCCTACGGATTGCTACGCGACATTCTGACAAAGACTCTCGCGTGGCAGGTCATTCCCCAGCCGCTACAGGTTCAGGCCGCGGCCGAGTGGGGCAACGAAGGATTGGTCGAAATCGTTGTGCTCTCCGGCTTCTATCAGATGTTCGCGGCAATCAATCAGGGCTTTGACATTGCGGCGCTGACCAAGACTGCCCCGACGACAATCTGAACCGCCTTCGCCGAGCCTTCACCGAGAACGCGGCGGCGACAAACTCAACCGGCATAGCCGGGCGGCGGTACGAAACCGCCAAACTCACGCTCCATGAGAGCCGCGAAGGCGAGCGGTGTGCGATCTTCGAGATAAGGACCGATGATCTGGACGCCGGTCGGCAAGCCGCGCTCCGAAAGACCGATGGGAGCCGCCGTCGCCGGCAGCCCCGGCATCGTTGCGACCCCGGGCCATACCATCGCGTCGAAATATGGGAACAGCTTGCCGTCGATCTCGATGTTGCGCTCCGGCACTGGCGCGGCCTGGTCGTGCGGAAACGCCACGGTCGCAAATGGCGGCGCCAGCACCACATCCCATTCGCGAAACAATTCGCCCCATTGCCGCTGCAGCAAGATCCGCGCGGCATCAGCAGCCGCCCACTCGCGGTGGCTCAAGACGGCGCCGCGCACGCGTTCGGCATGGAGGCTAGTGTCATTAGCGGCCAGAGCTTTGGCGCCGGCTTCCGTCTGCTCGTAGACGTCCTGCGGCCAACGCTCCGACAACGCCGACATCAAGAGGCGCATATAGAGGCGGGCCGATTGCGCGAGATCGGGAAGGAGTGCGCTCTGACGCGCTACCTTGGCTCCTGCCTTGACGAGCTTCTGCGACAGGCGATTGAGCGGCGAACGTACCTCGGTCTCCGTCGGCAACAGGGGGTGATCGTCGAGGACGAGGATACGAAAATCCTCCAGCCGCTGGTGTCGCGCCGCCGGCAAAGAAAGACGATAGGCGATCCCGTCACGCGCTTCGTCCGGCCCGGCGATAGTGTCGAGCGCGAGTTCAAGATCGGCGGCGCTGCGCGCCATCGGCCCGATGACGGAAAGATCAGCGATACGCTGCACCATGCCGGCGGGCCGGTGGCCCCGCGGAGGCACCAGATTCAAGGTGGGTTTGTGCGCATAGACGCCACAAAAGTGCGCAGGAACGCGAAGCGAACCGCCAATGTCGGAGCCGAGCGACAACGGCCCAAACCCGGCCGCAAGCGCCGCCGACGATCCGCCTGACGAGCCGCCCGGCGAGCGGCCGACGTCCCAAGGATTGTTGGTCGTGCCGTAGATATCGTTGTAGCTCTGCCAATCGCCCAGAAGGTATGGGACGTTGGTCTTGCCGAGTACGACGGCGCCGGCCTTTTTGACGCGCGCGACCGCA
>Ga0335085_10006646_pt1 | contig 18166 bp, 16 predicted proteins | sample Lox_Sample_45_FD_206712 | JGI IMG/M metagenome (GOLD analysis project Ga0335085, IMG submission 206712) | Soil microbial communities from Loxahatchee National Wildlife Refuge, Florida, United States - Lox_Sample_4.5 | ecosystem: Environmental > Terrestrial > Soil > Wetlands | place: USA...
CTGCTGGTCCGGGTTCTGCCGGGCGATCTTGAGCGAGTCCAGCGGCGAGTACACCATGCGAATGCTGGTGCCCTCGGCGTTGGCGTCGAAGAACGAGCCGCCGCTGCCCGGCACCCGCATCATGTCGCCGAACGAGGTCATGATCACGTCCGGCTGCGAGGCCAGGTGGATCGCGTCGTCGACCCGCCCCATCGGGATCACGCAGACCGGGCAGCCGGGGCCGTGCACCAGGGTGATCGACTCGGGCAGGTAGTCCTCGAGGCCGTGCTTGTAGATCGTGTGGGTGTGCCCGCCGCACACCTCCATCAGCTTGTACTGGCGGCCCGGCTCGCACAGCGCCGCGATCTTCGCGGCCAGCGCGTGGGCCTTGTCCGCATCACGGAATTCGTCGACGAACCGCATCGTGCCCACGCTCCTCTTACTCGTCTTTACTCGATCAGGGATGCCTTCAGCGCCGTGATCTCGTCCTCGTAGGCCTGCCCGATGCCCTCGAGGAACTGCATGGCCGCGGCCGCTTCCTGCTCGTCGATCTTCGATAGGGCGAAGCCGACGTGGATCAGCACCCATTCGCCGGGTACCGGCGGATCGTCGGAGAGCAGCCCGATGTTGATCATCCGCCGCACCCCGCTCACGTCCACCTTGGCCAGGTCGGGTTGTTCCGGGTGAAGCTCGATGACCTCACCGGGTATGCCGAGGCACATGTGAGACCTCCTCCGCGGTCAGCTGCCAGAGCACCTGATAGATCGTGGTCTGCGCTTCCTGGATCCGGTGCACCGAGGACGACGGCACCACGAACAGGTAGTCGATGCTGTCCAGCTCCGCCATTGTGCCACCGTCGTAGCCGGCCAGCCCGATGGTGAGCATGCCGCGCCGGGCCGCCTCGTCGAAGGCGCGCAGCAGGTTGGCCGAGTTGCCGCTGGTGGACAGCCCCACCGCGATGTCGTTCCGGCCGCCGAACGCGGCCAGCTGCCGGGCGAACACCACCTCCACGCCGACGTCGTTGCACAGCGCGGTGACCACCGAGGTGTCGTTGGCCAGCCCGAACGCGGGCAGCGCGGGAGCAGCCCACCCCGGAGCCTCTCCTCTCGGAGCCTCTCCTCCCGGATTGAGGAATAGCGTGACCAGTTGCTGGGCGTCGGTGGCGCTGCCGCCGTTGCCGAAGGCGAACAGCCGCCCGCCCGCGCGGAACCTGGCCGCGGCCTGCGCCGCGCACTCGGCGATCCGCGCCCCGTCCCGGGCGGCGACTTCGCGGCGCAGCTCGCCGATCTCGGCCACCTTGGCCACGGTCGACGCGCGCACCTGGTCGAGCACCGCGGCCAGGTCGCTGGTGTCCGAGTACAGGAACGGATAGAGGGACTCCATGGCGTCGCTCATGGCTCAGCCCCCGGTACCGGGGCCCCCACCACGGCGATCGCCTCCCGGGCGTGCACCAGGATCTTGTCGCCCGCGCCCGCGCTCACCAGCGCCACGCTGACCGTCTCCTCGCCCGCGCCGCCGTCGACCACGGCCATCTGGTCCGCGAGCAGCCGCAGCACCGTGACCTCGACGGCCGTGTCCGAGCAGGTGATGCACACGTCGCCGATGCAGGCGGGCCGGCCGCCCACGCCGTCGGGCTCCTCGTTCATGTCAGCACCCCCGGGCCGAGCACGCCCGGCTGCTCGAAGAACACGTGCACCAGCTCCCACAGCACGTGGTACGCGGTCACCTGAAGCTCCTTGACCACCCGCGGGTCGTCCGACGGGATGAGCAGCAGGTGATCGGCCACCTTGGCCGCCGCGATCTGGCCGCCGTCCCCGCCGGCCAGCGCGATCGTCAGCAGGCCGCGCTCCCGGGCCGCCTCGAGCCCGGCCAGCACGCTGGCGCTGTTGCCGTCGGCGGACAGCCCCAGGGCGATGTCGGCGGGATCGGCCAGGTAGCGGATCTGGTGGGCGAAGATCGCGGCCACCCCATCCCGTTCGGCGATCCCGGTGACGGTGGCCACGTCGGTGGTGAGGGAGATGGCGGGCAGCGCCCGTTTGCCCACGATTACCGGGTGCACGAACTCGACCGCCACGTGCTGCGCGTCGGTGCTGGCCCCGCCCGCGCCGAACACCACCAGCTTGCCGCTCTGGTGGAAGCGCACCGCCATGGCGTGGCAGGCCGCCGCGACGGCGTCGGCCTGGCCGGCCAGGCCCTCCGCGGGCCCGCTGCGCAGCTCGAACAGGCGACGGGCCTCAGACTCGTTCACCGGTCGCGCCCCGTCCGCGTGACACGCCCGTTCGAGCTGCCATGACAGCACCGTAGGACACATGTGTATGGGCGTCTAGTAGCCCACAGGACACTTCTGGTCAAGATCGCGTCCCAGAGTTTCCTCCGCCCGAGGCCAGCCTACGTCTTCACCCCCGCGACCGGTCCGTCACCGCGTACCCGCCGCACTGCCACTGTGCCCCCTGCCGCACCGCCACCGTGCCCCCTGTCGCACCGCCACTGTGCCCCCTGCCGCACCCTGTTCACGCCGCAGCTAACCCACCCATACCCTCAGTCCCACCAGCCTCCGAGCCGATTCGATGAGTGTGACTCTCTAACGGATCTATCCATCAGAGAGTCACACTCATCGGTTAGCTGCGCCCGCTACCGGCTGGTCTCGGGGCAGGGGGCCGGGCGTCCCGGCGCCGGCCGCCAGGTCTGGCGCCGGGGACGCACCGGCCTGGCCAGCCAGCGGCCGAACCGGCCGACCGCCTGGACCAGCTGGGCGTTGCCTCTGTCGATCTCGCGCTGCTCGCGCGCGGACTTGGGCCGCTCGGCCTGGTAGATCATGTACCCCGTGTTCATCTCAAAGGCCCCTTTCCTGAGCTTCTGACTGAACCGTAGGAAGGCGCTGTTCCCGCGGTGTTCCCGCCTGTGCCCCGCACGGGAACAGAGCACGGGAACAGAGCGCGGCGCGAAATGCGGGACAATGGGAACGTGGCCGTACGGGTCAGGCTCCTCGGGCCGTTCTCCGTCGTCTCCGGGGGCCGCGCCGCGGGCCCGTGGCCGCGGCCGAGCGCCCGGCGGCTCTGCCAGCTTGTCCTGGTGAGCCCCGGCCGGCGGGTCAGCCGGGACCTGGCCTGCGAGGAGCTGTTCCCCGGCCTCGACCCGCGCGCGGCCGCCCGGTCGGTCTCCAAGGCGCTGTCGATGGCCCGGGCCGCGCTGGCCGGGCTCGGTGAGCTGCCCGAGCCGGCCCTGCTCGAGGCCGACCTGACCCACATCTGGGCGGACCCGGCGGTGGAGGTCGACGCCACCGAACACGAGCGGGCGCTTCGCGCCGGGCTGGCGCTGGCCCCGGGCCACGACCGTGACACCAGGCTCGCCGCCGCTCTGGCCGAGGACGGCGAGCTGCTCGCCGACGAGCCGTACGCCGACTGGGCGCTGCGCCCGCGGGAGCGGCTCGACGCGCTGCGCCAGGAGGCGCGGCTGGCCCTGGCCAGGGACCGGGCCAAGGGTGCGGGCGACGCCAGGCCGGAGGCGGTGCTGGCCGCCTGGGCGGCCTGCGCCGAGCACGATCCCGCTTCCGAGGAGGCGGCCGCCGCCCTGGTCCGCGGCTACTTCGCCGGGGGACAGCGGGAGCTCGCGGTGCGCGCCTACGAGCGCTGCCGGGCCGCCCTCGGCGAGCTCGGCCTCGGCCTGTCTCCGTGGCTGGAGGAGGTGTACGCCACCGCCGCCTTCGAGGCTGCGCCGCCCCGGACGCAAGCCCGCACGCAAGCCCTGGCGCGGGAGGAGCTCAGGACCGTCACCGTGCTGGCCGCCGAGGTGGCCGCGGACGGGATGGACCCCGAGGAGCTGCGTGACGTGGCCGGCCGCTGCCTGGCCGCGGTGATCACCGAGGTGGAGGCGCTGGGCGGGACGGTGACATCGGTGTCCGGGGGCGGGGTCCAGGCCATGTTCGGGGCGCCTGAGGCGCACGAGGACGACCCCGAGCGGGCGGCCCGCGCGGCCTTCCGCGCCCTCGCGGCCGTCGCGGCGATCGGCCACGCCACCCTGCGGATCGGGGTGGAGACCGGCCCCGCGGTGCTCGGCCCCATCGGCGGCGGCGCCCGGGTCGAGTACGGCGCCGTGGGCGAGGTCGTCGGCCAGGCCGCCGCGCTGCAGGCGCGGGCCAGGCCCAACACGGCCCTGGTCGGCCCGGTGACCAGGGCGGCCGCCGGGCACCTGTTCGCCTGGGGCGACGAAAGGCCGGGGGCAGGCTCGGCCGCCTACCTGGGCACGCCCATGCCCAGGATCGCGGGCCACCGGCTCCGCCCGGGCGGCCCGCTGGTCGGGCGGCAGCCCGAGCTGGCGGTGCTCGGCGCGGCCCTGCGCGAGGCGGCGCGCGGCCGCGGCTCGGTCGTGCTGGTGACCGGCGAGCCCGGGCTCGGCAAGACCCGGCTGGTCCAGGAGTGCCGCAAGCGCGTGGCCCGCGGCACCCTGTGGCTGGAGGGGAGCTGCGCCTCCTACGCGTCGTCCACGCCCTACGGCCTCTACCAGCAGCTGCTGGCCAACTGGGCGGGGGTGACGCCCGACCAGCCCGCCGCGGTGGTCGGGCCGGCCCTGGAGCGGGCGCTGGCCGCGGTGCGGGGCGGCGACCTGTTCCCGCTGCTGGCCCGCATGATGGGCCTGCCGCCCGGAGCGGCGCTGGGCCGGATGGGCCCGGGGGAACTGCAGAAACAGACCTTCGCCGCCTGGCGCACGCTGACCTCACGCCTGGTGGCCGCCGGGCCGGCGGTGCTCGTCCTCGAGGACCTGCACTGGGCCGACCCGACCTCGCTCCGCCTCACCCTCGACCTGGCCCGGCTGGCTTCGGGGGGGTTCGGGGGGGTCGTCTCTTCCCCAAGGGGGGTCCGGGGGGATGGGTCCCCCCGGAGAGAAGGAGCCAGCAGAGCCGCGGGCCGTCGCCTGCTGGTCCTGGCCACCGGCCGGCCAGAGTCCGCCCCGGCGCTGGACAGCCTGGACGCGCGCCGGCTGGAGCTCGGCCCGCTGCCGGGGGCGGCCGAGGAGGAACTGGCCAGGTCCCTGATGGGCGACGGGACCAGCCGCGAGGTCCTGGACACCGTGCTGTCCAGGACCGACGGCAACCCGCTGTTCCTCGAGGAGCGGCTGAGCTCGCTGCTCGAGGCCAGGGCCCTGGTCCGCGAGCGGGGCGCCTGGCGGATCAGCCAGACCGCGGGCGAGCAGGTGCCCCAGGCGCTGGAGCGCATGGTCCGGTCCCGGGTGGACCGGCTCAGCCCGGCCGCCCGCGACGCGGTCCGGCCCGCGTCCGTGCTCGGCACCGAGTTCCCGCTCTCGCTGCTGGCCGCGGTGTGCGCCGCGGACGAGCTGGGGCCCGCCCTGGCCGAACTGCGCGCCAAGGATTTCCTGCACGAGGTGGCCGGGCGGGCCGAGCCCATCTACCGCTTCCGGCACGCCCTGATCCAGGAGGCGACCTACAACGGCCTGCTGCGCGCCGAGCGCCGCCTGCTGCACGGCCGGGCCGCGTGGGCGCTCGAGGCGGCCGCCGAGGGCCGAACGGACGAGGTGGCCGCCGTCCTCGGCCGGCACTTCGCCGCCGCCGGGGAACCGGACCGGGCCCTGCGCTACTACGAGCAGGCGGGCGACCACGCCACCGCGTCCTTCGCGAACGACGAGGCCATCGCGTCCTACCGGGCCGCGCTGGCCATCGCGGGCGAAGGCGGGGGCGAGGCCTCGGTGGAGCTGCAGGTGGAGCTGCAGGTGGAGCTGCAGGCCAAGCTGGCCAACGTGCTCTGGCGCACCGGCCGGCGCGGCCAGGCCAGGGAGGCGTTCCAGGCCGGGCTGCGCGCCGTCCCTGCCGCTGACACGCTCCGCCGGGCCCACCTGCTGACCCGGCTGGGGCGGCTGGAGGTGTCCGACAGCCACTACGAGGCGGCCTGGGCCGCCTACGACGCCGCCGAGGAACTGCTCGGCGGGGACCCGGAGGAGATGGACGCGGCCACCGTCGAGGAGTGGCTGGAGCTGATGGTCGACGGCCGGGCCTGCCAGTACACCACCGAGCACCAGGTGGAGCAGGCCCTGGCCACGCTGGACGCGGTCCGCCCGGTGATCGGGCGGGGCTCGGCGGTCAGGAAGCACGGCTACTACGTTCACCTGGCCATGGCGCGGGTCGCGCAGAACAGGTTCCTGGTGGACGAGACCGACCTGGACAACGCGCGCCGCAGCCTGGCCGCGGCGCTGGATGCCGAGGAGAAGGACGTCGGCTACGCCACGTTCTTCCTGGCCCGGTTCCTGCTGCTGCACGGCGACCTGGCCGAGGCCCAGGGCCACCTGGAGCACTCGCTGGCCCTGGCCGAACGGATCGGCGAGACCGGCCTGCTGGCCTACAGCCTGCAGGGCCTGGCCATGGCCGCGCTGCGCCGCCACGACACCGCGGCGGTCCGCGCCCTGGTCCCCCGGGTCCTGGCCGAGGCGGAGGGCGTGGCCGCCCCCGACTACCTGGCCGCGGCCAAGGCCTGCCTAGCCTGGCTGGCCTGGCAGGACCGGCACCCGGACGACGTGATCAAGCTGGCGGAGGAGATCACGACGCTGACGACGGGCATTCCCGACGCGGGGCTCTACTACGGTCCCGTCCACCTGTGGCCGCTGGCCGCTGTGCACCTGGAGGCAGGCCACCTGGCCGAGGCCGTTGCCGCCACCCGCCGCCTCCGGGACCACACGCAGTTCCCAGCCGGCCTCGAGGCGGCCCTGACCGCCGCGTCGCAGGCCTGCGACCAGGACCGGCCGGATCAGGCCACGACCAGCCTGACCGGCGCCCTGGACCTGGCCCGCACCCTCGGCTACTTCTGATCCCGCATGCCACGGGCGTCGAGCCCGGCCAGCGAGTGGCCCGAGGTCTCGGCGTTGTGCGCGTGCGCCAGGTGATGCAACCCGAACACCGAATCCATCCCCGGCCGCAGCCCCATCAGGTCCTCGCACTGGTTGACCGCGCGCTTGGCCAGGGCCAGGCCGAACCGCGGCATCTGCCCGATCTGCCCGGCCAGCTCGAACGCGGTCGTCTCCAGGTCCGCGCGCGGCACCACCCGGCTCACCATGCCGGCCTGGTAGGCCCGTTCGGCGCCGAACCGCCCCCCGGTGAACAGCACCTCCTTGGCCAGCCGCGGCCCGAGCACCCACGGGTGCGCGAAGTACTCCACGCCCGGGATGCCCATCTTGACCACCGGGTCGGCGAAGAACGCGTCGTCGGCCGCCACGATCAGGTCGCACACCCAGGCGAGCATCAGCCCGCCGGCGATGCAGGCGCCGTGCACCATCGCGATGGACGGCTTGGGGATCTCCCGCCAGCGCCGGCACATGCCCAGGTAGACCTCCATCTCGCGGGCGTACCTGGCGTCGGCTCCCTCCTTGCCCACGTGGTCCCACCACAGCACGGCCTCGCGGTCGAAGGACGTGTCCGCGTCCCGCTCCGGGGTGCCGATGTCGTGCCCGGCGCAGAAGTGCTTACCCGCCCCGGCCAGCACCAGCACCGCGACCTCGTCGTCGTTCACCGCCCGGGCGAACGCCGCGTCCAGCGCGTACGTCATCGCCGAGTTCTGCGCGTTGGCGTACTGCGGCCGGTTCAGCGTGACCAGCGCGACCCGCCCGCGCTGCTCGTACAGCACCTCGTCCGCCATCAGGACTCCTCCCTCAGCTCTGCCATTAGCTGGGCCATCAGCTGGCGTTTCAGCACCTTGCCCGACGGGTTCCGCGGCAGCGTGCCGCGGAACTCCACCCGCCGGGGCACCTTGTAGCCGGCCAGCCGCTCCCGGCAGAACCCCAGCACATCCTCTTCAGTTAGCACGAAACCCGGGCGGGCGACCACGAACGCCTGGCCGACCTCGCCGAGCCGCGGCTCGGGCACGCCGATCACGGCCGACTCCGCCACCCCGTCCAGCCGGGCCAGCACCTGCTCCACCTCGGCCGGGTACACGTTGAAGCCGCCGCAGATGTACATGTCCTTGAGCCGCCCGGTGATGGTCAGGTACCCGTCCGCGTCCAGGCGGCCGGTGTCGCCGGTGTGCAGCCAGCCGTCGCCGTCGATGGCGGCCCTGGTGGCGTCCGGGTCGTCCAGGTAGCCGAGCATCAGGTTCGGCCCGCGGAGCAAGATTTCATCCGAACGGCCCGTCTTCACCTCGAACCCGGCCGCCGCCCGCCCCGACGTGGCGGAGACCACCTCCGGCGGATCGCCCGGGCGGCACATCGTCGCCACCACCGCCTCGGTCAGCCCGTAGGCGGTGAGCACGGTCTCGAAGCTGAGCTCGCGCCGCATCCGCTCGACCAGCGCGACCGGCACGTCCGCCGCGCCGGTGACGGCGAGCCGCCGGCTGGACAGGTCGCGGGCGGCACGGTCCGGGTGGTCCAGGATCATCTGGTAGATCGTCGGCGCCCCCGGCAGCACGGTGATCCGCTCGGCCTCCACCAGCCGCATCGCCTCGCCCGCGTCGAAGACCGCCTGCGGCACCAGCGCCGCCCCGCTGACCAGGCAGGCGAGAACGCCCGCCTTGAAGCCGAACGTGTGGAAGAACGGGTTCACCACCAGGTACCGGTCGCCCGGGCCCAGCTGTGCGCAGTCCGCCCAGGCCCGGGCCACCCCGAGGGACCGCTCGTGCGAGGTCATCGCGCCCTTGCTCCGCCCCGTGGTGCCCGAGGTGAACATGATGTCGCTGACATCGCCCGGACGCACCTGCCCCGCGCGCCGGCGCGCCTCAGCCAGCGAACCTGCCTGAAGGAACGCGTCCCACTCCTCCGGTATCCGCACCACCAGGCCGAGGCGGTCCAGCTCATCCGGACCCGCGGCCGCCAGGAGGTTACCTAGCCGGTCCACGCCGAGGAAGTCGCCGGCCACGAACAGCGCCCGCGCGCCGCTGCGGCCGATCACGTCGAGCGCCTCGGGCCCGGTGAAGCGCGTGCTCACCGGGACCAGCGCCGCGCCCGCGCCGAGAGTCCCCAGCGCGACGAGCAGCCACTCCGACCCGTTCGGCGCCCATATCGCGACCCGGTCGCCGGGCCCGACCCCGGCCTCGATCAGGGCGCCGGCCACCGCGGCCGCCCGCTCGTCCAGCTCGCGGTAGCTGAGCCGGGGGCCGCCCGGTTCCGCCAGCGCCTCCGCGTCGCCGAACTCCCTCGCCGCCCAGGCCACGGCGGCCGGTATCGTCAGCTCCACCGCACCCTCCTCAGCCTCTCCCCAGCCCTTTCCGAGCTTCCTCCTCCCGCCCCCTCGTGAGCAAGCAAGTGCTTGGTAGGTTAAGCCTAAGCACAGGAGGAGGCCCAGGTGCGGTTCACGCCGCAGGACGAGCAGTTCCGCTCCGACGTGCGCGAATGGCTAGAAGCCAACCTGACCAGCGAGTTCGCCGGGCTGCGCGGCGCGGGCGGGCCGGGGCGCGAGCACGAGCGGCACGACGAGCGCCTCGCCTGGAACCAGCACCTGGCCGCCGCGGGCTGGACCTGCCTCGGCTGGCCCGCCGAGCACGGCGGCCGCGGCGCGAGCCTGACCCAGCAAGTCATCTTCTACGAGGAGTACGCGCGGGCCGGCGCGCCCACCCGGGTCTCGATCGTGGGCGAGGAACTGCTCGGCCCGACCCTGATCGCGTTCGGCACGCCAGACCAGCAGCAGCGCTTCCTGCCGCCGATCCGGGCCGCCCGCGAGCTGTGGTGCCAGGGCTACTCCGAACCCGGGGCCGGCTCGGACCTGGCCAGCGTGGCCACCCGGGCGGCCCTGGACGGGGACTACTGGGTGATCAACGGCCAGAAGATCTGGACCTCCCTGGCCCACCTGGCCGACTGGTGCTTCGTGCTGGCCAGGACCGAAGCCGGCTCGCGACGCAGCGGTGGCCTGTCCTACCTGCTGGTGCCGATGGACCAGCGGGGGGTCACGGTCCGCCCGATCCGGCAGATGACCGGCACCGCCGAGTTCAACGAGGTCTTCTTCGACGACGCGCGCACCGCCGCGGCCAACGTGGTCGGCGCGCCCGGCGACGGCTGGCGGGTGGCCAAGGCGACGCTGGCCATCGAGCGCGGCGCGGCCATGCTCGGCCAGCAGGTCGGCTTCCGCCGCGAGCTCGAGGACCTGGCCGCCGAGGCCCGGCGCACCGGCGCCGCCCGCGACCCGGTGATCCGCGACCAGCTGGCCCGGGCCTGGACCGGCCTGCACGTCATACGCTGCTATGCGCTGGACACCCTGGGCGCAGTTGAGGGCACGGGCGACCCGGCCCGGGCCTCGGTGCTGAAGGTGCTGTGGTCGCGCTGGCACCGGGACCTCGGCGAGCTGGCCATGCGCATCGTCGGCCCCGGCTCGCCCGGCTACCAGCGCTGGCAGCGGCTGTTCCTGTTCAGCCGGGCCGACACGATCTACGGCGGTTCGGATGAGATCCAGCACGAGATCATCGCCACCCGCGCGCTCGGCCTGCCCCGCTCATGACCAGTGCCGCCATGAAGGGCCACGGCCTAATGGACGGCAAGGTGGTGGTGATCACCGCCGCGGCCGGCACCGGCATCGGCGGCGCCACCGCGCGGCGCTGCCTGGACGAGGGCGCCCGGGTGGCGATCAGCGACCAGCACCAGCAGCGGCTGGCCGCGACCCGGGACGAGCTCACCCGGGCGCACGGCGACCGGGTCTGGTCGCAGCCCTGCGACGTCACCGACGAGGCACAGGTGACCGCGCTGATCGAGGGCGCGGCCGGGCACTTCGGCCGGATCGACGTGATGATCAACAACGCCGGGCTGGGCGGCACCGCCTCGGTGCTGGAGATGACCGACGAGCAGTGGTCGCGGGTGCTCGACGTCACGCTGAACGGGACGTTCCGCTGCACCCGGGCGGCGCTGCGCCGGATGGTGGCCCAGGGGCACGGCGGAGCGGTCGTCAACAACGCCTCGGTGCTGGGCTGGCGCGCCCAGCCCGGCCAGGCGCACTACGCGGCGGCCAAGGCCGGCGTGATGGCCCTCACCCGGTGCGCCGCGCTGGACGTCGCCGCCCACGGCATCCGGGTCAACGCGGTCGCGCCCAGCCTGGCCATCCACCCGTTCCTGGCCAAGGTGACCAGCGAGGACCTGCTCGCCGAGCTGGCCGGCCGGGAACCGTTCGGCCGGGCCGCCGAGCCCTGGGAAGTGGCGAACGTGATGGTCTTCCTGGCCAGCGACTACGCCAGCTACATGACCGGCGAAGTCGTCTCGGTCAGCGCCCAGCATCCATAAGCCCAGCCTCCATGAGCAGGGCATCCCTAGAGTCGTTCGATGATGGTGGCGGTGGCCATCGCCCCGCCCGCGCACATGGTGACCAGCGCCGTGCCCGCGCCGCGCCGCTCGAGCTCGTGCAGCGCGGTGGTGAGCAGCCGGGCGCCGGTGCTGCCCACCGGGTGGCCGAGGGCGATCGCGCCGCCGTTGACGTTCACCCGGTCCGGATCGGCCCCGTGCACCGCCAGCCAGGACAGCACGATCGACGCGAACGCCTCGTTGACCTCGAACAGGTCGATGTCGCCGATGGCCATGCCGCTGCGCTCCAGCACCCGCTCGGTCGCCTGGACCGGGCCGTCCAGGTGGTAATACGGCTCGGCGCCGATCAGGCACTGGGCCAGGATCCGGGCCCGCGGCCGCAGGCCGAGCTGCCGGGCCCGGTCCGCGTCGGCCAGCAGCACCGCGGCCGCGCCGTCGGAGATCTGCGACGACGAGCCCGCCGTGTGCAGCCCGCCCTCGACCACCGGCTTGAGCCGGGCCAGCGCCTCCAGGCTGGTCTCGCGCAGCCCCTGGTCCCGGTCCACCACGTCGGTGCCGTTATGACCCGGGGCCTTGACCGGTACCACCTCACGGTCGAACCGTCCCTCCGCCCAGGCCGCCTGGGCCAGGGTCTGGGAGCGCAGGCCGAACGCGTCGGTGTCGGCGCGGGAGAGCCCGCGGCGCTGCGCGATGCGCTCGGCCGCGACGTACTGGCTCGGCATGTCGATGCTCCACGAGGCGGGCCGGGGGGAGCCCGCGTCCGCCCGCGCCGCGGTGCCCAGCGGCACCCGGCTCATCGCCTCCACTCCGCAGGCGATCCCGACGCCGATCGCGTCGGCCGCGATGAGCCCGGCCACCAGGTGCGCCGCCTGCTGGGCCGAACCGCACTGCGCGTCCAGCGTCTGGCAGCCGGTGGCGTGCGGCAGCCCGGCGTGCAGCCAGGCCGTCCGGGTGATGTTGCCGGACTGCTCGCCCGCCTGCGTCACGCAGCCGCCCGCTACCTGCTCCACCACGGAGGGCGCGATGCCCGCCCGGTCGATCAACGCCGTCTGCGCGCCGCCCAGGATCTCGGCCGCGTGCACGCCGGACAGCACGCCGCCGCGCTTGCCGACCGGGGTCCGTACCGCCTCGACGATCACCGCGGTGCCCATAGCCCACCTCCGCCATCCGTGGTCTAATCAAAACTAGAACACGTTTCATTATCCGCCAAGGAGGCTGCCGTGAGCGTTCCGGACATCCCGCCTGGCTTGGACTTCACCGACCCGGAGATCTACGCCACCCGGGTGCCCGCCGGAGAGCTGGCCGAGCTGCGCCGCGCCGCCCCGGTCTGGTGGGTGACCCAGCGCCGCGGCTCGGCCGGCTTCGACGACGAGGGATACTGGGCGGTCACCCGGCACGCCGACGTCATGGCCGTCTCCAAGACGCCGGACGTCTACTCCTCCGAGGAGAACACCGCGCTGATCCGGTTCAAGGAGGGCATCCCCCGCGAGTCCATCGACATGCAGCGGATCATCCTGCTCAACATGGACCCGCCCCAGCACACCAGAATGCGCGGCATCGTGTCCCGCGGCTTCACCCCGCGGGCCATCGGCAACTTGCGCCAGGCCCTGGCCGAACGCGCCGAGCGAATCGTGGCCACCGCACTGGAGACGGGCACCGGCGATTTCGTCGCCGACGTGGCCTCCGAGCTGCCGCTGCAGGCGATCAGCGAGCTGATCGGCGTCCCGCAGGAGGACCGGGGCAAGATCTTCGCCTGGTCCAACCGGATGATCGGCTACGACGACGAGGCGCCGGGCCAGGAGAACGCCGGCGAGATGGCCGCCATCGAGATCCTCGGCTACAGCATGGCCATGGCCGAGGAACGGCGCGGCTGCCCCCGCGACGACATCGTCACCAAGCTGATCAGCGCCGAGATCGACGGGCACGCGCTGTCCGACGACGAGTTCGGCTACTTCGTGCTGATGCTGGCCGTGGCGGGCAACGAGACCACCCGCAACGCTATCGCCCACGGGATGCTCGCCTTCCTCGACCACCCGGAGCAGTGGGAGCTGTTCAAGCAATCCCGCCCGGAGACCGCGGCCGACGAGATCGTCCGCTGGGCCACCCCGATCACCGTGTTCCAGCGCACCGCGACCCGCGACGCCGAACTCGGCGGGCAGCAGATCACGGCGGGCCAGCGGCTGGGGCTCTTCTACCGGTCGGCCAACTTCGACGAGGAGATCTTCGACCACCCCGGGCGGTTCGACATCACCCGCAGCCCCAACCCGCACCTCGGCTACGGCGGCTACGGCACGCACTACTGCCTGGGCGCCAGCCTGGCCAAGCTGGAGATCGAGCTCATCTTCAACGCCATCGCCGACTCCATGCCGGACATCGCCAAGGCCGGCGACCCGACCCGCCTCCGCTCCGGCTGGATCAACGGCATCAAGTCCCTCCCCGTCACCTACCGCCCCTAACCCACCCCACCTCCTCCCACCTCCTCCCGGCCCGTCCGAGGCGGGACCATGATCGTGGACAGTTTCGGTCGCTATCCGGTCGAAACCGTCCACGATCATGAAAAGGCCGGGACGCGGTCCTCGGTGTCGGCGAGGCGGCCGCCCGGGGGCGGGGGTTCCGGCGCGGGTTCGGGCCCGGGGCCGGGCGGACCGCCACCGCCGTCCGGCTGCGGGCCGGACTCGCGCGGTACTGGCATGAAGCAGGCCATGCCCGTGCCGCTCATCATGAGCCCGATGACCGGGAAGATCACGCACATGACGACGTACATCTGGATGTGCTGGCTGGCGTGCAGCACATGGCCGTAGGCGGCGGCCTCGCTCGCGTGCGGAGCGTGGAAGACCAGCGGCCGCAGCCCAGGCGCCTCGATGGCCAGCGCGGCGGTCCCGGTGCCGAGAACGGTCACGAACAACGCCCCGACCAGGTTCGCGAGAACCCCGGCCACGATGCCCTGGCCGGCTCTGGCCTGGGCCAGCTTGACGGAGCCGCCCGGCCTGCGGCAGTACCACCTGGCGGCCAGCACCCCGGCCACCACCGGCCCGCCGAACAGCAGGACCCACGCGAGCGCCACGAACGGATCGACCCGCCATCCCGGCAGCCACGGATTGGTGGCGTACTGCGTGAGTCCGAGCGGGGCCACCACGTACATGACCAGGCCGAACACGATGCCGACGCCGGTGCCGGCGGCCAGCGTGGCCGGGGCGGCCGACGCGCGACGCGAAGTCAGCCAGAGGATGGTGACCACATAGCAGGCCGTCAGGATCAGGAAAAAGATCTCGCCCGACCAGGGCGGGCCGCCGGCTGAGGTGCCAGGCAACCCGTGGGTGCTGTTTCCGTCAGCGATAAAGACCCGCAGGTCAGGACCCTGCCGCGGCACGTTAAGCGGGTACGGCCCGACGACGGCCCGGGCCGGTATCAGGGCCAGGATCGCCGCGTACCCGCCGACGCGCACGAACCGGGCGGTCCGGCTGTCGCCGACCGGTCCGAACAGCCGGCGGGCGAGCAGCGGCATCCCGGCCAGCATCAGCACGGTGGCGATCACCCCGAACTGGTCCGCGGCGGCATGCAGGATCGACGAGTCCGGCCAGGCCACCCAGGCCGCCGCCGCCGCGGCCACCGCGAACACCACGGCGCGGCCGAGCCGGCGCGGCATCAGCCCTTCCCGCGCGAGCATCCAGATCCCGCCGGCCCGCCAGGCCAGCCGCGCCAGTCCCGGCGGCACCTCGTGCGCTTCGGCCCAGAGCGCCTCGACCCATTCCCGCCGCTCGCCCGGCAGCAGCCACGTCGCGCTCCGGCCGGCCGCGGCGATCATCCGGTTCAACCTGCTCATGACCTCACCCCACCCCGAGCGAACTGCGGTCTGCTCATGGCGTCATCCCCGCCACCGCGCCGGGTGTGGCCGGTCCGGGCCGAAGACCGGCGCGCGGCTTCCCCGCGCCCGCCCGGGCGGCCGCCGCCTGCTCGGCGGCCCGTTCGGCCGCGCTGGCCAGCGCCCCCGTGGCGCTGGCCAGCCCGGCGGCGGTCAGCCGGTACAGATGCCGCCGGGGCCGGCCCGGCGTCGGCTCGTCCTGCCAGCACGCCTCGACCAGGCCCCGGTCGGCCAGCCGGATCAGGATCGGGTACAGCGTCCCCGACTTCAGCCCGGTCTGCTTGGCCAGCGCGTACCCGTGCTGCCACTGCGACGGCTGATCGCATAGCGCGGCCAGCACGGACAGGGTCTGCGCCGAGAACTCGGATCGCGAAGCCACGCAGCAACTCTACATAGATAGAGCCCGGGAGTCTACATAGGTTGGCTCGACACCACCCACATGGAGAAGAACTGGGAGCCGCCGCCGTAGGCGTGGCCCAGGGCCACACGCGCCCCGTCCACCTGGTGCGCCCCGGCCTTGCCCATGACCTGCAGTGCCGACTCGGCAAACCTCAGCAACCCGGAAGCCCCGATCGGGTTGGAGCTGAGCACGCCGCCGGACGGGTTGACCGGCAGCCTGCCGCCGATCGCGGTCTCGCCCGCCTCGGTCAGCCGCCAGCCTTCCCCGGCCGCGGCGAAGCCGAGGTTCTCCAGCCACATCGGCTCGTACCAGGAGAACGGCACGTAGATCTCGGCCACGTCGATCTCGTCCAGCGGGTCGGTGATGCCGGCCTGCCGCCACAGCGCCGCCACGCACTCCCGGCCCGCGGCCGGGTTGACATGGTCCTTGCCCGCGAACATGGTCGGCTCGCTGCGCATCGAGGTGGCCCGGATCCAGGCCACCGGCCCGGGCGCCGCGGCCGCGGCGGACGAGTCCCCGATGACCACCGCGCACGCGCCGTCCGAGGACGGGCACGTCTCGTCGTACCGAACCGGGTCCCACAGCATCGGGGAGGCCTGCACCTTCTCCAGCGTGATGTCGCCCTGCTGCAGGTGGGCGTACGGGTTGAGGGCGCCGTTGCGCCGGTCCTTGACCGCGACCAGCGCGCCGATGTGCGGCGGTGCGCCGCTGCGCCTGATGTAGGCGCGGATGTGCGGCGCGAAGTACCCGCCCGCGCCCGCCACCACCGGGATGCTGAACGGCGGCGCGATGGACAGCGCCCACATGGCGTTGGACTCCGACTGCTTCTCGAACGCCACCGCCATGACCCGGCGGTGCAGCCCCGCCTGGACCAGGCTGGTCGCGACGAGGCCGGTCGCGCCGCCCACCGAACCCGCCGTGTGCACTCGCAGCAGCGGCTTGCCCGCCGCGGCCAGCGCATCGGCCAGGTACAGCTCGGGCATCATCACGCCCTCGAACAGGTCGGGCGCCTTCCCGACCACGACCGCGTCGATGTCGGCCAGCGAGAGCCCGGCGTCGGCCACCGCGCGGTCCGCCGCCTCCCGGCACAGCCCCGCGATCGACACGTCGGTGCGCTTGGACCGGTGCCGGGTCTGCCCGACGCCCAGGACCGCCGCGGGCCGCTTTATGACGCCTCCCCGGACAGGACGCACACCAGGTTCTGCTGCAGCGCCGGGCCGCTGGTCGCGTGCCCGAGCGCGCGTTCGGCCCGGCCGGACATGACCGCCCGCGCCGCCAGCCCGATCCGGGCCAGCCCGGCGGCGAACATCGGGTTGCCGCACAGCGCGCCGCCCGACGGGTTGACCGCCACACCCTCACCGAGCCCGAGCGCCTCCCGCAGCAGGAGCTCCTGATGGGAAAACGGCGCGTGCAGCTCCGCCACCTCAATCGGGGCCACCTCAATCGGGGCCACCTCAATCGGGGCCACCTCAATCGGGGCCACCTCAATCGGGGCCACCTCGACAGCACCAGCCCCGGCCGCCCGGGCCGCCCCGGCCGCCGACGGCACCGCCAGCAGGTCCCGCGCGCCCAGCGACCCCGAATCCACCTGATGCGCGAACCCGCTGATCCAGGCGGGCCGCTCGCACAGCTCCCGCGCCCGCTCCGCCGACGCGATGATCACGACCGCGGCCCCGTCGCCGACCGGGGCGCAGTCGTGCGCCCGCAGCGGCTCGGCCACGTACGGCCGGGCCAGCAGCTCCGAGGCCGTGACCGAACCCGACACCTGCGCGTCCGGATTCCCCGCCGCCGCGGCCCGGCTGCGCGCGGCCACCGCCGCCATGTCCTTCTCGGTCCACCGCCCCGCCTCCAGGCCCAGCCGCGCCTGCAGCGCCGCCACCGACACCGAATCCGGCCACAGCGGGGCGAGCAGGTACGGGTCGAGCTGCAGCGCCAGCACCCGGCGCAGCTCCGCGCCCGAGGACTTGCCGAACCCGTACGCCAGCGCGATCTCCGCCTCGCCGACCAGGACCTTCGCCCACGCCTCGTACAGCGCCCACGCGGCGTCCATCTCCACGTGTGACTCCATCGTCGGCGGAACCGCGCCGATGGCGTCCACCGCCGACACGAACGAGAACGCCCGCCCGGCCAGGTAGTCCGACGATCCCGAGCACCAGAACCCGATGTCGCGCCGGGTCAAGCCGACCTCACGGAACACCTCGGTGAAGATCGGCACCAGCATCTCCACCCCGCTGGTGGTGGCGTCCTCGCGCACCCGGCACGGCGACTGGGCGAAGCCGACCACAGCAACGTCAGTAGTCATATCTGCGACGCCGAGACCCTGGCCTTAATGCCGGGGAATGAACGTCGCCTCACCTCCCCAGGAATGTCGGTGGCATTCGCTATCGTGTTCGCATGTCCCGATACCGCCTGCTCCCATCGCCCATTCAAGAGACAGTGCTGCAAAATCATTGCGCACACGCGCGGTTTGTGTGGAACCTTGCGGTCGAGCAGCAATCCTGGTGGCGGCCCGGACGCGTCTGCGCTCCAGGCTTCCGGGACCAGTGCCGCCAACTCACCGCCGCCCGCAGAGCGTATTCTTGGCTGCGCGACGGCTCCCAGATGATCCAGCAGCAGGCACTGCGCGACTTCGCCCAAGCCATGGCTAACTTCTTCGCGGGAACTCACCGCAGGCTCACATGGCGGAAAGCGGGGCGCGATGAGGGTTTCCGTAT
>Ga0335085_10006647_pt1 | contig 18163 bp, 13 predicted proteins | sample Lox_Sample_45_FD_206712 | JGI IMG/M metagenome (GOLD analysis project Ga0335085, IMG submission 206712) | Soil microbial communities from Loxahatchee National Wildlife Refuge, Florida, United States - Lox_Sample_4.5 | ecosystem: Environmental > Terrestrial > Soil > Wetlands | place: USA...
GAATGTGCAAACGGGGATTATTTTGCACGGCGTGCGTGAACGGCGCAAAGAGCGGCAAGGCCTCGACGACGCCCGACGACAGTTCCGCAACATCAATCCTCTTCAACTCCGGATACAACGCGAGTTCGCCGGCGGTTACCCCCGTGCCGAGACCGATTACCAGCGCCTTCGATGGATGGGCCGCCCACAACGCTGGAATGTGTGCGGACAATTTCAATGTTTGCAGATCGTATTTCGTGTTCGAGTCAGGCTTGCCATTCACCATGATGGCCAGCGGCGGGTTGGTTGGCGTGGAACGGTTGTCCTGCGGCATCGGCATGCCGGGAAGCATCTGGCCCAATCCCACCGGCGAGCCCGCTCCGCTTGTATCCGCAATGACTGCCACCGTTCCTTCCGGGCAATCATCATAAAACGCCACCTTTCGGTCGCGCTGAAAATTTTCGTAAAAGTACCGCGGGCCGCGATACGAAAACGGGGTCATCTGGTCCAGGTTGAATGTGCCGTGCGCGAATCGCTCTTTGTTGAAATCCGGTTGTCGCCACGAGAACACGACTGCCGCCGTGAGCATTCCCGAGGCGGCCAGCCGGGCAAATTTCCCGAGCGGCCAGGATGCCAGCGCCGCCGACAGTGCGACCAGCGCGAGCGCGCAGGCCAGCACACCGGGATTGTCCAGCGGATAAAACAACAGCCAACCGCACACGACGCTGCCAACCACGCATCCTGCCGCGTTCGTGGAAAAAATTCGGCCGCTATGCCAGCCCACGAGCCGTAAATCCCGCTTCAATTCATGAAAAATCAGCGGCAACGTGGCGCCCAGCAATCCCACCGGCACAATGAGCGCCGCGAGCAATGCTGCCAGCACGGCTGCCTGGAAGAGCCAGAAGCCGATGCTGTTGCTTTGGAAGGCCGCGCGCAGCACATGCGCCACATACGGCCAGTCATCCAACGTCACGAATACCAGCCACCAGGCGGCGAGCGCGGCGGTTTGCGTTCCAAACAACAAACGCCGTGGCAACCTTCGCAACCAGCCCACCGCGAAACTGCCGCACGCCAGGCTCAAGACAAAAACGCCTACCAGCAGGGAGAAGGAATAGGATGACGAACCGAGGGTGAGATTTGTGATGCGGATCATCACATTTTCCAGCGCCATGACTGCGGCTCCGTTCAAACCGGCAATTGCATATAACATCCACGCCGGGAACGCTGGCGGGTTGGATTTGGCCGAAGTGGCATTCTCGTTTTCGGAAACAGTTGAGCCCGGCGCTCTGTCTTCCGCCGGTCGCGAAGAGCGCGCAAAAAAAATCGCCGCCAGCAGATTGACCACGGCCATGCTCCGCAAGGAGCCCGGCAGGCCGAGTCCGGGCACCAGCAGATAGCCGGCCGATAAAACGCCCACGAATGCGCCGGCTGTATTAGTTCCGTAGATGCGCGCATGAACGCGCGTTGCCCCGGTCAGCGATTGTGCCAGGACGCGGGTAAGCAGTGGCACCGTGCCACCCATGCAAACGGTCGGCAAGCCAATCAAAACCACCGTGCAAACCGAGCCCTGCGCCAGCAGCCATCCCGGCGACGCGAAACTCCAGGACCGCGTGACGGAGGACACCGCGGCAAATAGCGCAGGAAAAATGAGCCCCCAGAAACCAATCATCGCCTCCAGCAGGGCATAAATGCGGCCGGGATGCTCGAACCGGCGACTCAACCAACCGCAGAGCGCATACCCGCCGGAAAGTCCGCCGAGAAAAATGCCGAGCACCAAAGCCGTCGCCAAGCTATCGCTTCCGGTCAGGCGGACCAAGTATCGTTGCCAGACCACTTCGTAAACCAGCGCTGTGGTGCCGGTCAGAAAAACAAAAACGTAGCTTAATGAGACGCGCAGACGATTCAAGTCGTGAAGAGTATCGGAACGCGATTCGGCCCAAAAGAATTTTTGGACGACTTGAAAATGCGCCCCGCAAAAACTCTGTTCACGGAGCAACCTGTTTGCTGAGGCACGATTCATTTTTTTACCGCCGCAAAACGCTCAAAAAACCCCGCAAAAGTCGGCGAAATCAAGAAAGAGGGACCTTCCAGTTCCCTGTTAAGAACAGTGAATAACACGATCTGTTTGCTGCTTTACAACGGGTTTAATTTGTCGCATAAGCGTAGCTGTAGTAACAGTTGACACCTAGATGCCTGATTTCCCCCCTCCAGAGGCGTCAACTGCTCAACGCTAAATCATGGGAAAGAACCTATGAAAAGCCGCGCTCACGACCTGCTGGCCGAGTTCATAGTGCTGGCATTATTGTCAACGCTCGTCGCTCAACTCCCAACCTTGCACGCCCAGGGCACGTCCTTGACCTGCCAGGGTCTTCTCGGCAATCAGCTCGCAGGATGGAGATGACAAATGAAAGCGAAAGAGCGAACGAAAGCGTACATGCGACCGCCGGCGGCGTTTTCTAATAAGGGAGTCATCGATGGCCTCCGAAACCGCGCTCGGAAAATATTCTTGCTTGCGTTGCCAGTTCTCGTGTGGCTGGCCGTCGCCGACTTAAAAGCCGTTGGGCAAGTTACGATCCAATTTCTTAACTCGGACTATTCCGTTTTTGGCTCACCTGGAAATCCGTCGATGTCCAATGTTCGTTCATTGGTATTTACTCCTTCGGATACGGCGATAGTGAATCGAATTCCATACCCGAACGGCGGCCCGACTTTTAATTATGACCAGGCGCTCAACGGATCGGGCAACCTTGCGGGAGTCCTTTCCGAAGCTCCGGGCCTGATCGGCTGGCCGCAGGCTCGCACCACTGGCACACTTTCCTGCCCAACAGGCAGCGGCATTGGTCAGGCCAACGTCTCAGGACAGTATCAATGCGAATTGTGCATTATGCAGGAGTCATCGCTTGACCAGGCGCTGCAAGATAAAGTGCAGCTTTTTGAGGTCGGTTACATTGACACGGCCAATTATTCACCGATCAATTTTGCATACGTCCCAGTAAGCGTGGTCTGGCGGGTTCAGGGGGGTGTGGGCGACGGAATGAACCTATCGCTCCAGAAAGCGGAAATAGCGTACGCCACGGCACCAGCAACGGACAATGACGATTCGGACGATAGCGCCGTGGGGTACATCTTTCTGGCTGTGGATTGGGGAAAGGACCCCAGGGGCAACGAGGAATTTCTGCTGATCTTTTTAAGCACGGAAATAGCCGTTTCTGCGCCGTCTTGCCAACTTACCTCTGTCGAAGCTCAATTCCTGGGTGGAGACGACGCCCTGACTCACGCGCAAAAATTCGTCAATGGGCTGATGAATGACCTCGGCACCGGCCAGGCATATTTTCAGGGTGCCATACCTGATTTGCTGTACTTATACGATTTTTCCGAGAATGACACCACTACGCCGCTGAACACGGTACCTGCGGACGCCCTGACCATGGGTGCTCCTCCGGGCGACAGCTACCCGAATTTTCCTCGATACGTCAATCAATATGACGCCGGAACCGCGTTCGGCTTGCCGGAAAGATTCAGCGTTCCCAATCCAGACGCCTCGGGATACACCCCTGGCGGAAACGCCTGCGGTGCGGTTTCGACCGAGCTGATGCTTAACGCAGACCAGCTTGCCGACCCTGGAGTCGGAACGGTTTTCAACAATACGTATCTACACACTATTGCCGAGCTTGGCGGCATTTCAAATGCATCGGACGGGTATGTCCCCGGCAAGGCCACACAATGGCTTATGGGCAGGGCCACTTGGGATTCGGGCGTGGCTTTTCCGAATCCGGGACCGGCGTATTCCGCTTTTGAAGGTTACGCGGATACTCCGGCAAACATCACTGCCCTTTGGGGGCAAATTGACGCGCTTGTCATTCAAGCCCAGCCGGTAGTATTGCGCACGTCGCTTAGTGAAAAGTCAAGTGGGGACGGCGGCGGCCACATGATTTTGCTGCTCGGCGAAGGTTACAGCGACAACATTGCCCAACTGTACGGGACCAGTGGTGATTACTACATTGTTGCCGATCCGGCAGGGCACTATATGGGTAGCGATACCCTGGGTCAATGGTACGACACCGTCGATCATCTTCGCGTTGATGGCGAGGGCCTCAACTACGGCGGGTGGTTTGCGATGTACCCCGTGGAAAAGCTAAAGCAGCACGATCTTGATAGCAGGTCACCAAGCGGCCACCGGTTGAGCGCGGTGACGATCGGGTCCGCGTTTGCCAGCCAATTACAGGTCGAGGGGAAATGCCCAATCAATGTGCTCGTTACAGATCCGTTTGGAGATGAAAGCGGCGAGCAAGCGAACGGCAACTTCATTAATAACATACCCCAGACGACCTCCCTCCCGCCAGTAGTGGACGAAGAGGAGCAAGGATCGACGTCTATTGACTCGAATGGCCCCGTTAGTATCTTGATCGAAAATCCCGTTGCGGGCACTTACGGAGTCAGCGTAACGGGAACTAACGCTGGCGCTTACGAACTCGATTGGAATGAGGCCTTAGCCAGCGGGCAATCAGTGGGAGCGGGTGCGTACACGAACAACATTGTCCCCGGCGTCACGCAAGTTTACACCATCAACGCGCTTCCCGTAGGACCGCCTTCCCTGCACTTCGTGCAGCAGGGATCTCAGTTGGCTCTTTCCTGGACGACCAACTATACTGGCTATTCGCTTCAAATGACAACCAATCTGGCTAATGCGAAGAGCTGGGCTCCAGCTCCGGATGCAGTAACCGTCGTTGGTGGCATTTTTAACGTCAACATTCCAGTGTCCGGAACAAGCGGTTTTTTTCGCTTATCACAATAGTTTTCCCGGCGTGCCGCGCGGCATGCCGGTGAATTAGCCTGATAAAGTCCTCTCCAGATGATTTCGCCTCGAATGGTCTGGAACCCGAAATTCGCCCCGTCACACGGAGTCAAAGTCTCGACCGGGTAGCCCGTGTCCTGAATAAGCATGGGTATTTTGGCATTTGGGGGCTTGCATCCCGGAACCTCTCGGCTATTTTATCAGCCCGATGCCTCGGTAGCTCAATTGGCAGAGCAGTTGACTCTTAATCAATTGGTTCAAGGTTCAAGTCCTTGCCGGGGCACCACTTTCTTCACGTTCCTTCGGAAACCTGAAGCACCGTTTCAAAAACTTCACCCGTCCGGCCTTAAAATTATTCGCTAAAATTTGGAACCCATCCCATCATGGTGTCTCGACACAGGAGAACTTGGGTTATCCCAATTGATGAGTTATACGCCGTATATATTTTATGTCTCAGTCGCAAAATCGATATTTGATCATCGTCATTCTTGGCGGGCTTTCGACGATCAGTCCGTTTGCCATCGATATGTATCTGCCGGCGTTTCCGGAAATTGCCGCCGCCATGCACACTTCCACCGCGCGGGTTTCGCTGTCGCTGGCCAGTTACTTTGCGGGGCTGGCTGCCGGGCAGCTTTTTTATGGGCCGCTGCTCGACCGTTTCGGGCGCAAATTGCCGCTCTACGGCGGGTTGGCGTTGTTTATCGCAGCCTCGATGCTTTGCCTTGCCGCGCGCTCAGTGGAATGCCTCATCGCGTTTCGCTTCCTGCAGGGGCTCGGCGGTTGCGCCGCGCAAGTCTCGGCCATGGCGATGGTGCGGGATTTCTTTCACGTGGATGAAACGGCCAAAATCATTTCGCTGCTGATCCTAATCATCGGCGCTTCACCATTGCTGGCCCCCAGCGTGGGCGTTTTTGTGGCGGCGCATTGGGGTTGGCAATGGGTGTTCATCGTGCTGTCGGCTTTTGTTTTGTTGATGATGATCATTTCCAAATGGGTGCTGCCGGAAGGGCACGCAGCGGATCGAAACATCTCCCTGCGGCTTTCGCCGATCGTGAAAAACTACATCGCCGTCCTGAAGGAGCCGCAATTCATTACCTATTCGCTGGCGGGGGCGTTTGCGTTTTCCGGATTGCTCGTTTACGTCTCGAGTTCGCCCATCATTTTCATGGAAGTTTTCCACGTGAGCGCGGAGAGATTTGGCGCGATCTTCGCCGGATTGGCTGTGGGCTTTATTGGCAGCAACCAGGTGAATGTCCTCCTGCTGCGCAAATTTTCCAGCGAGCAAATTTTTCGCGCGACGTTGCTGGTGGAATGCCCGGTTGCTTTGCTGTTGCTGATTGGAACGCTCTGTGGCTGGTTCGGATTATGGGCCACGCTCGTGCTGCTTTTCATTTCGTTGAGCAGCCTCGGACTGGCGTTTCCCAACGCGGCGGCCCTCTCGCTGGTTCCGTTTGATCAGAATATCGGCAGCGCCTCCGCGATGCTCGGCTTCCTGCAAATTGGCGTTTCCGGACTGGCGTCGGCGAGCATCGGGATCTTCGATTCACACACGATGATGCCGGTCGCGCTGATTTTGTGCGCGACTTCGTTTATTGGGCTGGTGATTTTAATCGCCGGCAGACGCCATATTCCGGAGGTGCACTTTGTGGAAGAGAAGGGCGCGCACTTTTTGCCGCATTAACGGCGCGACGCAATTCCTACGGCGTTACCAGTCGGAAGAACGCGCTCCCGGTCACCGGCATGATTTGAAGGCTGTTGTTGGTGGTCCCGACCGTGAACCAATTGCTGCTCATGCCGGACGGGGATGAATTGGTTTCCGCGAGGAGACGGCAGACGATGTTGCTGGGCCAACTGATCACGACGCTCGAACCGGTCTGCGCGATTGCGATTCGAAACGGATCCGTGGTGTTGTAAATCCGCACATAATCCACCAGCACTTCCGCGGGGAACACCGTGCCCGCGTTGATGTTGCTTTGCGCGGGGTTTTTGACGTAGTTGCCGCCGATGGCCATGTTCATCAGCAGGAAAAACGGCTGGTTGAAGGGAAAGGGTGATGTCCCCGAAGCGTTGCCCCAGTTGTTGGTCTGCGATTCAAACAGATGGCCGTCCAGGTAAAAGAGCAGGGCGTTGGTGGTCCAATCGAGCGTGTAAGTGTGAAAATTCGTGACGGCGCCGCCGTCAAAAAAATTGTAAGTCGCCGTGCCGTCGCCGCCGTAATGAATGCTGGACTGCGCCATGAACGAATTCGTGCCGGTATTTTCGAGCACATCGATTTCGCCGCAATTGGGCCAGCCGACGCTGTCGATATTGGTGCCGAGCATCCAAAGGGCGGGCCAGAGTCCCACGCCGCAGGGCAATTGCGCGCGCCATTCCAAACGCCCGTAGGTGAAGGAGAAGAGTCCCTGCGATTTCATTCTCGCAGAAGTGTAGCTCGAACCGCCAAATGATTCGTGCCGGGCCGTGATGTGCAGAAACCCGTTGGCCACATAGGAATTATTGGTCCGGCTGGTGTAGTACTCGAGTTCCTTGTTGCCCCAGCCGCCGGAGCCGGTGTCGTAAGTCCAGAGGTTGGTGTTGATGGCCGTGCCGTTGAATTCATCGCTCCACACGATGTTCATGTTGCCGTAGGGTGCGACGCTCGTCCTGGCGAGGTTCAAATCATCGAAATAAACCGAGCCGGAAGAATATTGTCCGTCGCCCTGGAAGACGACCTGGTAACGGAGAAAAACCGTTCCGGGCGGAGCGACCAATTGTGTCGTCGTATTCGTCACCTGAAACGTATTGATGTCGTACTGATTGGTGATCTGAAGATGGTTCCATTGACCCGTGGCGAAGTTTCCGGTCGCGATCAGGTTGGTGTTGATCTGTGCCGTTCGATAGATTGCGAGGATATTTGCATTCGCATCGCGAAACGTGACTTCCACCCAGGCGTTGTTTTGCCCCGCGGGCGAGTCGTTCGCTGCGGCGTAGGCCCAGGCGTCGGCGGAATAGGCCGCGCCGGGGCCGGAGATGTAATCCTGGTAAACGCCGGTGTGGTTCACCTGGTTGATGAAGTTCTGATAGACCTTGACGTAGTAAGAGCCGCCGTGAGGAGTTCCGCTCCATTCGCTGTAGACGTTGGGCCCATAAGGTACCCAGCCTGGAAAGCTCTGGTTTTCCCCGGCGGCATCGAATTCAAATCCCGGGTTGCTCAAAAGGTTTGCCGAACGGCCAATCGAAGGCGCACTGACGAACAGCGCGCACATCAGCAACAGGCAATGCGCCTTAAACGAGAGAAAAACTTTCGGCATTTAATTCCTCGTAAAATAACTGGAAGTCAATCCGTAGCCCACTGGAAAAAGCGGTTTGCCGGCGACGTGGTCGACGCACAACTGGTCATTGTTGGCCGGCCACAAGCGCGGCAATCTCCCGACGAATGCCCGGTCACCGAAGAGCACGTCGGTAATGCCTTCCCCCTCAGTGCCGGGCAGCCAGGCCGCAACAAATGCGTCCGTCTGCTCCAGCGCCGACCCAAGCACCAGTGGCCTGCCGGAATAAAGCACGGTGATTACGGGAACGTGCGCCGCCTTTGCCCTGGCGATCAGCGCCGCGTCTTCCGCTCCGAGCGTCAAATCCTGCCGATCGCCTTTAAACTCCGCGTATGGTTGCTCGCCAATGACGACGATCACGACGTCAGGCGAACCCAAATCACTGCCGTCCGGCGAATAAATCACTTCCGTTCCCGAATGGACGGTTTTTTTAATTGCGGCCAGCAACGTCGTGCCGCCCGTGGTCACGTTTCCGGTTTTTCCCTGCCAATCAATCGTCCAGCCGCCGCACTGCATGCCCAGGTCGTCCGCGGCTTTGCCCGCCACTGCGATTCGCGTCAAACTCTTTTTCAATGGGAGCAGCTCGTTGGCGTTTTTCAGCAGCACGAGCGATTCGCTGACACACTCGCGCGCCACCTGCCGGTGTTCGGGCGAACCAATGGCGGCCGTCAGCGCTGGATCCGTCGGCCTGTTGTCGAACAATCCCATCTCAAATTTCACGCGCAGAATGCGGCGGACGGCGTCGTCAATGCGGGCTTGTGAAACCTTTCCGGCGGCCACGAGATCCTTCAAGTCCGCGATGAATTCCCGGTAATTGTTTTTTTCGCCCGGTCCGTACGGGATCATGATCATATCGAGTCCGGCATTGATGGACGTTTCCACATCGCTTTTGTAGTCGGGCGAAAGCTGGTCGATGGCGGCCCAATCGGAGACGAGAAAGCCCTCGAAGCCCATTTCATTTTTCAACACGTCGGTCAGGAGATGTTTGTTGCCATGCATTTTCTCGCCGTTCCAACTGCTGTAGGAAATCATGATGGATTGGGCGCCGGCTTTGATGGCGGCGGCGTAGGGCGCGAGATAGATTTTGCGGAAAGTGGCTTCATCGCAGACGGCGTTGCCCTGGTCCTTGCCGTTTTCGGTGCCGCCGTCACCCGCAAAATGTTTCACGCACGCCAGCACGGAGTTTTTGCCGAGGCTGTTGCCTTGAAATCCGCGCACGGCAGACACTCCCAACTCGGAAACAAGCTCGGGTGATTGGCCGAAACTTTCATAACTGCGCCCCCAGCGAATATCCCGCGATACCGCGACGCACGGCGCGAATGCCCATTGAATGCCCGTGCCGGCGACTTCCTCGGCGGTGACGCGTTCCGCTTTTCTGACGAGCGATGGATTGTGGGTGGCGCCGAGACCCACGTCGTGAGGGAAGATCACCGCGCCGAGAATGTTGTTGTTCCCGTGGACGGCATCGATGCCGTAGAGCAGGGGAATCTTCAGCCGTGTTTTCAACGCTTCCGCGCGAATTTCCGTGACGGCCTGCAACCACGTCTGCGGGAGGTTGTCCGCCGGATCGGAACCGCCGCCGCTCAACACCGAGCCGAGGAAATATTTTTGCACGTCACCACGATCTTTCAACGCCGCCATATCCACCTGCACCATCTGGCCGATCTTTTCATCCAACGTCATTTTGGCGAGCAGCGCGTTGGCCTCAGAGGCGGGGCTGGCGTGCAGTGGGATGATGATGAGAGTGAACAGGGTGAACACTGCGGCGATGCGGCTCTTTTGCAGTGCGAACGTGTGAGGAGAGAAGCGATGCATAAAAACCTGTTAAAATTGCGAATTGATGAAGCCCGCGAACGCCCACGATTTCCCGGCCGGTGTGTCGTCCTGAACATAAAAGGGGATCTGTTTGCAATACGCGATTATGAATAAATCGTATCGCGATTGCCCCTGCCGCCTAGCTAGCCGAGCGGCTAGTTTTCCGAACTCTGCCTCTGCTGGAATTTCAGCGCCGCCTCGGTGCGTGAATGCACGTGCAGCTTCTCGTAAATGTGCTGCAAATGCCATTTCACCGCCGCCACGGTCACGCCCATCCGGTCCGCAATCGCCTTGTTGCCCAGCCCGTGCATGACGTGCTCCAAAACCTCCCGCTCGCGTTCGGAAAGGCTTTCCACCTGCTCCGCGGCCGTAGCCTGGCCGCGAAATTGGCCGATCACCTTCCGCGCAATTTCCGGCGTCATCGGCACGCCGCCTTCGTGCGCCTCCTGGATCGCGGTGATGATTTTTTCCGGCTGGGCGCGTTTCAACAGGTAGCCGCAGGCGCCGGCCCGCAGCGCGCTGAAAATCCGCTCGGAATCCTCGTACACGGTGACGATGACAATGTGCACCGCGGGCATCATCTCCTTGATTTTGGCGGTGCATTCCACGCCCGTGGAATCCGGCAATTGAATGTCCATCAGTACGACATCCGGCTGCGCCCTGGGAATTTTTTTTAGCGCCTCCGCCACCGTTTCGCAGGTGCAGACGCATTGAAATCCCGGCGTGCGATTGAGCAACGTCTCAAATCCTTCCCGCAACGTTTTGTTGTCCTCAACAATGCCGACCTTGATCATACAGGTTCCAAAAGTCTTTTGGGTAACGGAGCTCGCAAGCTCACGCTGGTTCCTTTGCGCGGGTCGCTGGTGATTTCACACGTGCCGTCGAGCGATTTCAAACGGTCCTTCATATTCGCGATCCCATCCTCGCCGGCATGGGTATTTTTCGCGTCAAAACCATTCCCGTCATCCGACACTTCTACGATGAGACAATCATCCTGCACGGAAATGCGCAACCAGACCTGCGTGGCGCCGGAGTGGCGCACAACATTCGTGAGAGCCTCTTTGAACGCAAAGAAAAGTTCCTGGCGGAATCTTGGGTCCAACGGGTACTCCGGCAAATCGTGCTTGATATCCAGGCCGCACGTTATCGAGGCCAAATCCAGCAATCGCTGCGCGTAGGAACCGAAATAACTCGCCAGCGAAGCGATCGTGTCGTTGCGCGGATTGATGGCCCAGACAATTTCATCCAGCGATGTCACCATGCGGCGCGCGGTGTCCTCCAGTTCGCGGAGATACCGGAGCTTTTCGTCGCCGGAAGTTGCCGGGCTCTTGACGAGAGTGGTGAGCATGTTCACTTCGGTGAGGCCGGAGCCGAGGTCGTCATGGAGATCGTGCGCCACGCGCGCCCGTTCCTGCTCGATCTCGCGCGTGCGCTCGGCCAGTTGGCGCTTCTGAATCTGAACCTCCAGCTCACGCGTGCGCTCGGCGACGCGTCGCCGCAACACCACCACCCACGCAAATGCCAGCAACGTCACCAAACTCAACGCGCCGGCAATCCACAGCAACCGTTTCAATGTCCACCACGGCGGCGCCTGGAGCAGGACCACGTCGTCGGGGGAGCGCAATTGAATGCTGAAGGATTTCGCGCGCCAATTGTCGCCGGCCTGCCATTGGCCCGGCTCAATCCGGCACACGCCGGTCACCTCGAGGCGGCTTCCATTCTCCAGCAAGCCAAAATTGTCACGGCCGTCGAACGGCTTGAGACTGGCCTGGAAAATAAAATTGCTTTCCTGCAGCACCAAATACTGTTCGGCGCCGTGCAACGCGCGGTCCACGAGCCGCGCGGAAATTTTAATCAGCTGGCAATCATGGTTGCCCGTCAATGCCTCGTCCGGCGTCACTTCCATGGCGGGCGGCGGCGTGCCGTTCGAGATTTTTCGGTAAATCCCATCCTGAAGCAGCGGGGTGTAATCGCCCTGGCTCACGAAGCCCAGCACTTCAACCTTGTCGCCGAGTTGCAGCGGTTCGCCCTCCTTTGTCTCCACTTCCACGCCGTGCTCGCCGTCTTGCAGGAACAGCGTCGAGCCGGGGTCAAAATAAATCACCGTGCCTGTCACTTTCACGCGATGTCCATAGGTGGCCTGCGGCGCGAATTGAAGCAGGCTGCCGATGGGCCGGGCGCTGATCGCGAAGGGATCGCGCGTGGCCGGAATTTCAATCGTCAAGTCGTCCGGCCGCGGCACCATCAGCCGAATGGCGAAAAGCTGGCGCTGATGATTGAATTGCGTCGAGCAAACGCCGCGCACGCGCACGGTGCTGTCCAGCAATTCCTCCGGGCGGTCCACTGGCAACGCCTTCGCAAAAATCAGCAGCCGCCCGCCGCCTGTGGTGATTTCGATTTGATGATACAACGAATTCTCCACCCGCCGCACCGAGCGCACGATTCCGGAAATTTCCACAAACTGGCTGTCCTCGACCCCGCTGGCGAGCTGTTCGTAACTGACTGGCTTGGCCTTCGGCAGTGGCGCTTCGCCGACGACATTCAGCTTATCCACCATCACCACCGGCGCATATTCACCCGGGCTGCTGCTGCCCGTCACCTCGACCACCTGTCCCGGGACGAGCAGCGGCGGGCCTACGTTTGCGGGAAACTGAAGATAAATGCCGGCGGTGTCGTCCTGAATGAAACGTGAAAAAAGTGTCTCGTCAAAAAACGTCACCACACCGCGCAAGTGGACGGGAAGCTTTTGTTGGGTCTGCTCGGCATTCAGCCCGCGAATGGCTGCCACGGTGCGTAATTCCTCCGGTTGTCCCAGCGCCATCCGCGAAAACAAAATCCACCCCAGGAAAAGCGCGGGGATTAATCGCCGGTTGGACAGATAATCGATTCGTCTCAAGAGCGCAGTACTATCCGCTTTTCCCCAGTGTAGAACCGTTGTCAACCGGGCCACTTATTGGCGCAATCGGATGCGCTCGAAAGAAAAGTTTGCAACCCCGCGAAAGGCGCTTAGTTTCGCTCGTTCCATGAACTGGTTTTGTCTCCGGTCTCAGCCCAAACACGAGCACCTCGCCGCAGGTTCCTTGCAGCGCGACGCCGGACTGGAGGTGTTTTTGCCGCGCATCAAATTCCGCCGCGCCACGAAGCGCGGACGCGTCTGGTTCACGGAAGCGCTTTTTCCGAATTATCTTTTTGCGCGATTCGATTGGGAAACGTCCCTCCGCCGGGTGCAGCACGCGCGCGGGGTCCAAACCGTCGTTCATTTCGGCGACCGCTGGCCGACCATCGCCGATGAAACCATCGCTGAACTCCGCCGTCTCTGGGGCGAAAACGAGATTCACATCCTCGAAGACAAATGGGAACCGGGTGAACCGGTCCGCATCGTGCAAGGCCCGCTTCAAGGCCTGCAAGCCGTCGTCAGCCAGCCGCTCTCCTCGCGCGAACGCATCGCCGTGCTGCTCGATTTCCTTGGCCGCCAAACCTATGTTGAGGTTTCCGCCGATGACATCGCCCGCGAAGCCGATCCGCGTCAGGGGATTTGATGCGGCCGGCCCATCCAAACATTCCGCGCACCGGGCGAATAATTTCCACCAACCAACCTGGCCTTCGCAAACCACGGCCACACTCCGGTTAATAGGCTTTTGTCCGGGACGGAAACGTCAATGGCTTGCTGCGCCCACGCCGGATGCCAGATGCGAAAGAATCGCCGCTTTCCATGATGCGCGGTAAACGCCGTGTAGCGCTCCAACAAAAATTCATCCAACGATCCGGTAGCTGACGTAAGGAGGCTCTGATTTTCCCAGCGTTTCAGTTTGAGCCTCCTTACGTCGGCCACAAGGTTCGTGGAAAGTTGGTGCTCAGGGCATGAAGGGATCGTCGTCTCATATCGCAGCGCCGCCCCCAAACCTGTTTCCCGCACTTCTCCCCTCAAAACTCCCTCCTCATGCCGATGTCGATAATTTAATTCCCCAAACCGATACGGCAAACCAAACGTCCACGGCCCGAGCCGCACGCTGAAGGGATTGTTCATCCACTCGGTCAGAAAATAAATCCCCGGCTCGCCGCGGTGCCGCACATAAGTCCGCACGTTGAGATATTCATTCGTCGCGATTGGCTTGCACAGCCACGCGGCCAATCGCCCTCCAAAAAATGGCCGCATCCCTCGCATTGTGAACGCGACGAGCGACACATGGGCTTTGCCGTCGCGCAAATCGAGTTCGAACGGCACGTCCCGTTGCAATTCGGCCGCGGGCACTTCATAGTGGATGAAAACCAGACGCAGCCAGTCCGCGAGAAACAACGGCTCGCCCCAAACCGAAAGCAAACGCTCCCGCGCCGCTGCGCCAATGCCGCTCGCGACTTCATCCGGCCTTTCGATGCTCGAGGTCTCGCAGTGCATTTTCTAAATCGGGAAAATGAAATCCAAAACCTGACGCCAACAATTTGCCCGGCACGACCCGCCGGCTCTTGATGATTAGCTCGGTCTCCGTGCGCAGGAAAAACGCGCCGATCTCCAGCATCCATTCCGTCGCCGGCAACCCGAACGGCGCGCCGCACGTCTTCCTCACCAGCCGCATCATCTCCGCATTCGTCAACGGATTCGGCGCCGCGAAATTGACCGGCCCGCTCAACTCCTCGTGCTCAATCAGCCACTCGGCCGCGCGGCAAAAATCCTCCACGTGCATCCACGAAACGTATTGCTTTCCACTCCCCATTTTTCCGCCCAATCCAAACCGCGCCAGCCGCCGCAATACCGGAAAAACCCCCGCGTCCGGCCCGAACACCATCGTCGTCCGCATCGCGACCTTGCGCGTCGCGGGGCTGCGCGCCTCATCGAGCGCGCGTTCCCATTGCCGAATCACCTCGATTGAAAATGCGTCCTTCGCCTCCGGTGTCGCGCCCGTTTCACCCGATTCATCCGCCGCATGTTGCAACGTGTGCTTGTAGAGCGTGGCTGAACTGGCGTTCAACCAAACACGTGGCGGTTTCGCGCAACGCCCAATCGCTTCGCCAATCACGCGCGTCGATTCGACCCGCGACGCAATGATGATGCGCCGATTTTTATCGTTGTACCGGCAATCCACCGATTTGCCCGTCAAGTTGATCACCACATCCGCGCCATCGAGCAGCGCGCTCCATTCGCCCAGGCTGCGCGCGTCCCACAAAACTTCCTTCACACCATCGCTGCGTTTCTCCGGCGAACGCGTGAACACCGTGACCTCATCGCCCGCCGCGACAAATCGCTTCGCCAGCGCGGTTCCGAGGAACCCGCTGCCACCCGCGAGAATGATGCGTCGCTTCATAATGTCTTCAGTCTTCCTCGTGCGTTCCATACATGGGGAATATTCCGCATGAGAAAAGCGCTGTCGAATAGCGCCGCGCCATCCGGAAACAGTTGTCGGTCGCCAAAAAAACTCGATTCAACTCGTTCGACCGCGAGTGGTTCCATTTTCCATTCGTGACAGCCCAACTCAAGGCCATCCAACGCGTTGTCTTGTTCGCGAGCTGACCATCCGAGCGAGCCGCCTCGGAAAAATTCCGAGGCTTCCTCGAGCGAATTAAAAATGGAGTTGCCTGGCAGTCTGTCCGCGACGCGCGCCTCGACACAAACGAAGTGAACGCCGTCCTTACTGCGCATCTCCAGGGCGAATTGATTTTCGGTTTCGTTTACTCTGAATTCTGCGGCCTGATGAACACCTGGGAAAAACCTTCCGCCCATTAGCCGGTTTAGCAAAGCATTCGTGTCGCGGCGAGGAATGAAAACGCCTTCACGGGTGGTTCCGTTCTCGTCCCACTCGACGGCTATCCGATGGGCGGCATTTTCAGAACCAAATCCTCCGATGTTTCCTAAAAACGCGGGCCGAATTCCGCCCAGCCGAATGAGGCAAATGCCAGCCATGCCCCAGCCGCGAACTAATTTCGGCCGAAATGGCGTGGGCAGTAGGTTCTGAAGCACGTCCGGCCGGCATCGAAAGTTCACCAGCAGGCGCCGTTCAATTGTCCCGGCAACGGCCGGCAATTGCAGGCGAGGTTTTTGAATGACGAACGTATTCATGGCATTTCAAAAAAACTGGTCACTCCGTGATGTCGCCGGCGCTTCATTTTCAACCCCTCAGCGTCCGCGTGCGACGGGGCGCACACGCCTCTGGCGTGTGGTTTGCGGCGTCTCGCCGCAAACTGCGTCCCCACCATCTTCCCGAAAGAACCACACAGACGAAGGATTTCGAAAAATCGAAAGACTTTCGCATTCATCGCCCGCCTTTCCACGCCGTCCACGCGTAGACGATCGGCAGATAGAGGAACACGATGTTCGTCGCGTGATAACCAATGCGGCGATAGTTATTCGTCAGATAAGGCCCGAGATCAAAAATGAACGTCGCCGCCACCAATCGCAACGTCCAAAACGCCGCCAGGAAAATGCACAGCGCGCGTGCCAGGTTGCCGCCCGCCGCCAGCGTCGGCGCAAGCGCGAGCGTGATCGTGCCAAAGCTCGCGAGGCACAACCCGATGAACAGGTAATACACCCAGAACAATCGCCGGAGGAACGGCGGCAGCGCTGCAAGGTGCGAACGCATTCCGACGACGCCCGGCATGAGCGCACCCGCGCAGATGAGGCCGAGATGCATCAGGCCGGCGATTTCGAGAGCGAGAGTGAGATTGAGCGTTTTCATGGTTCCTTTCAGGTTGCGCCGATGGCATGCAGCATCGGCAGGATGACGTGGTGAACAAATGGCGGAGGAAAGAGCCAGAACGCCGGCCCGGCGGTCACGAGAAACATGAAGAGCCAACCGCGAATCCTCCTGGTAGGGATGGCGCGCCGCGCCGTCCGCGCCGCGTTCAGCGGCGCAACGGGATCTGTCAAAAGGCGTCGCCCGATTTTCGTATGCTCAAAAAGCACTGCCGCGCCTTGAAGCAAAAAGTAGAGCGTCGGCAATCCATATCCGGCGCGTGCCGGGATCGAAATCACAAAATCATGTATCAGGCCCGACACGAGAAAGACGAGCAGGACGGCAATGCGCGTATCCATGACGCGGCGCAAAGGATGAAACAAAAACGTCGTCGTGAGGTCGTGGAAAGCAGTGTTCCAACGGTTGCCCCAGAATTCTCCGACCGACCGCGAGAGCAGGGGAGCGCGCATCAGCGGGGTCGCGGGAACACCAACCGCGCGCCACGCAAGCGCGAGCAGATGGAAAAATCCGAAGTGTAGCAGCAAAATGATGCCCACCATTCCGGTCCAGCCCGCGAGAGTGGGATTGATTGGGAGCACCAGCCGCGCTCCAACCCAGAGCAGGAGTGCGCCGGCGAAAATTTTAACCGCCGCAAAAATCCATTCGCTGGCGCGAGGAATCGCGGGTTTCGTTTTGCTCGATAAAAATGTCGCCGCGTCCATCCCGACCCAACCGAACAGGAATCCAATTTTTCTGGCGCGGCTGGTGACGGCGCCCTTTGCCAATTCCCTGCGGAAGCAAAGCCATTTGCATCCCGCGAAAAGCGCGAACGCGAGGAGCCACATGTAAATCCACGCGGGAAATTTTGTGCCGATGGCCGCCGCCGTCGGAGGCAAGAGGAGCAGCGGCAGCCAATCGGCAACGTTCCTTAGTGGCACGGGCGTCCCGCCCGTGCGTTCCCCCACCGGGTTTTTACAACCCACCGCACCGCAAGCGCGGTTCCTGGCGATAAATCGATAACCTCTCCGCAAAAGCGGCTTCACCCCCGGAAAGTGCGCCAGCCAAAAAAGCGGTTTGTAAACTGCGTTGCTGAGATACACCAGCGCGTCCGCGCCGCCGAAGACGCGCCCATTGCTTGTGATCACCCGCATCTCCGCGAGCAACTCATCTTCAGGCACGCGCAAAGTGTCGCGCACCATTGCCGATTGCAGCGGCAACAAAATGAACCCGCGCCTTTCCAGCAACCCGCGAAACCGCTCCGCCCAGCGAACGCAGATGCCGCACTCGGCGTCGTAGCACACCCAATTCTGGCCTCGAGCGTTCATTGTGTCTGTAATTTCAGTATTCACAGAAATATCTCGGCAAATAAAAAAAACTCAGCCGGCGCCAATCAGTTTCCGGATTTTATCGCCTAGCTTGACGAACCGCGTCAGTGCGCTGGTCGGCCATTGGCGGACTTGCCCGTACCATGCCGTCGTCGTTTCAAAAAAATCGGCCAGGTCACGCAGGCGCGACTGCGTATGCTCGTCGGTGTGTTTGTCTTTTTCAGCTTCGGCGATGCATTCGCGGAGCATCGCGAGCGTCGGATCGATTTCGCGTTT
>Ga0335085_10006648_pt1 | contig 18162 bp, 20 predicted proteins | sample Lox_Sample_45_FD_206712 | JGI IMG/M metagenome (GOLD analysis project Ga0335085, IMG submission 206712) | Soil microbial communities from Loxahatchee National Wildlife Refuge, Florida, United States - Lox_Sample_4.5 | ecosystem: Environmental > Terrestrial > Soil > Wetlands | place: USA...
AGGCTCGCCATCATGAAGAACACGAGGAGGAAGAACACGGTGTCGATCATCGGGATGATCTCGATCCGGGCTTTCCGGGGCGGCCGGCGGCGGAGCTTCACGCGACCCGCTGTTCCTTCAGGACGAGATCGAGCCGGCTCGCCAGCCGCTCCATCGCGTCCATCGCCTGCTCGGCCCGGGCCGTGAAGTAGTTGTAGGGCACGAGCGTGGCGATCGCGATGGCCAGGCCGACCGCGGTCGCGATCAGCGCTTCCGCGACACCGCCGGTGATCGCGGTGGGCTGGTTCATCCCGCTGGAGGACAGGATGCCGAATGCGGCGATCATGCCGGTGACGGTGCCGAGGAGCCCCAGCAGCGGGGAGAGCGTGATGATGGTGTCGAGCACCGGCAAGTAGCTTCGCAGCCGCCCCATCTCGGCCTGGGCGACCGCCTCCATGGCGGCGGCCGGCGAGACCTCGCGCTCGGCCAGGCCCGCCGCGATGACTCGGGCAGTGACCCCGCGGGCGCCCCGGGTGATTTCGAGCGCCTCGTCGAGCTTGCCGCGCTCGGCCAGTTCCAGCGCCCGCTCCGCCGCGCCCTGGTCACCCTGGCGCCACCAGAAGCCCAGTCGCTCGGCCACCACCGCGAGGGCCACGACCGAGCAGGCGAGCAGGGGAATCATCACGGGCCCGCCCTTGGCGAGCATCTGAACGAGCGTTGCGATCTGTGGCACGGGTGGCCTCGAGGTGGCTGGCTTCGGTGAACGGCTATTTGGTCAGGATGAGCTTGTCCGCCCTGGTGATGTGCAGCCGGTACTCCTGGCCGCGGTGCACGATGACGATCTCCCGCCCGCCCCGGAACAGCTCCGTGCTCGCGATGCGGACGGCGTCCCGTGGCGTCACCTCGCGCGCGAAGGGGGCTTCGCCGGGCTCGTCGATCACGTATCGCTGTCCTTGATCTGCTGCGACAGGTAGTGGGCCTCTCCCACCTGCTTGATGAGCTCGAGCTGCTCCTCGATCCAGTCGATGTGGCCCTCTTCCGCGGTCAGGATGTCTTCCAGGAGATCGCGGCTGCCGTTGTCCCCGAGCCCGCGGCACAGCTCGACTCCCGCGTTGAGCGTGGCCACCGCCACCCGCTCCAGCTCCAGGTCGAGCCTGAGCTGCTCGGGGACGGTCTGGCCCACGTTCACCTTGCCGAGCCGCTGCACGTTGGGCACGCCTTCGAGGTACAGGACCCGCTCGATGAGCCGGTCGGCGTGGCGCATCTCGCCGATCGATTCCTCACGCAGCTTCTTCCACAGGCGCTTGTAGCCCCAGTTCTCGCACATCCGAGCGTGGATGAAGTACTGGTTGATCGCGGTCAGCTCAGCAGTGAGCACATCGTTGAGCAGGCTCACCACCTGGTCGTGCCCCTTCATGTGGTGCTCCCGTGAGCGGGTTGGCGGGCGGTCACCGCGCCAGCATAGTGCCGCTCACGGGCTCGTTCCACCAGGGCTTCGATGAGGTCGCCGCAGGCCCCGCAGTCGCCCCCGGCGCCGCACGTCCGCTCGATCTCGCCCACCGTTCCGGCTCCCGCCTGGATGGCGGACTCGACGGCGTGATCGGAGACACCGCGACAGAGGCAGAGGATCACCGGCGGGGACTCTCCCGGAAGATCGACGACGTCGTCATGGTTCGCGTAGCTTTCCGTCCACTCTTAGGGTCGTGATATGCAACGGGTTAGGTATACCTAATCGAAACGATCACTGTCAACCGGAAAACGCCGCCCCGGAAGGGCGGACCGGCGGGAGCTAGAGGACGTGGAGCAGGGGGCGGGCGCGGAGCGTGCCGTCCTGCCAGAAGCCGCTGGCACGCAGCTCCTCGAGGGCTTTCTCGGCGTCGTCGCCCCGCATGACCGCGAGTGTGTCGCCGTCCGGGAAGAACCCGCCGAAGGCCATCCGCCCGCTCCCCCGCGCCTCGATGAGGGCGAAGGAGGCCATCTCCACGTCGGGGGCCACGCCTTCAACCAGGGTGACCGGACGCGAGCCGTCGGTCACCAGCGGCGGCAGCTCCCAGGGCTCCAGGAACTGGGCGAAGGAGCGCGGGGTGTAGGTGGGCCAGACGCCGCCGGTGAAGTAGGGGTCCTCCTCCACCAGCCGCCGCAGGTCGTCCGGCTGCTGCACGCGGTAGAACACGTCGGCGCCGCGGCCGTCCGGGCTGGGGCCGCCGCCGATGACGAGACCGCGCGCGCGCAGGCCCATCAGCCGCTCGAGATGGGCCTGGCGGTGAGGCTCGCGCTTGGCCAGGTAGTCGGCTCCGCTCTGGATCGCGACGTGGTAGACGATCACGGCGTGACCCACCCTCCCGAGAACGGGATGACCTGACCCACGAAGAAGTCCGCGTCCTCCGAGGCCAGGTAGACCGCCAGGCGCGCCGATTCCTCGCTGCGCGCGAGCCGGCCCGCTGGGATGTTCCGGACCATGCGCGCGAGCTTCACCGGGTCCGCGGTGAGCGCGGGCGGGAAGTAGGTGGGGTTCTCGACGTAGTTCTGGGCGATCGCGTTGACCTGGATGCCGTCCCGGGCGACCTCGCGTCCGACCGCCTTGGTGAGCCCGTTGACGCCCGCGCGCGCCGCGGTGTAGGCCGCGTAGTTGGGGAGGCCCGGGAAGGCGGCGGCCGACGACATGTTGATGATCTTGCCACGTCCGGCCGGCCGCATCACCCGCAGCGCCGCGCGCAGGCAGAAGAACGGCTCGTCGAGCAGGCGCGCCTGCATCTCGCGCCAGGCCTCGTCGGTGATCTGCTCGGCCGGGCAGCCGGACGGCGGGTGCGCGTTGTTGTTGACCAGGATGTCGAGGCGGCCGAAGCGCGTCACCACCGCGTCCACCGCGGCGTCCGCCTCCCTAGAGCGGCTGAGATCGCCGGAGAGCAGGAGCACGTCGCGGCCGAGTCGCTCCGCGATGACCGCGAACGGCTTGGCCGCCGCCGCGTCGCGATCGTGCAGCGCCACCGAGGCGCCCTCGCGGCAGAACTCCTCGGTGATCGCCGGGCCCATGAAGTGGCTGACGTTCGTGATCAGCGCGACCTTGCCGGTGAGCTTCATGGTCGAGAGCCTACTCGGGGCTTCGCGGCCACGCAAGGCCGTGGTACCGTGAGGGCGCGGGCAAGGGAGGTGCCGCGGCCGTGGACGAGCCACTGCTCCAATCATTCCGGGCCCGCTACCCGTTTCCGCTCGACGACTTCCAGCTCCGCGCCATCTCCGCCATCCTCGACGGCAAGTCGGTGATCGTCTCGGCGCCGACCGGCTCCGGCAAGACCCTGGTCGCCGAATTCGGCATCCACGCCGCCCTCCACCGCGGCCGCCGGATCGCCTACACCACGCCGCTCAAGGCGCTCTCGAACCAGAAGTACGCCGACTTCGTCCGGCAGTGGGGCGGCGAGCAGGTCGGGATCCTCACCGGCGACGTGAAGGTCAACCCGCGCGCCCCGGTGGTGGTGATGACCACCGAGATCCTGCGCAACATGTTCTACTCGGGCGGTCTCGACGGCCTCGACACGGTGGTGCTCGACGAGTGCCACTACATGGGCGACGAGGGGCGCGGGACGGTGTGGGAGGAAATCATCGTCAACTGCCCGAAGGACGTGGCGCTGGTGGCGCTGTCGGCCACCGTGCGCAACGTCAACGAGATCGCGGACTGGATCAGCCTCGTGCACCGGCCGATCGTGGCGATCACGCATCCGCACCGGCCGGTGCCGCTGCAGTACCTGGTGGCGGATCTCTCGGGCGAGATCCACACCTACGACGCGGTCCGCCACGGCAAGGTCCGTCTCCTCGGCGAGGAGCGCGAGGGCGGGTACCACGACCGCGGGCGCTGGTACACCCGCCGGGTGGTGGATCCCACCGTGATGCTCGACGAGCTGGAGAGCCGCGGGTGGCTGCCCGCGATCTACTTCATCTTCAGCCGCGCCGGCTGCGAGCGGGCCATGGAGACGGTGCTGGCCGAGGGCAAGCCGCTGCTGTCGCGCGAGCAGCAGCGGCAGGTGGACGGGGCCATCCGCGAGCAGATCGGCGAGAACCCGGCGATCGGGGAGTCGCCGCTCAACCAGACCATCTTCCAGGCTCTCGGCATGGGGGTGGGGCTGCACCACGCGGGAATCCTACCCACCGTGAAGCGCTTCACCGAGCTGCTGTTCGAGCGCGGCCTCTGCAAGGTGGTGTTCGCGACCGAGACCATGTCGCTCGGCATCCACATGCCGGCCAAGAGCGTGGTCTTGCAATCGCTCACCAAGCGCACCGACCGCGGCTTCCGCAGCCTGACCCACAACGAGCTGACCCAGATGGCCGGGCGTGCGGGTCGGCGCGGCATCGATCCCGAGGGCAAGTGCGTGATGGCCCTCGACGTGCGCGACGGCTTCGACGACATGAAGCGCGTGGTGGACGGCCCGCCCGAGCCGGTGATGAGTCAGTTCAAGCTCGGCTACGGCTCGGTGGCGTTGCTGCTCTCCACCGGACGCGACCTGGCCACCATCCGCCGCATCGTCGAGTCCTCGTTCGGCCAGTACCAGAACATGAAGCGCATCCGGTCGCTGGAGTCGGACGTGCGGTCCCTCGAGATCGCGGTGGCGGATGGCCGCCGCTACGGTGCGCCCTGCGGCGACTTCGCGCGCATCGGCCGCTACCGGACGGTACGCTCCGAGGTCGAGGTGGCGCGGATGGCGCGCGGCAAGAGCGGTCGGCGCGGGCGCTCCGCGTCCGACGCGGAGCCGGGTCGTCTGGCCCTGGTGCGCCGGAAGAGCGGGGCCAGCCTGGGCCTGATCGTGGGAGTGGACCGGCGGCGGCACCGCGACCTGATCCAGGTCCTCCTGCCGCACGGGGGTACCGTTCACATGAAGGAAGGCAACGTGAAGCGGGTGTTCTGGCAGACGCCGCCCCTGCACGTGCCGCGGGACTGGGAGCACCGCACGCGCGGGCTCACCGAGCAGATGGAGCGCCTCTCGGTCGGCGAGCTGGTCGAGCGGGAGCGCAGCCACGGCCCCGAGGGCGCGCTCGCCGCGATCGAGTGCCACCGCTGTCCGTGGGGCTCGCAGGGGCGCTGCGAGCAGGCGTGGAAGGGCCTGGAGGGTCTCGAGCGCCAGCTGGCCCAGAAGGCGGAGATGCTCGACGCCTTCCGCAATGCCTACTGGCAGGAGTTCCTCCGCGTGGTCGAGGTGCTCGAGAGCTTCGGCGCGGTGCAGGGCGCCAAGCTCCTGGCCAAGGGCCAGCTCATCGCGGGGCTGCGGCACGACAACGAGCTGCTGGTGGCCGAGATCGTGGACCGCGGTATCCTGGCCGACACCACGCTCGCGGAGGCGGCCACGCTCTGCTCCGGTCTGATCGAGGAGGCGCGCTCCGGCGACGCGGCGGTGGCGCGGCTCTTCCTCAAGAAGCGCCCCAAGCTCAAGCGCAAGGTGCAGGAGCTCGAGTCCCTCGCCAACACCATCCTGGAGGTGCAGCGGCGCCACCAGCTGCCGATGCCGGTGTCCGTCTCCACCGGCTTCATGCCGTCGGTGTTCCGGTGGGCCTCGGGAGAGGATGACTGGGCCGCGATCGTGGAGGAGTCGTTCGGCGGCCACGAGGGCGACCTGATCCGGGCGATGCGGCGGCTCATCGACGTGCTGCGTCAGCTCGCGGAATCGCCGGAGGTCGAGCCGGTCCTGGCCGGCGTCCTGGCCCGGGCCGCCCGTGTCATCGACCGCGGCATCGTCCTGGAGTCCGCCCTGATTTGAGGGGATGCCGGACCCGCGGCGATATAATGACCACGGCATGAGCGGACTCACCCGAACCGGTGCCCTCGCGATCGTCGGGCTCTTCCTGACCTCGTGCCTGGCCACCGAGCCGAAGCTCGAGCGCACCAGCCGCGGGCCCAAGGCCGAGGAGTTCTTCATCCAGCAGTCCTACGCGGCCAACGGCCGGGCGCCCAACTTCGACGAGAAGCGAGTCTGGCAGGACCAGATGGACGAGAAGGTCTTCAAGTACCTGCGCGAGCATCCCGAGCTCGAGGCCACGTCGCGCTACACGGAGTTCCGCTTCTGGCGGCAGGTCGCGCCGGGCAGCACCCCGGGCGAGGTGAAGGTCCTCCTGGGTGAGCCGCGCGAGCAGACGGTGGACCCGGCCCTGATGGCCTCGCTCGGCGAGCAGCACTGGATCGCGGTTCGCGCGACCGCCAAGGAAGCCTGGGTCTACCCGCTCGGCTGGGTCGTGTTCTTCGACGACAAAGGCGGGGTCGTCGACATGCTCCGCCGGGTCTCGCCGCTCGAAGTCAAGGACGAATAGGCGCGTGCTACACTTGGGCGTCTTCGAGACGCCCATGCGAAGTATCGCGCCGACGTGGATCGAGCCGGGAGCGAGCGCCACCCTGATCTGGCACGGCGCGGTGGCCTCTCGACCCGGGGACGGCCGCCTCTACAGTCTCTCGGGGCCGGCCTTCGAGCGGCCGCCCGCCAGCCCCTACTTCCTGCTCGCCCCGGTCGAGGCAGGCGCCTTCGCCGGTCGCCTTTACCGCGGTCAGGTGGCACTGCCGGAGCTCCGGACGTTCCTGCTCGGCTGCCGCATCGCCCGCGGCGCCCTCGTGGACGAGATGCAGTACGTGCTGGCCGCCGAGGAAGCCCCGGTGCTCCCGCTGCTCGACGCGTGGCTGGACGCGGCGGCGGCTCCCGCGCTCCCCTACCTCGACGACATCAACGCCTTCATGCCCGCGTCGGCGCCGCTCTACGTGACCGCCGACGCGCACGCGGCGGCCCGGCGGGAGCCGGAGCAGTTCGCCACCGCGTGGGTGTGCGACGAGTGCGGGGACGCGGAGGACGCGGGGACCTTCTTCTGGACCGCGCATCGCGAGGACGCGGTGCGCGTGTGCTTCCTGATCCAAAACGACGCCGGGGCCTGGACCTGCCGGCTCCACCCGTTCGAGTTCGCGAAGGAGAGCGCATGATCCGCTCCACGCTATCGGTGACCAAGCACACCCCCGCGGCCCGCGCCCTGGTGGCGGCCGAGCATCCGCTCGGCGCCGAGGTCGGAGCCGCCGTCCTGGCCCGGGGCGGTAACGCGGTGGACGCGGCGGTGGCGACCGCCTTCGCGATGACGGTGGTGGAGCCGTTCATGTCCTCGGTGGCGGGCGGCGGCACCATGCTCGTGCACTTGGCCACGCGCGGCGAGACGGTGGCGCTCGACTTCAACGTGCAGGCCCCCGCGGCCTGCCACGAGACGTGCTACGAGCTCGGCGAGGGCGTGGCGCAGGCGCTCTTTCCGTGGCGGCGCGTGGTGGGCGACGCCAACAACTTCGGCCCCAAGTCGGTGGCGATCCCGGGCTCGGTGGCCGGCCTCTGCCTGGCCCTCGAGCGCTTCGGCACCATGGAGCTGGCCGACGTGATGGCCCCGGCGATCCGGCTGGCCGAGGATGGCTTCGAGGTCGACTGGTACGTCACCCTCACCATCGCGCCGCACTGCCAGGAGCTGGCCGCCTTCCCGGAGACCGCGCGCGCCTACCTGCGGGACGGCCACTACGTCCACCGGCCGGCCTCGCTCGCCCCCGCCGACGTGCTGCGCCAGCCCGATCTCGCGCGCAGCCTGCGCCTCATCGCCAAGGACGGCCCGCGCGCCTTCTACCGCGGGGCAATCGCTCAGGCCATCGACGAGACGATGCGGCGCAGCGGCGGCTTCCTGCGCAAGAGCGATCTGGAGGGCTATGAGCCCCGCGTGGTCGAGCCGCTGACCGTCAAGTACCGCGGGGTCGAGCTGGCCTTCTCGCCGGGGGCGACCGGGGGGCCGACCGCGGTGGAGATGCTGAACGTCCTCGGCCAGTTTCCCGCCGCGAAGGTGGGGTACGAGACGGCAGGCGGCCTGCACCTGCGGGCGGAGGCGGTGCGCTACGGGTTCCTCGACCGGCTGCGCCACCTGGCCGATCCGCTCGCGGTGCGGGTGCCCTGGCGCGGGCTGGCGTCGCGCGAGCACGCCGCGGAGGTGGCGGCCGGCCTGCGCGTCGCGGGGCCACGCAGCGACGCCAAGCTTCCCGACGCGTGGGCGCACGACGCGGCGGTGAGCGGTCTGGGGCGCGGCAAGACCCTGGCTCCTCGAGTCCGGCGTCGCCTGCCCACCGAGGGCGGCGACTGCACCACGCACATCTGCGCGGTGGATCGCCAGCGCAACATGGTCTCGCTGACCAACACCGCGGTGTCCCTCTTCGGCTCGCGCATGGTGGTGCCGGGGACCGGCATCCTGCTGCAGAACGGCATGCTCTGGTTCGATCCCGAGCCCGGGCGGGCCAACTCGGTGGCGGCCGGCAAGCGCCCGGTGGTGAACATGGTGCCCGCGCTCGGCTTCAAGCGGGGAGAGCCGTACCTGACCATGGGCGCGCCGGGCGGGCGGAAGATCGTCTCGGCCATCCCGCAGGTCATCGCCAACATCGTGGACGCGGGCGACACGCCGCAGGAGGCCATCGAGGCGCCACGGATCCATACCGAGGGCGGCGAGCTCTGGGTCGACGATCGCGTGGGGGAGCGCAACCTGGCCGCGCTGCGCCGGATGGGGCACGACGTGGTCCCGAAGCACCAGGCCACCGGCACGCTCTACTTCTCGCGGCCGGTGGCGATCCGCGTGGGCAAGCGCGGGCTCGAGGCCGGCCTCGACCATCTCGCCGCCGCCGCTGCCGCCGGGATCTGACGATGGCCGAGATCAACCTCACCGCCGCGTTCTCCACCGTCCCGGCACCGGAGCAGGAGGCGATCAAGCGCCTGCTCACCGAGACCATCGAGCAGCTGGCCCAGGAGGATCGGAGCTTCACCCGGGCGCGGGTGGTGTTCACCGAGTCCGACGAGCGGTGCGGGCTGACCGCCGAGCTCGACGGGGTGAAGAAGGAGGGCGTGCCGCTCTCCATCGACATCGAGCAGCTCGAGGACGCCCAGACCGGCCCGGGGGCCCGCGCGCAGCTCAAGGAGGCGCTGAGGCTTTATTTCCGGCGCGTGAAGCCGTGATTGACGACGGGCTCCTGCTGTTCGTCCACGGCGGCTGCACCTTCAAGGTGGCCACCGGCGCGCAGCCCCCCAAGGCGGGCTCGCTCCTGTTCTGCCGGCACCTGCCGGTGCGGGCGGGGGAAGAAGTGCTCGAGATCGGGACCGGCATCGGTCTCGCCGCGGTGATGGCGGCGCGGGCGGGCGCGCGCGTGATCGCCACCGACGTGGTAGAGGCGGCGGTGCGGTGCGCGCGGGAGAACGCGATGCTGAACGGGGTGGCCGACCGGATCGACGTCCGCCTCGGCGACGGCTACGAGCCGGTGGCCGGGCTCTCGTTCGACCTGATCTGCACGAGCCCGCCGCAGATGCCCACGCCGCCTCAGCGGGAGCGGACCGACGCGGCGGCCGCCGCCGACAATGGCGGCCCGGACGGCTGGCGGCTCCTGGACCGCGTGATCGCCGGCGCGCCCGCCCACCTGCGTCCAGGCGGGCGGCTCGTATTCACGCTGTTCGGGTTCCTCGGGGTCAAGTCCGCGCTGGCCCGGCTCGCCGCCGCGGGCTTCGAGCCCTCGATCCTCGCCCAGGAGACGCAGTCGTTCCCGCGCATCGGCTACGAGCGACTCGAGCACATCCGCGCGTTCGACGCGGAGGCCACGCTGCCCGCCCGCGACCTGCCCGCCACCGTGGAGCGCTACGTCATCCAGGGCGTGCATCAGGGAGCGAGAGCGTGACGAAGCCGGCCCGGAGCCTTATCGTCAACGCCGATGACTATGGCCTCACCGCGGGGGTGAGCCGGGGCATCCTCGACGCGCACCACCGGGGGATCGTGACCAGCACCACCCTGCTCGTGAACCGTCCGCTGGATCCGGCGCTCATCGACGCCCTGAAGGCTTCCCGGCTCGGGGTCGGCCTCCACATGAACCTCACCCTCGGCCCACCGGTGGCGCCCGCGAAGCGCGTCGCGTCGCTGGTCGACCGGGAAGGACGCTTCGTGCGCGACGCGCGCGAGGCGGCGAAGCGCGCCGTCAAGGACGAGGCCCGTATCGAGCTCGGGATGCAGATCGACGAGTTCCGGAGGATCATGGGGCGATTCCCCACCCATCTGGACTCGCACCACCATGTGGGCCGCCACGAGCCGATCCTGGAGCTGTTGCTGGATTTCGCGCGGGCCATCAAGGTGCCGGTCCGGACCCAGGATCCGGAAGTGCGCGCGCTCGCCCGGAAGCTCGCGCTCAAGACGCCGGACCACTTCATGGGCGAGTCCGGTCCCGACGCCTACTGGTCTTCGGCGCGCGTGCTCGCGCACCTGCGGGAGCTGCCGGGCGGAGTCACCGAGTTCATGACCCATCCCGGCTACTACGACGAGGACCTCGCCTACAGTCGGTACGGCCAGCAGCGGGAGACCGAGATGACCGGGCTCACCGATCCCGAGGCGCGCGCGCTGATCGAGCGGGAGGGGATCCGGCTCATTCATTTCGGCAACCTGTGAGCGGAGCGCCTCGAGTCACGATCGGGGTCGACGTCGGAGGGACCACGGTGGCCGCCGGCCTGGTCGGCGCCGACGGGCAGGTGCTCGAGCACGTGCAGGCGCCGACCGACGCCCGCGGTCCGGGCCGCGCGCTCGAGACCATCGGCGAGCTGCTCGATCGGCTTCAGGATGCCGCACGCGCCCGGGGGGTGGTGGTCGGTGGCGTGGGGGTGGGCGTCCCCGGCATCGCGGACGCCGCGCACGGTACCGTCGGCGCGGACGTCCACTACGTGCCCGAGCTGGCGGGCGTGCCGCTCGCCGAGAGGCTCGGGCGTCCCCGCGGCCTGCCCGTGTTCGTGGACAACGACGTCAACGCCCTGGCCCTGGCCGAGTGGATGTGGGGCGCCGGGCGCGGCGCCCGCTCGCTCGTGGTGCTGGCGCTCGGCACCGGCGTGGGCGGTGGCATCATCCTCGACGGGCGTCTGCACCGGGGGAACGCCGGCTTCGGAGGCGAGCTCGGGCACGTGCCCATCGATTTCGACGGGCCGCCCTGCATCTGCGGCGGCCGCGGCTGCCTGAAGGCGTACGTCTCCGGTACCGACATCGCGCTCCGCGGGGGCGAGCGCCTCGGCCGCCCGGTGACCGCGGCCGAGATCTTCCAGCGCGCCGCCGAGGGCGATGCGGTCGCGGACGCGGCCGTCGAGGAGGTCTGCCGTGCCCTCGGCGCGGGCCTCGCCATCATCGTGAACGGGCTGAATCCGGAGCGCCTGCTGCTGGCCGGCAGCGTCGCCAAGTCGCTCCGTCCGCTCGAGACGAGGCTCCGCGCAAGTCTCGCGCGCCACGCGTTTGCACACGCGCTCGCCTCCACTCACCTCGAGATCCTGAGCCTCGACAAGGCCGCGACGGTGCGCGGGGGCGCGGCCTTGTTTCACTACGAGACCCACTACGAGACCCACGACGAAACCGAGCGACGGAGGACGACGACATCGTGAAGGCGATCACGCTTCATGGGCCGGGAGACGTGCGAGTGGAATCGGTGCCGGATCCGCGCATCGTGGACCCAACCGACGCGGTGCTGCGTATCACGACCAGCGCGGTCTGCGGGTCGGATCTCCATCAGTATCATGGCCGGGTGGCCGGGCTCGATCCGGGCATCGTCATGGGCCACGAGTTCATGGGGGTGGTGGAAGAGGTGGGTGCGGCGGTGCGGCAGATCCGGAAGGGGGACCGCGTGCTCGCGCCGTTCTCGATCTCGTGCGGCTTCTGCGAGTGGTGCCGCATGCGCCTGCCCACCCAGTGCGCCACCACCGGCCGCGCGGTCTTCGGGGGCCGCTTCGGCAAGCAGTATCCGGGCGGACAGGCCGAAGCCATCCGCGTGCCGTTCGCGGACCACATGTGCGAGAAGGTTCCCGCTGGCATGACGGACGAGCAGGTGTTCTTCCTGGGCGACATCCTCTCCACCGGCTACGTGTGCGCCGAGAACGCGGGCATCCGGCCTGGCGACACGGTGGCCGTGTTCGGGGCGGGGCCGGTGGGGCTGCTCGCCCTGCAGTCGGCGCATCTCTTCGGGCCGAGCCGCGTCTTCGTGGTCGACCGCGTCGACTACCGGCTGAAGCTGGCCGAGGAGCTCGGCGGCGTGCCGGTGAATCTCGACCGCGGCGATCCCGCCGAGCAGCTTCGCGCGCAGACGCGCGGCCGCGGGCCGGACGCGGTGCTCGAGTGCGTCGGTCACGAGGCGCCGTTCACCCAGGCCATCCAGGCGGTGCGGGCGGGCGGTACCGTGTCGTCGGTCGGCGTCTACGTCGAGTCGTCGATGGGCTTTCCCGCGCGCGAGGCTTTCTTCAAGGACCTCACGCTCCGCATGGGCATCTGCAACGCGCGCAACTTCATCACGCCGCTCATGCCGCTGATCCAGACGGGGCGGCTGCAGCCCACGCGGATCATCACCCACACCATGCCGCTGGCGGACGCCCCGAAGGGGTACGCAATCTTTGACCGCAAGGAGGACCGCGCGATCAAGGTGATGCTGAAGCCCTGATCCTGGCACACCGCTTGCTCCGCTTGATCCGCAGGCCCGCATTGGGGCCGTCTTCGGTCCCGATTCGGACATGCCTGACACCGGCGGTGACGGAGGAGCGTACATGGAGCCGATCCCCCCCAGCACGACCTCGCAAGGCGGCGCGAGCCCGTTCCGGCGTCCGACATCCTCGATGTCGTCGTTCCCGCGTCCCCGCCCGGCCCGGTTCGGACCGATTCCCGCCACGCCGCTCACCGCCGGCGCGCCCCGCGCGCATGCGCCGGCCAAGGCGGAGTCCGCCGCGCGCGGCGGCGGCTCGCGCGACGCGCTGGAGCGGCGTCGCCGGAGCGGCGCGCTGTGGTTCTTCTGGGTGGCCGCGCTCTCGCTCGTGAACTCGATCGCGGCGCTGGCCGGGCAGGGATGGCGCTTCATCATCGGTCTCGGGATCACCCAGGTCGCGGACGCCCTCGCGGCCCGCACCGGACACGGCGTCGCCGTGGTCGCGCTGGTCGATGCCGCGTTCATGGGTGGCTTCGTCCTGCTCGGCCGATTCGCCCTGCAGGGGAAGCGATGGGCCTTCGCGCTGGGCGCGGCCTTCTACGCGATCGACGGCCTGATCTTCGTGGCAGCGCGCGACTGGATCGGCGTGGCCTTCCACGCCCTCGTGGTCGCGATGGCGCTGCGGGGGCTCGACGCGGCCCGCCGGCTCCGGTAGCGCGCTACCGGGAGGGAGCCGGCGCCCTGCGGGGCGCGGGCGGCTTCACGAGCGGGTCGAGGATGCGCGTGAGACGGGCCTCGTCCGACCGGCCGTGGATCTTCGCCACGATCTCACCACGCCGGTTGATGACCACCGTATAGGGAGTGCCGCGAAAGCCGAACCGATTGGCGACCTTCAGCCGGGGATCGAGTCCGGCCGGATAGGTCGCCTTGTTGGCCTTCAGGAAGCTCCGCGCATCGGCCTCGGTGTCCTGCACCTGCACGCTGATGAGCTCGATACCGCGCCCGCGGTACTTCTGGTACACGCGCTCGAGGCCGGCCGCTTCCTCGTTGCAGACCTTGCACCACGACGCCTGGAAGCGCACCACCAGCGTGTCCTTGCCGATGTGTGCGCGTGAATCGAAGTGACCGGAGCCGTCCAGCAGCGTCACCGTGAACGCGGGCGCGCTGGGCGCCGCCGCCGCGGGGGCGGCGGGGAGCAGCAGGGCGAGGACGATCAGGAGCCGTCGCACCGACCCAGTATAATCCGCCGCGCGGCTCGCGCCGCCTAGGCCGGCTTCGTCGGGTCCGGCGGGCTCGGCCGGCGGAAGGCAGACCGCGAGCTCAGGATCTGCCGCACCGCGTTGACCAGGTCGTCCGCCTGGAACGGCTTGGGCAGGAGCGGTCGCCCGGCGCCCTTCACCGCGGCGGTGCTGTAGCCCGACATCAGGAGCACCTTGGTCGTCGGGCTGACCGCCTCCACTCGCGTGGCCAGCTCGAGCCCGTTCATGATCGGCATGACGACGTCGGTCAGGAGCAGGTGCACGGGCTGCTTCTCGACGAGCCGGCGCGCCTCGAAGGGATCGCCGGTCTCGAGGACGTGGTAGCCGTGCCTGCTGAGGACGTCTCGAACGAGCACGCGCACGTCGATCTCGTCGTCGACCACGAGGACCGTCTCACCCTTCGGCGTGTCGGTATCGGGCACGGTATTGATTGTAACCCATCGCTTTTCCGCAGGCCGGGCCCGTGCGGCTGGCCGCGGGGTCGGTAGTTTCTCCCGGCCCGGTGAATTGCAGGCCCGTGCGGCGGCGTGCCATAATCCGCGCCATGAACGACCTCGAGCATGCGTTGCGCCGTCGCGTCGAAGGCGACGTCCGCTTCGACCGCTACTCCCGCCTGCTCTACTCCACCGACGCCTCGATGTACCAGATGGAGCCGATCGGGGTCGTGATCCCGCGGCACGCCGACGACGTGCAGGCGGTGATCGAGGTCGCCAACCAGGAGGGGGTGCCGCTCCTGCCGCGGGGCGGCGGCACCTCGCTCACCGGCCAGACCGTGAACCGCGCCGTGGTGCTCGACTTCTCGCGACACATGGCGGACGTGCTCGAGGTCAACCGCGAGGAGCTGTGGGCGCGGGTGCAGCCGGGGCTGGTCCAGGACGAGCTGAACCATCACGTGCGGCCCTTCGGGCTCCTGTTCGGACCCGACACCTCGACATCGAACCGCGCCACCATCGGCGGCATGCTCGGCAACAACTCGGGCGGCTCGCACTCGATCGCCTACGGGCTGACCGTCGAGCACGTCGTCGAAGTCAGCACGATCCTCGCCGACGGCACGCGGGCGACGTTCGGGGAGGTGACCCCGGCCCAGTACGCGGCCAAGATGCGGCTGCCGGGTCTGGAAGGGCAGATCTACCGGGAAGTGGATCGGATCCGGAAGCAGTACGACGGCGAGATCCGCTCGCGTTACCCGCGCCACTGGCGGCGCGTCTGCGGCTACAACCTCGACGAGCTGGTGAAGGACCGGCCGCTCAACATGGCCCGGCTCATCGTGGGGTCCGAGGGCACTTTCCTCACGGTGGTCGAGGCGAAGATGCGCCTGGTGAAGAAGCCCAAGGCCACCGCGCTCGACGTGATCCACTACCACGACATGCAGGAGGCGCTGGAGTCGTCCCAGGCCATCCTCGAGACGGGGCCGTACGCGGTCGAGCTGACCGACAAGATGATCCTCGACCTGGCCCGCAACAACATCGAGCAATCCAAGCGCATGGGCTTCGTGCAGGGCGACCCGGCCGCGATCCTCATCGTGGAGTACGCGGGGGAGACCGAGCAGGAGGTCAAGGCCAAGGTGGCCGACCTCGAGGCCCGCCGCGGCCGCGGCCGCTTCGGCTACGCCTCGCACATCGCCACCGACGGGGCGGAGCAGCAGTCGATCTGGAAGCTGCGCAAGGCCGGCCTCGGACTCCTCCTGGGCACGCGCGGGGAGTCCAAGCCCATCGCGTTCATCGAGGACACCGCGGTGGACCCCAAGCACCTGCCGGAGTTCGTGCCCCAGTTCACCGAGATCATGGCCCGCCACGGCGCGGACGCCGCCTACTACGGCCACTGCTCGGTGGGATGTCTCCACATCCGCCCGCTCATCAATCTCAAGACCGAGCGTGGGCTCGAGCAGGTGCGGGTGATGGCCGAGGAGATCTTCGACCTCGTGCTGTCCTTTGGTGGCGCGATCTCGAGCGAGCACGGCGATGGGCGCGCCCGGAGCCCGTTCCTGGAGCGCGTGTTCGGGAAGGCCATGTTCCAGGCCTTCCGGGAGACCAAGGCCGCGTTCGATCCGCGCGGCCTGATGAACCCGGGGAACATCGTGGGCAGCCCCGGCGTGACCGAGCATCTCCGCTACGGCCCGACCTACACCACGTGGGAGCCGAAGACCCTGCTCGACTTTTCGGCTCAGGGCGGCTTCACCGCGGCGGTCGAGATGTGCAACGGGGTCGGCGTCTGCCGCAAGAAGCTCGAGGGCACGATGTGCCCGTCGTACATGGCCACCCGCGACGAGGAGCACAGCACCCGGGGGCGGGCCAACGCGCTGCGGGCCGTCCTGTCCGGGAAGGTGCCGGAGGCCGACTTCGCGGGCCAGCGTCTCTACGAGGTCATGGATCTCTGCCTGGAGTGCAAGGGCTGCAAGGCCGAGTGCCCGTCCAACGTGGACATGGCGAAGATGAAGTACGAGTTCCTGCACCACTACCACAAGGTCAACGGCCTCCCACTGCGCAACCGGCTCTTCGGCCACATCGCGAGGCTCTCCTGGCTCGGCTCGCGGCTGGCCCCCTTCTCCAACTGGGTCGCCCGCTCGTGGCCGAACCGCTGGCTGATGGAGCGCCTGGCCGGCATCGACCGGCGGCGGCCCCTGCCGCGCTTTGCCCGCGAGACCTTCACCGACTGGTTCGACCGCCGCCGCGCGCCGCTCGAGGCCCCGCGCGGTGACGTGGTGCTCTTTCACGACACCTTCGTCACCTACAACGCGCCGGAGATCGGCCGGGCCGCGGTGGAGCTGCTGGAGACGGCGGGCTATCGGGTGCACCTGGTCGACAAGAAGTGCTGCGGGCGACCGCTCATCTCCAAGGGTATGCTCGATGAGGCCAAGGCCCACGCCGAGTGGAACGTGGCGCGGCTCCACCCGTGGGTGGCCCGCGGGGCGGCGATCGTGGGGCTCGAGCCCTCGTGCCTGCTGACGCTGCGCGACGAGACCGTGGAGCTGGTGCGGACGGAAGAGGCGCGCCAGGTCGCCGCGTCCGCTTTTCTGCTGGAGGAATTCCTCCTGCGCGAGCGTGGCCGCGGGCTGTCGCTGCCGTTCCCCGACGGGGGCCGCCGCAAGCAGGCGCTGCTCCACGGTCACTGCCACCAGAAGGCCATGGTCGGTACCGCGTCCACGGTGGCCGCGCTGCGCTGGGCCGGCTTCGAGGTGGCCGAGGTGGACTCGGGCTGCTGCGGGATGGCCGGCTCCTTCGGGTTCGAGGCCGAGCACTACGACATCTCGGTGAGCCTCGGCAACCGCCGCCTGGCCCCGGCGGTGCAGTCGGCCGCGGCCGACACCGAGATCGTGGCGCCCGGCGTCTCCTGTCGCCAGCAGATCGAGCATCTGGCCGGTCGCGCCGCCCGCCACCCCGCCCAGGTTCTTCGCGACGCCCTGCGCTCCTGACGACGGCCGCTCGGCCGTCCGGCCGATCGATGGACAACCTGATACTCAAGCTCCTGGTCACGCCCGCGCTGATCGGCGCGGCCACGCTCGTGGGCCGACGATGGGGCCAGTCCATCGGGGGCTGGCTGGTTGGCCTGCCGCTGACCACCGGCCCGGTGGCCTTCTTCATCGCGCTCGACCACGGCGCGGCCTTCGCGGCCGCCGCCGTCGTCGGCTCCCTCGTCGGCGCCATCGCGGAGGCCGCTTTCAGCGTGGCGTATGGGCGGAGCGCGGCGCGTGGCGGCTGGCCGCGGTCCCTCCTGGTCGGCTCGGTCGCCTACGCGGCGGTCGCCGCCGTCCTGCAGGGCCTGGTGCTCGGGCCGCTGCTCCTGTTCGGGCTGGTCATCGTCGCGCTGATCGTCGCGCTGGGGCTGATGCCGGCGGGGGAGACCGCTGCCGTGCTCGCTCCGCCGCCGCCCTGGGATCTGCCGGCCCGCATGGTGCTCGCCACCGCGGTCGTGCTCGTGCTGACCGCGCTCGCTCCCCGGCTCGGCGCCCGGGTGAGCGGCCTGCTCGCGACCTATCCGCTCTTCGCGGCGATCCTGACTGCGTTCGGCCACCGGCTCCAGGGGGCGGGGGCGGCGGTCAGCGTGCTACGGGGCCTGCTCTTCGGGCTCTTCTCGTTCGCGGCCTTCTGCCTGGTGCTGGCGGTGGGTCTGGTGCCGCTCGGCATCGCGGGCGCGTTCGCCGCGGCCATCGCGGTCGCCCTGCTCGTGCAGGGCGCGGCGCTCTGGCGGTTGCGTTCGCCGCGGATTCCGGGAGCCCCTTGACTCCGGGGAGCGGGCCGCCTACATAGTCGCTGCCGAGGTCATCCGACAAGGAGACGCGCATGAGAGCTTCCTTCTACGAAGGCGCCCGGACGTTTCGCACCGGTCCCATCAGCCGCCCGTCGCGGGCACCCGAGCAGGCGCTGCTGCGGGTGCGACGAGCGGGAATCTGCGGCACGGACCTGCACATCTTCCAGGGGCACCTCGACCATCGCATCCCGAAGGGCGGCATCATCGGCCACGAGACCTTCGCGGAGG
>Ga0335085_10006649_pt1 | contig 18162 bp, 16 predicted proteins | sample Lox_Sample_45_FD_206712 | JGI IMG/M metagenome (GOLD analysis project Ga0335085, IMG submission 206712) | Soil microbial communities from Loxahatchee National Wildlife Refuge, Florida, United States - Lox_Sample_4.5 | ecosystem: Environmental > Terrestrial > Soil > Wetlands | place: USA...
CGCGCTCGCGGGCGTGCTCGTGGGGCTGTGCACGGCGCCCGGCGCATTCATCGCGCGGCGCATCCTCGCGCACGTGCCGCTCAAGGTCCACACGGCGGTCATGGACGTCATCGTGCTTTGCGGGGGTCTGTCGTTCCTCTGGCGCGCGCTGGCCTGAGGGGGGGCTTGCCAAGGCCGGGGTCCGGGGCAGATACTTTAAGCTTGAGCTATTCAGGCCTAATGGACAGGGAAAGCCGCGCGACGGTGGACGACCATCGCGCGCTGCGGCTGTGGCTGCGGCTGCTGACCTGCTCGCAGCTGATCGAGCGCCAGGTGCGCTCGAGGCTGCGCGAGCGCTTCGACACCACGCTGCCGCGCTTCGACCTGATGTCGCAGCTCGAGCGCCACCCGGCGGGCCTCAGGATGAGCGAGCTCTCTCGCCTGCTGATGGTCACCGGCGGCAACGTCACCGGCATCGTCGACCAGCTGGTGAAGGAGGGCCTGGTCGAGCGCGTCGACGACGCCGCCGACCGGCGCGCCTGGCGCGTGCGCCTCACCCGCGCCGGCGACAAGGCGTTCGCCGAGATGGCGCGCGAGCACGAGTCCTGGGTCGTCGAGCTGCTCGCCGGCCTCACGCGCAAAGAGTCCGACGCGCTGATGCAGCTCCTCGCGCGCCTGAAGCAGTCCACCCTGGAGAACTCCGCATGATCGAGACCCGGCACTTCCGGTGGCGCCTCGAGGGCAAGGTCGGCGTCGTCACGCTCGACCGGCCCGAGCGCAAGAACCCGCTCACCTTCGAGTCCTACGCCGAGCTGCGCGAGCTGTTCCGCCGCCTCGCGCACGAGAAGGACGTGAAGGCCGTCGTGCTCTGCGGCGCGGGCGGCAACTTCTGCTCGGGCGGCGACGTGCACGAGATCATCGGGCCGCTGACCAAGATGAAGATGCCGGAGCTGCTCGAATTCACGCGCATGACCGGCGACGTCGTGAAGGCCATGCGCGCCTGCCCGCAGCCGATCGTCGCCGCGGTCGACGGCATCTGCGCCGGCGCGGGCGCGCTGCTCGCGCTCTTTTCCGACCTGCGCCTCGCGAAGCCCGACGCGAAGGTCGCGTTCCTCTTCACGCGCGTGGGCCTCGCCGGCGCCGACATGGGCGCCTGCGCGATGCTGCCGCGCGTGATCGGCCAGGGCCGCGCCGCGGAGCTGCTCTACACCGGCCGCTCGATGGACGCCGAGGAGGGCCTCGCGTGGGGATTCTTCAACAAGCTCGCCGATCCGGTGCTTCCCGAGGCGATGGCGCTCGCCCAATCGCTCGCCTCCGGCCCGACCTTCGCGCACGGCGTCACCAAGAAGATGCTGCACCAGGAGTGGAACGCCGGCCTCGACGAGGCGATCGAGATGGAAGCCCAGGCGCAGGCGATCTGCATGCAGACCCACGACTTCAGGCGCGCCTACGAGGCCTTCGCGGCGAAGAAGAAGCCTGAATTCCAGGGAGACTGACCTTGGATCGGTTCGCGCATTTGATTTGGCCTTTCTTCGATCCACGTCACGCGACTCTGTCGCGTGGCGTGGACACTTGGGCCTCGGCAAACCTGGAGCATGCGCACGGGGAGGATGCCGACGCAATCTGCAGGAGACTGGTGAGGGACCTGGGCAATCAGGGATACCTGAGCTACTGCGTCAACGAGAATCCGGATGTAAGAAGCATTGCGTTGGTCAGGGAGGTCCTGTCCTACCACGCCGGCCTCGCCGACTTCGCCTTCGTCATGCAGGGCCTGGGCAGCGGTCCCATCGTTCTCGCCGGAACGGATGGGCAAAGAAAGGCGTATCTGCCGCGAGCGGCATCCGGTGAGGCGATTGCGGCGTTTGCGCTTTCGGAACCGGACGCGGGCTCCGACGTCCAGGCGATGACCACCACCGCGAAGCGCAAACGCGACGCCTGGGTGCTCGACGGCACCAAGACCTGGATCTCGAACGGCGGCATCGCGGACTTCTACGTCACGTTCGCGAAGGCCGACGAAGGCATCAGCGCCTTCGTGGTGGATGCGTCCGAGGTGGACGCCTCGGAGCGCATCGACATCGTCGCGCCGCACCCGATGGCGACCGTGAAGTACCGCGGCGCGAAGGGCGAGCTCGTCGGCGAGGCGGGGCAGGGCTTCAAGCTCGCGATGCGCAACCTCGACGTCTTCCGCACCACGGTCGCGGCGGCCGCGCTCGGCTTCGCGCGCCGCGCGCTCGACGAGGCGCTCGCGCGTTCGAAGGAGCGCAGGATGTTCGGCCAGCGTCTCGCCGACCTGCAGATGACGCAGGCGAAGCTCGCCGACATGGCGACCGCGATCGAGGCGGCGGCGCTGCTGACCTACCGCGCGGCGTGGCTGCGCGACGTCAAGCAAGCGCGCGTGACGCGCGAGGCGGCGATGGCGAAGATGCAGGCGACCGAGGCCGCGCAGGCCGTGATCGACGACGCGGTGCAGATCCTGGGGGGCCTGGGCGTGCAGCGCGGCCAGCCCGTCGAGCGGCTCTATCGCGAGGTCCGGGCGCTCCGCATCTACGAGGGCGCGACCGAGGTGCAGAAGGTGATCATCGCGCGGGAGCTGCTGAGATGAACGCGTACACGGCGCACGTCGACACGTTCAGCCGCGACAACCTGCCGCCGAGGAGCCAGTGGCCGGAGTTCCTGTTCGAGCGGCCCGAGTTCCGCTACCCGGCGCGCCTCAATTGCGCGACCGAGCTGCTCGACAAGATGGTCTCGCGCGGCTTCGGCCATCGCAACGCGATCCGCGCCGCCGACGGCCGCTGCACCTACACCGAGCTCTACGCGCAGGCGAACCGCATCGCCAACGTGCTCGTGCGCGACCTGGGCGTCGTGCCCGGCAACCGAGTGCTGCTGCGCGGCCCGAACAACCCGATGATGGCGGCGTGCTGGTTCGCGGTGATGAAGGCGGGCGGCGTGTGCGTGGCGACGATGCCGCTGCTGCGCGCGAAGGAGCTGACCGACATCGTGACCAAGGCCGAGGTCACGCACGCGCTCTGCGACAAGCGGCTCGCCGCCGAGCTCGAGGCCGCGCGGCCGCGCTGCCCGACCCTGAAGAACGTCGCCTGCTGGTACGACGACGCCCCGGGCTCGCTCGACCGGCTGGCCGCGCGCGCGCCGCAGGTGTTCGCGAACGTGGACACCGCGGCCGAAGACACCGCGCTGATCGCCTTCACCTCGGGCACCACCGGCAAGCCGAAGGGAACGATGCACTTCCACCGCGACGTGATGGCGATGTGCGACGCCTTCCCGCGCTCGATCCTCGGCGCGACGAAGGACGACGTGTTCTGCGGCACGCCGCCGCTCGCCTTCACGTTCGGCCTCGGCGGCATGCTCGCGTTTCCGATGCGCGTCGGGGCGGCGACGGTGCTGATGGAGAGGCTCGCGCCGGAGTCGCTGCTCGAGACCCTCCAGCGCGAGAAGGCGACCGTGTGCTTCACGGCGCCGACCATGTACCGCGCGATGGCGGGCCTGGCGAAGGGCTACGACCTGCGCTCGCTGAAGAAGTGCGTTTCCGCGGGCGAAGCGCTGCCCGACGCCACGCGGCAGCTCTTCAAGGACGCGACCGGCATCGAGATCATCGACGGCATCGGCTCGACCGAGATGATCCACATCTTCATCTCGCACACGCCCGAGCGCGTGCGCCGCGGCGCGACCGGCTACGCGATCCCGGGCTATCGCGCGACGGTGCTCGACGAGGACGGCAATCGCTGCAAGCCGGGCGTGGTCGGGCGGCTCGCCGTGAAGGGACCCACCGGCTGCCGCTACCTCGCCGACGACCGGCAGAGGAACTACGTGCAGGACGGCTGGAACGTGACCGGCGACGCCTACGCCATGGACGAGGAGGGCTACTTCTTCTACCAGGCGCGCACCGACGACATGATCATCTCGGCCGGCTACAACATCGCCGGTCCCGAGGTCGAAGGGGCGCTGCTCGCGCACCCCGCGGTCGCGGAGTGCGGCGTGGTCGGCGCGCCCGACGCCGAGCGCGGGACGATCGTGAAGGCCTACGTCGTGCTCAAGCCCGGCACCGAGAAGTCCGAGGCGACCGCGAGGCAGCTGCAGGACTACGTGAAGCAGGCGATCGCGCCGTACAAGTACCCGCGCGCCGTCGAGTTCGTGGACGCGCTGCCGCGCACCGAGACCGGCAAGCTGCAGCGCTTCAGGCTGAGGAGCCAGTGATGCAGATGCAGATCCTGCAACCGCCCGCGTGGGCGAAGCCCCGGGGATTTTCCAACGGCATCGCGGTGAAGGGCGGCACCACCGTGCACATCGCGGGCCAGGTCGGCTGGACGGGCCAGGGCGAGTGGAAGGAGAGGGGCTTCGCCGGCCAGTTCCGCCAGGCGATCGCCAACATCCTGGAAGTGCTCGCGCAGGCCGGCGGCCGCCCCGAGCACCTCGTGCGCCTGACCTGGTACGTGCTCGACAAGGCCGAGTACCTCGCGTCGCTGAAGGAGGTGGGCGCGGCCTATCGCGAGCTGATCGGCCGGCACTACCCCGTGATGGCCGTGGTGCAGGTCGGCGGGCTGATCGAGGACCAGGCGCGGCTCGAGATCGAGGCGACCGCGGTGATACCGGAGGGTTGACATGAAAGTCACCGTCATCGGCGGCGGCCCGGGCGGCCTGTACTTCGCGCTGCTCGCGAAGAAGGCCTGGCCGCGCTGGGACATCACGGTCTACGAGCGCAACCGCCCGGATGACACCTTCGGCTTCGGCGTGGTGTTCTCGGACCAGACGCTGGACACCTTCAAGACCTACGACCTGGTGAGCTACGAGCGCATCCGGCGGCGCTTCGCCTACTGGGGCGACGTCGACGTGGTCTACAAGGGCCGCACGCTGCGCACGGGCGGCAACGGCTTCTGCGGCTGCTCGCGCAACGCGCTGCTCGCGATCCTGCAGGACCGCTGCCGCGAGCTCGGCGTCGAGATCCGCTTCCAGACCGAGGTCGAGGGACTCGAGCCCTTCGCCGACTCGGACCTCGTCGTCGTCGCCGACGGCATCAACTCCAAGATCCGCGAGCAGCACAAGACGCACTTCGGGCCCGAGGTCGACCTGCGGCCGAACAAGTTCACCTGGCTCGGGTCGACGAAGCCGCTCGATGCGTTCAAGTATTTCTTTCGCGAGACGCCCGAGGGGATCATCCTCGCGCACTGCTACCAGTACGAGGCGGGGCGCTCGACCTGGGTGATCGAGACGGACGAAACGACCTGGCGCAACTTCGGCTTCGACAGGATGGGCGAGCAGGAGATGCTGCCGGTGCTCGAGCGCGTGTTCGCCGAGGAGCTGGACGGCCATCCGCTGATCGCCAACCGCTCGATCTGGCGCAACTTCCCGACCATCGTCAACCGGACGTGGGTCAGGGGCAATGCCGTGCTGGTCGGCGACGCGAAGGCGACGGCGCACTTCTCGATCGGCTCGGGCACCAAGCTCGCGATGGAGGACGCGATCGCGCTCTACGAAGCGTTGTCGACGGAGGGCGAGGTGAAGAAGGCGCTCGCGCGCTACGACACCGCGCGCCGCGAGGAGGTCGAGAAGACCCAGCACGCCGCGAACGTGTCGCTCGCGTGGTTCGAGCACATGAAGCGCTACTGGGGCATGGCGCCCGAGCAGTTCGCGTTCGGCGTGATGTCGCGCTCCAAGCAGATCACCTGGGAGAACCTCGAGCTGCGCGACCCCGGCTACGTGAAATCCATGCACCGCTGGTTCGCGCAGCAGGTGAAGGCCAAGGGCTTCGACATCGACGCGTCAAACCCGCCGCTGCCGATGTTCACGCCGTTCCGGCTTCGCGACATGGTGGTGGAGAACCGCGTCGTCGTCTCGCCGATGGACCAGTACTCGGCGATCGACGGCGTGCCCACCGACTGGCACTTCGTGCACCTCGGAAGCCGCGCGATCGGCGGCGCGGGCCTGGTCTACGTGGAGATGACCTGCACCTCGGCGGACGGCCGCATCACGCCGGGCTGCACGGGGTTGTGGAACGAGCAGCAGCGCGACGCGTTCAGGCGCATCGCGGATTTCTGCCACGCAAATTCCAAAGCCAGGCTGTGCCTGCAGATCGGCCACGCGGGCAGGAAGGGCTCGACGCAGCTCGGCTGGGAGCGCATGGACCATCCGCTGGACGCCGGCAACTGGCCCCTCGTGTCCGCTTCGCCGATCCCGTACCTGGAGGGCGAGTCGCAGGCGCCGCGCGAAATGGCGCGCGCGGACATGGACCGGATCCGCGACGACTTCGTGCGCTCCACGAAGTACGCCCACGAGGCGGGCTTCGACATGTTGGAGCTCCACATGGCGCACGGGTACCTGCTCGCGAGCTTCCTCTCGCCGCTCACCAACCATCGCACCGACGCCTATGGGGGATCGATCGGGAACCGCATGCGCTGGCCGCTCGAAGTCTTCCGCGCCTGCCGCGAGACGTGGCCGAAGGCGAAGCCGATGTCGGTGCGCATCTCCGCCACCGACTGGGCGCCGGGCGGGCTCTCGGGCGAGGACCTCGTCGCGCTGACGCGGATGCTGAAGGACGCGGGCTGCGACCTGATCGACGTCTCGACCGGCCAGACCGTGCCGCAGCAGAAGCCCGTCTACGGGCGCATGTACCAGGCGAGCTACGCCGACTGGGTGAGGAACGAAGTCGGCATCGCGACGATGACGGTCGGCGCGATCACCACGCCCGACCAGGTGAATACGCTGCTCGCCGCCGGCAAGGCGGACCTCGTCGCGCTGGCGCGGCCGCACCTCGCCAACCCGTACTTCACGCTGCAAGCGGCGGCCTGGTACCAGCACATGGGCCAGTACTGGCCGCCGCAATACCTGCCGGGCCGCGACCAGGCCTACCGCAACGCCGCGCGCGAGCGCGCCGAGCTGGTCGACACCAGGCTGCGCGCCCGCCCCGCGAGCCACGAAATCAAGGACGACCCGAAGGCGGGCGTGAAGCGGGCCGCGTAGATGAAACGCTGCGCTTGGGCGCGCAACGAGTTGAGCATCCCGTACCACGACCGCGAGTGGGGCGTGCCGGTGCGCAGCGACCGCAAGCTGTTCGAGTTCCTGGTCCTCGAGGGCGCGCAGGCGGGGCTGTCCTGGGACACGATCCTGAGGAAGCGCGCGGCCTACCGCAAGGCCTTCGCCGGCTTCGATCCCGCGACGGTCGCCAAGTTCGACGCGAAGAAGAGGCGCGCGCTGATGATGGATGCCGGCATCGTGCGCAACCGGCTCAAGATCGAGGCGACGGTCGCGAACGCGAAGGCGTTTCTCGCGGTGCAGCGCGATTACGGCACTTTTTCACGCTACGTGTGGGGATTCGTCGGCGGCAAGCCCCTGCAGGGCCGCCGGCGGGGTCCGCGCGACGTCCCGGCGCGAACCGAGATTTCCGACGCGTTGTCAAAAGACCTCAGGAGGCGCGGATTCCGCTTCGTCGGCTCGACGATCATGTACGCTTTCATGCAGGCCACCGGCATGGTCAACGACCACACCAGGGACTGCTTTCGATGGAGGCTTTTGCGCGACAAATAGGGTCTGTCCCCATTTTCCGGTTCTTCGGAAAATGGGGACTGACCCCGCTTTTGCTTTTCAGCACCGCGACATACGCCTTCGACGCCAATGGCGTCGCGCTCGGCGCCACCGAGGCCCAGGTGCTGGAGGCCTTCCCCGGCGCGCGCTGCAAGCCGATGAGCTGGAAGACCGAGGCCGCGGATCGGCGCTGCGACGACTCCGAGGTCGAGATCGCGGGCGCGAGCGCGCGCATCTCGATCTACCTCAAGCGGGACGCGGTGCAGGCCTTCGACGTGCGCTTCGAGTTGCAGGACCTGGACGCGATCACGTCCTACCTGAAGTCGCACTACGGCGCGCCGTCGTCGGAGCGCACTGAGCAATTCGAGCGCGGCCGCAACACGCGCGAGATCCACAAGCTCGCCTGGAAGCGGGGCGCGGACCAGGCCGTGCTGACCTCGCAGGACCGCCGCCGGCGCGTCGACCTCAACGTCTGGCGCGGCGACTTCGACTCCGAGATCTACCGCTTCCGGTGATCCGCGCGCTGCGCCGGGCCTGGTACCGGGCCGACCGCGAGGCGGTGGCCTTCGGCGCCATGATCGGCGCCGTGCTCGTGCTGTTCGCCTTCGCGCTGCACTCGGTGTTCGTGCGCCACCAGCTCTCGCTCGAGCGCGCGCAGGAGATTGCGCGGCAAAACCTCGATTGCCTCGCGCGCAACGTCTACTACGAGGCGCGCGGCGAGCCGGCCGAGGGGCAGTACGCGGTCGCCGAAGTGACGATGAACCGCGCGGCCTCGTCGCGCTACCCCGACTCGGTGTGCGCGGTGGTGCACGAGAAGCGCTGGGACGCGATCCGCGGGCGCTACGTCGGCGCCTTTGCCTGGACCGAGCTCGGCGCGCTGGCGCCGCCCGAGGGCGAGGCCTGGGACGAGGCGCAGCGCATCGCCGCCGACGTCTTCTACGGCCGCGCCGCGCCGCGCGTGGAGGGCGCGCTCCACTATCACGCGACCTGGCTCAAGCCGAGCTGGGCGCTCGAGCGCAAGCCGATCGCGCGCATCGGGCGGCACGTGTTCTACCGCTAGCGGCCGGGCTTGTCCTCGGCCGGCGCCGCCGGCGCCGCGTACCACCGGTCCTTCGGCACCACTTGCGGCGCCTTCGGGTCGAGCATGTAGTGCGGCGACATGATCTGCACGCCGTACTCGTTGAACACGTCCTGGATGTTGCCGTGCAGGCGGCTCAGCGCCTCGACGCGCGGCACCGGCTGCTCGAGCGGCGAGTAGGCGACCAGCCGGTACTCGACGTAGTAGTCCGACAGCGCGGTCTGGCGCACGAAGGGCGCGGGCTTCTGCGCGATGCCCTCGGTGCGGCGCGCCGCCTCGAGCAGCATCGCCTCGACCTGGCGCCACGGCGTCGCGTAGCCGATGCTGACGACGGTGTCGAGCACGTAGCCGGTGCCGTCGACCGCGCGCGAGTAGTTCTTGGTCACGGCCCCCATGATGGACGCGTTGGACAACGTGACCTCCTCGCCCAGGCCGGTGCGGATGCGCGTCGCGAACATGCCGAGGTGCGTGACCGTGCCCTCGAGGTCGTTGATGCGCACGAAGTCGCCGTCGCGGAACACGCGCGAGTACATCAGGATCAGGCCGCTGAAGGCCTGGCCGATGACGCTCGCGCCGCCCAGCGACAGCATCAGGCCGAGCAGCACCGACAGGCCCTTGAACGCGTCGGTCTGCGCGCCCGGCAGGTACGGGTAGGCCATCGCCAGCGCGAAGACCCAGACGATGAAGTTGAAGATGCGCCGCGTCGGGCGGACCGTGTCGGCGTCGAGCCAGGGAACCTCGATGCGCTCGTACTCGACGCGCAGGAAGAACACGCGCGCCATGCCGATCACGGCGCGCGCGAGCACGAGGATGATGGCGACGAACACCAGCCCGGGCAGCGCGCGCGCGATCGAGAGCACGACGTCGGCGACGATGTGCAGCAGGTTGTGCGTCAGGTCCTCGCCCCAGCGCCGCGTGTAGGGGAAGCGCTCGAGCACGAACGCGATCCAGACGACGGTCGCGCCGGCGCCGACCAGCCAGGCGGCGAACATGACCAGCCGGCGCACGAGCTGGCGCACGTTGCCGACGTGCAGCCGCCGCGCCTTCTCGTCGGCCGCCTTCGACATCTGGTCGCCGATCCAGCGCGAGGCGCGCACCAGCAGCCAGACGAGGGCCGCGTAGACCAGCGTTGCCGCGAGCGCCGCGGCCGCGGCGAGCGCGAGGTAGCGCGGCGAGCCCTGCTCGCGCCGCTCGGCGATCGCCTGCTCGAGGCGCTTCGCGGTCTCGCGCGCCATGAGCATCGGCGTGACGCCGAAGTGCTCGTCGACGTCGATGCGCGTGATGATGAAGGCGAGCCGCCCGCCCAGGCGCACGTGCACCCCGTCCTCCTGCTCGCCGTAGCTGACCTCGGCGCGGGGATCGGCGTCGAGCGCCGCCTCGATGCGCTCGGTCGCATTGCGGGCGCGCTCCTTGGCGCTGTAGCCGGCGATCGGGCCCCGCAGGTGGATGACCGTGCGGTTGGCGATCACCACCGGCGCGCTTTGCAGCACCGCGGGGGCTTCCGCCCTGGCAGGGGCCGGGGCCGGCGAGGCCGGCGCCGCGGGGGCGGCGGCTCGCGCCGCGACCGGCAGCAGCATCAGGAGCAGCGCGAGGGTCCTCAGGTGCATGTCATGGCCCGCCCTTGTCGTAGAGGTGGCGCCTCGCCTTCCCGCGCGGCTTGCCGCGGGCGTGCCGCGCGAGCGGGGGAAGCAGGATCACCGAGAGTACCGCACCCGCCACCAGCGAGGCGGCCTCGCCCCCGCGGCGACGTCGAGCTGCGCCCGCAAGGATCGCGACGCAGCCGCCGGGCGCGGGCAGGTGGACGTGCACTAGCGGCCGGGGACCTGGCAGTTCTGCGCGGGGAACGCCTCGCCCCTGCTCAGCGACCCGAACGCGCCCTTCGTGTCGAAGGTGACCGCGCCGTCGCCGTAGCGCGCGCCGGAGGCCGAGCGCTCGCGCGCGAGCGCGTAGTGCGCGCCGTCGAACCAGAGCTGCGCCGCTTCGCCCGCGTAGACCACGCTCATCATCTTCCCGTCGCGGCAGCGGTAGTGCGCGACGAGCGCCTTCGGGTCAGCGGCGAAGAACATCGTGCCGCCGTCTTTCAGCGCCATCCGCATGACGTCGCCATGGACTTCGAGACGCGATGCACCCTGGAGCTGCCGCGCGTACTCGTCGCCGCGCGAGGGCGGCGGGCAGAAGGCGCGCGTCAGCGCCATCGGGCCGAAGGCGACGCGGTCACGTTCCAGCGACACCGATCCCGCGCCGCGATTGCAATCGGCGCGGATCGCCGCGCGGTCGGCTGCGATGCGCAGGGTGTAGCGTTCCGGCGACGGGGCATCGATCGCGTCGAGCGATTGCAGCGTGCCGAGCCAGTACCAGCTGCGGTCGGCGACCGGCGGCGTCGATGCGCACGCAGCAAGGAAAATGACCGCGACGAGGGCGTGGATTCTCACGGCGCGAATCATAGCTTGCGGCGCGTCGTATTCGCTGGACCCGTCGGCGAACCTGGACTTCGCGCTCAAGCCCATCCTGCGCAGGGACCTCGGCGCGGATCGCCTTCGGCCTGGAGGCGCGGCTGCTCGCCGGGCAGGCCGGCCCCCTAGAATGTGCCGGTGAATGAAAGCCGCGCCCGCCGCGCCGCCGCCCTCGTCGTGCTGATCGCCGGCTGCGCGAGCCTGCCGCCGACCGGCGAGCGCGCTCCCTCGCGGGCGCTCGAGGACACCGGCGGCACGCTGCTCGGGCGCATGGTGGCGGCCGCCGGGCCGCGCGCCGAGGCCGGCATCCACGCGCTGCCCGACCCGCACGACGCCTTCGTCGCGCGCATGGCGCTCGCCTCGGTCGCCGAGCGCTCGCTCGACCTGCAGTACTACATCTGGCACGGCGACGTGTCGGGGACGCTGCTGTACGAGGCCGCGCTGCGCGCCGCGGAGCGCGGCGTGCGCGTGCGGCTGCTGCTCGACGACAACAACACCGCGGACCTCGACCCGCTGCTCGCGGCGCTCGACGCGCATCCCAACATCGAGGTGCGGCTGTACAACCCGTTCGCCCACCGCGGCGCGCGCGCGCTCGACTTCATCGCCGACTTCGACCGCGTCAACCGGCGCATGCACAACAAGGCCTTCATCGCCGACAACCAGGCCGCGATCGTGGGCGGGCGCAACGTCGGCGACGAGTACTTCGCGGCGGGCGAGGGCAAGGTGTTCGCCGATCTCGACGTGCTCGCCGTGGGGCCGGTCGTGCGCGAGGTCTCGGGCAGCTTCGACCGCTACTGGAACAGCGCCTCGGCCTACCCGGCGCGCGCGCTGCTCGGCTCGGCCTCGATGGACGCCGCGACGCTGGAGGCGACGTTCGCCGAGGCGCGCGCCCGGCCCGAGGCGCGCGGCTACCTCGAGGCGCTGCGCGACAGCGCGCTCGCGCGCGGCATCGCCGAGCGCAGCGTGCGCTTCGACTGGGTGCCGGCGCGCGTGCTGGTCGACGACCCGGCGAAGACGCTCGGCGAGGCCCCGGACAGCGTGCTGCTGCTCGCCGAGCTGATGCGCGCGATCGGCCGGCCGCGGCAATCGTTCGACCTGGTGTCGCCCTACTTCGTGCCGGGCAACGCCGGCGCGCGCGCGCTCGCCGACCTGGCGCGCGCCGGCGTGCGCGTGCGCGTGCTGACCAACTCGCTCGCCGCCACCGACGTCGCGCCCGTGCACGCGGGCTACGCGAAGCGCCGGGAGGCGCTGCTCGAGGCGGGCGTGCGCCTGTACGAGCTCAAGCCCACCGCGGAGGCGGTGCACGTGGACGGCGATCGCCGCAAGGCCGGCCACTCGTCGGCCAGCCTGCACGCCAAGACCTTCGCGATCGACGGCGAGCACCTCTTCGTCGGCTCGTTCAACTTCGACCCGCGCTCGGCGCGGCTGAACACCGAGCTGGGGCTGCTGATCGACAGCCGCGAGCTCGCCGGCCGGCTCGCGGCGGCGTTCGAGCGCGACATCCCCGGCACCGCCTACGAGGTGCGCCTCGCGCCCGCGGGCGGGCTCGAGTGGATCGAGCGCCCGCGCGACGGCCCCGAGCGCGTCCACGACACCGAGCCGGGGACGGGCGCGCTGCAGCGCGGCTGGGTGGATTTCCTCGAGTGGCTCCCGATCGAGCCGCTGCTGTAGCTAGCGGCCCGCGAACGCCTTGCGCGCGGCGAGCAGCGCCATGTCGTCCGGATGCCGCGCGAGCGCGCGGTCGATCTCGGCGAGCGCTTCCTTCGCGCGGCCGGCGTCGTGCAGCGCGACCGCGTAGACATAAGCGAAGCGCGGCTCCTGCGGCGCGAGCTGCGCGGCGCGCCGCAGCTCGCCGAGCGCCTCGGGCCCGCGCTTCAGGCGCACGAGCGCGAGCCCGCGCGCGTAGTGCAGCGCGGCCGCGCGCGGCTCCCGGGCGAGGCCCGCGTCGAGCGCGGCAAGCGCGTCCGCCTCGCGCCCCTGCGCGCGGAACAGGTCCGTGAGGTTGACGTAGGCGGGCGCGAAGTCCGGCGCCAGCGCGATCGCGGAGCGCAGCTCGCGCTCGGCCTCGGCGTCCCGGCCGCCCGCGGCGTAGAAGGCGCCGAGCGTGGCGCGCGCCTCGGGGCGGTCCGCGTTCAGCCGCTGCACGCGCTCGAACTCGGCCGCCGCGCGCTGGAACGCGGGCAGCGCGTCCGCGCCCGGCGTGCCGGCGAGGACCGAGGCAGCCTCGACGCGCACCGCGAGCAGCGCGTCGCCGAGCAGCGGCTTGCCGAGGGCGAGGCGCGCCTCGGGCGGCAGCGGCCGCAGCGCCTGCAGCGCGGCGAGGCGCATCAGCGGGTCGGATTTCTCCAGCCCGGCGCGGATCGCCTCGAGGCCCTCGCGCGAGGGCTGCCGCGCGAGCCGCTGCAGCGCGCTCGCGCGGGCGATCTCGGGCTGCGAGGCGTCCGCGGCGAGCGCGGCGAGGTCCGCGCTCGAGCCGCGCGCGAGCGTGGTCGCGAAGCGCTGCAGGCCTTCGGGGCGGTGCCCGTACCAGCGGCGCAGGGCCGCCTCGGCCCAGGCCGCGCCCTTCGCCGCGTGGCAGGCGCCGCAGGCATTGGGCACGCCGAGTGCGACGCTGAGGTCCGGGCGCGGCACGCGCAGGCTGTGGTCGCGCCGCGGGTCGACCTCCATGTAGAGCTCGGTCGGCATGTGGCAGTCGACGCAGCGCGGCGCGCCCTTCGCCGGGTGGAAGTGGTGCCGCGGGCTGTCGAAGGCCTGTGGCGCGTGGCAGCGCGTGCACAGGGCGTTGCCCTCGGCGCGCAGCTTCGCGCCGTGCGGCTCGTGGCAGTCGCCGCAGGTCACGCCCTTGCGGAACATCCGGCTCTGCAGGAACGAGCCCCAGATGTAGACCTCGGCGCGCTGCTGGCCGTCGGGCCAGTACAGGCCCGGCTCCAGCAGCGACGGGCGGTAGTGGTCGAGGAAGCGCTCGCCGCCGTGGAAGCCCTCGGCGATCTCGGCGCGGCGCGCGTGGCACTGGGCGCAGGTATCGAGGTCGGGCTTCGCCAGCGGCTGCTTCGGGTCGGCGATGTGGCGCGAGCCCGGGCCGTGGCAGGCCTCGCAGCCGACGCTCACTTCCGACCACGTCGTGCGGAAGCTGTCGGTCGCCGCGTCGTAGTTCTTGTGCACGTCGGTCGAATGGCAGTCGGCGCACATGAAGTTCCAGTTCTGCGCGCGCCGCGTCCAGTGCAGCTCGTCGCGGAAGTCCACGCGCTCCTTCGGGTAGAGGTGGAACCAGCGCTGGCCGCCCTCGGCCTTCGGCCGCGCGTCCCAGGCGATCGAGAGCGCCTGCAGGCGGCCGCCGGGAAACGCCACGAGGTACTGCTGCAGCGGATACACGCCGAACGTGTACCGGACCTCGAACTCGGCGAGCTTGCCGTCGGCGCCGTCGGTGCGCGCGACGAAGCGGCCGTCGCGGCGCGCGAAGGTCGACTCGACGCCCGCGTAGCGGAATCGCGCGCCGTCGAAGTCGCCGAGCACGGTCTTCTCGCTCGCGGGCTGCATCGCGAGCGCATGCTGCGAGCGCTGCCAGCGCGCATACGCGTCCGCATGGCAGGAGGCGCAGGCGCCGGAGCCGACGAAGGTCGCGGGCGCGGGCGCGGCCACCGGGGCGGGCGCCGGCGCGGGGCGCCGCGCGGTGGTGAAGTGGTAGGCGAGCGCTCCGAGCGCCGCGAGCATGGCCAGCGCGCCGCCGATCTTCCCGGCCCGGGTCATGCGCGCGAGGATAGCGCGCCGCCGGCGGCCAAGGCCGCAAATGCGGCAGGCTTTCCCGGCTATTTCGCGCTTCGGGCGGGCGCGCGAAGCGCGACCCTAGCGGGCCATGGACGATTCCGCGCCCGCCGCCGACGAGGGGCTTGCCCGCGCCAACTGGTCGGTGCCCTGGGCCGACCTGATGATGATCATGTTCGTGCTGCTCGCGGCGCTCGTCGCCGTGCAGCGTCAGCACGCGCAGCCCTCCGCGCTGCGGCGCGAGCCCGCGAGCACGCGCGTCGCGCTGCCGGTGCAGGGCGAGGTCGAGGTCAAGGAGCAGGTGGTCAGCAAGCGCGACGTGCCCGCGCCGCCCGTGCGCATCAACGTGCTCGCGCGCAGCCGGCAGGCCGTGCGCGAGGCGAACCTGAAGAACGCCGAGATCGTCCTCATGGACGACCAGTCGGTGAAGGTGAGCGTGCAGGGGCCGATGTTCTTCGCGCTGGGCAAGGCCGACCTGCGGCCCGAGGTCACGGACTTCCTCAAGCGCCTCGCGCAGGTGATCAAGGAGACGCCCTACGAGATCCACGTCGTCGGCCACACCGACGACCTGCCGATCAGCACCGCGCAGTACCCGAGCAACTGGGAGCTCTCGCTCGCGCGCGCGAGCCACGTCGCGCGCTTCCTGATCGACGCCGGCGGGCTCGCGCCTTCGCGCTTCGTGGTCATGGGCCGCGGCCAGTACGACCCCGCGGCCGGCAACGCCGACCCGCGCTCGCGCGCGCTGAACCGCCGCGTCGAGATCATCATCACCCGCAACATCAGTCCGGCCGACGGAGGCCCGCCCCCATGAGAAAGCACAGCAGCATCGCCGTGGCCCTGTTCGCGACCGCGTTCGTCGCGGCGTTCGCGATCCAGGGGCACGCCGCGCTCTTCGTCAACGCCTCCGCGCTCGTCGTGGTCACCTGCGGCACGGCCGCCGCGGTGTTCCTGTGCTACCCGGCGGGCGACCTCGTGGCGGCGCTGCGCGTCACGCTCAACGCCTACCGCGAGCCGCCGCCGACCGAGCGCGAGGTGATCGACTCGCTGCTCGAGCTCGCGCTCGTCTCGCGCGGCAAGGGCGTGCTGGTGCTCGAGCGGATGGGCGAGCAGTCGACGATCAGCTTCCTGAAGCGCGCGCTCGGGCTGCTGATCGACGGCTTCAAGGACGAGGAGCTGACCGAGATCCTGCACGCCGAGATGCGGCACTTCCGCCAGCGGCGCGCGCAATTCGAGCGCATCTTCCGCCAGGCGGCGCTGTTCGCGCCCGCGTTCGGCGTCGCCGGCAGCGTGCTCGGCCTGGTCGACATGCTGGCCGGCATCTCGCAGACGACCGAGGCGATCCAGGCCATCCCGATGGCGCTGACCGCGCCGCTGTACGGCATCGTGCTCGCCAACGCGCTGTTCTTCCCGGCGGCCGAGGCGATCCACGCCAAGACGCAGAGGGAGCTGCTCAACCAGCAGCTGATCACCGACGGCGTGCTCGCGATCCGCCACGAGCCCAACCCGCGGCGCCTCGCGGTCAAGCTGGAGTCGTTCCTCACGCCCTCGGCGCGCACGCTGGAGCAGAGGAGCCTGCAGGACATCCGCGACCGCCTGCGCGGGCTGCGCGCGGCCTCGCTCGCGGCCTCGGGCGTGGTCTAGGGCCTGGGCGTAGTCAGGCAGCTCGAGGTCGTCGCGCAGGTCGCGCCCGATCGCGACCCTCAAGCCTCGCGCGTCATCCGGTGTTCAGCGCGCCGCCGCCGTCGACGAGCAGCGCGACGCCGGTGATGAACGCCGCTTCGTCCGAGGCGAGAAACAGCGCCGCGTTGGCCACGTCCCAGGCGGTGCCCATCCGGCCGCGCAGCGGCACGCGCTTGTCGCGCTCGGCGGCGATCTCGGCGCGCGGCCGGCCGCTCGCACGCGCGCGGGTGTCGACCGCCATCGGCGTGTCCATCAGCCCGGGCAGGATCGTGTTGGCGCGGACGCCGTAGGGCGCGTTCTGGATCGCGACCTGCTGCGTGAAGGCGATGAGCGCGGCCTTGGTCGCCTTGTAGGCGACGAACGGGTATTTCTCGATCGCGGCGAGCGAGGAGATGGTGAGGATCACGCCCGAGCCCTGCGCGCGCATGACCGGCACCGCGTGCTTCGCGGCCATCACCGCGCCGCGCAGGTTCAGCGCGCAGACGCGGTCGAAGGCCTCCTCCGTGATCTCGGCGAGCGGCGTGTCGCCCGCCGCGATCGACAGGCCGACGTTGTAGTGCAGGATGTCCAGGCGTCCCCACCGGCGCTTCGCTTCCTCGATCGCGGCGGCGAGCGTCGATTCCCGCGTGACGTCGGCTTGGATCGCGCGGCACTCGCCGCCCGCCTGGCGCGCCGTTTCCTCGGCCGAGGCGAGGTCGCGGTCCGCGCAGAGCACGCGCGCGCCCTCCTGCGCGAAGCGGATCGCGGTCGCGCGGCCGTTGCCGATGCCTTCGCCGGGGCTCTGGCCGGCGCCGATCACGAGGGCGGTCTTGCTGGCGAGCCGCATGCCCGATTGAATCACGGCTTCGCGAAGCGGCGGAAGAAGGCCCAGATGGTCTCGGCGCCGTCGATGTCGCGGTTCTGCGGGCCGAGCAGGAACTTCACGAACGCGCGCACGCGCGCGTCGGATTTCGCCCCCGGCATGCGGTGGCCGCCGCCGTCGACGCGGTAGAGCAGCACGTCCGTGCCGGGCGGGCAGGTCGACTCGATGCGCGTCACGTGGGAGTCGTCTTGCATATTGACATCGGGCAGGGGCGTGGCGGCGGCGTCGGCCTCGTCGCAGCCGTCGACCTTGCGCCAGAAGCGCACGGTGTCGGGCGTCGACAGGAACCCGTCGACGGCCATGCGGCTCGTGCCCTTGCCGCCCGAATAGGGAATCAACGGGTCGGCGGTGCCGTTCATGAACAGGATCGGGATCGGCTGCGAGGGGCGGCAGGCGGGCCGCATCGACTGCGTGAGGTTCATGACGACGACGCCGGCCGCCGCGAAGGTCTCGGGATGCAGGCAGGCGAGCGTCATCGCCATCGCGCCGCCGTTGGACACGCCCGTCACGTAGAGGCGCTTCGGGTCCGCGACGCCCGCGTCGACGTAGCGGCGCGCGAGCGCCATCAGGAAGGCCGTGTCGTCGGTCCCTTTCGGCGGCGTCACGCCCGCGCGCTCCTCCCCGCCGCGCAGGTCGGCCCAGGCGCGGTTCAGGCCGTCGGGGAAGACGACCGCGAAGCCCTCGCGCTTCGCGACCTCGGTCCAGCCGGTGCGCTCGCGCATGTCGATGCCCTGCTGCGTGTTGCCGTGCAGGACGAGCACGAGCGGGACGCGCGAGGCCTTCGGCGGGAGCTGCGCGCTGTAGCTGCGCTCGAC